>Ga0066667_10000316_pt1 | contig 15930 bp, 12 predicted proteins | sample GraSoiAngelo_116_FD_133943 | JGI IMG/M metagenome (GOLD analysis project Ga0066667, IMG submission 133943) | Grasslands soil microbial communities from the Angelo Coastal Reserve, California, USA - 14_0903_16_30cm | ecosystem: Environmental > Terrestrial > Soil > Grasslands | place: USA...
AACAGATCGTTCCAGCAAAACGACAGCATCACGATGTCCGGTCGGACCCGGAGTCCTTTGTCTTCGAGCAGGTCGACCTCCTGCCACGTCGAGTAGCTTGCCACCGCCGCGTTAATGACGCGGACCGCTCCATATCGAGGGGCCAAGGATGCCTCGAGTTTGCGCGCGTACGTGTCTTCCGCGGCGACCCCCAACCCCTGGGCGATTGAATCACCGAGGGATAGAATCCGCAGTTCCCCATGTTTGGCCAGCGGCACTTCCCGCTCGTCACGGAACCCCAGCGAATTTGTCACATAGGGCTTGTCGATCGTGAAGGTTCGTTGGTTCGGCTGGCTGTCGTAGATCCTCCTCGCGGATGGCTCTACCTGTTGCTGAGGGTGGTAGAAGATCAGCCCCGGTGGCAGGAAGAACACCGAAATCGTCTCCGCCAAGGCGAAAATCGCCGCGAACTCGAGGAGCCAGACGATAGCGATCTTCAGACCACGAGGCATCCTCCGTCGCCTCGCCTTCGCGAGACCGTCTTGCCACGCCAGGGGCTGGCCTGCCGCCCCGCTCGTTGTCGCCTCCCGAAGCGCAGTCGACGGCGAGAGCTCCTGGCTCTTTACCGGGCCCGTCGGCCTCGATGCCTCAGAACAGGACATAGATAAAGGGAGCGACCGCCGAGCTCTCTCCGAATAAGACAACGACGCCCATGAGCAGCAGCACCACGACGATAGGCGCCAGCCACCACGTCTTGCCTCGCCAGACAAACCGGAGCAATTCGAAAACGGTGTCGAGGTTTTCGCGGACCCCGCTGTGACTTCTGTTCATTGCTTTCCTCCTGCCTGACCTTGGTCGCGTCTCTTCTCGATGACGAACCGGTCCAGCACCAGCAGATCCATGCCGCTCCTGCTGAAGGTGCTGAAGGCCTCCTGCGGCGTATTGACAATCGGCTCACCCTTCAGGTTGAAGGACGTGTTCAAGACCACAGGGACGCCGGTGGCCTGGCCGAACGTCTCGATCAACCGGTAGTAGCGCGGGTTGGTGCCCCTGAAGACCGTTTGCAGCCGCCCCGTGCCGTCCACGTGGGTTGGAGCTGGGACTATCTGGCGTTTTGATTCTTTCACGTCCACGACCAGCAGCATGAATCGAGCCGGGTAATGGCGTTCCGGGTCCTTCAAGTCGTAGTACTCCTCAACACGTTCCACCAGCACCGACGGCGCGAAAGGCCGGTAGGGTTCTCGGAACTTGATCTTTGTGTTGACGATGTCCTTCATGTCTGCGCGGCGCGGATCGGCGAGAATGCTGCGGTTGCCGAGGGCCCGCGGACCCCATTCGAATCGCCCTTGAAACCAACCGATTACCTTCCCTTGCTGAAGCGCGTCGACCACGCGATCGATGAGGCGATCGTCATCCTCGACGTACTCATGGCGGATGCCGTTCGTGTCGAGGAAAGCCTTGATGTCAGCCTCAGAGTGGTCCTCTCCGAGGTACGCGTGCTCCATGATGTACTTCCGCGGATGGCCAAGGATGGCGTGATAGACATACAGCGCTGCGCCGATGGCCCCTCCTCCGTCCCCTGCCGACGGCTGGACATACAGCTCTTCGAACGGAGTCTCCCGGAGGATCCGACCGTTCGCCACGCTGTTCAGTGCGACACCGCCGGCCATGCAGAGGCGGGGCAGGCCCGTCTTGGCATACAGGGCCCGGGCCATGGCGAGGAGCGTCTCCTCGGTCACGAGCTGGATGCTAGCGGCGATATCGGCATAATGCTGGTTCTGTCGACAGAGTTCTGTGTAATTCGTGGGCCTCTCACCAAAGTACGCCGTGTATCCTGACGATTCGGTGAAGAAGTGACTCTTAGGAGCGCGCGGGGCGCCAAAGAGCCGCTCGAACTTGCCGTTGAAGGCGGTGTCGGGGGAATGGTGGTAGGAGAAGTAATCCATGTCTAGAGAGAAGCCCCCGTCGTCGTGGAGCCGTAGAAGCTTCCGAACATCATCGGCGTACTTCGGCGTCCCGTACGGCGCCATCCCCATGACCTTGTATTCGCCTTCGTTGACCTCAAAGCCAAGAAAGGCCGTGAAGACGCTGTAAAGGAGGCCCAGCGAGTGGGGGAAGCGGATTTCGCCAAGCAGCTCGATGTTCCTATCGCGTCCCACACCGAATGTCGCGGTCGCCCACTCGCCGACGCCGTCCACGGTCAGGATGGCGGCGTCACTATAGGGCGAGCAGAAGAAGGTGCTGGCGGCGTGCGAGAGGTGGTGACTGCTGAAGAGGATCCGCTCAGGCGGAATCCCAACCCGCTTCCTGATCAGCCCCTTGACCCAGAGCTTCTCTGCGAGCCACCTCATCATCGATTCGCGGAAGACGCGGAAGGATTGTGGATAGGTCCCCAGCGTCGACATCAGGATGCGGTCGAACTTCACGAAGGGCTTCTCGTAGAAGACCACCCAATCCAGATCCTCCCCCCGGAGCTTGGCGGTCCGGAGGCAGAACTCGATCGCCCGAAGAGGAAAGCTCGCATCGTGCTTGATCCGAGAGAACCGTTCCTCCTCGGCAGCCGCTGTCACGATCCCGTCTTGAACCAATGCGGCCGCGGCGTCGTGAAAGAAGCATGACAGTCCTAGGATATTCATATGCCTTTCATCCCTGCGGCGATCCAGAGTGGAGGGCCTATTGCACTGTGGTGGCGGTGAGTCCGGTAGGTGTCCTATATTCTTCCCAGCTCTTGATCTGCAGATCGCCAACACATTTACGGGCGAGCGCTTCCACAAATCGCTGAGCAAGCTGGATATTAGTAATGAGAGGGATAGAAAAGTCCGCCGCCCGGCGTCTGATCAAGTAGTCGTTGGTCAGTTCTTCTTCTTGATAATTCTTAGGAATATTAATGACGAGATCGATCTTGCCTTGACTCAAGTACTCGATGGTATTAGGACTTGTCCCCTCCAACGGCCAGTGCAACACGGTTGCCGATAAACCGTTCGCCCGTAAAAATTCAGCCGTGCCCGAGGTTGCATAAAGGGTTGCGCCGAGGTCCTTGAGGACCCTTGCGCTCTGCAGGAAGGCTGCCTTCGCCTCGACAGGTCCAGTAGAAAGGAGGACGTTCTTTATCGACAGGGGGTATCCAACGGCCAACAGGGATTTCAGGAAGGCCTCATCAAAATCATCCCCCAAACAGGCCACCTCGCCAGTCGAGGTCATTTCGACGCCTAAAATTGGGTCAGCCCCCTCCAGCCGGGTAAACGAGAATTGGGGGGCTTTGACCCCGACATAATCCAGATCGAGGAAGGATCCATTGACCTGGGACACATATTGCCCGGTCATCACCCTGGTCGCGATATCAATGAAATTCGCCCGTAGGATCTTCGACACGAAGGGGAAGCTCCGGGATGCGCGCAAGTTGCATTCGATCACTTTGACATCGTTGTCTTTGGCGATAAATTGAATGTTGAACGGCCCGTGAATCTTGAGGGCTTTTGCGATCTTCTTTGCCATCTTCTTAATTCGGCGCATCGTCTCTATATAAAGTCGCTGCGGCGGCAGCACCAGCGTGGCATCACCGGAATGGACGCCAGCGTTTTCTACGTGCTCCGAGATGGCCCAGACGACGAGGTCGCCATGATTGGCCACCGCATCTATTTCCACTTCCTTGGCATTTTCAACAAACTTGCTGATCACGACGGGATGTTTTCGCGACAGCTCGGTCGCTTTTGCAAGACACCGTTCCAGCTCCTTGTCGTTACATGCCACGCTCATAGCCGCCCCACTGAGAACATACGACGGCCGAACCAAGACCGGATAGCCGACCTTGTTGGCAAACCATTCTGCCTCTGCTAACGATACCAGCTCCCTCCAGTCCGGTTGGTCGATCCCGAGGTCTTCCAGCAGCTTTGAGAACTTTTGCCGGTCTTCGGCGATATCAATGCTCAGCGATGATGTGCCAAGGATTCTCATGCCGGCTTCGTGGCATTGCATGGCAAGATCGTTTGGTATCTGGCCTCCCATGGAGAGAACGATGCCCACTGGGTTCTCCCTCGCGTAGATCTCCTGCAGGGTTTCAAAGCTCAATTCATCAAAATAGAGCTTGTCGCACTCATTATAGTCAGTGCTCACTGTCTCCGGGTTGTAATTGACGATGATCGTGGTGTAATTCAAATCTCTTAGTGTGCGCACCGCGTTGACACAACACCAGTCGAATTCCACCGAGCTTCCGATACAGTAAGCACCAGAGCCCAAGACCATCACGGATTTCTTGTCGCCAAAGCGAATGTCGTCTTCTGTGCCGTTATATGTGAGATACAAATAATTAGTTTGCGCAGGATATTCGGCGGCGAGGGTATCAATCTGCTTCACGCAGGGGCCGATATGGCACTCTATGCGCTGTTGCCTTATCTCGGACGCTTCTGATCCTGTAAGCCCTGCAATCTGGAGATCCGAAAAGCCCATCTGCTTGGCTTCCAGGAGCAGCTCTGGTGTACAAGTTTGGTTTGCAAGATGCCGTAGACGTTTCTCCATGTCGACGACGGCTTGCATCCGAGAGAGGAACCACTTGTCAATGCGAGACAGTTCATAAATTCTCTCTACCGGATAGTCTCTTTTAATCGCCTCGGCGATGGCAAAGATCCGACTGGGTGTAGGCTCGCTGAGCTCCTTCTCAAGATTGGTGAAATCGAGGTGATCGTTGCCAACCAGGCCGCACACCCCCGTTTGGAGCATGCGAAGAGCTTTTTGCAGCGCCTCTTCGAAGGTGCGGGCAATAGCCATGACCTCGCCCACAGATTTCATCGCCGACCCAATTCTTCTCTGAACGCCTCGAAACTTCTGGAGATCCCAGCGGGGAATTTTGACGACCACATAATCGAGAGCCGGTTCAAAGCAAGCCTGGGTCACCTTGGTAATGGGATTTTGCAGCTCGGTCAGGCTATAACCCAATGCCAGCTTGGTAGCGATATACGCCAAGGGATACCCGGTCGCCTTTGAGGCCAATGCAGAACTCCTCGAAAGACGGGCGTTCACTTCGATCACACGGTAGTCGCCCGAGTTAGGGTCGAGGGCAAATTGGATATTGCACTCCCCAATGATGCCTAAATGCCGAACGACGCGGATGGCAATCTGGCGAAGGAGGTGATATTCACTATTGCTCAGAGTCTGACTCGGGGCGACTACGATGCTTTCCCCGGTATGGATGCCCATCGGATCGAGATTTTCCATGTTACAGACGGTGATACAGTTATCGTAGGAGTCACGCACGACCTCGTATTCGACTTCCTTCCAGCCTTTGAGGAACTCCTCAATAAGAATCTGTCGACTATGGGCAAAGGCTTTGGTGGCTCGATCACGTACCTCAACTTAATTCACGAACACACCGGAACCAAGCCCACCGAGCGCATACGCAATCCGTAACATCACAGGATAGCCGATCTCATCGGCCACACGGACTGCCTCGCTCACGCAAGTCGCAGCCGAGCTTGCGGGGACCTTGACACCGATCTCTGTTAGCTTCTTGACAAACAACCCGCGATCTTCGGTCTCTCGGACCGCCTGGATCGAGGTTCCCAGAACTGTTACCCCATACTGTTTGAGGATCCCTGTCTCCGCCAACTCCAGGCCACAATTCAGCGCCGTCTGTCCCCCAAAACCGAGCAGGATGCCATCCGGCGTCTCTTTGTCGATGATCCGTTCCACAAAATGGGCATTGACCGGCAAAAAATAGACCTTCTCGGCCAAATGGTCGGAGGTCTGAATCGTTGCAATATTCGGATTGACCAGGATCGTCGAGATACCTTCATCTTTTAACGCCTTGATCGCTTGGCTTCCGGAATAGTCAAACTCCCCGGCCTCGCCGATCTTGAGTGCAGCGCTCCCGAGCAAGAGGACCTTTTTCGGCTTGGAAGGCATCAGAGGAGACTCACGAATTCATCAAAGATGTAGCCTGTGTCGAGCGGGCCAGGTGCCCCTTCAGGGTGGAATTGCACACCCATGAACGGTTTTGAGCAGTGGCGAATGCCTTCATTCGTGCCATCATTGGCATTGATGAACCAGGGTTTCCATTCTTGCGGCAGTGTGTCCTGAGCAACGGCATAGCCGTGGTTTTGCGAAGTCATGTAGCACCGCCGCCTCTCAACGTCGATACAAGGTTGATTGTGACTGCGATGCCCAAACGCGAGCTTGTACGTCTTGGCGCCGGCGGCTAAGGCGAGAATCTGGTGCCCCAGACAAATCCCTAGGATGGGACAGCCTCTTTCCATTGCTCGTCTCACCGTACGGATCGTCTCCTGACACATTTGGGGATCTCCCGGGCCGTTGGAGATAACCAGGCCGTGGAAGTCTTGGTCGAAGAAGTCATAATCCCAGGGGACCCGGAGCACGCTGATACCACGCTCCAACAAACTATGCAGAAGGCTATTCTTACAGCCACAGTCGATAAGCACCACGAGTGGTGTTCCGTGACCATACCGTATGGGCTGCGTGACGCTGACCATGGACACCACGTGGTCCGTGTTCGGATCGTAGAAGTCCTGCATCGCCTCCGAGAGAATGATTTTCCCCAGCATGCTCCCCTTTTCCCTCAAGCGCTTCGTGAGCATTCGGGTATCGACGCCATACAAGGCTGGCACATCATGTTCTATCAGCCAATCCCCGAGGCTGCTGGCTGCATTCCAATGGCTGTAGTGGAGGGAATAGTGGGAAACAATGAGACCTTCAATTTGAATTCTCTCGGACTCAAACGCCGAATGCACCCCATGACTACGGGGGACCCCGTAGTTGCCGATGAGCGGATAGGTCAGGACCAAGATCTGCCCCTTGTACGAAGGATCGGTCAGGGATTCTGGGTACCCGACCATGGCGGTGTTAAACACAACTTCGCCTGCTGCCGACTTCGGAGAACCAAAGGAGTAGCCTTCCCAGAGAGCGCCGTCTTCCAGGATCAGCGTGCCCCTCTTGATACCCGCTCGCACGGATGCCGACTTGAGATCGAGTACCCTCTCCATCCTTCCCCTCTTAGAACTGGCGTTTGACCCAGTCCAGGCTCGGAGTCGGGCGCTCGTCTTCTGAGAACCACTGCCAGGAAGCACGTCGGCCCAGGTTCAGTGGATCGTGAAACAGCCGGACCACGAGCGCGAACGGCGCGAGGACGAGGAAGTAGATCAGGGCCAAGATGAGCCACGACTGGACGTAGCCGATCTTCCTGGCAGTGATCAGCCAGCGCCGCCAGAGTGCGCTAAACATAATACTGGCCTCCCTGCAAGCCAACGAGGATTTGCACGATCCGTTTGGAGGCCTCGCCATCCCACAGGGGCGGCCCGCCGTTTGACAGCGGTGGGTTGTCGAGGGTCCGGAGAGCCTCCTCTACGATCCGGCCTGGGTCGGTGCCGATGACCCGGTTGGTGCCATGCGTGACCGTGACCGGGCGCTCCGTGGTGTTGCGGAGGGTGAGACAGGGCACCCCGAGGATGGTCGTTTCTTCCTGAATACCCCCTGAATCGGTCAGGACCAAGCGAGCGCGGCTCATGAGAGCGATACAGTCGTAGTAACCAAGTGGGTCGAGACAGGAGATGCCTTTGCCTGGGAGGGACTCCCCAGAACCCTGTCGAGGCCAGAACAGATCCTTTTGCTGGAGGAGTTGTGGCTTGACCCTCGGATGGACGGGGAAGATGATCGGCAACTGCTGCGACAGTACCTGAAGAGCCTCAAGCAGTGGCTTTAGTGTCGCTGGGTCATCCACATTCGAGGGGCGGTGAAGGGTGAGGACCGCGTAGTAGGACCCCTCTACCAGCCCCAGTCGCCTGAAGATCGATGAGCTCTCCCACCGTTCCTTCGAGCCCCGGAGGGTGTCGATCATGACATTGCCGACGAAATGGATCTTCTCCTCGGAGATGCCTTCGCGAAGAAGGTTTCGCTGGCCGCTCTCCTCGGTGACGAAGAGAAGGTCCGAGATGGCATCGGTCAACACTCGATTGATCTCCTCGGGCATCGTGCGATCGAAGCTCCGGAGTCCGGCTTCGACATGAGCAACCGGAATCCCCAATTTGGCGGCTGTCAGAGCGGCTCCGAGTGTCGAGTTGACATCGCCGACCACAAGGACCGCGTGTGGCTTGACGATCTCCAGGATAGGCTCCAGGCGTCGGATGACTTCGGCTGTTTGCGTCGCGTGCGAGCCGGAACCGACACCGAGGTTGATGTCCGGTGGCTGAAGCTCCAGCTCCATCAAAAATTGGTCCGACATCACTTGGTCGTAGTGTTGGCCAGTGTGGATGAAGACCGGGTGCATTGAAGGATAGCGCCGCATCTCCTTGATCAAGGGAGCGATCTTCACGAAGTTGGGACGGGCGCCTGCGATGACGACCATCTTCATGGTTCTATCTCCGTCGGCGCTCTGAGTCGAACGATGAGAAGCATCGCCCCACTACCAATAAGGTCCAGGAGAAAATCCTTCATGGTGGACTGCCTCCCCGGCACGAAGGATTGATGCCACTCATCGAGGGCCGCTAAGACCGCGGTCACGACGAAGGTAAGCACGAGCAGTCTCCACGTGACCTGCTGCCTCCCCTCTGTCCCTGAAAGGGCCCGGAGCAGGCAGAAGGCCAGCCCGGCGAAGAGCGGAATGTGGAAGAGGTTCGAGGCGAGTCCAATGATGGGATTGCGTCTGAACCCGAGATCAGGGAAAGAGGAGAGCCAGTAGATCCCCACCAGGTAGACGACGAAGAGAAGGGCGTACCGGAGCCAGGACTCGATTCCCATCGGCGGCCTGGGCACGTTGGTTCTCCGCATCGGCAACGGCTCGTCTTTCACAGCCTGGTGATTCGCCCCTGCGGCGCAGGGATCCCGTACGTGACGCTACGCGTGTCAACGACGAGCGAGGCGAGTTCCACGATCCGTCGGTAGTCGAACTCCGGATGGTCAGTGAGGATCAGCACGCAATCAGCTGCTGCAAGACGCTGATCGTTGAGCTCCACAGCTTTCAGCTCGATCCCGTCAACGACGACTGCGGGAACGTAGGGATCTGCGTAAGACACCGCCGCACCGTGCTCCCGGAGCTTCACGAGGATTTCGAGAGCCGGCGACTCCCGGATATCGCCGACTCCACGCTTGTACGCCACGCCGAGCGCCAGGATCCTGGCGCCGTTCAGGCAGCGCCGCCGCTCGTTCAGTGCTTCGTCCACCAGCTCGATGACAAAGTTCGGCATCGAGCGGTTGATCTCTTGGGCCAGGTGGATGAAACGGGCCTCGTACCCGTTCAGGCGCATCTTCCAGGCGAGGTAGTTGGGATCCACGGGGATGCAATGCCCGCCGATCCCTGGCCCCGGATAAAACGGCGTGAACCCAAAAGGCTTCGTGGCGGCCGCGTCAATCACCTCGCGGGTGTTCATGCCTAGATGGCGGCACATGAGGGCGAGCTCGTTCGCCAGGGCGATGTTGACGTTCCGGAAGACGTTCTCGTAGAGTTTGGCCAGCTCGGCAACCTTGGGGCTGGAAACCTCAATGACCTGATCGATGATCTGACGATAGAGGAGGGCCGCCAGCCGTGAGCACTCGGCTGTCATGCCCCCCACCACCTTCGGCGTATTGTTCACCTTGAAGGTCGTGTTCCCTGGATCAATCCGCTCCGGTGAGAAGGCCAGGAAAAAGTTCTCACCTACCTTGGCCCCTCGAGCCTGGAACATCGGAAGGAGAAGCTCCTCGGTCGTCCCCGGGTAGGTCGTGCTCTCAAGGATCACCAACTGGCCCGGCCTAAAATGTGTGGCCACCTGTTCCGCCGCCGCGACCACGAACGAAATATCCGGATCCTGGGACTTCCGGAGCGGTGTGGGCACACAGATCACCACCGCGTCGCTCCGCTCCAGGACGGTGAAGTCGGAGGTCGCCTCGTACCGGCCACGATTGAGCAGCGTCATGAGATCTTCACTCTTGACATCAGGGATGTAGGATCGGCCGGCGTTCAGGGCCGTGATCCGGTCGAGGTCGGTCTCGATTCCGGTCACGGAAAACCCTCTGCGACCAAACTCGACGGACAAGGGGAGACCCACGTACCCCTGGCCGATGACGGCGAGTCGTGCCTTGTGATTTTGGATGCGGTCGGCCAGATGTGTGTCAGTCATCAAGCACTCCATCGCGCTCTTCCGTCATGATCCTCCAGATCCGAATCGGGCCCCTGAACACGATCCTATCAAGGAACCCGCGCCGCATTCCCGAGACGAGAGACTGCCCTTGATGTTCCCGAGCTGACAAGTTTCAACCCCTTGTGGACACCACAGGTTCCCTTGGTTACCGCTTCGGCTCTTTGTCCGTTGCGCCCTTCCTGCCAGAGGTTGAAGATTAACAAGGCCCAGATGTTTCGGCTGTAATTGGCCCTGCCAGCGAGGTGATCGCTGACCAGATGCGAAACGGTTTCAGGATTGAAGACTCCCTGGGCTCTGATCCTGGTTGGAGAGAGGTACTGGTCGAGAAGCGGGCGCAGTTCCTGTTTGAGCCAGACTGGGACAGGAACATTGAAACCACCCTTGGGCTTCTTAAGGGTCTGTGGGGGCAGCATCCCTTCCATGGTCTTCTTCAGGAAGTGCTTCAATTTAAGGCCGGGCATTTTGAGACGACCGGGCAGGCGAAACATAAACTCAACCAACCGGTGATCGAGAAAGGGTACCCGCACCTCAAGGGAATGGGCCATGCTCATACGATCCACCTTCACGAGAATGTCATCGGCGAGGTATACCTTCGTGTCCATATAGAGAAAGGCGTTGAGCGGGTCGTGATGGCACACTTCCTCGGAGTACCGTTCGAAGATGGGATAGGTGTCCAACGAGCCCCCAAGAGCATTGAGGATGTCGTCGGACAACACAGCCCGTTTAAGGCCGTCGTCAAAGAAGGCTTTCCAAGCATAGTGCCGGCGTCCTGGTTCCAGCAGGGCGTTGTCCACGAAGCGCCTGGCCTTGAAATCGAAGCTCACCTTGCCGTCAGAGACAGGTAGATGGCGCACCAGGGCCGGCAGCAGTCGACGGGTGAGAAAACCCGGCAGGGTGTCGTAGAGTCGGGCTAGTTTGTCAGCCTGGTAGGTGATGTATCCGGCAAAGACTTCGTCGCCGCCGTCGCCCCCCAAGGCCACAGTCATATTCCGTCGGGCGAGTTGCGAGAGATAATACGTGGGGATTGCCGATGAGTCAGCGAAGGGCTCGTCGAAGTAGCACGCGAGCTTGGGTACCAGCTCAGCTACGTCCGGGGTGACGGTGAGCTCGGTGTGCTCAGTCTCGAAGCGCTCGGCGATCAGGCGCGCATCCGGCAGCTCGTCGTAGGATGGTTCGTGAAAGCCGATGGAGAAGGTCTTTATGTGGCCGTTGTGAACACGACGCATCAAGGCAACGATGGTGCTGGAATCCAGCCCCCCGCTGAGGAACACCCCGAGAGGAACGTCCGAGATCAGGTGACAGCGCACGACGTCGGTGAGCAGTTCCAGGAGTTCGGCCCTAAGGTCCGCCGACCGTCGGTGGTCCACCGCTGAAGGCTGAACCAGGCTCAGGTCCCAGTATCGGCGAATGGTCATCTGCCCACCCTGCCAGATGAGGATGTGGCCGGCTTCTAGTTTGCGGATCTCCCGATAGATGGTGTACGGGGCCGGGATGTAGAGTAAGGACAGGTAGTGGCTCAGGGCGTCTAAGTCTGTCGTCGGCTGCAGGCCATCAGCCAGGATGGCTTTAATCTCTGAACCGAAGAGCAAGCGGTCTGGGAGGTGAGAGTAGAAGAGAGGCTTGATCCCCAATCGGTCACGAGCCAGTACCAATCGGCGCCGCGTCTCGTCCCAGAGTCCGATGGCAAACATGCCGTTGAGGTAGCGGACGAAGTCCAGGCCATATTCCTCGTAGAGGTGGACGATGACCTCGGTGTCGGTACGGGTGTAAAAGCGGTGCCCACTGGCCTCCAGGTCCCGCTTCAGGTCGGGGAAATTGTAGATCTCGCCGTTGTAGACCGTCCAGATGGTGCGATCCTCGTTGTGGACGGGCTGCCTGCCGGTGTCGAGATCAATGATCGCCAGCCGGCGCATGGCCAAGCCGACATTGCCGTTGAGGTAGAACCCTTCGTCGTCGGGACCTCGATGTACGAGGGTCTCGCACATGGCGACAAGCGCCTCGCCCTCGACGGGACGATCCTGCTGCTGGTAGAGCTTACCTACGATGCCGCACATGGAATGTCGTCATCCCTGCACCAGGGTGTTCCGGTCCTGCCGATTCAGGACAGCCTCTCCGTGATGACCATTCTCTGACCCACGACCTGACAGCACGGTCATGGCGGTCTCGAAGAGGATGCGGAGATCAAGCCAGAGCGACATGTGCTTGATGTAGTACAGGTCGTACCGCAGCTTCTCGATCTCTTCATCCAGGTCCGTTGCGTACCGATAGCGAACCTGTGCCCATCCCGTGATCCCCGGCCGTACCATCGAGCGGAGGGAATAGTACGGAATCGGCTCGCCGCACTCGGGAGCATTTCGCGAGACCAGGACCAAGAGTTCAAACTTGGGAACACGTTGCGGTCGAGGACCCACCAGGGCCATGTGACCCTGGAGGATATTCAGGAACTGGGGAAGCTCATCAAACCGGAACTTCCGGAGCCATCTTCCAACCCGCGTGACATGATTATGGTTGTCCTGGAACCAGAGGGCTGCATCCCCGTTGTGCGGGTGCATGGTTCGAAACTTGACCAATTTGAAGCGCTTACCGGCCATGCCCACACGATCCTGGACGCAGAATATCGGACCACGCGAATCGAGCTTGATCGCCAGAGCAATCAGTCCGAACAAGGGGGCAAGGCCGACCATACCGATCACCGCCACCAGGAGGCTGATCCCCCGTGCGATGGCCAGATGGAGACGGGACTTTCGGAAGTCCTTCCAAAAGATCAGGCTGCTCGGCGTGAGCAACTCGATGGCGAGCTTTCCGGTCAGCCGCTCGTAGACCTCCACGCCGTCTTCGATGATGATCCCCTTCACCCGCGCCTCGAAGAGCTGTTGGAAGGGAAGCTGGCCGCGCCGCTCAGCACCCGCGAGGATGATCCGGTCCGGAGCGTCCTCCTTGATCATCTTGGCAAGCTGGTCGACGTCCTCCACCACGCCGAGGAGGATGCAATGTGGCCGGGTCCACAGCTCTCTGACGAGCAGATCTGCCAAGGGACCCCCTCCGAGCAGGACTACACGCTCGGTGATAGGGCGGCTCCGGAGGATCCTAGAGGCCATACACCATCCCAAAGACCGCAGTCGTTTCGAGCGTGCGAGCGTGATAGCCACGGCGAGGTCGCTGCTGCGTGAGGAGGCGCGATGAAGAAAGCTAACTGGAGAAGGTCCGGCCGAGGGTGGTCAGCAGTCGCCGCCCCCAGTTCTGCCGCTGAGAGGTGCCGTGGCGGCCAGAGCGGTAGTAGTAATAGTAATCGTTCTGCATCGGGCGATCATCGTTATTGAACACAAGGCCGAGTAGCTTAGAGGGATCTATCAGATTCAGCGCTTCCTCCGTCAGCCCGCGCGGGGTCTTATGGGTAGCCACCACCATCAGAAAACCATCGACCCACTTGCCGATGAGCCGGGCGTCGGGGACGAGGAGCAACGGCGGGGTGTCCAGGACGACATACTGGTACTGCCGACACGCCTCTTGGAGGAGCTCGCCCACCCGGGGTGATTTGAGAAGTTCGTAAGGATCGGCCGGGGATGGGCCCGCCGGAAGGACGGAGAGGTTAAACCGTTGAAGATGGGTGACCGCCTGGTTCAAGGTCATCGCCGGGTCCAGGATTGCGTTCACAAGCCCAACAGTGTGCGGGCCGGCCATCCTCAAGTGATTCATAACGGAAGGTTTGCGCAAGTCCATACACACTAGCAGGATCCTTGACTCGGCCGCTTGGGCGAGGGTCCCCGCCAAGTTAATCGCCGTCGTCGTCTTCCCATCGCCGGCTGTGGGACTGGTGACCGCCAGCACATGCAGGCCGATGTCCTTGTGCATCAATTCAATCGCGTGGGCGAGCATTCGGTACTGCTCAGCTTCAAACGAAACCGGAGCGAGGAGGCTCACCAAGTGCTCGTCGATTTCTCGCGGAGCGGCCTTTCCGTCCCGCGTCATCTCAGGAGCGTTTCCCATCGAGCATCCAGACCAATTGTTCATTCCCCTGGGCGACCCAGTATGTTGTACCAACAAGGATCGCCAGGCCCATGAGCGCCGCAGCGGTTCGAAGCCAGAACCGCCTCCGCTGGCGGGAGGTATCGGTCTTGGTGACAATACGGGGAATGGTCGCCAACACCGGCACCTTCGTGAAGGCCTGGAGTTCGCTCAGCGTGTGAAAGGAGGTATCGCGATGTTCGATCATTCCCACCGCCCCTCCAGCGAGCCCAATCGAGAGGATCAGCCCGATGAAAATCAGCCGCAAGAGATTCGGCGCAGCCGGTCGTGTTGAAGGAATCGCAGAGTCCAGTATCCGGACCTGATCCCCTTTCTGTCCGTACTCCATGCTCTCGGCCACCAGTGCTTCCTGATACCGCTGTAGCAGTGCGTTGTAGTGATCCTTGATCGTCTTATAGTCCCCAAACCGCTCTTGGTATTCTTGGTCTCGCAGGGGCGCCTGGTCCAGGCGCTGCTGGTACATCGCGATGGCCTGCACGAGGGATTTTTCTTCTTCTCTGAGGGTCTTCAGTTCCTTCTCGGCTTCGCTGGGGATCTTCCTGGCCTGGGTCCGAGACGAATTGACCGGCGGAGCAGGTTCTGCTGCTGAACCGTGGTCGCCCGCCGCTGCTCCGAGTTGTCGCTCCAGAGCCGCGATTTCCGCTTTCACACGGATCACATCGGGGTATTTCTCACTGAAGCGGGTGCGCAGGTCCGTCAGCTCTTGATTCAACCTGGCCAGCCGCAACCGCGCGGTGATGAGCTCGGCGTCACCGTCTGGGGTAAGTGACTCGTCACTGGGGGGCAGAGGGCTGCCTTCAGCAGATTGACTTGCGTACGCAAATTGCCTCGCGAGCGCAAGTTGACCTGCGAGCCTCTCCCGTTCCATCAACTCCAAGATCCGCGTCTGGTTCTCCTTATTAAACCGGAGCTCGGCATTCATCCGTATCAGCGTAGTCTGGTTCACCGACATCTGCTCTGGCAGCTCGCCGAGGTGTCGCTCCTTGAACTCACTCAGCCGTGCCTCCTCTTGATCCAGCTTATTCTTCATCTCCCGGAGTTGGACTCGAAGGAACTCGGCCGTTCCTGCCGCCTGGCGTTTGCGCAGGTTGAGGTTCTGCTTGACGAACAAGGAAGCCAGGGTGTTGGTGACTTGCGCCACGACATGCGGATCTCTGCCGCGGAAGCTGAGAGCGAAGGCAACGGTTGCGGCGCGTTCACCTTGCGGGTCCACCAATCTGGGCAGTTCCCCTTCCTTGGGGTCCCTGCGAATACCGCGCTCCTTGAACTCCATGCGAACATCGCGTCGCATCCGCTCGACGACCTCCTCCGGGCTGGCTCGTTTGCGAAATTCCGGATACAGGTCAAAGCGATCGATCAGTTCCTGGAGCGTCGACCGGCTCAAGATCTCCTGACTGATGGTATGCAGCCTGGTCTCCAACTCGCTCGTGACGGAAGACTTGACAAAGGTATCCGAGACCTGCGGTCGTTCCACGAGCAGGGTCGCCGTCGAGCGATAGAGGTTCGGCAAGACGCTCACCAAGGTCACGGTCATCGCAAAAGGCGCCGTGAAGACCAGGATCGCCAGCCATTTACGCCGATGCCACATGTTCAGCAAGGCATCCAATCCCGAGGTATGTCTCCTGCCTACCATTTTTTCTCTTCCGGCACCGATGTCGTCAGCCTGCTTATGGCACCACAATGATGTCGCCGGGCTGGAGAAAGAAGTTCTCTACCGTCCCATTGTTTGAAAGGACCTTGTTGTAGTTGAAGGGGATATGTGTCACGGTTTCCCCGTTGGGTCGAAGAACGACGATCTTTCCAC
>Ga0066667_10000317_pt1 | contig 15919 bp, 20 predicted proteins | sample GraSoiAngelo_116_FD_133943 | JGI IMG/M metagenome (GOLD analysis project Ga0066667, IMG submission 133943) | Grasslands soil microbial communities from the Angelo Coastal Reserve, California, USA - 14_0903_16_30cm | ecosystem: Environmental > Terrestrial > Soil > Grasslands | place: USA...
CGAACCGAAGCCGGAAAGCCGGCGTCTTGGGGCCCTTCTCGCCCGCGCTCAAGTAGCGAAGCCGCCCGGCCGTCATCAGGTGCACGAGCAGGACGAGCTCCCCATCTTCGGTCGGGAACAAGAGCCGCTTGCCCCGCCGCTCCGCTCCGGCGAGGCGCCGCCCCTCGAGGGCGGACAGCGGCGGCTCGAAGGTCTTCAGCGTCGCGATGTGCGCCGGACCGGCCTTCTCGATCGGGAAGGCACGCACGGGCTCGTCCAAGGCGCGCCGCCACGCCTCCATCTCGGGGAGCTCAGGCACTTACGCTTCGCGCCTCATGGACCCGATCAGCGTAGCCGTGAGCCGTGGCTCGTTCGTCGAGTCCCTGCACCTCGTACACGCCGTTGCGGTGCAGAAGGGCGCGGTCGTCGCCGAGGCGGGCGACCCGGCTCTCCTCACCTCGCTTCGCTCCTCGGCCAAGCCGTTCCAGGCACTCCCGCTGGTTCGCTCCAGGGACGACCTCGACGACGTGGATATCGCGATCGCATCGGCTTCCCATCGAGCCGAACCCGAGCAGATCGAGGCGGTCAGGCGACTGCTCGCGAAAGCGCCCGCGACCGAGAACGACCTCGAGGTCGGTCTCCAAGTAGGCCGACCGCCGCAGCCGATTTACCACAACTGCTCGGGCAAGCACGCCGGCATGCTCGCGACCTGTCGCGCGCAAGGCTGGCCGACCGAGGGTTATCGGCTGGCCGGCCACCGGCTTCAGGACGAGATCCTTGCGGAGATCGCCGCCGCGTCGGATGTGGAGCCCGGAGAGCTCGAGACGGGCGTCGACGGCTGCGGGGTCGTCTGCTTCGCCCTCCCGCTGGAGCGGGTTGCCTTCATGTTCTCGCGGCTCGAGAGCCGTGAGAGAGGCGGGCGTGTCGCGGCCGCGATGCGTGCACACCCGCAACTGATCGGCGGCGCCGGTCAGCCTGACACGGAGCTGATGCGAGGGCTGCCCGGTTGGATCGCGAAGGGCGGCGCGGAAGCCCTCTTCTGCGCGGCCGGGCCGGACGGGCTCGGCATCGCGCTGAAGACGCAGGACGGCGGCTACCGGGCGCTGCGTCCGGCAATCGCATCATTTCTCGCCCGGCTCGGGCACGAGCTCGGCCCAGGCTTCGCGCGCGTGGCGCTCCGAAACAGCCGTGGCGAAGAGGTCGGCGAGCTCGCCGTCCAGCCGTAGAAAAATTTCTCCCAAACTGCGTTCTTCCCCGCTAACATCCCCGCCACGCGGGAGAGTCGGGGACAGTGCGACAGACCGGCCTCTTCACGTGTCTGAGTAGGTCTAGCCCCCAGCCAACCAGCACGAGAAAGCGGAGGTCTATGCTCACCGTCGAGATCTCGCTCCCCGAGGTAGAAGAGCTCCAGAAGCTCGTCCAGGAAGGGCTCGAGAAGGGAGTCCTCAACTACGACGAGATCGCCACCGGGCTCGACGACGTCGAGCTCAGCAAGGATCAGGTCGAAGACTTCTACACCTATCTGATCGATCACGGCGTCGAGCTCGTCGAAGGCGAGACGCACAAGCATCCCCCACACGAACAGCCGAACCTCGCCGAAGAAGAGGTCAAGACCCCGAAGCTCGACCTAACCGTCGAGCCCTCGCTCGACTCGCTGCGCCTCTATCTGCGCGAGATCGGCAAGGTGCCGCTGCTGACCGCCGACCAGGAGGTCTACTTGGCGAAGCGGATCGAGCGCGGCGAGATGTCGGCGAAGACGCAGATGATCGAGGCGAACCTCCGCCTCGTCGTCTCGATCGCGAAGTCGTACCTCGGGCGCGGCCTGAGCTTCCTCGACCTGATCCAGGAGGGCTCGCTCGGCCTGATTCGCGCCGTCGAGAAGTTTGACTATCGCAAGGGCTACAAGTTCTCGACCTATGCGACCTGGTGGATTCGGCAGGCGGTCACGAGGGCGATCGCCGACAAGGCGCGGACGATCCGGATCCCCGTCCACATGGTCGAGAAGCTGAACAAGGTCGTGCACATCGAGCGCCAGCTCGTCCAGCGGCTCGGGCGCGAGCCGCGGCCCGACGAGATCGCCGAGGAGCTCGAGATGACGACCGGCGAGGTGCGGGAGATCCTACGGATGGCCCAGCATCCGGTCTCGCTCGAGAAGCCGATCGGCGAGGAGGAGGACTCCGAGCTCGGCGACTTCGTCGAGGACGACCAGATCGAGACTCCGGACGAGCACGCCTCCCTGTCGCTCCGCCGCGAGGACATCGAGCATGCTCTCTTGTCGCTGCCCGAGCGCGAGCGCAAGGTGATCGAGCTGCGGTTCGGCCTCACCGGCGGCCAGCCGTGCACGCTCGAGGAGGTCGGCAAGGCCTTCGGGGTCACCCGCGAGCGAATCCGCCAGATCGAGAACAACACCCTGAAGAAGCTCGAGTCGCTGCCCGAGGCGCAGGGGCTCAAGGACTGCGTCTAGTAGCACGGGCGAATCCATGGTTTCCCCATGAGCCCCCTCCTTCTTCGCGGCGGCTTGTCTCGTCTGTGAGTTCGGCTCCGCCGGAGTGAATCCGGCTCCGCCCGCAACCGGCCGCGCGTCGTCCGAGCTGGTCTACCCTGCGGCGGTGAAGACGGGAGTGTCGGCCTTGACCGAGATCGCTCGCCCGTCGGCGAGATAGCCAGGCCACTTCGTCCGGAAGGTCAATCGCCAGGGTCCGCGGCTGGTTACAGGCAGCACGACCGTTCGCGAGCGGCCGGGCGTGATGACGAGCTGCCTGCCCATGTTCGGAGCGTCGAAGCGCAGCGCCGTCGGCTTCGTTTTGATCGGCAGCGACAATCGCCACCGGAGCGTTCCGCGTACGAAGCGACCGTGGTCGGGCCACAGAATCAGGTGGCCTGCCTGCGCGAGCCACCCGTCGTGGTAGAGCCCACCGACGAAGAGAGCCGCTCGAGGCGTTCCCAGCGGCCGCCAGAGTTCGTAGCCTCCGCCCCGTCCTGCAGGTTCGGCTCCGCGGAGGCGCATCCGCACCGCGAATTCCGAGATCGCCAGCGGGGCCCGCACGGTATGCCTCCCGAGCAGGAAGCGGCCGTCGGATCCATTTGTGACGTGCTTGTAGCCGAATGCGTCGATCGGCGTCGCCTGCTCGTAGAAGAGAACCTCGTCGACCGAACGGTTCCAGAACAGCTGCTCGTGCGCGCCCGCGTGCGGCGTCGCAGGCGTCTGGATCAGCAGTACGTGGCGGAGTCCGGAGTGGTCGAGCCAGCGCGCGTCGGGAGGGAGGAGCGCCCTGCGGACGGAGTCGGCTACGTGGCGGTCGACCGAGGCCGAACCGGCGGACGCGGCGACCGCGATCACGAGCGAGAGAGGCAGTGCGAGCATCGCGAGCCTGGCTCGCCAGGCGATCCCAACTGCAAGTGCCGACAAAATGGCGGCCGCGATTGCGATCGCGAGGGATCCATTCGCGGCTCCGATGGCGTGCTCGAGCCGGAAGACGCCGAGCAGGAACGGCGAGTCCTGTTTGTTGTCGCCGACGCTATACGGTGCGAGCGGGACCCGTGCGGAAACCGCGAGCAGGGCGACCGCGAGCAAGGCGAGCGGGAGCCGAGCCGGTCGGCCGCGGTTCAGGTAGAGCCCGAACCAGGGCAGGACGAGCGGCAGCAGGGCCATGAAATAGCGCTCCTGGAACCGCGGCGACCCGTTTGATGCGTACAGCGACGTCTCGGCGAAGAGGATCAGCAGCAACCCCGCCGTGATGCCGCCGAACGCCGCCTCCTCACGCGAGCGAGGACGGGCCAGCGCGTAGCCAAAGCCGATCACCGCGCCGGGCACGAGCACCCAGCCCGCGCAGTAGACGAGCAGCATCGAGTCAGTTGCGATCCAGTGGGCGATCGCGCCCGGTTGGACGTGCAGGTCGATTACGCTGTTGTAGTAGCCGAGGACACGGCTCGGGCCGAGCATGACCAGCGCGGCAACCGGCGCCGCGAAGACCCCCCAGGTCAGCCGAAAGCTGCGCAGCGCGCTACGGATCGATCCACGCTCGACGGCGAGTGCGCCTACAACGAAAACGATCGGCAGCAATGCGTACTGGACGCGTGTCATCGCCGTCAGGCCGGCGAGTACGATGAACGCCACTTGCGCGCGGCGGCTCGGCCGCGAGAGCGCGCACACGGCCGCGTAGAGCGTCGTCAGCACGAGCGGGTAGGCGAGCGGATCGGCGAGGACGAAGGAGGCGAAGAAGAGATCCGGCGAAACAACGGCAAGCGCCGCCGCCGCGAGCGCGAGACCGGAGCCGATCCCGAGGCGACGTGCCAGAAGGTAGACCGGAACGGCCGCCAGCGACATCGCCAACGCGTTCTCGGCCTGCGTCAGCCGGTAGGCGAGCGTCGGATCGTGGAAGAGCCAGAAGGGCGCGGCAGCGAGCGGTTCGAGCACTGCCGGGAAGTGCGCCGGTCCGCCCCTGATCAGCGGCCGGCCGTGCTCGGCGAGTGACCGCGAGATCGACGCGTAGATGTACTCGTCGGGAAAGTAGAGCGGCGTCGCATGGGCGAGGGCTGCCAGGAGCCGACTCAAGAAGCTGGCGCCGACGATGCCCGCGAGCACGAGCCTTGCCGGGACCGCCGAGATGCGGGCGAGCCCGAGCGGCAGCCGCAGCTCCTCGGTCCGCGGGGCGCTGAAATCGATCGCCACGCAGGGCTCATCGGCAAGACCCCGGCATCCCTTGAACGAGTGACGCGCTTCCAGCGCCTGTTCTCCGTGCGCCGTGTTTAGACGATCGCACCGGCAAAGCCGGCACGACCTCCAGATCGGCGTCGCAAGCGAACGCCTCGGCCCTTGAACGAGTGACTACGAAGACGTTACGAAGACCGCTACGAAGACGTGCCGTCGCCGCCGTTCGCACGCTCGGCGGGCACGAACAGGCGGCAGTGCGGACACTTGAAGCCCTCGTGCCGCGAGCCCTCGGCGATCAGCTCGCCGTCGAACGTCTTCTTGCAGTGCGGACAGAGGATCGCTTGGGGTGCCACATTCATACAACGCGAAAGTAGCAAAGGGGATTCGCCCGAGGGGTCGACAGGCCGCCCTGCGTCGACCATAGTGAGTCCTCGATCTCTGCGGCCATGAGACTCGATCCAAACACCCATGCCTACGTGATGGCGACGGCTTTCCTGACGTCGATCTGCTTTGCGATCGCTGCGATGAGCGTGGTCGGACTCGCGATCCACCTCTTCGTTCCCGGCGCCGGCTGAGCAGCCGCCAAATCGCGTCCTTCCGGGCCGCTCCGCGGGCCGGGCTCCGCGTGCGACGATGCGGGATCCAACCAGCCGGGAGGTCACCATGGCCACGCAGACGCACCGCACCTTCTCCACGCGCATCGACATCGTCGATTCCTCGCGCGACGAGCTCGTCGAGCTCCTGAACGCGCGCCTCGCCGACACGTTCGACCTCTACTCGCAGCTCAAGCAGGCGCACTGGAACGTCAAGGGCAGCGACTTCATCCAGCTGCACGAGCTCTACGACACGATCGCCGAGAGCGTGCTCGAGTACGTCGACACGATCGCCGAGCGGGCGACCGCTCTCGGCGGGCTCGCGCTCGGCACCGCTCGGATGGCGGCCGCAGCCTCGACACTCGACGAGTACCCCGCGGACGCCGTCGCGGGCATGGACACCGTCGCCGCGATCGCCGACCGCCTCGGTGTGTACGGCGCCTCGGCGCGCGCCGCCATCGAGGCTGCGCTCGAGCTCGACGACCAGGACACGGCCGATCTGTTCATCGAGGTCTCTCGCGCGACCGACAAGCACCTCTGGTTCGTCGAGGCGCACCAGCAGGCGTAATGGTCAAGATCACCGACAAGACCGACTACAGCCGCTTCGCCCGGCCGACGGACGAGGATGAAGGGATGTGGCTCGACCACGTCGAGGTCCACCTCGTGACGCATCCGGTCGGCCAGGTCAAAGAGATGCACACCCACGATCCTCCACAGGACCACGTCATCGTCATGCGCTCGGGCCGAATGCGGTGGACGGTCGAGGATCAGACGCTCGACGCGGCCCCGGGCGACGTGATCGTGACGCCGGCGGGAGTTGCGCACGGCTACGAAGTCTTGGGCGACGAGCCGGCGCGGGTCGTGTGCGTCGACTCCCCAAAGCGAGCGAAACCGGAGGGCTGAGATGGACGACGCCGAGATCCACAAGCGCATTGAGCAACTGGTCGGCGAGGAGCAGCAGCTGTACGACCGCGGCGCCGAGGGCGGTCTGAGCGAGAGCGAGCACCGGCGGCTCGAGTCGATCAAGGTCGGGCTCGACCAGTGCTGGGACCTGCTCCGGCAACGCCGTGCGCTCCGCGAGGCAGGTCGCGACCCGGGTGCCGCCCACGTCCGCGACCCGGAGGTCGTCGAGCGGTACGAGCAATGAGCGACGGCTGACTCAGCCGGCGAGCGAGACGAAGCCGCCGACGATCGCGCCGTAGGCGACGTGCGCGAGCAGCGTCGCCAGCAGCGTCTGCCGGCCGTAGTTGACGAGCAGGAAGCCCGGCGGTTCGAGCAGCGGCGCCGAGCCGGCTGCGTCGAACGTCGTGCCCATCCGCGGGTGCACGACCGGCAGGAGGATGTTGACCAGCGCGCTACCGGCAAAGAGGGCATGGACGAGCCCGAAGCCGGCGCCGAGGAGGAAGCCGCTTCGGCCGATGACTCGAAAGATCGCGTAGTAGGCCAGGGCGAAGATCAGGCCGAAGACGAAGTGGAGGGCGTACCCGATCGCCTTGGCGTGAACGCGGTCGGCCGTCACGGCGGTGCCGAGCAGGAAAGGGATGTCCATGCGAGTCACACCCAGCTCGCTGGCCGCGCGCAGGATGGTCGTCAGCACCACCGTGCCGGCAAGCCCCCCGACGATCGCTCCCCAGATCACCGCTCGCTCGCACGCGTGTAGGCCACCGCCGCGTTGATCAGCGCCAGGTGCGTCAGGCCCTGCGGGAAGTTGCCGAGGAACTCTCCGGTCTCGGCGTGGAACTCCTCGGCGTAGAGGCCGACGTCATTGGCGAGTCCGACGAGCTCGTCCATCAGGGCGGCGGCCTGCTCGAGCCGTCCCTGCCGGGCGAAGGCCTCCGCAAGCCAGAAAGAGCAGGTCAGGAAGGCGCCGGGCTCGTCGGCCCAGCGGTAGACGAGCGGACCGCGGGCGAGCTCCCGGCGCACGGCGTCGACAGTGCCGAGCATGTGCGATGAGTCGGGCTCGTCGTATTCGGCAAGCACGGCGAGGAGCAGGGCGGAGTCGAGCTCTTCTTCGCCGGCGCTCCGGACATAGCTGCCCTTGCGTTGCGAGTAGCAGCGCGTGTCGACGAAGGCCCTGATGCGCGCTTCCTCGTCGCGCCATCGCTCGACGTGCTTGCGTGGCAGGAGCCCGCGTTCGGCGAGCTCGCAGGCCCGCCGGAGAGCAACCGCGCACATCATCTTGGACTGCGTGAAATGCCGCGGCTCGCCGCGGAGCTCCCAGATTCCCGCGTCCGGCTGCTCCCAGATCCCACAGATGTGGTCGGCGATCTCGGCCAGCCGGCGTCCTTGGTCGCGATCGAGTCCGCCTGAGAAGTCGGCGAATTTGGCGGCAGCACCTAGCACCTCGCCGTAGACGTCCAGCTGGGTCTGCCCGGCCGCGCCGTTGCCGACGCGGGCGGGGTGCGACCTGCGGTAGCCGGTGAGCGACAGCGACCTTTCCTCGGCTTCGGGCCGCCCGTCGAGGCGGTAGAGGACCTGTAGGCGCGGGTGCGTCAGTTGCGAGGCGTGCAGCAGCCACGAGAAGAACGCGTACGCCTCGGGAGCGCATCCGAGTGCCAGTAGAGCTTCGAGCGTGAACGCCGAGTCCCGAGGCCACGAGTAGCGGTAGTCCCAGTTGCGGTCGGCGCCGATTTCCTCCGGGAGCGAGGTCGTGGCGGCTGCTGCAATCGCGCCCGACGGGGCGTAGACGAGGAGTTTCAGGGCCAGGGCGCTGCGCAGGACGGCGTCCGGCCAGGGGCCGGCGTACTTGCGCCCGTCGCTCCAACGGCGCCACGCGCCTCTCGTCGCCTCGAGGCGAGCCTCGACCTCTCGGCGGGCGGGGAGGACAAGCGGTTCCTGGTGTGCGGCGCTGAGGACAAGCAGCTCGGCTCCGCCCGTTCGCGTGCTGAAGCGGCCGGCGATGGCGCCGTCACTCGTCGTCGCCTCGCCGGCTCCGAACGAGCAGACGGCGAGGGCATCGCGGCCCGCGGTCGCGACCGGTACGCCGGCGCGGTGCTCGATCCGCGTGTCGGCGGAGGCGTAGCCGAATCGTGATTCCACCCGCCACCGCATCGGAACCTCGCCCGCGAGCCCGTCGATCCTGCGGACGAGCTCCCGGTAGGGGCTGAGACCCGCTGCGGGAAGCGTCATCGCATCGGTCACGCGGACGACGCCTGCGGCCGTCGTGAAGGTCGTCTCGAGCACGTTCGTGCCGGGCAGATAACGGCGCGTCGTCTCGTATCCTGCTTCCGGCTCGAGGACGAAGCGGCCGCCGCGCTCGCTGTCGAGCAACGCGCCGAAGACGCTCGCTGAGTCGAGATCGGGCACGCACAGCCAATCGATCGCACCGTCGCGCGCGATCAACGCGACGGTGCGCCCGTCGCCGACGGCGCCGTAGTCGGCGATCGGCGCGTAGCCGTCAATTCGCCCGTGGTTCACCGAGGACGGTGGCTAGGAACCCCCGACTCCGAGAGCCGTCAGCAGCACGAGCACGACGGTCGTCACGGCGAGCACCCCGTGCAGCCCCACGATCGAGACCGGAAAATGCTGCTCCGCGGGGGCGCCGGGCGCCGCAGTCTCGGCCACGCCGGTCCTCGCCTGCCGGCGCCGCAGCCAGATCGCGAACATCGTCCAGCCGAGCGCGGCGACGACCGCGAGGATGGCGAACGCGATCCAGGCAAGAGCATCCTTGTCCGCGATCAAGTAGATGATCCAGATGACCAGCCCGGCTGCGGCAAGCAGGAAGTGGCTCAGGATCAAGGGCGGCCGGATCCGGTTGCCGGCCTCTTGCTGCTGCCGCATCCCGCCCCGCATCAGCCAGATCGAAAGCAGCACGAAGCCGCCGCCCGCGGTGAGCACCCAGGTGATCAGCGCAGCCCACTTCATCACGCCTCCTTTGGATTGTGGTTGCGAGCAATACGCCCGCTCGGGCCGGGCGGTTTATACCTCGAGGCTGTATTTATCAAGCATCGCGAACGCCCAGTGTCAGCAGGACACGGCAATCCGCGTGATCACCCTGGCAGTCGCGCGTCTCGCAGGCGAGCTGGTCGAGGCGGCCGCCGGTTAGGGCCTGGGCAACGAGGGCGATCCACATGCCCCGGTCGAGCCCGGCAAGTCTCGGCCGTGCGCGGACGAGCGGGCGGAGCGGGCAGGTCGGCGTCGTGATCACCGCTCGCTGACCTGTCACCTCGGCCACGGAGGCCTGGAAGCCAAGCCTGCCGAGTGCGGTGCAAACGCGTTCGAGCGCGGCGCGAAACGATTTGGCCGGACGAAGCCGCGCCTCGCGGGCGAGCTCGCGGCCGAAACCTACCCCGGTCTCGTGCAGGCGCTCGCTGCGCCCGCGTTCCGGCAGGGTGCCGACGAGGAGGTCGATCAACTGCTCGTAGCGCCGTTCGGGGAATTCGATCCCGGACAGCTCGGGAGCGACCCGATACGTCTTGGCGGGCCGCCCCGCACCGGGCCCTCTGCGTCCGGTCCGCCGCTCGAACGAACGGACCAAAAAGCCGGCCTCCGCCAGCCGCTCGAGCCGGCCGCGGGCGACGTTGCGGTGGATCCGCCGGGCGGCGGCGACCTCGTCGGCGGTTACGGGCAACGGCTGCGCACGCGCGAAGAGAAGGATTTCCCGGAGCTCGCGATCGCCGATGGCGTCAAGCCGATGCATCATTTTCTAGAAACGCGGTAACCGTGGTTAGAGATCCCGTACCCATCGCAATCGAGGAGGCAACCGTGAAGCTGAGCTACCTCTGGCGTGGTCTACCCGGACATCCGATTCATCCACCACTGACCGATGCCACGATCGGGATCTATACCTTCGCCACGATCGCGGCCTTCATCGACGTGGTTGGAATCACCAGCGCGGCCGGCGCTTACGGCTGGTGGATCGCACTCGTTGTCGGCCTGATCACCACCGTCTTCACGGCCCTGACGGGCTTCGCGGATTGGTTGACGCTCACCTGGGGCAGCCCGATCTGGAAGACCGCCACGACGCACATGCTGGCGATGGTCAGTGCGACCGTCTTCTTCGGACTCGCTGCCATCTTCGGTCACGCCAGCTACACGCACGGAGACGTGAGCGCGGGCGCGTTCGTGCTGACGCTGATCGGCTTCGGCCTGCTCACCCTCGGCGGCTGGCTGGGTGGCGCCATCGTCTACGTGCACGGCATGCGCGTGCTCAGCCTGCTCGAGGAGCCGGCTTCCCGGGCGGCCGCACCGATCCCGCACCCTGAGAAGGAGATGGCCGAGGGCGGCTGAGGTCCGCCGACGCGCTCGAGCTGCGCCGATCGGGCGTCGGTATCAGGCCTGCTCGCGAGCGCCCTCGCTCCAGCCAGCCGACAACGGGCCGCCGGCGGGCGTAGGGTTGCCACAATCGACAAGGAGGTCGTATGGCGCTCGCACGCGTTGTCACGTTCGAAGGGGTCAGCAAGGACCGGATGCAGGAGATGGACCGCGAGATGCGTGAAGGGGAGCCGCCGGAGGGATTCCCGCAGTCGGAGCTCGTCGTCCTGCACGACCCCGAGGCCGAGAAGTCCCTCGTGATCGTCTTCTTCGAGTCGGAGGAGGACTACCGCAAGGGCGACGAGATCCTGAGCGCGATGCCCGCGGACGAGACCCCAGGCCGGCGCACCTCCGTCGCGAGGTACGACGTCGCTACTCGCATGACGAGTTAGACACGCCCGGGACGTGCGCGCGGGCGCCGGCACCTGCGCGAGCGCGATCCGTAGGAGTTCGCCGCGGCTCACCGCCGCCGCTTGACAACAACGCCGGGAAGCCAAGCTCGCACCGCCGCGGCCACGGCCTCGAGGTCTGCCTTGAGGCCGTGGTCGCCGGGCACCGTCACGACCTCACGAGACGGGCTGGGTGGCGGAATGCCGAACGGATCGCGCTCGCCCTGGACGACGAGCATGGGCAGCATCACCGCTTCGAGCTCGGGTAGGCGGCTTTGCGGCGGCCTGCCGGCGCGTCGCGGCGGTTCGAGCGGGAACGCGAGGCAGAGGACCGCCACCGCGCCGGTCTCCTCCGCCGTGCGGCAGGCGACGCGGGCGCCTAGTGAGCGGCCGCCGACGATCAGCGGGAGATCGCCGTCCAGCTCGTTCGCTCGCAGGCCGTCGATGACCGCGGTCCAGGCGGCGTCGAGCTGCGGGGCGCGTGCCGGGGATCGGCGGCCGGCGACGCGGTAAGGCTGCTCGACCAGCGCGACGCTGACGGCCTGCGAACGGGCCGCCTCGGTGGCGGCGACGAGATCCGGCGCCTCAACCCCGCCACCGGCCCCGTGGCCGAGGGCGAGCGCCGCGCGTGGCTCCTCGGCCGCGTGCAGATGGACGCGTGCCCGTCCCGACGGAGTGTCGATCTCGATCGTCAAGCCACCCTCTCGGCGAGTCGCTGGTACCAGCGGCTATTCGGCGAAGGGTAGTTTGGTGGCGCCGCTGGCGACCTCCCAGAGATAGCCGTCGGGATCGGCGAAGTACCCGCCGTAGCCGCCCCAATCCGTCGGTTGCGCGGGTTTCACGATGGCGCCGCCGGCGCGTTCGGCCTCGGCGAGAACTGCGTCGACGCGATTCTCGGAGCGGACGACGTACGAGAGCGTGACGCCACGGAAGCCGTCGCCCGCTGCGGCCACGCCGGCGTCGTCGGCCAGCGCGTCCCATGGGTAGAGAGCAAGCGCGGCCGACCCGTCGCCGAGCTTGAACAAGACCCACCTGCCTTCCTCGCCGCTGACAGTCCAGCCGAGACCGTCGCTGTAGAACTGCTTCGCGCGCGCGAGATCTCTGACGCCGAGGGTGACCACGCTCAGGTGCTGCTTCATCGTCCGGCGACGCTAAAGGACGAGCGAGGGCTTGTCTTGAACGAATCGGACGTCGTCGGCGGAGCCGAGTAGCTCGCGCGGCGTCCGGTCACCGAGGCGAATGCACTCGCGGCTGAGATGCGCTTGATCTGCGAAGCCGCAGGCGGCGGCTAGGCGGGCAAGACCGCTAGTGGGGTGCGTGCGGGCGGCCGCCAGAAAGGTCTGGAAGCGAAGGATGCGCTGAAGCGTCTTCGCGCCGTAGCCGAACGCGGTCAGGCAACGCCGGTGCAGCTGGCGCTCGCTGAGGGCGAGCCGTTCGGCGATCAGAGTGAGTGACGCCGGGCGTGGGGTCGAGAGGATCTCGACCAAAGCCGCCATGCGCTCGTCGCGCGGAGCCCCGGACTCGAGGCCGCGATGCACGGCGTGGACGAGGGCCGCACGTGCCTCGGGCTCGGTGCAGCGCGCGCTCAGGCGCTCAGCGAGCTCGCTGGCATCGACGCCCCACAAGTCGGCGAGCAGCAGGCGCGAGTCGACGATCGCGGCGGCCGGCGTGCCAAGCAAGGCTGGTCCGGCTCCGGGCCGGAAACGGATTCCGACAAACGTGGTCTTGGTGTCGCGGGAGAGCTTGACCGGCGCCGTGTCCGGGCCGGCGACGACCAGATCGCGACCGTCCCAGACGATGTCGGTGCAGCCGTCGGGAAAGACGGTGTCGGCGTAGACGTCGCCGGTGCGCGGGCGACCAACCCAGGTGCAGACGACGTGTTGCGCAACCGGCTCCGGCGGGAGGTATTCGCGATACCGCGGCTCTACCGACGCCTCGATCACGCTCGACACTAGTACTCGTCGTGGCGCCTGATCCACATCTGGGACGAATCATCCTCGTCGCGCCCCTTCGGCGCCCGGTCGAGGATCGGGTAGTACGCCATCAGGAACTCGAGGCCGCGGGCGCCGGTCGAGTACGTGTGGTAGACGACTCCGTCGTCGAGAACGAAGGCGCTGAAGCCTGGGCCTTCCGATAGGTAGCCGGCCACGTCTGTTCCGGTCGCTTCTGCATGCTGGCGAAGGATCGGCGGCGGCTGCTCGGGCATCGGGCCCATGCGCTCGCGCACCTGTTCGTCGGTCTGCGAGACGCCGAAGTCGAAGTTGAAGTCGCTTCCGCCCGACGAGACCCACGGAAAGCTCCAGCCCAGCCGTCGCTTGTATGCCTGGAGCTTCGCGAGCGGCGCGCGGGAGACGTAGAGCATCGTCGCTTCACGCGCGTGCAGGTGCGGCAGCACGCCGTTGACGGCGTCGGCGCTCGACGAGCAGGTCGGGCAGCCGGCCTCGTATGCCGGTCCGAACATGAAGTGGTAGACGAGGAGCTGTGAGCGGCCCTCGAAGAGCTCGGGCAACGTTCGTGTGCCCTCGTCCGTTTCGAAACGGTACTGCTTGTCGACCGGGACCCACGGCAACTCCCGCCGTTGCCGCGCGAGCTCGTCGCCCATTCGCGTGTGCTCCTTCTCGCGATGCAGGAGCTCCTCGCGGGCGGCGATCCACTCTTCGCGCGTTCCCACGTTGCCCTTCGGCATCTTGCTCACCCCCGTTGGTGCTCTGACGGAGGCGAAACCCTACGCGCTTGGCGATACTCGGCTGGCGCATGGCAAGACCCTTCCTGCTCGTCCAGCTGAGCGATCCCCACATCGGGGCGACGTGGGCTGACGGCGACCCCGCGGCGGGCCTGAGGGCCGCGGTGGAGTCGGTGCGTCGTTTGCCGGACGCTCCGGATGCGGTCTTGATGTCAGGCGATCTCGCCGACAACGCCGCCGATGCCGAGTACGAGCTCGTGCACGAATTGCTCGGGCAGCTCGGTGCCCCTGCCTATGTCCTACCCGGAAACCATGACGACCGTGACGCGCTCCGGCGGAATTTCGCCTTGCCGGGCGCAGTGGGAACGCCGGTCCAGTACGCGGTGGAGCTCGGGCCGCTGCGGCTCGTTGTCCTGGACAGCACGCGACCGGGGGAGGATCGGGGCGAACTGGATGCCGACCGGCTGAGTTGGCTCGATGCTGAGCTGAAAGGCGCTCCGGATCGAGTGACGCTGATCGCGCTCCACCATCCGCCCGTCTCTACCGGAATCGCGGCCTGGGATGAGCTCGGCCTGCCGGCGACCGACCGGCGTGCGCTCGGTGCTGTTCTGGATCGTCACCCGCAGGTGCGGCGGGTTGTAGCCGGCCATATGCACCGAACGATGACGGCGGAACTGGCCGGGCGGGCAGTCCTCGTGGTCCCGAGCACCTACATCCAGACGCGCCTGAACTTCAACCCCCAGGAGATCGAGACTGTCGCCGAGCCGCCCGGTTTCGCCGTGCACGCGCTGCTCGACGGAGAGCTCGCCTCGCACGTCCAGCCTGTCGCGTAGGAGGCGGCCTGCAGAAGTCAGGCCCGGTGGGCCGCAGCGAGAGCTGCGCGGACTCGTTCGCCGAGCAACGCCAGCCTCTCGACGGGCTCGTTGCTGAAGACGAAGCGGACGTGGCGATCGGCAATCTCGCCGCCCCAACCGCGCATCGGTGTGGCGGCGACCTTCTGCTCGAGCAGTTGGTCGGACACGTCGACGCAGTCGTGGCCGAGGGCGGCGACGTCGAGCAGCAGCGACCAGGTGCCTGCCGGACGCACCGCCGGTAGATCGTCGAGCTGTCGGAGCGTCTCGTCGCGTCGCCGCTGGCACTCGGCGTTTGCAGCGTGCAAGTGGTCGTCGCCCAAGCCGAGGGCAACGCGCGTTCCGATTTGAGCGAACCCGCTCGGGACCAGACCGTTGTAGATCTGGACGCGCGAAACGTCGTTGACAATCTCACCCGGAGCGACGACCCAACCGATCCGCCAGGCGATCATCCGCTGCTCGAGCGACACGCCCCCCACGATGACCGTTCGATCGCGCATGTCCGTAAGCGAAGCCGGATGCCGGACCGGGCGGCCGTCGAAGAGCACGCCTTCGAACCACGCCAGGTACAGGAGCCACACGTCGCGCTCGCGGCAGATCGAGGCAACGGCCTCCCATTCCTCGTCGCCGGCGACCCACCCGGTCGGCAGCGACGGGCTGCTGATGAAAAGGACGCGCGTTCGCTCGTTCACGGTGGCCCGCAGAACGTCGAGGTCGAGCCGCCACTCGCCATCGGCAACGTGGAGCGGGACGAGACGCGGGACGGCGCCGACGAGCCGCACCCGATTGACCATGCCCGCATAGGTCGGGTCGGTGAGGACGACCTCGTCGCCGGGATCCGTGAGGCAGAAGAGCGCGTCGAGCATCCCGTCGCCCTCGCCGCTCGTAATCACGATCTCGCGGCGCCCGTCATAGCGCGGCCCGCCGCGGCGCTCGATGTAGGCGGCCACCGCCTCCTTCAGGTCGTCGCGGCCGGTGAACGGCAGCCAACTGTTCGCCTCGTCCTCGCCGATCGCTACGCGGGTCGCCTCCATGGCCTCGGCCGGCGGCGGGATGTCCGTGTCGAGGTTCTCCAGGCGCAGAACCTCAGGGTCGTTGCCCGCCGCAGCGGCCACCCGATCGATGTTGAATCCCGGAATCTGATCCAGACGCGCCACTTTCACCGTTCCTCCTCTCGCTCCAGTGGAGCCTAATTTGGTAAGGGCGACGGCACGAAGGCGAGACCCGCAGCCGCGGTCTCTCATGTGCCGCAGTCGGGGTAAAGCGTGAGCATGAGGCGCGGCACGACGAGTCTGTTCGGCTACCGCGACTACACCCTGCTCTGGATCGGTCAGACCTTCTCGCTGATCGGTTCGAGCTCGTCCTGGGTCGCCTACCCGTTGCTCGTGCTCGCGCTGACCGGCTCGGCGGCGAAAGCAGGCATCGTCAGCTTCGCCAGCTGGCTGCCGTACGTCGTCTTCCAGTTGCCGGCCGGCGCCCTCGTCGATCGCTGGCATCGCAAATGGACGATGGCCGCC
>Ga0066667_10000327_pt1 | contig 15711 bp, 17 predicted proteins | sample GraSoiAngelo_116_FD_133943 | JGI IMG/M metagenome (GOLD analysis project Ga0066667, IMG submission 133943) | Grasslands soil microbial communities from the Angelo Coastal Reserve, California, USA - 14_0903_16_30cm | ecosystem: Environmental > Terrestrial > Soil > Grasslands | place: USA...
ATTCACGAGCAGGCAGTCGCCGTTTTGATGCAGGTTTCCGAAAGCATGGGGAGAAATCAGCACCAAGCGGCCCGATAGCCATGAACCTGTGTCCGCGACAACATAGCGGATAGCCCATTGTTGATCATTAAAATAGAAGTCCTCCACATGGCCGATGTCGCCGTCAGAGGCGCGGAGCTTTTTTCTGTAAAGCTGCCTAAGGCTTAGCAACATAACTTTAGCCTTTCTGAAAACGGGTTTGATCTATCCGGACCATGCGACCAGATACTTGAATTCGCAAGCGCCGGCCACGCGCAGTGTTCTACGCACATTTACGAAGTGCGAGCGCGCAAAGACCATCGCGGCGTTGATCTCATTTCGGATGCGCTGCCATTCGGTCGGCTGTGGTATGACAGGTCGGAAGCCGTCGTGAACGCGGTCGGCTATGCCCAGTTCTATAGCCGTTCACATCCTGCCGTGGTCCGCGTTTATGATGCAGCGGGTAACGTGATCGAGACGCACGAGCACGCGGGCGATTTCAAAGAACCGTAAGCGTTACGAGCGTAAAACAAAAAGCCGCCACGCGGTAAAGCGTGACGGCTGATTGTAGAATGCTGCTGCCTTGTCGGTGCCCGGCGCAGCTCTAGGGATTGTTGACCACTTGCGGCGCAGGTTTGCTCGCTTCAAGCTGTGCGCTCACTTTTTGTAGGCCCGCTGTAACCGCGTCAATTTGCTTTTGCAAACGCGCGATGGTCGCTTCTTGCTCCTCGATTCGTCGATGTGCTTTGAGGAACTCGTTGAGCAACATCGCGTTCACAGCCTCGTAGCGGACGGAATTTCCGGCCGAAGTTCTCAAAAAGTTTGAGAATTTTTCAGAAACGACCGAGTGGCCATGGGACCAAATCGGTGGTTTCTGTGAGTGTGTTTGTAATTGTCTTTCTCAAAGCCGAGAGAGTGCCGGTCTCGCTCCCAGGAACTTCACCATAACTTGCGACACACTGTTCGAATTTGGCGCCGATTGAGACTGAATCGGCTGATGCATGTGGACTTCATATTTTAGAAGTTGTTTCTGGGGTTCCCAGATGTTCTACGGAATCGAAGGAGCGAAGTTCTCAAAAATTTTAAGAAACTTTCAGAAAACGGTCGAGCGGTGACCCGAACCGAATCGGCTGACATTCCCAGCGTCGGCTGTGCGTGCACCGCTACGCCACTACGCAATGAGTTCATCGCCAAGCTGCATGAGGCGACGTGCCGCGAGACGATAGCCGCAGGCGAGATCGAGCATCCTCACGCGCGCGATTCCGCCATATGCGTTGGGCGATTGAGGTTTCATTCTTTGCCACAGATCGGCGATTGTCCGTCTCAAGAGCGGCTCGTCGGTGGTCTGATCGATCAGCAGCGCTACGCGGTGCAACGGCACCTCATCGATGAGGGCACCAAGTTCGAAAATAGAACCCTTCCGTGCGGATGTAAAAGCACGCAGGTCCATTGCCACCAGATCGCTCTGCGTCATCAATTTTGTTACCGTTTGCTGCCACGTGTCGTTGCGGCAGAAGAATTCGTTGACACGGTAACGTCCGTCCGGGTCAGGCCGAAGGTCGAGCCCCGCAACACGCCGGTCGAGATCGGTGTCGCTGCTAATGTAGGCGCTGGCTAACTGCCCACTGAGAAAATCAAGGAACTCGTCGGGCTCAAAGCGACCGCGGGCCACGTCCGTAGCGCTGATAAGCTCAATACTACCCGCATACCGCCAACGGCCAGCGAGGAGGTCGAACAGCCTCTCGGATCGGCTTGGTGATCCAAAGACGCGAAGAAAAAGCAGGCGCGCCCTCGGCAGGGTTTTCGCACGCGCCGCAAGTCGCCTTAGTCCACATCCGACCGTAATCTTGTAAAGGGCAAAGGGCAGTAATCCGAGGAAGCAGCGGAATGGGTTGTTGCTGCCCATCAGATAGACGGATACGCACAATGAGACCGACAGCCACAGGGCATCCAAAAGGAATGTCTGATCGCTCAGTCGCTTACGGCGATAACGCCTAGCGATCCACAGCAGCCCAAACCAAGCGATGACCGCCGACAGCGTGAGACTGATGACCATCAGAACTCCAAGGGTATGGCTACCAAATGTTCCTTTGATATGGCGCGCCAGCCAAATGCCGGGAGATGTGTAAAGGACGAGGTCGAGAATGAGAAGGGTCGACAGCACCATCATTAACGCCAGGTTGATAAACAACGGTCCCACGGTCCCGCGAATAAATCGGGTAAAGGCTAGAAAAGGAATGATCACTGGGGCCATGCTCAGGCTCCAGAATACAAACGGTTGTGAGAGCGGCGAGAACGTCACTGTCGCGGCGCTAACCGGCTGCCCCGTCACCGCGCTGGCAAATGAAAGTAGTAGAACTGCCTCGTTCTTCGGCATCAGTCCGACGTTTGCAAAGGGAAGGGCGGGAGCGCCCGCGAGCTGCAGTAGCGCGCCCAATACTGGAAGCGCGGCCGCGTACGCCAAGACAAAGAACCCACGGAGGCGGCGGTCCGGACCCCAAAACAGAGCGAGTGCGACCATCGTGATGAAAGACCACGACCAAAATACGCCCGCATAACACGCCAACATTGTCAACGGCGATTGTGTGGAAGGGAGGGAATAGAACCCAAACAAGAAGAGCAAGCCCGTGGATGTCGCAGCGTGGATAGAGCCACCGAGAGCATAGATGCCAGCCGCACGGGGGAGAGCGGTTTCGGCATGCTTGAAGGTCGGCGACCGTGCGAGTGGTGACCGGTCAGGCCTATCGGGCTTTTCGATTTGGATTTCGAGGGGACCGACCGCCGACAGCGACGGCCGACTGCCATCTTCCACGCCTAGGCGAGCTCGCGGAAGTGATGCGCTACGCTGGCTCTCTCGGAAGATCCTTCGCACGTAGAGACGCATGACCACGAAAGCGGCCGTGCTAACTAATAATGCTGCCCCCAGCGTGATCCACATGCCCACATCAAAAAACTGCGCGGCTGCTGTAGACAAATCCGGCGCACCGCTACCTATAGCTGAGTTGGTGATTGGCATGTATGCAACCTTCCTATGGCATGTCGCGGCTCGGTTTTACTACCTGCCTTCACAAAGCACAACATTTCGCACGCGATCTGCGGAGATTTTTTCTGCTGATATGACGTAGCCGATCGTACCATCAACGAGCTGGATCTTCAGCCAATGGGGTACCGACTCCAGTACCTCCGCCTGATCTCCCGGAGCGACGCCCGCCCCCATTCCATGCGCGCGCGTGAGAGAGAAAAACGGCTGATTTTTTCACGGTCTTTTTCTACGGTCTGAAATTTTTGGCTGTAAAACAGCGCAATTCTGCGCCACGCGACGCAAATGCGAAATGGCTCAAACCCTCGGCCCAGCAACGGTGCGCAAGCCGGTGAAAACCAGCGCAAAAACTCTTTCTTGAATTACAAAACTAGTCCGACGCGGAAAACATGGGGTTTGATGGAAAGTGTTCATCACATATGCCAGTTCGATGAACTAGCAGCGAGGCAGTTGATCAATCACTGGCTCACACCGGGGCGGTCTTTATTCCGAGAGCGCTGCGCAAGAACGTGCAATTCTGCAGCGCCGGCTTTTTGCCCAGCGCGGCGCCAATATATACTCTCCTCCTCTTTCCGGGGAATACTGCCCCCATGCCATTTGCGAAGTAGCATCATGTTATAATAGAGCCTCTGGAGAGCGACGACTTGGTTCTCAGTTTTATTTGGCCTTTGCTTTAGATCCGCACGATCAGTTATCGCGACGTGATGAAGCGTCTGGAGCCCAAACAAACTCAAGAAGCTGCGCGCCCCATCAAAATAATCGTTGCCGGTCTTTTCAAACCAAAGACTACCTTTGGGCACGTTCTGAGGCGTGAAATAACCAGGTGGCCTTTTCGCACGTTTAATCGAAGAATAGTTGAGACCAAGAGCGTCCCTAGCCCTAAGCAGACCGGCTCCCAAATATTTATCTGGTTCCAATCTGCCGCGGCGGTCGGCCGACTTTAGCAAAGCATAGTAAACCGCCTCAGCTTTCTGCCAGTGGTGCCATTCCTGTGGTGTGAATTCTTCTCGATGTTTCTCAAGCCAAAGGGCGGCGGCCGCGGCGACCTGCGGTGTTGCAGCCGACGTTCCTGATCCATCTAGATCGACACCGTCGGCAAACTGCCCCTGCGAAGTATGACGTATGCTTAGCCACGGTATGTTCGGCGAATACGCCGCAATTGGATAGGGACGAAGTTGGCCCTGCCTCCAAGTCTGACTCTCATCAGGTTTCTTGCTCGGACGGAAAACCACTGTGCTGGTGCCGTCCGCGCCATAACTGCCACGCGACATCCATTGAAGCAAAGCTGTCGGGCTCTTTAAGAATCGCCCCAATGTGTTTCGACCGTAGCTGTGATAATCAGCTGTTACGCCTGTAACGCCGAGCACGCGTCGGAAAGCGGCAGGATACATTGGGCTTGCCGGTATGATGATCCCATTTGGTGGCAACGGATCTGGCATTGCGGAAAAGAAATCGCCTTCGGCAGCAAACAACGCAGTTCCCCGCTCATAGGCAGCATTGACTGCGTCAACCCACGCTTCCGTTGGTGCACCGCCGTGGCTCATCGTGATTACGTCTGCATGTCTAACCCTACTCGCGTAATCGATAGCGTAGGCGAGTTCGGCAGTCCCGATCGAGAACACCCATGGTGCAACACGAATTGGAACAACCGTGGCGAATGGCGCTCCACCGAGCCAGCCGTCGTAGGCCTTGATGTGGCGCCCGTGGACGGTCTGGTCGTCAATAGAGGTCCAACTTCCTGCGAGAATACCGGCTGTTCCCAAGCCGTGAGTAGCGCCTGTTTGCTCTGGCGGTAGAGGGCGCGGAGCAGGCTCATGTCGGCTCCGCTTCTGCGCGTAGTCCAGCAGGCCGACAGCGTTCGCATAGGAGTCACCACGCTGTAATCGAAATGGTGCGGCCGGATGGCGTGCGTCGAGACCGTTGTCAACATGTCCAATGATAATTCCCTCGCCAGGGCGCTCGAAATGGTCTCTGGCAGCCGCAAGTTGCGAATGTTTGTCGTCCAAATACCACATTGGATCGATAACGAACCCTCCAGGATTGCTAGGATCGGGGCCTCTGTTGTCGGGCCACGCCGCGGCTGGAACTGTATTGATTACAAGCTTCACGCCATTGCCATATTGACAGGGCACCGGTTGGCCGGGCTTAGGTTCTGGCGGCTGCTTGGAGGCGATGCGGCCGAATGTTCGGTTAGGTTCGATGAGCACCGGGTACGCTCCAAATGCTTGGTATGTAGCGGATGCGATCTCTGGTGCTCGCGAAAACAGTTTTGGCCAAAAGGGGAACAGACCTCCGACATGAAGAGGCTTGTTGTTGCTCCAAGCAACGTACCATTCTCCGCGGCGTTCGAGATCTCTCGGTGCCTCTAGCATATGACGAAATTCCCAGCCGCCGGCAGTTCCAGCGGGAATAGGAGCATCAATCGGCACCTTGACCAAAACGGTCGAATTAACTCGCAGCGATTGCCCGATGCCAGCACAGCCGGCGAATGCAACACAAGCAGCGCAACAAATCGACCAAAGCATCCTTGGAACTTGCCACGTCAGTTGGGTTCCTCGCAGCGAGCGACATGCGTTCATAGGGCAATCCTGAAAAGCCTAGATATGGTTGCCGCATTTGATACTTGTTTTGTGATAGCGATTTCAAGCACTTTATATTGACACCCCATCTTAGGCCTAACCGTCCACTTCAGGGGTCTGGAATAGACACGGGAGTTTCTTTACGTTGCCCGCAGGCTCGTGTGTTTTCGAATCATGTTGCCCGCTTCATCGTAAACGCGAATCACGACGTCATGTGAGCGACTAAAGAACTTTACGCAGCCGATTGCTAGACTTCGCTCGGAATGACAAACCGAAAATGTGGATACTTGTCCTAATTCGCCACCGCGGGGAGATGCTTTACCAGTCGGTTTCAGAGCGCTTACGGATTCGGCGCTGCCCGCGTCAGGGCAAAATTTTCTTCAGGATCGCCGCGAGGCGGTAGCCCGCGCGAGCAATTTCGGTTCCGACTTGGGCGGCAGCCCATTGGTCGTAGGCAGCAAGATTACTAGTCTGAGCGCTCCAGCCGGGGGGATTAGCATGAAAGGTGAGTTTGTTGTGCGCTTCCGTGGCGATAGGCATCACTTCGTTGGCCCATTTGACAGCCCAGCCACTGATGAAGGAACTCGTTTCCCATCCCGGCGGAGGATTCCTTATAATTGTCCGCGCGAATGCGCGAGGCGTTTGCACGTGGTCGGCAGCCATGGCGTTTAGCACTGCGGCCGTGTCCCAGTAAGTATGCAGATTGGTGCCGTGGAATCCGATTAGGTTTCCGCCCTGGTCGGCTTGCGCGCCTGTGGTCGTATTCGGATTTACCAACTGCGCGTTCGTCCCGAAGTATGCTGCCCCCACGTGTAACGGCTGGTGAATATCCCCGACATAATGGACGAGCAAACGAAGCGCTGTTTTTTGCGGGATACCAGTGGGGTTGTTGGTCGGGTTGCTGTGGCCTTCGATGATGGCGATGCAATTGCGCAGCATGTGGACGACATCGATCGGCGTTGCGCCGACCGAGCCAGCACGGTAGTGGGTTTCCTGAATCGGAATGTCGGTATAGTGATAGGCGTGGTGGTCGTGCGGCCCGTTGCTTCCTTGCACGTGCGGGTTAGCAGATACAAAAGCCGCCATATCATGGTCGTGCGGATTGAAATGGTATTTGCAATCGTCGGCCCACGTCGAAGCGTGTTCGAGCGTTTCATTCCCGATAAGCGCCCGGACGTGCGCGACGGTGTTGGGCGAGTTGGCAATGAGTTTGTCGGCAATAGCGCCGACGGTTTGGTGCCCTTCGTTGCCGTAGCCAAGGGCCGTGGAAGCCAGCACGGCGACGACAAAGGTAAGGAGAACAACGCGGACGATCCGGCCACCGATGTTTGGTTTAGTTTTCAAAGCGGAAGTGTGCAGTCTAAGTGAACATAACGAGGACCGGTGTAGCTACTTTTCCGCACGAGAGCAAGAAATCATATCTAGGCAGCGACTCATTCCACACGCATGCTCACTAACAATGGATATCGCTTCACGTTCAGACCATTCCACGCGCACGCGAGGAGGACGTGAACGGAAAGAATCGCACTCCGCTGACTTTTTCACGGTCGCTTCTATAGTCTGCGAAATTTTTGCTGCAAAGTCGCGCAATTCTGCGCAAGGCTGTGAGAATGCGCAGGGCTCCATTGATTACTTAGGGCCGGATTACGCTTTCGAGCAATTTGAAACAATTCAAGTTCTTTTCATCTTGACTCGGTCATTCGATCCCTGAAATTATTCGGAGGCCGCTTTATGAATGGCTTATTTGGATCCCCCGTCCTTGAGGTCGGCATCGGCTTGGTATTCGTTTACACGCTGCTAAGCCTGCTGTGCACAACGCTAAATGAGTGGCTCCTGAGTTATATCCTTAGACTAAGACCTAGACTGCTCGATCGTGCCTTAGACACTCTTCTCTCCAATCAAGTAGTGGCTAATGGCAATTTGCGCGAGCTGTTCGATCGCCACCCGCTTATTGCAAAAACGACTACCAGCGGCGGCCAGCGTGCGGGTTCCTATTTGTCCGCAGCGACCTTTGCAACGGCCCTTCTCGATCTGGTTACGCCAAGAGTTCAGGGTGTCATCAGCTTCACCGATGTCGAAGCGGGCGTAAAGGAGCTACCGGAAGGCGACATTAAGAAAACATTGGTCGCTCTCATGGCAGATACAGACAGCGAGCTCAAGAAATTGCGAGGCAATATAGAGGATTGGTTCGACGAGGCGATGGATCGGACGACTGGTGTTTTTAAGCGCCATGCACAAGTATGGGCGATTGCAGTCGCTGCACTTCTCACCCTCCTGACCAACGCTGACACCCTCGCGATTGGTCAGAGGCTCTGGGAAGACCCGTCGTTGCGCGCCGAAGCAGTCAAGCTGGCCGAACAGCGAGCAGAGATGCCACGGCCGACTGTGAGAGTGGAATACGCTGATCCCGATGATCCGTTAAATCCTTCGATTGCCAAAGAGCCGCAAGACAACCTCACCGCCGATGAGCAGTCTATCCTCGGCAAATTGATCGGATGGGAAAAGCCGTTGACGGCTTACTCGGTGGGAGACTTGCTCCGTCATCTGCCCGGCTGGTTTCTTACCGCAGTCGCGGTTGCCTTGGGTGCGCCATTCTGGTTCGACGTTCTAAACAAGTTCGTGAAGCTACGCAATACCGGCCGCGTCCCACCAAAAGGTGAAGAACAGGAGGACTCTAAATGACCGCTCGCATCGTCCTGGTTCTGCTAGTCTCCACCTTCAATTGCTGGGGCGGCTCGCTCACCTTGAGCAAAGCCTTCATCGAGAAGGTGAAGAATGCTGCGGTCATCGAGACGAGTTTCTCCGTGGATCATACGTTGAAGAACCCCCACAAAATTGATTCGGGAGGAGATGATGGCGACATTCATGCTGCCGGACGGGACACGGCAATCCAGTTACCACTCGTCGTCGAAATCACCAACGCTGGGATGGATTCGCAAAAGCCAGCCAAGGATGCGATGAAAGCGGCAGTCGGGGACGCAAAGATTCCGCTCGCCGGAATCTGGCGGTTGTGGTTCGAGCATGCTGGCAAAAAACCGCAAATCCAGGGTGCGAAAGTGCCGAAACCAGCCGACACTAATCCAGACCACGTGTTTGAGTTGCATCCGCTCAGCGAGGTGAACGGGAACGACTGCACGCGATCGTTTCAGCCGATTCCTGGCTACGATGCCTATGACGCAGAGAGGGCCTTTGGGGAGGAATACGAGAAACTCACGTGCACCATTCGCATCACTGGTACCGCGATTCAGATCGAATCGAAAAAGGCCGGAATCAATCATACGCAGTTTCACATGCAGATCGTGGGCAAGCCGAAAAAGGGCATTGGTAGCGCAGTCTTTGTTTTGGCCGATGTCTTTGACATCAACGATGAAGAGGAAAAATTGAACGCATCACCTGTGCGGATGGTGTTTGTGGACGGGACTCCCGCAGCCCAAGCTGTAGCCACCTTGGAAGACGGGGATCAAATGAACCTCCTGGGAATCCCGCGCGTGGACTTGAACAAGGTTTCCGCGATAGCGAAAGGCCTGGCCCCGAACAAGACTTACAGAGGTCCCTTGCCGTATGAAATTATCGTAGTGGCTCAGCTGCCCGACTAAAAACAGAAATGGGTCAGTCCGAGTCGCAGGGTGGCCGTTTGAAAAATCCTGTTTCACGAGCCTTACAATGAAGGCGGACCATCGCCTTTGGGTCTTTCCACCCTTCGCGTTTTCGCCCCACTCAAAAACTTCCGGCCCGCACCCCCTCTCGGGCGAAGGGTAAGTTAACTCTTCGCCGTCGGACGCATAATAGTCTCGTCGACGTCAGCATCGGGCGGGTATTCGTACAACTCATTGCGACCTTGCGCAAAGCTGGCCCGCTACGCTACGATCTTGTGGCATGCCGAAATATTGGATGGTCAATGACCGCGACCGGGACGGCAGCGGCACGGAGCCGAGCGCGCATGGTTTAACATATTGGGTGACGAACACTCACCCCTCGAGCAAAATTGACAAGTGGCGAAGGGTCACGCCCAACAAGTTTCAAGCGCTTCTCGCAGCAGCCTCGGATTCCTTTCCAGACCTTCCACCGGGCGAAAGTAAAGATCAGCGTCACGTTACCATCTTGGTTCCTGGCAACCGTCCGAGGTCCAAAGATTCGGCTGACGTTTACGAGGAAGTCTGTGATCGATTGTTCGATGGGCCAGACGGCCTCGGGCTTTGCATTCTGTACGACTGGCCAAGCGTTCCCGGTTACGGACTAAACCGAGAACGCGCTCGCAGGTGTGGCGAGGATTTAGCCATTATTTTATGCCAACTTTTCGACTGGACACTGGTCAGGCAGGGGCCTTGCAAAGCGAAACTCTCCGTTATTGCGCATGGTATGGGAAACTATGTTCTGCAGAAAGCCATGGCTATTGCATGGGAGCGCAAGAACCAGCAGCCACACGCGAATTTGTTTGACGAACTCGTGATGGTTGCGGCGGATGTGGACAACGATCTTTTTGATGTCGGTGCTCCTGACAAGGGGGATGCTGATTCGATGATCAATCTAAGTTATCGCATTACCGTACTGTACAGCGTGCGTGATGGGATTTTGAAGGACTCCGCAAAGCTGAAGCGCTTCGGCACGCAGGCACGCCTGGGACATTCCGGACTGGCGAATCGTCCGCCGGTTGTCAATGCAGGTTCCAATTCGCCGAACGTATGGGACGTGGATTGCTCAAGTTTTTTTCCGGCAAGTGTCAGCGAACCCGATATCCACGGCGCGTACTTTCAAACGGACGCCGTGCTCTTTCTGATGCGTGGAATCCTTCGCGGGTTAGATCGGCAATTCCTCCAACCATTAGGGATCACGACTGGCAACGCGTGGCCCCCGGCGGGCGTGCCAGTGCCTTCCGCTCCTGTTGAGCAGCGCACGCCGCAGCTTGTTCAAACACGTGACGATGGCTCACGACTATTGCAATCGCATCAGGAAGAGCAACGACCGCTAACAGAATCTACTTCTCCAACTAGGGAGATATTCCTTTGTCATGCATCGGAGGATAAGGCGGCGGTAGCCAAGCCTCTGTCGGAGGCACTGACTAAGGCTGGCATATCCAATTGGTACGACGCTGCGGAACTCGGGTGGGGCGACAGTATCACCCAAAAGATAAACGAGGGACTCTCAAAAGCCCGCTACGTCATCGTAGTTCTAAGCACGAATTTTCTTAAAAAGAATTGGCCTCAAAGAGAACTTAATGCCGCTATTAGTCGAGAGGCCGCAAGCGGACAGGTTGTTGTCTTGCCATTGGTCGTTGGAAATGCACAGGATGAACAAACTATCTTCGACGCTTACCCGCTTTTGCGCGATAAACTGTATTTAAAGTGGAATGAGGGAGTCGAATCACTTATTGCGATTCTGCAGGCGCGCCTGAAAGAAGCGTAACCGCGCCGCGCATGCGACCAACCACTTCGCGAATCCTCTTCTAATTCTCCAAGCTTTTTCGAAATCTGAGTCATCGTAGGCGCAAGACATGGCCTTTCAAAACATCGTCACACGCATGGTCGATGTGATTTTTGGGTACGACTTTTTTGTTTCGTACACGTGGGCTGACAGCAGCAAATACGCTCATAGCCTCTATGAAAAGTTAAAAGCGCAAGGGTTTACGGTTTTTCATGATGAGGAAGAGTACGCACGGGGCGATAACTGGACTTTGCTGGGTGGAAGAGCGCTGAAAAAAACGCGGCAACTCATTTTGGTCGCAACGCCGCGTGTTCACCAAAGCGCACCCGTGCTGAAAGAACTGACAGCATTTCAATCCACTGGTAGGCGAATTATCCCAATCGAAATCGGAGATTCACTTGACCCACAGAAGTACCCCAAATCACCATTACTGCCACTTATTCCTGCCGAAGTTCTCAGAATCAATCAGCCCCTTCAACAAGACGGCACAATTCCCAACGAGGCTCCAGCGGAAGTCGTTCGCGAACTTCGTCGCGGTTTCCAGCATGTTCGGCAGGCGCAGCTCCGTGTCAGATTTCTTCTCGGCGCCTGCCTAGTGTTGTTAGGGGTTTCTTCGATTGCCATCTGGCAGGCCATCACCGCCAGTCCGCGGTAATGTTGCCTCTGGCACCCCGGAAAGGATGCGCCTCGTCAGAACTATCGACGAGCTTCGCTTTAACTTCGATTAACTCGAGCTCATTGCCTTGCTTTCGCAATATATCTACACGAGCGAGTTTCCGGTCGAAGATAAGGGTTGCTTCGAAAAGAGTTACCGTTTCGCCTGTTTGGCGGAACCGCATAGTTCTTCGGTGTCAGTTTTTGTGTCAATAAGGCACGGCAGCCCATGTCGTTCGTAAATCACCCACCGTTTGTTTGCGCTGCAGGCGAACATTTTTGAGGTGTAGTCGCGAGTCAGCAAACCGATTGCCCGAGCGACCATGTTTCTTTCATCTTCGAACTCCGAATTTTCGTTCCGGCGGAGCGTTGCGACGAACTGTGGCACCTTTTCCTTCGGGATTTGCCACCAGCGACTACCGATTGCCCTCGCCGCAAGCCGGCGAATTGAGTTTCCCTCATCTGCGAGAAGCGAAGACATCGCGTCGGGAATTCTGGGATCGAGCGACGTTTGTAGTTCGCGTAGCGCCGCTATTCGGACGTCAGCCTCAGGGTTCTTGAGTTGCGCGAACAATCCATCATCAGGATCGGCGTCGCATTGAGGGGCCACGCAGGCGATGAGCGATACGATCATGGTCGCGCGCACACGCTTGGCCGGAATAAGCTTTAGCTGTTGTTTAAACATCGCGGCGCTGATTGTACAAATTCACGCTATGCAGACAAGCCGAGGCGACTGTGACCAAAGCGCGCCCGGGGTGACTCGAACACCGGATCCACGGAGTAGCAATCCGTGACTCTCAATTATTTCGAAAGCCGTGCTTCCCGGGGGTACCCGCAGCGACTCTTTACTTTTTGACCCTCGGACTAAGGTCGATTTCGTTGCTGCTGTCTTTAGACGGTCGACTTGGTTCGTCACAATTCGACCGAAAGGTAAGGAAACAGGGCCACGGCCGGAAGACTGGCCCACCGCCTTTCCCCCGCCCGGCGCGGCGCGCGCACAACTGCGGCCCACCAGCTGATTAGGTTCTCCAAGCCGAGCTCCGGCAACGTCGGCGTGATTAAAGTCGCACCTGAAACCAAAAAATGAAATCCCAAACCAACAAGCGAACCATATCTGCGCCGGTGTGCTGGCAGCGTGAGGCGCCATGCGCTTGCTTGCGCGTTGAGACATCGTCTCACGAGTTGCATCTGTTCCCTTATCAGCACCTCGTCACTGCATCGCTTAGTCTGAGCGACCAAGGTGAAACGCTGCGCCTTACGTTCTCTTTACACGATGTGGAAATTGAGGGACGCAATCTTCGCGCGTTGCTGCTCGCGCTCCAGGATTTCGCGGTGAAGTGGGTGCGGGTCATGCCAGAGCGTTATCATCAACTGGAGGCCGGCGAGAACGGTGTTGTGTCCCGCATTCGCGTTCAAGAAGCGAGCTAGTTAAGCTGCGCAGAGTCTTCAAGCATAAGCCTTAGCGCGCTTGCGACTCTTTGAAGTGACCAGCTTTGCGTCTTGATCGGCGATCCCCGATAAAACAACCGGCTCGTGATCAGGAAACTCTGCGATGAGCGAAAGCCGCCCGCCTAATGCTGCGATGTAGCTTCGCAAGGTCGAAAGCAGGATATCGGTTCGTTGTTCGAGTCGCGAAACGCCATCCTGCGTGATGCCCAGCTTTCTAGCAACTTCTACCTGAGTGCGCTCAAGAGCCCGACGTAATTCTTGTCTCGTCATCTCTTCGGCAATCAATTGCGCCGCTCTTTTCTCAACTCTCTTGCGCCGCGCGGGGCTTAAGCGCCTGATGATCTCATTTACGTTTTTTGCCATAATCACTTCCTCTCTTTTTTTGCTAATCGGCATAGATGAGCGTCGTAACGCTCATCAGCCTTCTTGATCAACCCACGATAAAATCTCTTTTCGCTGTGACCTGATTTGTCTCCTGCCACGAGCAAAACCGCCTTGCGGTGTGGATCGAACGCAAAAGCAACACGCCAGATCCCATTGGCCGCGTGGAAGCGCAGTTCCTTCATGTTAGCGTGCCGGGAGCCATTCATCGTATCTGCGTGTGGTCGTTTTAGCTGTGGCCCGAAGCGCTGAAGCAGGCGAGTCATCGCCAGAAGCTCGTCCTGCGCTTCATTCGGCAGGTTCTCATATTCCGGCTCAAATTCGTCGGCCAGCTCAACGGTCCAACTCACCAGCAGATTATGCGCCATAATACATATGTTTTCAAGGCCATATTTGCCAGCCGGCCAGTTGTGCGAACGGAGAGTTTGCGAGGAAGCAACTTGCTCCGCAATGAGAGCGGAGTCGGATCGGCGTCCGGTATTCTGGTCGATGGAACTCATGGAAACACTTAACCCTCTGCCGCAAACACAACCTGCCGAGCTCGAACAAGAGCGACTTTCCTATTCCATTCACGAAGCAGCAGCCCTACTCGGAGTAGATTATTTCAGCGTCTATCGCCTCATCCAGCGCGGCAAATTGCAGGCATGTCGTGCGCTGCGCGGAAAGCTTCTCGTTCCTCGCTCGGAGCTGTTGCGCCTTCTAAAAAACTGAGCTGCTACACTGAAAGAGCAAAGCTGACCCGCTGAGCTTGGGCGAGGCTGTGATCTTGGCGCAAATGTCCGTAAGTTTTCATGCAAAGCGCACCGCGGTCCTTATGGCCGAGCCAGCGCGAGACAGTCGGAATATCAACGCCACTCTCAATACAAATCGTCGCGAAGAGATGGCGCAGGTCATGATGCGTGATTCGCTTCATCCCGATCTTCGCCGCCGCGTGCGTCATGCTGTTCTGACATTCGAAAACGCGCATTATCGTCGCGCTTGAAGATTCGTCCGATCGTTCCTTTCTCAGCTCGACCAACATCTGTTCCAACTCAGGAATCATTGGCACATAACGCGTTTCACCGTTCTTTGTCGCTGTTACCGGATCGCCACGGACGTAAAGCTGATGGCGATCAAAATTCGCGTCTGCCCAAGTCACGAATTTCGCTTCACCGATTCGCAAGCCGCTATAGGCGAGAAATCGGACAAGGTTCGCACAATCTTTCGACTGCCTTGCGCCAGCTGTCCGAATTTCCTCAACAAATCTTAGGAACTGCTCGCGCGAAGGTAGCTCGAGCCGCTTCGCCCGAATGCGCACGCGTGAAAGATTCGCCGCCGGATTACCGAAACGCGCGCCACTATCAACCGCCTCGGCGAACACGCCGCGTAATGTTCCAATCGCGTTGTTGACGACCGACGGCGCGTATTGTTTTTGAAACCTAACCAACCATTCTTGGCAATCGCGGTCACCCACCCTTCGCACGTCTGTTCCGAAAAGCGTCGGCCACGAACGATCGATGAAATCGATTAATCCTTCGCGGTAGTCCTTCGATCTTGGTTTGAGCGAGACGTTCGCGCGGACTTTCTCCATATACACCCGCGCCGCATCGCCAACCGTCATCTTGCCGATCGCAACGGCCGTCACCGATTCCAGCTTCGCGCGATGTTCGCGCATCATATCGGGAAGCCGCTGCTTCGCGACTGAGAACACAGTTGTCCTCAAGGATTTCAAGATTGGCTTTCCATTAATCTTGAACCGTGCAAAGTACGTTCCCGCTGGCCGATAGCGGATCAAGTTTTGAACGGCCGTTGTTTCCCATATGGGTTTGGCTGCAACACTCACTTCCGGGCGATGTTGACTCGGCCGGCTCGTGGTTAAGCTCCGTGAATAGAGCGAACAAAATTATCGCAAATTGCATGAACTCCGAATCGTCCTGCAGCGCCGCGCGTGTTCGCGCGATCGCAGAGAGGTGTGCGACTGGGGTGTATAAAAGGGGTGTATAATGAACTTTTGCAACTGCGCTTTGCGGACTAATCTACGAGGGAAAATGCCGGCATAGCTCAGTTGGTAGAGCAGCTGATTTGTAATCAGCAGGTCGTCGGTTCGAATCCGACTGCCGGCTCACGTCAATTGTCGGTTGCGGATTGCGTGTGTGGGCCGGGCAATCTCGAAAAAGAGACACGGTTTTA
>Ga0066667_10000331_pt1 | contig 15641 bp, 10 predicted proteins | sample GraSoiAngelo_116_FD_133943 | JGI IMG/M metagenome (GOLD analysis project Ga0066667, IMG submission 133943) | Grasslands soil microbial communities from the Angelo Coastal Reserve, California, USA - 14_0903_16_30cm | ecosystem: Environmental > Terrestrial > Soil > Grasslands | place: USA...
TAAAACACACGGCAAACCGATAATATTTTCAGTTAAGTCATGCATGACCTCAGGTTTTAATAAAACTACATAAAAGAATTTCCGCCCTCCCAAGCCGCATTTTGTGGATGGCGAAATGAACAAAACAAAACAGTTTCGTTCGCGCTTGAATTTTTCTCCCGGTGTGGAACATTTGCGTTTCCATGCAGATTGGCCAAGTGCCTGCGTGCGAGCAGGGAACAGATGTTACGCGGGTTTTTTTCGGCGAACCGGCGAGCGGGCCGTCTCGAAGCTTGTGCGCGTCTTTCCCAGCCTCGGCAACGTTGCCGATTTAGAATCTTTCGACAGGGACTCTGGGCCTCCTTCCACTCCAAGCTGGACTTCTCCTTGCTAATCACGAACAGCTCTGTCTCTGTGCTCGAGAACACAGCAGTAACTACGCTCCACTGAAACACACCAACCTATGAGGGAACACTTTATGAAGACTCATCCGAGTTCTGTTTGGAACGCGTCGAGTTCGGTTCGCTCCACCTACACGCAGGACGGCGGCGTGCTTCTGGACGTGGAAAAAGGGATGTGCTACAGCCTCAACGCGGTGGCCTCGAAATTGTGGAACCATCTGGAACAGAACAAAGACGGCGTGACGTTCGAGGACCTGGTCAATGTGATTCGAACCAATTTCGAGGTTACCGACGGCCAGCTTGAGAGCGACATTGCCGCGCACTTGGAGAAGCTCGAAGAAATGGGGCTGGTGCGCCGCAGTTCCCCGGTGGCCTGAGGTTCTCCCCACCGGCAGCCTGGAAAATTCGAAAGCGGGAACTCTCCCGGCCTGCAAAAGCCTTGGCGCGTCAGAGAGTCGGATTTCTGCAAGCGTTTGCAGTTGGCAGAGGCGGCCCGGCCGTGCTATTGTCACGCCCAAGAATTCTTGCTCGATTTGGGACAGCAGCGGCGACTATGGATCTTTGGCAAATTCCACGGCCCGAAAGAACCAGTGCTCGCGACCTTCCTTTCCGTATAAACCCATTTTCCGACGCAAGCTTTCAACCATGCAGGCTGCGATCGGAGCAGCCGACTCGCGGAAGCGATGCTGCTGCCTGATCTGCGCCGCGAGGTTCTGGAAGCCAACCTTGAGCTTGTGCGCAAGGGGCTGGTGCTGTTCACGTTTGGCAACGCGAGCGGCGTCTCGCGAAAAGATTCGCTGGTGGTGATCAAGCCGAGCGGCGTCCCATACGAAAAGATGAAACCGGCGGACCTGGTGGTCACGGACTTGAACGGAAAAGTGGTGGAAGGGAAGTTGCGGCCGTCCTCCGATCTGCCGACGCACCTGGTCCTTTATAAATCTTTCCGCAACATCGGCGGGGTGAGTCACACACATTCGGAGTACGCGACGGCGTGGGCGCAGGCGCGGCGCCCCATTCCTTGTTTTGGCACCACGCACGCGGATTCGTTTCACGGACCGGTTCCCGTCACGGGGGAACTGAAGGATTCGGAAATTTCCGAGGCGTACGAAGAAAATACGGGGCACGCCATTGTGCGCACGTTTCGCGATATAGACTACTCCGCGATTCCCGCCGTCTTGGTGGCTAATCACGCGCCGTTTACCTGGGGGCCGGATCCGCAGGCGTCCGCACACAATGCCGTTGTCCTGGAATTCGTAGCGCGCATGGCTTATTTTACGTTGGGTATTAATTCGCAGGCAGGTGCTATCGGGCGTTCTCTTCACGACAAACATTTTTTGAGAAAGCACGGCAAGGACGCTTATTACGGGCAGCCTAAGGAGAAAAAATGATCGCGATGATGGCGGCTCCTACGCTGGTACATCTGTCCGCGGTAGATCTGGTCATCATTGCTTTCTATTTCCTTTTGGTTTTGGCCATCGGCTTTTACCTGAAGCGGTTCGCGAAGACCGGCGAAGACTTTTTCCTGGCCGGCCGCGAGATGACCGCGTGGGTAGCCGGCCTGGCGTTTGTTTCTGCAAACCTCGGCTCCTTGGAATTGTTAGGCTGGGCCGGGTCGGCGTATCAATACGGGATTCTTGCGGCGCACTGGTATTGGATCGGCGCCATTCCGGCGATGGTGTTTCTGGGCATCGTCATGATGCCCTTTTACTACATTTCCAAAACGCATTCGGTTCCGGGCTATCTGCAACTGCGTTACGGCTCGGAAGCCAGCGGCCTCAGCGCGATCACGTTCGCGGTCATGACCATTCTCATGTCCGGCGTAAATATGTACGCCATGGCCGTAGTGATGAAGGTTGTGCTCGGCTGGGACATCAACTTCAGCATTTGGGTGTCTTCTCTCACGGTGGGCGTTTACGTTGCTGCGGGTGGATTGTTTTCGGCAATTTTCAACGAAGTTTTGCAATTTTTCCTCATCTGGTTCGGCGCGCTGCTCATTCCCATCCTCGGCATGATTGAGACAGGCGGCTGGCACGGGATGGTCGCACGCATCCATCAGAACTTCCCCGGCCAGGAGTTCACGCATATGTGGGCCCCGATGCGCTCCTTTGCGGACAATCCCATGGGCATCCATTGGACGGGCATCGTGTTCGGCCTGGGTGCGGTGCAGGCGATGGGCTACTGGACCACGGATTTTCTCGTCGTGCAGCGCGTCCTTTCCGCCAAAGACATGCGCTCGGCGAAAATGGCGCCCATTATCGGCTCCTTTTTCAAAATGGCCGTTCCGCTGATCGTCATTCTTCCTGGATTGTTGGGGCGCGCGGTCCTGCCGATGCACTTGGTGCCGGCGAGCGACTTGCAACCCGGGCAACACAGCTTCAACGAAGTGCTGCCGCTGATGCTCGGGCGCTATTGCGGCCCCGGTTTGTTAGGGCTGGGAATCACCGCGCTGGTGGCTGGCTTCATGGCCGGCATGGCGGGCAACGTGAGCGCCTTTGCCACCGTTTGGACCTACGACATCTATCGGCCGTTCATTCGCAAGACGGCGACCGACCAGCATTACGTCGCCATGGGGCGCTGGTGCACGTTGATCGGCTTGATCGTGAGCATCGGCACCGCGTATCTGGTGATGAACTTCGCCAGCATCATGGGCTACGTGCAGGCGCTTTTTGGATTTTTCATCGCGCCGCTTTTTGGCACGGTGTTGCTGGGAATGCTTTGGAAACGCGTGACGCGAGCTGCCGGATTCTGGGGCTTGCTCGCGGGAACGCTATCGTCGGTGGGAATGTTTACGCTGATGAAGTTAGATCGCAGTTGGGTGAGCGTGTTCGCGCTTTCTCCGCGGGCCCAGGGACTCGCGCAAGACATGTACCAGGCGCTGTGGTCCTGCGTGACGTGTGTGGTGGTCACTGTGCTTGTGACTTTGGTGACCAAGCCGAAACCGGATCGCGAGCTGAAAGGATTGGTTTACGCGCTCACGGAAGTGCCGCGCGAGGAGCACGCGAGTTGGCTGCACAAGCCGGTAGTTTGGGGAGCTGTAGCGCTTGTGGTTCTGGTCGTTTTGCAAATCATTTTCTGGTGAGGCGCCATGAGCGAAGATCATCACATTATTCCGATCTGGTTTTTCGTTGGTTTCTTGCTGCTGGTGTATGGATTCCTGATTTTGGTGAGCGGGTTGGCGGAATGGTCGCATCCGCCCAATACGGTTTTGGCGGAGTTGCACGCCCCGGTGTGGTGGGGCGGGCTGCTGGTGGTACTTGGCCTGATTTATTGCTTGAAGTACTACCCAAGAGGGGAAAGCTGAGCGGTTTCGTTGTCATTTGACGTTGGCGGCGAGTTTTTCTTTCGGAGTGCAGGATGGCCGTCGTTGCTGGGGTTGATTTTGGGACTTTGAACGTCCGCGTTTCTCTGGTGGACAGTGAGCGCGGCCTGCTGGCATCGACCGTCGCCGCATATCCGCTCCATCGCAAGCGCGACGATCCGGAATTCGCCACGCAATCGCACGCCGATCACATGCGGGCGTTGGCTGCGGCCACGCGTGAAGTTTTGCAGAAAACCGGAGTCGCGGGCGAGCAGGTTCTCTCCATTGCGCTGGATACCACGGGCTCTTCGGTGATTCCCGTTGGGAAGGATCTCCAGCCTCTCGACGACTACTATTTGTGGTGCGACCATCGCGCCAAAAAGGAAGCTGCGGAAATTACGGAAGCAGCGCACCGCGAGAAACTCGAAGCCATCGAATGGTGCGGCGGCGTGTATTCGTCGGAATGGGGCTTCTCGAAGTTGCTGCACTGGCTGCGGCACAATGCCGGCAAGCGAAGCGAGTTTGTTTCGGCATTCGAACACTGCGATATGGTGGCCGCTACGCTGTGCGGCATCACGGACGCGAAGAAGGTCAAACGCAGCATTTGTGCCATGGGCCATAAGTGGATGTGGAATGCTTCGCTTGGCGGGCTCCCGCCAGAGAAATTTCTTGTCAAAGTCGATCCGCTACTGGCAGGTGTGCGGGAAAAACTGTATGGCGAATATGCCACTTCGGATCAACTCGCGGGACAGTTGTCGGCATATTGGGCGGAGCAGCTTGGTTTGAAGACAGGCATTCCCATTCCCGTGGGCGCATTTGATGCACACTGGGACGCGATCGGAGCGGGCTGCCGCAGTGAAGACATCGTCAACGTCGTCGGCACTTCTACCTGCATTATCGGGATCACTCCTTCAGTTCGTCTCGTGCCAGGCGTTTGCGGCGTGGTGCAGGGAAGCGTGCACCCGAAGCGCACGGGAATCGAGGCGGGACTTTCGGCGGTTGGCGATATTTTTCAAGCGGTCGCCGCGCGCGCCGGAGCCGATGTAAAGACGTTGAGCCAAGGCTTGGAAAACTATCGCGCGGGGCAGACGGGTTTGCTGCGCATGACGTGGGACAATGGCGATCGCACCGTTCTTGTGAATCCCAACTTGCGCGGCATCACTTTTGGCTGGAATCTGCAAACCACGGCGCAAGACGAACTATTTGCCGCGATCGAAGGCACGGCTTTGCACACGCGCGTGATTCTCGATCGCATGGAACAAAACGGAGTTGCCGTGCGCCGAGTCATCAACGCCGGCGGGATACCGCAAAAGAATGAAGTACTCAATCAGGTGTACGCCAACGTGCTGGGCCGGCCTGTTCTCGTTCCTGCGGGAAGCGTGGTCAGTTTGGGCTCGGCGATCTTTGCGTTTCTCGCGGCGGGCGTGTTTCCAACGGTCGAACAAGCGCAGGACAAAATCTGCCCCAAGTACAGAACATTTCAGCCTGATCCGGCGGCGAAACGCATCTACGACCGGCTTTATTCGCTCTTCAGCAAAATTTACTTCGCCTTTGGCCAAAAGCAGTCTGGAGACTTCGGCAATGTTCTGCCGGAGCTGATCCAACTGGCGGAATCGCAGCAGGTAAAGGCCGCGAATTAGGGAACCCCATGCTCAGCGCTGGTCAAGGCCTGACCGACGCTTTTGGGCTTGCTGTTTGCCTCACCCGAGTAGGCATGCGATCAAGTTCGAATTCTGCAATCACAAGCCAGTAGGCTGCCTCGCCCTGCGTTTCAGTAATCATGAGTCCCCTGTATGGTGGGCAAAACCTTCGCGTCCTGCCACCCCGCGAAGTGCAAGAACTCCTGAAGAAATGCCCTCTCGTGACTCTACTTTTCGGAAGCCTTCAGCGCCGCACGCAAGTGCGCCGAATGTTTGTGGCAGAGTTCATCGACGAAGCAGAGGTCTTCGTCTGCTTTCTCTCCGTCGAATGGGAAGTTTCTGGGGACGACATAGAGCATCTTTCATCCGCTTGGAGTGCATGGTTCTCAACTTATTCGCGAGGCAGAGATTGAGGACGTAATCGGGAAACCGTTTGTAGAACTCCGCAAAATCTTTCGGGATGACGAATCCGTCGTGCCCGACGTAATGCCCATCCCTGATTGTGAAGGAATCGCACTTGCACCTTTTTTTCCACAGAAAAACTGGAAAAATTAACGGGTCGGTTTCCGATTTCAGCAGTATTGCTCTGCATGGAGAACTCTCCTTTTGAAAGGAATTTGAACAACACGCGAGCAAGTCTAGGAGGTCGGGACGAATTGGCCGTGAGGGTTCAGCATGCTTTGTCGTTGCCTACCAAGAAGGAGCCTGCGCACGTCATCGACGCCGTGATCGAGAGCGTGGAGACCACCCTGCTCAATCATCTGGGCGCGGACGGGTTCACGCTGAAGCTCAACGGCTTTGGCAGTTCTATGTGCGCCACAAGCCGGGGATTCGCAAAGATGGGATTCTGCTAGCGCGTAGGCCGTCTCGACAGTCAGGTCGGGACAAACACCCCTACGACCAATTCAGGTTGATGAACTTGGCCAAGCCCTCCGAAAGTAAGTGCCTATCTGGCCGGGCATGTATCCACTGGTTTCTGTAGGATCCGTAGGATCGAAGGCAGCGATAACAGCTATCCCCACACCCACAGTCCTCGAGAATCTTTGACGCCACGGAAAGCACTTGCTTTAGGTTCCCCGCGATTTCTAGGGAGTAGCCCACACCTCCTGGGGCCGTATCGAATAGGATTAGCTCACGATTGTCCAAACAGGGGTCGGTAGTTTCGATTCTGAAGGTCACACCTAGTTCAGCGTTCGCTCCCTCGTCAATATCCAAAAATCGAGCGCTGGCTATCAACATTGCCTCGGCCAAGGTAAGCCAGAAATTTTGCTTTATCCACGCACGCTTTTGAACGTTCATCGACATGTCGTCGATTGCTTTGGTAAGACGCTCGCTGGACTGTATCGTTTGAGCATCGCGGCTGGCTGCGATCCGCAGGCGTTCGATGTCAGTTGGAAATTCATGCAGTAGATGATAGGACTCTACAATAAGCTTGAGGTAGGTTGTGACTCCGGGACCGCCAGGCGCAGGACAGGCATATGCGGAGCAGAAACGTCCTTTATATTGTGGTCAAGCACTTACCGTTTTGCCGGCCCGCTCCCTTCTTTAATCCGCAGGATTTGGTTCACGGGCGCGTTTTCACGCCGCTCCACGGCGCCCCCGCTAGGCCACCGGATTTCGATCACGTCGGCCTTGCTAGCCTCGCCCAGGCCAAAGTGCAGCCGAAAATCAGTCTGCGAAATGTAGCCGCCGCCGCTCCGTACTTCCTGAGTTTGCTGATGGCCGTTTGCGCGCACAGTCACTCGAGCGCCGATTGCGTCGCGATTCGATCGCGTCCCGGTCAGTTTCACCAGCAGCCAGTTTTGATGTTCCCCGTAATTTTTCAGCAGGCTTGGCGCGTCATGGCTGTTGTTCACCAGGATTTCCACCGCCCCGTCATTATCGAAATCCGCCGCCGCAACTCCATGACCGTTGTAAAGCGCGGTGACCCCGGAACCCGCCGCCAAAGAAATATCCCTAAACTTCCCGTTGCGCCGGTTCCAATACAACGTCTTCCGCTCGCGAAAGCTCGTGCTGAAATCTTTGCCGTCCACTTCGGGATACACGTGCCCATTGGCCATGAAAATGTCCGGCCAGCCGTCATTGTCAACGTCCACAAACAGCGTCCCCCAGCCCAGGGACTGCGTATTGGCCCCTAATCCGGCTTCATCGGTGGCATCCGTAAAGGTTCCATCGCTGTTGTTGTGATAGAGCGTCGCCGTGTCATCCGAAAAATTTGTCTTGATGATGTCGAGCCAGCCATCGCCGTCGTAGTCCGTGGCATGTGCTCCCATTCCTGCTTGTTCGCGGCCATCCCCGTTAAATGCCAGGCCAGCTTCAACGCCGATCTCCTTGAATGTTCCGTCGTGGTTGTTGTGAAACAGCATGCTTGGCGTCGAGTCGCACGAAACAAAGATGTCCGGCCAACCGTCGTTGTCGAAGTCGCCCGTCAACGCCGTGAAACAATAATAAGCAGGCGTTTTCGCCACGCCGGACTTTTCGCTCACATCGGTAAACGTCCCGTCCCCGTTGTTGTGAAAGAGCTCGCTGTGCGTACCTTTCAAACCGCGCGGCCCGCACATGACCGGAATCCCTTTCCAAATGCAGTTGTTGCCGCTTCCCGGCACGGGCGTGTTTGCAAGATCCAGGTCCACATACTGTGACACGAACAAGTCCACCCGGCCATCGCGGTCGTAGTCCACGAATGCGCACCCCGTTTCCCAATGCACATCGTTGCGCCACAGGCCTGCTTTCTTCGTCACGTCGCTGAAGGTGCCGTCTCCGTTGTTGTGCAGCAAGACGCTGTGCCCCCAATAGGTCACAAACAGGTCCGTTCGCCCGTCGTTGTCGTAGTCGCCCGCGCAAACGCCCTGCCCCCATCCTGTCAACGAAAGCCCGGCCTTTTGCGTTACGTCGGTGAACGTCCCGTCATGGTTGTTGTGATAAAGATGGCTCACAGGCTCTTGGCCTTTCGGAAAGCCCTCTAGAGTTGTCCCGTTGACCAGGAAAATGTCCGGCCAGCCGTCATTGTCGTAGTCGAAGAACGCCGCCCCGCTACCCGTTGTTTCCACAATGTACTTCTTGGCTTTCTCGCCCCCGTCTTCGGTTTTCACCGTCAAGCCTGCCTTGCGCGCTATGTCTACGAAATTGACTTGAGGCGGCTCGGCGCCGGAAGTTTTGCGCGGGCCTGCCTTCTGGCGGGCTGCAGTCGTACCCAGCAGAAACGCTGCGCTACAAACGCACGCAAACCGCACCAGATTTCTTGCCCTTGGCATAAAGGTCTTGCCCGCCTGTGAGTTAGGAAGTAAGGCAACCTGCCCCGCGCGGCAGCTACGCTGCCACGGCATCGTTCAGTTTCTGCCCGCACTGCCCTGGAATCAATGCGCTCCCAGCATCGAATTTGTCGCTTGTGCGAATTCGCTTGACAGATGGTTTCCGCCGATGTTATATCCCCCACAAATTGCAAGCGATTGCTGTATGGGGGTGCCAGCTGAATCTCAGCAGGAGGATACACTAGAATCAGGGCGTCGAGGAGTATCGGCGCTTTTATTTTGGTCATTAATGCAAGCGCTTGCATAGGGTGCATGTCGTTCTTCAGTTTTCCGGGTCGCTGATTCTGCTTCCAGGAGGCATCATGAAGATTTTCGCTCGCCTTGCACAGTTTGCCGTGTTCGTGGTTCTCGCGGGGTTCCTCATTAACCCGGCGCTTGCCCAGTTCCGCAGCGGCATTGAGGGTTCGGTCACCGATCCCTCCGGCGCGGTCGTTCCCGACGCCAAAGTCACCCTCACGAATGTGGACACCGGCATCTCGCAATCTGTGCAGACCAATGCGGAAGGTCTCTTCCGTTTCCCCAGCCTGGGCCCGGGCCGCTACAAACTTGCCGCTGCCAAGCAAGGCTTCGCCACCACCGTCCAGGAGAATATCGTGCTCCTTGCGGAGGAGATTCGCACTCTCCCTCTTGCCTTGAAAGCCGGCGCCACAACGGAAACCGTTACTGTCACCGCGGAAGCCAATCCTATTCAGCTCTCCGAGTCCAAGGTAGCGAGCGACATCTCTGCGCAGGAAATCAGCCAGCTCCCGCTACCCGGGCGTAACGTTGGAAACCTGCTTAACGTTCTGCCAGGAGTTACGGGTACGGGCTCCGCATCTGGCAACAATTTTGACAATGACATTTTTGGTCTGGTGAATAACCCCCAAGTGAACGGCGGGGGACAACGGGGAGAGGGCAACTCTTTCTATATGGACAACACTCTCGCCAATAGCAATCCGGACCCAGGCGTATTCAACATCACCCCCAACCCCGATTCCATTCAAGACTTGCACGTGTCTGTTAACGACTATTCGGCTGAATATGGCCGCTCCAGCGGACTCGTAATTCAGTCGGTCAGTAAAAGCGGGACTAACGAGTTTCACGGTTCCTTGTTTGAATATCATCAAGACAATGCCCTCTCGGGAAGAAATGCCCTTAGCGGTGGGGCTCCGGTTGCCGTATTCCGCCGAAACGAGTTCGGTGGCTCGCTCGGCGGGCCAATTCTGAAGAACAGGATGTTCGGCTTTTTCAGTTGGGACCAGAAAAAATCATCGTCACCAGTCGTCTTCCAAGACAACGTGGAGGCCTCAGAGTTCGTAAACTATCTAAAATCTAATCTCCCTAACAATCTTTCCACCAAACTGCTCACAAGTTTCCCCGCCACCAACAACGGATTCCTCTCAGGGACGGTGTTGACCGTCCAAGACTTGGACCCCAACTGCGCTAGCGCGCCGCCGCTTCCTGGAGTCTCTTGCACAATGCCGCTGTTCGGAACGACAACAGAAAGCTTCTCGGGGTACGACAACGGTAAGCAGTTTAATACGCGTGTTGACGTGAATTATACGAAAGACCGCTTCTACGGCAACTACTATAGAAAGGTTCATAACACACAAGGAATAAACACCCGCCCGGCATTTGCTTCTCCGGACAGTTTTGCTGGGATCTCAAACTATGCAAACCTGGACTGGACACACACCTTTTCTCCCGAAATCATAAATGACGCGGCCATGGGTTTCACGCGCATCTCCGGCTTGGGTACCTGTGCGCATTGCGAGGTGCCAGCCATCTTTGGGATGGATTTCGCCGGGTTCGGCGATGGTTTCTCGCCCGCCGAGTTCATCCAGAACGACTTCGAGTGGCGCGACTTGCTTTCCTGGAACCGGGGCAAGCATGCCATGAAATTCGGCTTCGACATTTTCCGCGATCAGGAGAACGACCTTTTTAGCGGGCCCACACAGCGCCCGGGATACGGCTTCGGCGTCAATAACCTGTCCGGAGCGCCCGATAAGGGCCTGGACCCCGTTTTTGACTTTGCCTTGGACATGCCTCTAACCCAGGGCGCTATCAATTACGACCTCCGAACCGGCGTCTTGTCCCAGCAAAGCATCGGCTACCGCACTGGTAACTTCAGCTTTTTTGGCCAGGATGACTACAAGCTGAAGCCCAATCTTTCCATAAACTACGGTTTGCGCTGGGATTTCAACACCAGCCCAAATGAACAGGCAGGGCGAACATCTTCCATCATCCTCGGCACGGGTTCATCGCTGATGCGGAAGATCGCAGGAGCCTCCGTGGGCATCGTGCCAAGCGTGACGCCCAATCATGGTATCGCTTACTTTGGGCCCCGCCTCAGCTTTGCCTGGGATCCCACCAAGCAGGGAAAGCTGAGCGTTCGCGGAGGAGTGGGCGTTTTCTTTGAGCGCGCGCCCAATATCTTTTGGTCCGATGCCATCCGCAGCAATCCCCCATTGATCGGAAGCATCACCGCCGACGCAAGCAACGCGAGCGCGCCCCAGCCTGTTTATGGGATTTGCGCGCTGGATCACACTCCCTTCAATTGTCCGTTGCCGCCTTCTAGCCAGTTGCCCACGGGCTTGAACCCTCGTGGCGGTGCCCTCGCATGCTGCTCGAGCATTGGTGGAGTTGATCCTGCCACCAAGCAGGCCTACACGGTTAGCCGTTTCTTCGGTGTCCAATACGCCCTCACCCCGAATTGGGTTGTCGAAGGCAATTATCTCGGGTCACAAAGCGTTCATGAATATGTGCGTACAGAACGCAATCGCTGCGTCGGGTGCTTCAACCCGGTCACGGGCTCAGCAACTGGTTTTCGACCCAACAACTTCTTCAGAGTGATCTCCTATGGTGACAACAGCGGTTGGGCTCACTATAACGGCGCATCTTTTTCTGTTTTGCACCGTTTCAACCAGTCCTTTACCCTGCAGGCGACCTTTACACTTAGCAGGACGATCAGCAACGTTGATGCCCCAGGGCTGGGCCGGGATAGCTTGCTAGCCCCCGTTTACAACCCTTACGACCTCAATGCTCAGAGTGGCCCCGCGAGCTTCGATATACCGAGAGCTTTCAGCGCCCATGGCGTCTGGGACCTTCCAAGGCTCTCTCACCAAAATTCGTTGATTCGAGGCATCCTTGGCGGTTGGCAGTGGAGTGGAACAACTACGCTCCAGTCCGGTTACCCGTTCACGATTGTAGACTGTAATCACAGCCCCGCAGGCAACGGCGGAAGCTGTTTAATTCCGGACGTCGCCGCTAATGTCAAGGGCCGCACCTGTAGCCGCACCACATGGGAGAATGGCGGTTGCTTCTCTGCCACCGAATTCACCATGCCTTGCCCGACAGTACAAGCACCTTCCAGCACAAGCCCGAATCCAAATCCTTTCTTGCTGAATTGCGGTTCAGGGCCATGGGAAGGTAATGCCGGGCGCAACTCCTTCCGCGGTCCTGGCTTTGCCAATGTGGATTTCAGTTCCTCCAAGTACTTCCACATTCCTTGGTTTGTCGGCAAGGAAGGCGCAAAACTCAAAGTTCTCGGTGAATTCTTCAATCTTTTCAACCGAACCAACTTGTTCCTTAGCGGCGTTAACGGCTCCACTAACAACCTGGCGTTCACGCGTAACTTCGCAATCAGCGATTCTAGCTTCAAGTCCACGAACCCCGACTTTGGCAGACCCGTCGGCGCATTTAACCCGCGCCAGATTGAAGTGGGCGTGCGAATCGAGTTTTAGGAGACAGTTCCCATTCATAACAACTCATAACACATAGCCCCTTACACCCCTCCTGCCCTCTCTCCGTTCTGGCGGAGAGAGGGCAAGCTTTTTGGTCTGCGTTCGCAGGTTGCAAGAACAAAGCATTCCGGTGGTACGATTTCTCTGAACAGTACTGAAGATCCTTTGCTCACAAACGTGCGGGACATGCGACGAATTGCCTTCTTCCTGGTCTTTTTTCTCCTGGGAACAGCCTTTGCGGCCTTAGCGCAGGACACAGATTTGTACCGGCGTGCGGAAGCCCTCGTTCGAGGCGGGCAATTGGATCAGGGAATTGCCATACTTCACGAGTTCCTTGCCACTGACCCGCGCAACCTCAAGGCATTGAATCTTCTGGGCATCGCGCTCACGCAAAAGGGCGATCTGGCGGGCGCCAACGCCGAGTACGTCAAAGCCCTGCAAATCGATACAAAGTTTTACCCCGCGCTCAGCAACCTTGCTATCAACGAATTCAATCTCAAGGACCTCGCCTCTTCGGAGAAGCATTTCAAGGAGGCCGCAGTCTTCAAGCCGGATGACCCGGTGGTCAACGCCTTTCTTGGAAAGATCGCGTTCAAGCGGGGCGATTATGCAGTTGCCGCAGGCCGCTTCGAGAAGTCCGGGCGTTTCCTCTCGGAAGACCCTGGCCTCCGTGTGGCTCTAATCCAAAGCGACTTTGAAACTGGCAGGACGGATGCTGCTCTCGCAGAACTCGTCAAACTCGACAACAAAACCCTTCCGCTCCGCCTTCAGTTTCAGCTCGGGCTCATCCTTGCCGAGCGCGAGCATGCTGCCCAGGCCATTCCGTACTTCGAGGCCGTCCGATCCAGGTATCCCGACTCGTACGACGCAGGCTTCAATCTTGCAGTCTGCTACGTGCAATCGAAGCAGCCCGCCAAGGCTATTGACATCCTCACTGCCCTGAAAAAATCTGGCCACAACACCGCCGAGCTCAACAATCTGCTTGGCGAAGCCTACGAAGCTGCCGGCCAACTCCAGCCCGCCATTGACGCTCTGCGCGAAGCCACGCGCCTTGATCCCCAAGACGAAAGCAACTACCTGGACCTTGCGGCTCTCTGTACCGATCACGATGCCCTCGACCTTGGGCTCGAAATCATCGAAGTGGGCCTTCATTACAAGCCGGATTCGGACCGCCTGGTCTTTCAACGCGGCATTCTGCACGCCCTGAAGAACCAGTTTGAGCTTGCCGACCAGGATTTTCAGTTGGCCAACCGTCTTGCGCCGGACAAGAACCTCAGTTACGTGGGACTGGGCATCAGTTACATGCAGACAGGCAATATTGGTGAGGCCGTAGCCACACTCCGTCAGCGCGTGAAAGAAGAGCCTGCGGATGCTCGCCTGCAATATCTGCTGGGTGAGGCCCTGATCCGTTCGGGCGTAAATCCCTCAGACGAAGGTTACCTAGAGGCAAAATCCGCGCTTGAAAAATCCGTCACGATCGATGCTGTGTTCGCGCCGCCTCGAGTTGATCTCGCCAAGCTTTACCTTCGCGAAAACCGCATTGACGAAGCCGTGGCCCAGCTCGAGAAAGCACGCGCCCTCGACCCCAGCGACAAGGCCGCTTACTCCCAGCTTGCGGTCGCGTATCGCAGGCAGGGAAAGCCCGAAAAAGCCGCGCAAATCCTTCCGATTCTTGCCAAAATCAATGAAGAGGAACGCGAGCGCGAATCCCACGGCCGCATCCGCCTGGTAAAACAATCCCCCGAATCATCTGCGCAATGATAGGTGCCAGCCAAGCCAGGGCCGTGGTTTCGGATCCCCGAGTTTGACCGGTAGTCTTGTAACAGACGCGCTCTTCTCTGAGACCCGGCTCCCGTCTCAAGATGATCTCTTGCTCCCCGGTTCTATCATCTCCCGGAGGTCCCATGTCTGATCTCCACAGCAGTGCCCAATGCTCCCACGGGGACGCGGAAGACAGCTACCTTGGTTCCAGCAATCAAAAACTTCTGAGTCGTTACCTTTCCGTTGCTTTGGGACGTTACCGTGTAGTTTCCCGGGGCCAACCCCGCGATACGCACTTCGGCTTCGTGCGCCGCCGCGGCCCGATTCTCCAGGGTAAACCTCACGATGCCAAGGCCATCGTCAAACGAAACGGGCTTGTCCTTCGCGAACCCGTCGCGATCCACAAGAATATGGATTCGCTGGTTGTCTCTCATGATATGGAATCGCGCTCGCAATCCATCCTTCGGAATCACTTCCGTATTGCTCCCCGTGCGCCGCAGTTCTCCGCCGTAAACAATCAGCCCAAAGATTGGGTCATCGGCCACAATCGTTGCGGCGGATCGCAATGCGCCGCTGAAACCGAGGTCAATCTCCCCCGAATACCACCAGGAACCTCGGCCCATTTCCTTGTTACCGAGCCAGGCGCGTCCCCACGGCCGCGGTTCAAAGCCTCCGCCGGCGCCGCCGTCATTTTCCTTTCCCGGAAACCAATACCCGTAGTTGGATTCCGGCGTCCCCGAGTTTAGAAGCGCCCATGAGCTCAAATAGGAGGCATAGCCAAGCCGCAAGTAGGGAAACGGATCCTTTGCAAAATAGAGTCCATAATCAGAGACGGCCCAGCCGCCCATTTGCGCCATGTAGCTCAACGTGTAGCTGGACGGACCGGAGCCACGGTAGTCGCTCCCAAGATAGTAGTAAGCAGTTTCGAGCCAACCGCGGCATGCAAGATTCAGCTTCGTCTCCTCTTCGAGAAATGCGGTTGCGTCATCGTACTTCACCGCGCGGCGGAAATCGTCTGAAGGAATTTCCGAGGCGAATGTTTCGCCGGGTTTAAGCACATGGCTCATGGCATACTTGGCAAGAGCATGCGTGGATTCAAATCCCGTGGAATCGAACGGATATTCCGAGCCAAAAAGATAGGGATGGTCGTTGATGAAATGCTTGACCTTTTTCTCCCACGCTATTCTCAGCCAATCGGCTTGGTCTTTGTGGCCCTCTTCATTCAGCGCGTCGATCAAATCTGGAATGATGAGTTCGTTGTAGGTTCCCGTTTCATACGCTGACCATTTCGCGACCTCCAATGGAAAGGTGAAGAAAGCCTTTGCCGTTCCGAACGCCCTCTCTAGATATCCGTCCTTGTCGAGGTATTTGGTCCTATCCGGATAAAGCTTCGCGAGCCGGTACATGTTGTAGTAGAGCAAAACGACGTGCGGGTAATCGTAGATGTGCCAGATATGCTTCTTCCCCGTGTTGTCGTCTTTGGGGCTGTCGCGATTCACTTTCCAGTTGGGGATGCAGTAGATTGCGTA
>Ga0066667_10000346_pt1 | contig 15351 bp, 15 predicted proteins | sample GraSoiAngelo_116_FD_133943 | JGI IMG/M metagenome (GOLD analysis project Ga0066667, IMG submission 133943) | Grasslands soil microbial communities from the Angelo Coastal Reserve, California, USA - 14_0903_16_30cm | ecosystem: Environmental > Terrestrial > Soil > Grasslands | place: USA...
CGAGGCCCGGCGGCAGCTCCTTGTACAGAATGTAGTACTTGTAGCGCAGCAAGTCAGCGGCGGGATGGTCGGCGGGGAACCCGCGGGGAACGCGGGAGAGCTGCTCGCCTTCTAAACCGCCGAGGAGCTTGCGAACGGAAGGCGTGGCGAGGATGCCGCGAAATTCTTCGTGGCGGTCGGCGATACGCTGGCGGATGGCCAGCAACGGCGCTGGCTCGGGCAGGTACACGCCACCGCCGACGGCCACTTCCTTGTGCGAGATGGCCACGTAGTAGCCGCCTTGGTGGTGGGCCGTGCCGCGGCGACGGAAGGTCGCGGCGATTTGCCCTTTGTAGGGCTTCTTGTCCTTGCTGAAGCGGACGTCGCGATAGATGCGAAAGATGGCCTTGTCCGGATCGGTTTCATACTCCGGAGCAAAATCGTGCAGAGCTAGATTCAGCGCGTCGACCAGTTGGCGCATCGGCCCTTTCACCTTTTCCTCAAAGAGCGGCTTACGCGGCAAAAACCATTCGCGATTGTTGTTGCGGGCGAGGCCGCGGAAAAATTGCAGAGTTTCCGGGGGAAAGCCCGCAAATTGTGAGATCATCTGCCGCCTCTGTTTGTTAGGCTAGCGGCCTTTTCCCATCTCTGCAAGATCATGCGTACATCCCCGGCGGGAATCGCAGCATCGGTACAGGCAGGTTTGTGGATTCGAGTGGCAAGTTCGCGAATCGAGTGGCAACCTACTGGGTTCAGCGTGTTGCAGCGAGATTCCTCACATCCGCAGGCCGGCGCATTCGCGCGAAGCGAACGCGAGGAAAAAACGTCCGCCTGCTCCGTTCGGAATGACAATTTTAGGATTAGTAGAGGTGCCTTTGCGGCACGACCAAAGTCGTGCCTGACGCAAGTTAACCTTGCGCGGGTGCAATGGATGATGATTGAAATTCGACGGGCTGGTGCGGGCGAGTATAGTTGATCCAGATTTCGGCGGCGATGGTTTGCAGGGTGAAACCGATCCAAAAAGCAGTTCCGAAGAATTCGTGCGGGTCCGGAGCATGTCCGCGAAGCACCGCCGCAGCGAAGAACGAGCCGATGATCGGGCGGATGGTCGCGACCGCCAGTCCAATGGCGTAGCCGCGAATCATGCACTCGCGATGCTTGGCGAACTCGCGGCGCAGCGCGTGCCACAGCGCTTTCCCGAGCGAAATCAGAAAGAAAGTGCCAAAAAGAGCGACGGCCGCCTTCTCGTCGATGCCGCCGATGGTTTTCTCATAAGCCAATCGCAGCCCGGTGACTCCCACCACGGCGCTGGCAGCGAGAAAAATGCGTCCTGACCAGCGATGAACTTGCGGGTAGTGCGAGCGAAGGCCGCGCGCAAATTGCAGCGGGCCCAGCAGCATGAAGAGCATGGCGGGCAGAATGTGCGTCAACGCCAGGGCGCGCTCGCTGGCGAAATGCGCGTCGAGCTGTGCCGCGGGATTCCTGGGCGAGCCCAGAGCGCCGGGCTTCAGCAAAACGATGGTTCGCCGCAGGGCGGCCACCAGCCCGATAACGGCGAGAAAGATGACCGCGATCCAAAGCAGTCGCACCAGCGTGCCATTCGGATTCCTGGCTTGTGACTTACCGGCTGACATGGCCTGTGCCCTCCTGTTAGGCATACGCAGGCGCAGGCAAATTTATTACCGTCTCAGGTCTTCTCTGGATGCCATCCAGAAAAGCAGGAATCGCGCGATATACTTGTTGCGCATGTTTCCGCGACCTCGGGTTTTGTTATGTAACGTGCTGTGTTGCTTCGGATCTTTGCCCGCATCCGCGCAGGCGACGCATTATGCTGTGAAATTGACGCCGGATTTGGATCGTCGCGTGTTGCGCGGCGAGGAGCGAATCGAGTTCACGGCGGGCGCAGGAGTCACGCAGTGGCAGAAGAAAGAGGGATTGCGAGTCAGCGAGGCAAAGGTTAGTAACGGCGATGTCGCGGTGGGCGAAGGCAGCGTGAGGGTGCGCGTGGCTTCGGACGGCGAGCACGTTCTTCAATTCAAGTATGAGGCAGCGGCAGAGCAGGGCCTTCGCTGGTTTGCAGGCCCGACGCCCAGCCCGGAAAATCCAGACCAGGCTGGATTTTTCACGGCATTTTACTGCGATGCCTGGATGGTCTGCGATACTAGCCCCGCGCAACGCGCGACACTTCGGCTGGAAATTGTCATTCCGGAGCAAAAGCGCAGCCCACAGAACCTTCGAGCGGTAGGACCGGGGAAGCGCGGCAAGGAGTGGCGGGGAAAGGACGGGTATCATTTTGTCTTTCAGCAGACCGAGCCGGTGCAGACGTACTTGTTCAGCTTTGGAGTGGCTCGCATAGACGTCGCCGACGATGAAAGCTTTTCGTTCTATGCCGCAGATTTGAAATCACAAAAGGGCGTTTTTCAGAAGACGGCGGACGCATTTGCATTTTTGCGAGCTAAAGCGACTGTGGATTTGTTGGATTCAGGTTACGCTGAAGCGTTTCTGCCCGTAGGCCACGCTGGATTTGGGCAAGAGGCCGCGGGGATGACGCTGATGTCCGAGGAATATGTTCCAGAACTCACCGAGAAAGACGATGTACAACTGATGACGCACGAGTTAGCGCATCAGTGGTGGGGCGTTCTGGTGGGAATTCGTTCCTGGTCGGACTTCTGGCTGAATGAAGGATTTGCTGAGTTCATGTCAGATGCCTATATCGAAAAGCATCAAGGGCAAGCCGCCTATGAAAATCAAATCGAAGAATTGAAGGGGCGAATGCAGAAGCTGCGTGAAGCAGGCAAGGACCGGCCATTGCATTGGGAGCAGTGGAAAGATGCCCATGAAGCTTTGGGTGAGATTCCTTACGTCAAGGGGGCGTTATTTCTGGACCGGTTGAGGGCAGATCTCGGGGAAGAGAAATTCTGGCGGGGAATAGGCCTTTACACTTCGAGAAACGCGCGGAAGTTGGTCGATTCGAGGGATTTTCAGCGAGCCATGGAAGAGGCCAGTGCCCAGGATCTGCACCAACTATTTGAGGAGGCGGTATTTCACTGAATCAGGCGAATTGGTCGGCGCGGATTCTCGAGAGCTTATCAAACCACAGCACGCCCGGGGCTGGGTGCCGGGCAAACACATGGAATGGAGGGTTTTCGCACCAAGTGCTACGCGGTGGCGTGCCTGGAAGCTGCGCTTGGCAGCGCCTTAATCTCCACCTTGCGCGGCAGCGCCGCTGCGGCGATGGGCGCGGTAATTTCGAGTATCCCACTGCGGTATTCCGCGTTCAATTTGTCTTTATCTACGCCTTCAGGAAGCAAAATGCTCCGCTGGAAAGAGCCATAAGTAATCTCCCTGCGGAGATAGTCGGCCTCCTTCGTTTCGCGGGAGGTGGAGCGCTCGCCGCTGATAGTCAGTGTATTTCCCAGCACCTGGAGATTGACATCCTTGGGGTCGACTCCCGGCAGCATCACCTGGCAGTAGAATTTCTTGCCTTCCTTGTCAATGAAGCTTTCCATCGGGGGACTGAAGTCCGCCATAGTCGCGGGTTCTTCCTGAGCTGAGGGCCAGTTCAAGAAGCGGTTGAAAATCTGGTCGAAATCCTTGCGGAAATCAAACAGATCCTGGAAGAAAGTATCGCGCGGTATGAGACTTCTCATAACAGCCTCCTGGGGTGAGATGGGCGGGGCAGGCGAGGCTTTCTGGAGCTGGGAGCAGACAGAACGCCGGCTCCAGCCGGAGAGTTCTTCTTAAAGGACTGTTTCGGCGCTGTCAAGCCATTCTTATGTGAAAAATTTGCATGGAACGCCGGAGCAGGGCAGCGGCTGGCCCTTTCTTGGACTTTGTGCCAGTTTCCCCGCGCGGAACAGGGCGATATCGTGAGACTACTCCAAGCTAAGGTGCGACCATGAATCAAATTATCGATTGGATGCAGAGCAATTGGTACGAATTGGGCAGCCTCACCGCTCAATTCACGTTTCTCTTTGCAGGTCTGTGGTTCGCGCAGAAAATCCTGAAGACCATGCGCGCTTCGCAGCAGCAATTCGGCGCGTTGCTTCGGCTTTCGATGACGGATGGGCTGGAAGAGCGCTCCAAGATGAGCGAGGCAGTTCACGAACCAGTGCCAGCGGTGTCGCCCTCCGCCGTGCCGAGCGTGGTGACGGGCGCCATGTTAAGCCCAGTCGCAGAGCATCCAGCAGGGCCGCCCACGGCGCCAACGCGCAGTTCTGCATCTTACGCGGCGTTTGAGAAGCCGGAGCGGAGCGCGGCGCCATCGCTATCGGAGGAATTGAGCGGGCCAGCTAAGACCCCTGCACCAATAGCCCCTACATCCATCGAGCCAGAACAGTACGAGCCAACGCCAGAGTCAACGCCTTTCGTGGCCGCCCCATTGACTTTGCCCGAAGATAGCCACGGAGGCAATCCTATCGCGGCTGCCGGGCGGGGCGTCGTCCAGTGGTTGCAAACACCCATGGCCAGCAAGAGCAATGGGAGTTCCCCTTGGCGGAAAGTCGTGCGCTGGTTGCAAGCCCCGGCGCGGGGTTGAAAGCGGCTTCTTTCGACCTCTTTAAGACGCTCGGATTTCCAGAATGACGCTCTACGAGCTTGCGTCTTTGATGTCCTCGTGGGCTTTCTTCAGAGCGTTTTGCGCTTCCGTCCGCACATCTCGTTTCGGCTTCAGCAAATCGAGGGCTCGGTCGAGCGGCATACCTTTGCCGCCTGCCGGTCCCGCGCAAGAATCCGGAGCGGCCTTTGGCTTTACGCCCGTCACATTCCACTTCAAACACGTAAATTCAACCGGGAGGCTGACGCTCAAACGAAGCACCGCGATGCAATTGGGCAGGTCTTTAAAGTTCGAGCAGACGTCCTGCAACTCTCGGTCCTGCGCCAGGATCCCCTGAATTCGCAACTGTTTTGACAATTTGTCTTCTAAGTGCCCGTCGGAGGCGAGCTGGTCGTTCGCTGACTTATAGTGTTTGAATAGCTTGAGGGGATTGTATCTGGCCGGGTTGTACCAAGGCATGGAGCTACCGCTGGATTTGCCCTGCGTGTTTTTTTCTGGCGCGTTCTTCTCAGGGATATCCTGAGCCGTGACAACGGTGGCGCCGAGGACAAGAAGAGGTGCGACAGCAGCGAGAAATTTCCGATAGCCTCTCATATCTGCCTTTCGAGGGGCTTGAGGAGGACAAATACTCTTACCTCAAAATAAACGCTGGTGTCGAGAGCGCGCCTTTGCGTGTCAGGTCGTGACGCTTTTCGGGTGCACCCAGTCCAGAGCTTCTTCTAGAGAGCGGACAACGCGAATGCCTTGTTCACCTTGGAAGCCCCTCAGGATTTCGTACATCCGGCCGAGTCGGTACACAGAATCATTCGGCATGATCAAGGCTCGCCGGGAGTGCGGAGAAAACACGCTGCTCTGCGCAATTTGCCTTATTTCGTCGGCGGAGATCTCGATTCCCGTGACGCTCCGGAAATCCGCGATTTGAGAAAAGCTGGGGTCAAAATCCGGGTCCCGCATGAGCCTTTCGTGGTGCAACCTGATATCCGCAAAGGAAAACACGCCCGACGCCGTACTCAATACCAATCGGTGCTGCTTATCGATTTTGTGGAACGCGGGCATGCGTTAATCATTCATGATACTCCCTTTCATTTTCGCCAGAAGTAAAACGATTTAGACGATTTAGACGATTTAACAAATTTTGACACTACGCTTATATAGTTGGTGTAAACTCGTCTCCACCATAAGCACGGTTAACTCCAAACGATCGGAGCCCTACGATGCAACCCGGCAAAGTCCCTTCTCGAAGATTCACGTCGCGCGTGCAAGCTCCTGGCGATGTGTGGGTGTACTGGGAGTGCCAGGGGCGCGACGATCTCTCTCCCGTCCGCAACATGAGCCTGGGCGGAGTGTTCATCGAGACGCCGCTGCCGCAGCCTTCCGGCGCGGTCACTCGGCTTGATTTTCTTGTGGCCGAGGGCCAGATCCGCGCGGACGCGGTTGTGCGCCATGCTAGAGCCGGGGCAGGGCTGGGAATGAAATTTACCGCGCTCGGCGAGAAGGACCGCCCCAATCTCGCGGCGCTGCTTGGGCGGCTTCGCAGGATGCAGCACTGTCCGGGCAACGCGTAATTTAGAGTTGCGGCGCGAGAATTTCCGCCGCTTCCGCCGACCCGCGCACGGGCACAAACTCAAATCCACCAGATCTTTCCAACGAGCCGCCCACACTGCCAGCAGTTTCGCGTCCGCACACTCCATGAGTTGAAAGCAGCGGTCAAAATTGGTTTCCACCCAGCTTCCTGCATACTGGAGACCTTCCGGCATCATGCGGCCTTTTTCGCGAAAGCGTCGATAAGCCGGGATCGCGTCGCGATTCTTGAATCGCTCGATGACCATGTAAAGCATGAAGTTTCTCCGAGTGCCAGGAGCCAAGAAGTCCACCGTGAGTCATACAATATGTCCGTTTTTCTCGCTACAGGATGAGAATGTGCCACTCTTGATCCGGGGGCGGTAGTAGAATTCGCGGTGTTCTTCGAAATTCGAATGAAAGCAACCGGGAAAATCCGTTTGCGGCTCGCGGCGCCGGAAGACGTGCCGGTGCTTCGCGAATTAATCGAAGCCTCCGCTCGCGGCCTGCAGACCGAAGACTACACTCTCGCGCAAATCGAAGGCGCGCTGCAAACCGTTTTTGGCGTCGACAGCCAGCTCATCGCCGACGGCACCTATCTTGTGGCGGAAGCGACATGCACCGCGGAGGGCGACACACGGCAAGCGAAGACGCCGGCTGACTGGGTGATTGTCGGCTGCGGAGGCTGGAGCCGGCGCAAGACTCTCTTTGGCAGCGACCATTGGACCGGCCGCGAGGATGCCTTGCTGGATCCCCAACGCGATGCCGCCAAGATTCGCGCCTTCTTTATCCACCCGGCGTGGGCCCGGCAAGGTGTGGGAAGCATGATCCTTCAAGCCTGTGAGGAGGCCGCACGCGCTGCGGGCTTCACCCGCTACGAAATGGGAGCCACGCTAACAGGAGCCAAACTCTTTGGCGCCAAACGGTACGTGCCAGTGAAACGCATCTCCATTCCGCTGGCCAATGGCGAAACTCTCCCGGTCATTCACATGGCCAAGCGCGCCTGAGCCCTATGTGTGATGTTTGTCACAAAGGCGAGTGACGCCCGTCCTAGCTCCCCGCGTCCTTACCTTTGTCGAAGGGCAGGCGCAACGTGTGGAACGCGTCTATGCCCGCGCCATTCAGGACCAAGAGGGCGTCGCGCTGCAGCGCGAGCCCCTCGCCGTTTGGAAAGGCGCAAAGGTCTTGGAGGATACACGCAGGGCTCCCAAGGAAACGCGCACCGAAACGTTCCTGTTTGATCTGCCCGCCAGCCGCCGGGCCCATGTGCAAGCCAATCTGTACTATTTCTATTCCCCCATGGCCGTCACTGAAGCCGAGCAGAAGATCCGCTTCCTGGCCATGTCGCGCCTCGTTCAATAGGGACGATGCCTGTTGAGTCCGCTTAACTCCATGGAATAGAAAGGCTTGCGAGACTCTAAGTGGGCACAGTAAGATTCTTCTTGACTCTGACGTTACGTCAGGGTTGATTCTGCTCCTCGACGGGGCATCCATCGTGACCAAGGCGTTTCACGTCCAGGAATTCGCCAAGCTGGCAGGAGTGACGGTGCGCGCGTTGCACCATTACGACCGCCTGGGGTTGCTCAAGCCCAACCGCACCGAGGCCGGCTACCGCCTTTACCACCTCCGCGATCTCGAGCGGCTGGAGCAAATTGTGGCCCTGAAGTTCCTGGGGATTCCTCTCAAGCAGATCCGGAGGATGTTCCAGCGCGGCACTTCCGCAATGTCCGACTCTCTGCAAATGCAGCGCCGCGTTCTCGAAGAGAAGCGGCGGCCTCTGGATAGCGCCATTCGCGCCATCGAAGAAGCCGAGAGAGCCGCCGCGCCGGGCAATCGGCCGGATTCTACCATCTTGAAGAAAATCATCGAGGTGATCGAAATGCAGGACAACATGGACTGGTCGAAGAAGTATTACAGTGCAGAAGCGCAAGCCAAGATCGAGGAGCGCAAGAAGCTTTGGTCGCCGGAAAATCAGGAGCGCTGGTCGAAAGAATGGTCAGATCTGTTCCGCGACGTCGAAGCGGCTCTCGGAGCAGACCCCGCCGGCGCCAAGGCGCAAGTTCTGGCCGCGCGCTGGAAGAAACTCGTGGAGGGTTTCACCGGTGGCGACGCGCAAATTACCGCGGGACTCGCCAAAATGTATCAGGACCGCCCCAACTGGCCGGCGAGCATCGAGCAAAGGATGCAGCCGTTCAGTAACAAGAAGGTTTGGGAGTTCATCCAGAAAGCCTTCGCCGCTGGCAAAACAACGAACTAGAGGCTCGCAAGAATACCGCAAGCGCCCTATGGAGTGCGGTTTACCCTGAGCATGGCCGAAGGGTAGCCTTGCTGCCGCTTTTTCTTCCCTGCGCCCGTTGACCGCCCAATAGTTCGCCGCCAAAGGCGGTGAAGCTGTCATTCTGAGGGCGTCCAATGAGATGCTCGAACAATCTCAACCCATCCACATCTCGTCATTAATCTTACTGAAATCTGACAACTGAGACCTGACGACTCTTGGTGCCTGCGTCGACAGTGCCCGCAGGTATAATTCCCCTTTTATGGTTTCAGTCGCCTCCATCGCAAAGCGTGGTTACAGCATGTTCATGCGCGTTTTCCCGCGATGCAGCATGATTTCGCAGGCCATCGCGTTCAATCTTTTCCTCGCGTTTTTCCCCACGTTGTTGATCGCCGTCACCGTAGCCACCACGCGCATCGGCGGCAAAACCAGCTTGCTCGAGTTGGTCCAGGACTTCACGGAATTTCTCCCACCGGGCAGTCAGGCGATCGTTTCGGAATTTCTCGTAAACCACGGTCCGGAAGCCTGGAAGGTCGCCCTGTTGGGCTGGTCGGGCACATTGTTGGCGGGCTCGCAGGTCATGAAGCTGGTGATGGAAGGAATTCACATCATCTATGGCGACGAAGAGAAGCCCGGCTTTTTGCACCGGCAGTTTCGCGGCTTGCTCCTGTTGTTGATCACCATTGCTCCGTTGCTCGGCGCCGCGGTTCTCGGAGTTCTAGGCAAACCCTTGCGCCGGTGGATCACGCACGAAGTCGGCAAGCATTCGATTTTGCAGGGCTGGTGGACTGTGTTCTTCCCGCTGGCGGCCATGGTTCTTGCCATGTTGTCACTGACGGTGATTTATCGCGTGGCACGCCCCAAAGAAGACAGCTTGCGAAACGTGCTGCCGGGCGCGGCCGTGGCGACGGTGCTCTGGTGGGTTGCCGACGTCGTGTTTGGCGCCTACGTACGCCGCGTGCCCTACAGTGTGGTCTATGGCGGATTGGCCGCCGTCATCGGCTTGATCATCTGGATGGAGCTCTCCGCCGTGATCATTTTTCTGGGCGCGGCCTGGAACGCCGAATTAGCCGCCAGCCGCAAACTGGAGCAGCGCCATGCCTGAACAACTTGTTCGCGTCGAAACTTATTCTGGCTTCAAGGCCGACGAACGCCCGCTGCGTCTGCACTTAGGCGACCGCACTCTGGAAGTCGTAGCCGTCGAGGACCGCTGGTACTCCCCGGGCGAAACCCATTTCCGGGTGCTCACCGGTGACGGCGATCGCTACATCCTGCGCCACACCGAAGCCCAGGACACTTGGACGCTGACTGCTTACCGTGCCAACGCCCGATTGACATAAAAATTAGCCACAGCGTATAGTCGTTTCACCGCTTGTTGTACGATTTCAGGCGCCGTCTACCCTGCGACGAAGCCCAGACTGAGAGCGTGGTTTTCAGAAGGGCGTGGGATGTTTCGCTCACTACTATCACCGGGTTCTGGGTGCCTTCCTCCTCTTGCCATTCTGGCTTGCTGCTTGTTAAACGCCGCTGATCCGCTCTTTGCGCAAAACCCGCCGCAGCCCGCTCCGCCACCTCCTGCTACCACCCCTGCCGCAAGTTCCGATTCTGCGGCCAAGCCCGCCCCCGCTGCTCCCGCGCAGGAGGTCCAGGAGGTTTCCAGCAAGGACACCCCGGCAACCTTCAAAGTTCGCGTCAACAATGTGCTGGTCCGCGTGGTGGTGCGTGACTCGCGCGGCAAAGCGGTGGGCAACATGAAGAAGGAAGATTTCCAGCTTTACGACGGCCGCAAACTTCAGACCATCACTTCTTTCGCCACCGAGACTCCACGGGCGCACTCCGTTCCACTGACCACTTCTCCCGAGCCGGGCAGCGCTCCCTCTCCAGATGCGGATCCTGCGGTGAAGGCGGCTGCTCTTCCGCAGCGCTTTGTCTCCATGGTTTTTGACGACGTGCATATGTCGATGGAAGATGCCGTGTTCGTGCGCGACTCCGCCACGCGGTTTTTTAGCGCCTTGGCGCCCAGCGATCGCGTGGCCCTGAACGCCACGTCGGGTCAGCTCACGCAGGATTTTACGAACGACCACGCCGTGCTCGGGAAGGCTCTACTGGGAATCGTCCCGCGCCCTCTGACGCAACACAGTTCCTCGGATTGCCCGGATATGACTTATTACGAGGCGGATTTGATTGTCAACAAGAACAACATGCAGGCTCTCGCGGTGGCGGCCGATGAAACCCTACAGTGCGCGTTTGGCGGCGACCCGAGAATGCTTGCGGCGGCGACGATCCAGGCGCAGGCCGCCGCTCAGCGCGCGGTGTCGGAAGGCGACAATGAAACCCAGTACGCCTACCGCCATCTCGACGCCATTGTCAGACGCATGACCAGCTTGCCCGGCCAGCGCATCCTGGTTCTGGTTTCGCCGGGATTCATCTTGAGTACGCTTCAAATTGAAGCTTCAGACATGATTGATCGCGCGACGCGCGCCAATGTCGTGATCAATACCGTCGATGCGCGCGGGCTCTATACTCCGGACCTGATGGGCGATATTGCCAATCCGCCGCGAGACTCCGTTCGCACGGGGGGATTCAAATCGACTTACCGCGTCGAAGCGCAAAGCGCACAAGAAGACGTCTTGGCGGAGTTGGCGGACGGCACCGGGGGCACCTTTTACCACAACCGCAACGACATCGACGAAGCCATGCGCGAGGCGGGCGCGGCCCCGGAGGTTTCCTATGTGCTGGGTTTCTCCCCGCAGAACCTGAAATTCGACGGGCGCTTTCACACGCTGAAGGTTGCGTTGACCACGAAGGAAAAATTCAGCGTGCAGGCGCGCCACGGTTACTTCGCTCCGCGTTCCGCCGAAGACCCCGCCGAAATCGCCAAGGAAGAGATTCAGCAAGCGCTGTTTTCGCAAGAGGAAGTCCACGATATTCCCCTGGACTTGCAGACACAGTATTTCAAGAAGGACCAAGAAGCAGCCCGTTTGGCCGTGCTCGCTCACCTGGACGTAAAAGGCGTGCGTTTTCGCAAGTTGGAGGGCCGCAACAACAATCAATTGACCATCGCCATGGGAGTTTTTGACGAGAACGGCCAATTTGTCACCGGCATGCAGAAAATCATCGACATGAAATTGCTCGACACCACCTATGCGCGCCTGATGCGCTCCGGGCTTACTGCAAAATCCAGTTTCGATGTGAAGCCCGGCACTTACTTGGTGAGGCTTGTGGTGCGCGACGCAGAAGGCGCGCAGATGGCCGCGCGCAATGGCGCCGTGGTGATTCCTTTTTAGTGGTAGTGCAATAGGAATCTGCCGAGAGAGAAATTTGTTGCGCGAGGCCGTTGTAGGGGCGCACTTCTTAGACCTGTCATCCCGAATCCCCGCGGTTTTTGCGGGGTGAGGGTTTTGCTTTTCGGTCTTAGAGGTGTTCGTCTTGAGGATTTCAACAGAGCCAGACAGGTTCTAGCGGGTGCGGAAGAGTTTCGGTCGACTGGGCAGGAGGTTCCCATGACTACATTCAGAGGCTACTTAATGCGGCTTGCCGCGACAATGATCGCGGCGGCTTTCGGCACAAACGGTTTTTCAGCACGTGCGCAACAGCAGCCTGCCCCGCCTCCGCCCCAGGCGCCGCAAGCGGCTGCTCCCGCCGAACCGTCCGGCGTGGTCATCAAGAAAGAAACAAAATTGGTGCTGGTCGACGCCGTCGTCACCGACAAAAAAGGCAACTACGTTCGCGACCTCACGCAGAATGCATTCAAGGTGTATGAAGACAACAAGGAGCAACCCATTTCCAGTTTTTCTTCCGGCGCGGAAGCTGTGACACAACCCAACGGGCAGCGCCATTATTTGATCCTGTTCTTCGACAATTCCACCATGGCTGCTCCGGATCAAATCCAGGCGCGCGGCGCGGCGCAGAAATTTATCGAAGCCAACGCGGGTCCCGATCACCTCATGGCCGTCGTGGATTTTGGCGGCTCGCTGCGCATCGTCCAGAACTTCACGGCCAGCGCCGTCTTGCTGCGCGCCGCTGTTTCCGGAGTGAAGGGCTCCGCGGTGGACCCAAACGCGCCTCCGTCGGATGCCGCCGTAACAGTAGCCTCAGCCGACGTCCCCACGATGGGAATGTCATCGCTCTTTAATGCGCAGGCGGATTTTGGCGCGCGCACCATGCTTCTCGCCGTGCGTAGCCTGGCAAAAAATCTGCGCAGCATCCCTGGACGCAAGATGATGATTCTCTTCTCGGGTGGTTTCCCGCTGACTCCGGAAAATGAATCGGAATTGACGGCCACCATCGATGCTTGCAACAAATCCAACGTGGCCATCTACGCCGTGGACGCGCGAGGGCTTGCTGCCCCGGTTCCCGGCGGCAGCGCCCTGAGCCGAGCGGCCCCCGGCAACAAAGCAACTCCTGCCAAGGCAAGTTCCGTTGCAGCATCGGCGCGAAACTCGATTCGTCATCATTCCTCGCGTCCGAGGCTCGTGCTCGCCGGTTATCCCGCGGTGGCCATGCCTGATCCGCAGAGACCTGGCGGCGGGGGCACGGGCGGTGGCGGAGGCGGTCGTCCTGGAGGAGGCGGCACGGGCGGGGGCACCGGCGGTGGTGGCACAGGTGGTGGTCGTGGTGGTACGGGCGGGGGAGCGGGCGGAGGTACTGGCGGCGGAAGGGGCGGGACCGGCGGAGGAACGGGAGGCGGGACGCGAGGCGGTGGAACCGGTGGCGGAACGCGAGGCGGTGGAGCCGGTGGCGGAACGCGAGGCGGGGGCGGAGCGCCGAACTCGAATAGGTACAATTCCACTTACAGCCAGCCGCGGACCATCGTGCCGACTTTTCCCCCTTCGGTAGCTACAAATCAGCAAATTCTCGCAGCGCTGGCGGAAGGAACCGGAGGCTTCACCATTTTCAACACGAACGATTTGCTCGGCGGACTCGAAAAAATCGGGCGCGAGCAAAATGAATTTTACATCTTGGGATACGCGCCGCCGGACACGCCGGAAGGCAGTTGCCACACGCTGAAGGTGAAGATGAACGAAGGCGGTCTCCACGTGCGCGCGCGCAGCGGGTACTGCAACGTTCGAACGGCCAACGTGCTCGAAGGCAAGCCTCTCGAAAAACAGCTCGAGGCGCATGCGACCGGCTCCCAGGCAGGCTCGATCCATGGCGTGCTCGAGGCTCCGTTCTTCTACACCGGGCCGAACACCGCGCGCGTCAACCTGGCCATGGAAATTCCTTCCGACTCGTTCCAATTCAACAAGGAAAAAGGGAAATATCACGCCAGCTTGAACGTGCTGGGCATTGCGTATCGCAACGACCGAACCATCGGTGCGAAATTCAGCGACACGGTGAACCTCGACTTGGAAAAAGACGAGTGGAAGGAGTTCACGAAGACCCCGTATCAATACGAAAACCAATTCGACGCTGCGCCAGGAGATTACAAGCTCACGGTGGTCTTGAGCGCGGGCGGCGATGCTTTCGGAAAGTTTGAGTCGCCGCTGTCGATTGACGCGTACGACGGAAAGCATTTCAGTCTTGGCGGGATTGCGCTCACGAACTCGGTGCAGAAGCTCAACGACATTCCTCAAAGCCTGGACTCGGTGTTGTTGGAGGATCGCACGCCGCTGGTGGTAAAGGGCATGCAAATCATTCCTTCGCCGACAAATCGTTTCAAGCACACCGAGAACGTGGTCGTCTACAGCGAAATCTACGAGCCGCTGTTAACCTCGGAAAACCCTCCGGTCGTCGCCATGGGTTACACCATTCTCGAGCGCGCCAGCAACCAGAAAGTTTTCTCGACGGGGGCGGTACGCGCGGATGACTTCATCCAAAAGGGAAATCCAGTAATTCCTATTGGCATGAAAGTGAAGGTTGACGACTTGAAGCCCGGTTCTTACCGCTTGGTGGTGCAGGCCGTCGATTCCGTTCAGAACCATGCGCCCGACCGCACCGTCGATTTCGACATCAGCGAGTAGTGCCAGGAAACGTTGGAAGTTTTGAAGGTTAGAAGCTGGGAAAGTCAGAACGTTCGGAAGAGGAAAGACCCAGGTTTATGAACCAAGGCACCCATCCGCCACCTGGTCTTTGGTCTGGGCCACCGGTCCAGCCATCCGGTTTCTAATTCTTTTCTTAGTCTTAGCCCGGGCCACCCGCAGGAATCCGCACCGTGCTGACATGATTCACGCACTTAAGATTCAAGCTTTCGCCTGATTGCGCGTGCTGGCACGTAATGGCACGAATAACCGTCAATTCTCCTTTGCGGACTATCACCAGGGTGAGTTCCGATCCCCAAACGGGGAACCCTCAGCGGAAACTCACCCTTCCTCTAACCCGGCCCCATGAGTGCGATCAGGAAAGAAAAGCGTAATCCCGAGAGGCTTCGAGTGGTGCTCTCGCCGAGAGCGAAACCATTGCTCACCGAAAGTGCTTCGACGGAAAACGTCAGCCCTCACGGAATGCGTGTACTCACAGAACAGTTCTGGAAGCGGGGCACGGAACTGACGGTGCAATCTTCAAAGCACGAACTTTTGGGGCGCGGGAGAGTGGTCTACTGTCAATCCTTTTCACACGGGACATTTGCCATTGGACTGGAGCTTTTGGCTCGCACCGATTGATTGGATACTTTTCCACGGGGCGGCGTAGGCGGAAGTGGGAGGCGTGAACACCTCGGCTCTCATCGCGGAGACGGTCAGGACTCCCGCAAGGACGTTCACCCGTGGCACACGTCATGCTCGGCGTTCGGGGTGAAACGGGCCAGCTTGCTCGTCAATCTAAAGGGGCGTGTGGAAAGATTTCCTTGCATCGTTATTGATAGGTCGAAGGGTGGTTTGCGGTTGCGCGGGAGTTTCCACTTAAGGCGAGGACAAGCTGTTGAGGTAACGTTTGACGATGACCTCTTGAGGGTGCGGTGCCAAGTAATATGGGTTCGTGAAGGTGAAGCCGGACTGGCGAGCGTTTAAGGCCAACCAATCGTATCCCACCGCGGCGTACTCTC
>Ga0066667_10000349_pt1 | contig 15300 bp, 10 predicted proteins | sample GraSoiAngelo_116_FD_133943 | JGI IMG/M metagenome (GOLD analysis project Ga0066667, IMG submission 133943) | Grasslands soil microbial communities from the Angelo Coastal Reserve, California, USA - 14_0903_16_30cm | ecosystem: Environmental > Terrestrial > Soil > Grasslands | place: USA...
CGTGGGGCATCGCGCCGTGTGGTCCGGCCGCGACGATCGTAGCGAATGAGAGACCTTCGGCGCCGAGCTTCCTGGCCTCGGCCTCGATTTCCAGTGCGACTTGACGCTCGGTCCAGCCGGGCTCGATGCGTTCAGCGACGGAGCAGAAGGCGGTATCGCCGACGTCAACGGCCCGCTGGAGTGCTTGGATCTCGCCGGTGTCTTTGATGGCGCGAAGTTCTGTGACCAGCGGCGGTGCGGAGAGGAGCTTCGGACGGTCAGGAGTGGGCATTGATTCGGCGGCTTTCTTGATCGCCTGGAACGCGGCGACAGTGATCTCGCCTGGTTCGAAGCCGATGCGATTCGCGGCGAGCTTCGCTTCGCCGACGATGTCAGGGAACCACTTGTCGATGCCGCCGGTAGTGCGGAATACAGTGAACTGCGGGCACTCGCGCTCGGCCTGCTCGACGTAACGGAAGTCGACAGCGATGAAAGAGCGGTCGAGGGTGACGAGGAGCCACCCGGTGGAGCCGGTGAAGCCGGAGAGATAGCGGCGGTTGGCGGCATGGGTGTGAAAAATGTCCTCGACGGGGGCTCCCACGAGGAAGCCGTCGAGGTTGGCTTTGCCCATCCGTTCACGAAGGCGGTTGAGGCGGTCGGGCGCTGTGGCCGTGGTGGCACCGTTCATCCTTCGAGAGCCTCAGGACGAACGGGAAGAGATCTCGCGGCGGAAGACCGAGGAAATGCCGATACGGTCACTGCTTGCGTTTTCGCGTGATCGGGATGGTGAAGAGCGATTCTAGGGCGATGATGTAGCCGTGCCAGCCGAGGCCGGCGATCACGGCATCGGCCGCGTCACCCGTGATGGTGCGGCGGCGGAATAGTTCGCGCGCGTGGATGTTCGTGATGTGCACTTCGACAGTCGGTTTGTCGATCGCCTCAAGAGCGTCGCGCAGAGTGTAGCTGTAGTGTGTCAGGGCGCCAGGATTGATGATGACGCCACTCGCGGTCGGCCCCTCCTTCTGCAGGAAATCGACGATCGCGCCCTCATGGTTGGACTGAAAGCAGCGGACATCGACCTCGAGTTCTCGTGCGCGCTTGGTGACCTTCTCCTCGATGTCCTTCAGGGTCGTTGCGCCGTAGATCTCGGGCTGCCGCTTGCCAAGGAGGTTGAGGTTCGGGCCGTTGATAAGCAGGACCTTCAATTCTGAGTCCGCGACGGATTCGGGCAGAGGATCTGTCTGGACGATGCGCTGGACCTCCTCGACGATCGACTCGGCCGGTCCGGCTTCTTCCGTGCGGGGTTTGGTGGTTTCTTGCATGGCGTATTGTCGTGTACACAATGGGGCGGGAGGCGCGCCTTCGGGGCGTCTCCACGCGGTGCCCCTAGTCGCGGGCGCTACCGTTGTTTCTCGTCGCTGTCATCGTGTTTTCTGGCGTTTAGTCGCACCTGATTATAGAACGCCTGGGTGTAGACCCGCCGGGACTGCTCTTCGGTAACGTGGGTGTAAATCTGCGTGGTCGAGGCGCTGGCGTGCCCCAGCAGGTCCTGGACGACGCGCAGTTCGGCACCGCCGTCGAGCAGGTGGGTCGCGAAGGAGTGACGGAGCAAGTGTGGATATACGCGCTCGTCGAGGCCGGCGCACAGCGCGTGCCTCCGGACGATCTGCTGGACAGACCGGCCGGAGAGGCGCTGCCCGGCACGGTTAAGGAAGAGGGCGGGGGTATCGTCCGCGACCAGCCTCGGCCTGGCTTCCTTCAGGTACCAGCGAAGTGCGTGCTCTGCCGGCGCCCCGAAAAGCACCATCCGTTCTTTGTTCCCTTTGCCGCGCACGAGCAACGTACGCTCGCTCAGGTCGAGGTTGCGGAGATCTACACCTACGACCTCGCTGAGGCGAACGCCGCCCGCGTACATCAGCTCGAGGATGGCGCGATTGCGGATGCCCTGCGTGGTGTCCTCGTCCGCAGAGGCGATGAGGGCCGTCAGGTGCTCCTTCGTGAGGATGGTCGGGAGACGGCGTTCTCGCTTCGGTGCGCTGACGCCGGCGAGGGGGTTGGTTTCGAGGCGGCCTTCGCGCACGAGGAAGCGGAAGAAATTGCGCACAGTGCTTACCTTGCGCGTGAGGCTGGCGGTGACGACGCCGCTATCGCGCGCGGCGGCCAGGTAGCTGCGGAAGGACTGGCGATCGGCTCCGAGCGGGCCAATGTTTTCGTGCTCCACGAAGTAGCGAGCGAAGTCGAGCAAGTCGGTTCGGTAATTGCGGAGAGTGTAAGGAGAGAGATTCTTCTCGGCGACCAGGTAGCGTTCGTAAGAATCGAGGAGAGCCACGAAGGCCGCCGGCTCTTTGGGCTCAGTCACGGTAGGTAGAACGCGAATGGCGGTGGCGGATTAATCACGTCTCATGAGGAGATGTTTGGTGCTCCGCTCGGTCCGTCGAGAGCATCAGGGCGAGCGGAAGGCAGGCTGTGCGATTTCGAATGGTGTGCCTGAGATATCGCTCGGCGCGCTCGTGTTTACGCGACGGGTGTGGCTTCGGGCGCCGGTTGTTCGACTTCGCCGCGCCAGTTGCAGGCGGTGCACTTGGCTTTGCCGTCGCGCTCGGCGGTGATAAGGCCGCCGCAGTTGGGACAGGGCTGCGCCAGGGGGCGCGTCCAGGTCGTGAAGTCGCATTTCGGGTAGTTGGAGCAGCCGTAGAAGATACGGCCCCGGCGGGAACGGCGCTCGAGCAGCTCGCCACCGTCTTTCGGGCAGCGGACGCCAGTCGTAACGGTGAGCGGCTTGCGGCCCTTGCACTCGGGGTAGCGGGAGCAGGCGAGGAAGCGGCCGAAACGCCCGCTCTTGATTACCATGGGCGAGCCGCATTCGGGGCACTTCTCGTCTGTTGCCTGAGGCGCTTCCTGCTGCTCTTCGCCTTCGAGCGGGAGGGTGCCTTTGCACTCGGGGAAGCCAGAGCAGGCAAGGAAACGGCCGCGCCGGCCCCAGCGGATGAGCATAGGCTTTCCGCATTCGGGGCACTGCACGTCGGTGGTCTCGACCTGCTTTGGAGCAGCATCCTTGGCCACAGTAAGAGCTTTCTCCAGAGGCTTATAGAACTCCTGGACGACCGGCTGCCAGCGGCGATCTCCGCTTGCGATGTCGTCGAGTTCATCCTCCATGCCGGCGGTGAAGCCGATGTCAACGAAGTCCTGAAAGTGCTCGACCAGGAGGTCATTTACGACGAAACCCAGATCGGAAGGCTTCAAATAGCGGCCGTCCTTTTCGACGTAGCCACGGTCCTGGATGGTGGACATTGTCGGCGCGTAAGTGCTGGGGCGCCCGATACCTTTCTCCTCGAGCGCTTTGATGAGCGTAGCTTCTGTGTAACGCGGCGCTGGCTCTGTGAAGTGCTGGTCTGGGAAGAAGCCAAGCGCCCGAAGCACGTCGGCCTCGGTTAGGGTAGGAAGCGGGTTATTGCCCAGGTCTTCTTCCGTGTCGTCGTCGCGCCCTTCGATGTAAACCTGGCGGAAGCCGGCAAACTGCAACTGCGTATTCGTCGCGCGCAGGAGGAGCGGGTTGCGGCGGTCGCTGGGCATAGCTTCGATATCAGCCGTTGTGACGTCGAACAGGGCGTCGGCCATCTGGCTGGCCACCATTCGCTGCCAGATGAGGTTGTAGAGGCGGAACTGGTCGTTGTTAAGGTACCGCCGGACGGCCTCCGGCTCACGCCGGACGTGCGTTGGCCGGACGGCCTCGTGCGCTTCCTGAGCGCCTTTGACCTTCTTGGTGTAGACGCGTGCTGCGGTCGGGAGGAATTCGCGGCCGAAGCGCTCGGTAATGTAGGCGCGAGTTTCTTGTTGGGCGGACGCGGCTATGTTTGTTGAGTCGGTGCGCATATATGTGATGAGACCCGCTTCACCTTCGGAGCCTAGCGAGAGGCCCTCATACAGCTGCTGAGCGATCTGCATTGTGCGTTTGGTGGAGAACCCCAGTTTCCGGGAGGCCTCCTGCTGGAGGGTGCTCGTGATGAAGGGGGCGGCCGGCCGGCGCGGCTGCGTTTTGGTCTGGACGGTAAGCACCCGGTAGCTAGCCGATTGGAGGAGTGCAACGAGCCGCTGGGCCTCTGTTTCGTTGGGGATCTCGAGCTTCTGCTTCTTGCCCGCGAGGCCCTGGAGGCGGGCGCGGAACGACGGCGCAACCTGGGGCTTCTCGAGCTCGGCGTCGATTGTCCAGAATTCCTGCCTCGTGAACGCCTCGATCTCACGCTCGCGCTCGACGACGAGACGGACGGCGACGGACTGCACCCGGCCGGCAGAGAGACCACGCCGGACTTTCGTCCAGAGGAATGGGCTCAGCCGGTAGCCGACGAGGCGGTCGAGAACGCGCCTGGCCTGCTGCGCGTCCACGAGCTTCATGTCGATGTCGCGCGGGTGTTCGAACGCCTCCTGGACTGCTTCCGGGGTGATCTCGTGGAAGACAACGCGCTGCAGCGGCAAGTCGCCGAGATCAGCGGCTTCGAGTAGATGCCAGGCGATCGCCTCGCCCTCGCGGTCCGGGTCGGTTGCCAGGTAGACGTTTCCGGCTTTCTGGGCTGCATCCCGGATCTCTTTAACTGTCCGCGCCTTGTCTTTAGGGACGACGTATTTGGGGAGGAAGTCATCATCGATCTGAATACCGAGATCGCGTTTTGGAAGATCGCGGACATGGCCGACGGACGCTTTGACGTCGTACTTGGAGCCAAGGATGCGAGAAATCGTCCTTGCTTTGGCTGGAGACTCGACCACGACGAGGCTCTTGCTATTCTTGGCGGCCATCGTCATGGACTTTCGGCGACGCGCGTGCGGGCGGCCGCTGCTGATTGAGTTCGGACGTAAGACATCGGGGCCAACTGCTTGATGAGGCCTTTTAGTTCCATCATTGCCAATACGCTGCTTACCGTTGAGATAGGGAGCGAGCTCAGGCGGCACACCTCATCGATGTGCACCGGTTCCTTCGATATATGACGCAGCAGCCCAGCTTCTGTATCCGTGGCAGGAATGAGTTCTTGCATCTCGATTTGGTGGGGTACCATCGTCAGGTTCAGTTCCTCGAGGACATCTTCTACTCTTTGAACGAGCTTGGCGCCCTGTTGGATGAGGTCGTTGGTGCCGCGGCTCTGGGGCGAGAAGATGCTACCGGGGACCGCGAAGACTTCGCGGTTCTGGTCGGCGGCCCACCGCGCAGTAATGATCGCGCCGCTCTTCAGGTCACCTTCGATTACGAGAACGCCGAGGCTCATGCCGGACATGATGCGATTGCGGCGAGGAAAGTAGTCTCCGCGCGGCTGGGTGCCGAGCGGGTACTCGCTGATGAGAGCGCCGTTCTCGGTGATCTCACGGGCGAGTTTGGCATGCTCAGGTGGATAGACCATGTCGAGGCCGCAGGCGAGAACGGCGACCGTTCGCCCGCCCGCCTGGATGGCTGCGCGGTGCACGATGGCGTCAACGCCGCGGGCGAGGCCGCTTACGATGCAGATACTGTTGGAGGCGAGCTGGTAGGTGATCTCCTCTGCCACCTGCCGGCCATAAGGGGTTGGCCTGCGAGTACCGACGACCGACAGTGCCCATTCATCGGCTGTGGAGAGATGGCCGCGGACGTAAATCACGGGCGGTCCGTCATCGGCTTCCTTGAGGAGCGCCGGGTAGGCATCATCGTTCCAGGTGAGGGCGCGGACGCCGTGCTTGCCGAGCTGCTCGACTTCCGTATCAGGGTCTATGTTTGGCCGCTCCTTGGTGATCGCCTGGACGACGCGAGCATCGAGGCCGGCGGAGCGCAGGTCAGTCGACCCGGCGCTCCAGGCGTTCGCGAGCGAGCCGAAGCGGCCAAGCAGGGCTTGATAACGCACGCGGCCGATACCGGAGATGCGGTGGAACGCTGTCCAGTACTTGAGCTCTTCGGGCGGGGTTGTTGTGTGGGTTTTGCTTTCGGTTGTCATTCAGGCGGCAATATTAGCATAGCGCATGGGTCAAGTCTGAAGGGGGGAGTGGCACTAATAAGTGAACTCTTTGCCTAGCGAACGCCGTTGTCGCCGCCGGGCTGGGGCTCGTGTTCGGGGAGCTTGGTGACGCGGACCTTCTTGATGCGACGGCCGGCGACGCTAAGGACTTTGAGGCTGATGCCGTTGACGCGGACGTTATCGCCGACGCTGGGAATACGGCCGAGCTCGTTGATGATGAAGCCACCGATGCTGTCGAAGTCGTTCTTCTTGATCGGCACGTGGAACATCTCGCTTAAGTCGTCGATGGCAACACGAGCGTCGACGATGACTTCATCGGCCGCGAGAAGTTGCACTGGCTGGTCTTCGATATCGAATTCGTCCCGGATCTCGCCGACGATCTCCTCGAGGAGGTCCTCAATTGTCACGAGGCCTGCGGTGCCGCCGTATTCGTCGACGACGATGGCAATCGAGATCTGGTTCTCGCGCATCTCCGCCAGCAATTCGTGGACCTTCTTGCTCTCGGGGACGAAGTGAGGCGGGCGCATAAGATCCCGCAGGCCGGGCTTTCGGCCCCCGTTCGCCAGGTGCTTCATGACTTCCTTACCGTGGACGATGCCGAGGATGTTATCGAGGTTCTCGTCGTAGACTGGTAGCCGGGAGAAGCCTCGCTCGACCATGAGGGCGGCGGTGCGTTCGAACGGCGTGCTGACCTCGACCGCTACGATATCGGTACGCGGGACCATCACTTCCCGAACGCTGGTGAACTCAAGTTCAATTACGCCGCGGATCATCTGGCGCTCGTCCTCGTGGAGCGAGGCGCTGGCCTGCTCCATCTCGATGAGCAGGATGAGCTCCTCAGCGCCACCGGCAATCGCGGCCTGTCGGCGCTGCCAGGTGCGCAGGACGGCTCCCATCGGGGCGTCCAGGATAAGGACGGGCAGGCGGAAGGCCACGCGGATGAAGTTGACGATGGGAGCGAGGGCCCTTTGTGAACCGCTCGGATCCTGGGTGACGAGCGCACGCGGAAACGCCTGGAGGAGGAGAAAGGCGGCCGCGACGGCGATTGTCGTAATCGCTAGGGCGAGCCAGCTATCGCTCCACTCGCGCAGGACGAGGAAGACGACGATGGCCGTGACGCCGACCAGGGCGAGGTTACGGGCGAGCGTGAGGGAGGACAGGGTGAGTTGACGCTCGTGGTAAAAGCGGCGGAGCGCCTCGATGCGCGATTCGGCCGGCTCACGCATCGCTCGCTCGCGCATGCCGGCGATGACCCCCGCCTCAGCGGCGACGACGAGGATGAAGACGATGATCCCGGCTGTGAGGAAGAGCAGCGCGAGAACGGTATCGCTATCCACGTTTCCTCTTGACCCTCTTAGCGGACGGTTTACCGGGCGATGAGTTGCGCGTCTTCCTGGTATTAGAAGCGGGCGTTGTCCGTCGAGCGGGGACACCGGCAACTTTGGCGCCATCCGGCACGTCCTTGGTAACGACAGAGCCGGCGCCAGTGGCGGCTTTGCGGCCAACACGCACGGGAGCGACGAGCATCGTGTCGCTGCCGATGAACGCCCCGTCCTCGATCACGGTCTCGTTTTTGTTCTCGCCGTCGTAGTTGCAGGTCACCGTACCCGCCCCTATATTCACGTCCGCACCGACGTGCGCGTCGCCGATGTAGCTGAAGTGGCCGGCGCGGCTGCCTGCACCGATGCGAGAGGCCTTTACCTCGACGAAGTTGCCAATATGGACGCCGGGCTCAAGGTGTGCTCCGGGGCGGAGATGGCTAAAGGGGCCAACATCGGCCCCGCGTTCGATAGTGGCTCCTTCGACGACGGAGGCGAAGACGGTCACTTCGTCCTCAATGCGGCTGTCCGATATCACGGCGTTTGGGCCGATGCGGCAGCGGGCACCGATCGTCGTACGGCCGAGAATGGTCGTGTTCGGATAGATGACGGTGCCCGGGCCGACTTCGACATCGGGATCGATGTAAGTGCTTTTCAGGTCAATGATCGTGGAGCCCGTGGTCTGCGCGACCTCACGAACGGCAGAGCGGGGGGTTGGTGGTTGTTTGGGGTTTCTTGTCATCGGCGGGCCCGCGAACCGCCCAAAGCGCCAAGTCGCTGACCAGAAGGTAAGTAGCGCCGAGGAGTCACCGGCATTCTTTTCATCATGGGAATCAGTTGTTGATTGACATCAAGGAAGACGCGGAGCAGCGGGGCGTCGTTAGCGGAGAGCCGGGCGGAAGCCGCAGATTCGCGGCTTCGAAAGTATCTGGAGGTTCTTCGGTGCCCAAGGAGCGTTTGCTCGATTCAAGTCCCAGCTTTGTGGATATGGTAGGGGTGATTTCGGAAGACTGTCAAGGAGAGAAGGAGCAAGAAGGCAGGACTCAGGAGACTTAGGGTCGCCTACTTGAGTGCAAAAGCCAAGATATAATCGATTCGCATGGATACGCACGAATTGAGAGAAGAGTTTCTGCGCTTTTACGAGGAGCGCGGGCATCGCCGCGTGCCCGGCGCGCCGGTTGTGCCGCCTGGCGATCCGACTCTGCTGTTCACGAGCGCCGGGATGGTGCAGTTCAAGCCATACTTTATGGGCCAAGCGAAGCCGCCGCACGCGCGGCTGACCAGCGTGCAGAGGTGCTTCCGGACTACGGATGTTGAGTCCGTTGGGGATACGAAGCACATGACGTTCTTCGAAATGCTGGGGAACTTCTCGATTGGGGACTACTTCAAAGAGGAGATGGTGCCCTGGGCGTGGGAGTTCGTAACCGAGGTGCTGAAGCTTCCGGAAGAGCGGCTATGGGCTTCAGTCTATGACGACGACGACGAGGCTTACGAGTTGTGGCGCAATGTGGGCGTGCCCGAAGAACGGATCAGGCGCTACGGGGAGGACGAGAACTACTGGTTCTCGGGAGTTATGGGGCCGTGCGGGCCGTGTTCTGAGATCTACTACGACTTTGGCGAGCAGTTCGGCTGCGGGCCGGCCTGCGAGCCGTCCCACGAGTGCGGGCGATTCCTCGAGATTTGGAACCTGGTGTTCATGTCGTACTACTGCGACGGCGAGAAACGCACGCCGCTGCCTTCAAAGAACATCGACACTGGATCCGGCCTCGAGCGCGTCGCCACGGTGCTGCTATTCGAAAGTGACAGCTGGGACAAGAACCGGTTGGCCTCACCGTACGATACCGAGCTCTTCGCGCCGATCATCCGGCGGATCGAACGGCTTTCGGGCAAACGGTACGGCGAGGATGAGAAGACAGACCGGGCGATACGGATCGTGGCCGAGCACTCGCGGGCGGTCACGTTTCTTATCGGCGACGAGCGGACACCCGTATTGCCTTCGAACGAAGAGCGGGGTTACGTCGTGCGCCGGATGCTGCGGCGGGCAATTTACTTCGGACGACGGCAACTGGGGATCGAGGAGCCAATGATGCGGACGTTAGCGGACGCGGTTGTCGAGACGATGGCGGCCTCGTACCCCGAACTGGAGCGGACGCGCGCGTTCGTGCAGCAGATCGTGGGACCCGAGGAGCAGCGGTTCGATGAGACGCTGAGCCGCGGGCTGGAGATGCTGGAAAGCCTGACCGGGAAAGAGGGAGCAGGCAAGGAAATCTTGGGCGCCGATGCCTTCCTGCTGCACGACACATACGGGTTTCCGATCGAGCTGACGAGAGAGATTGCGGCTGAACGGGGACTGGCTGTGGATGAGGCGGGGTTCAAAGCCGAGATGGCGCGACAGAGGGAGCGGGCACGGGCAGGTGCGAGTGGTGCGGGCCCGATGGCGGCGGATGCGCTCTATGCCTCGTTGGGGGTGGAAGCGAGCCGATTCCTAGGGTACGAAACCTTAGAGGCGCTTAGCGAGATCGGAGCGCTGCTCGCCGCTCGTTCCTTCGACACCTCCGGACGAGCGGCGAGGGACGAAGGCGCGACCAGGGAGCCCCTGTCGGAAGTGGCCGAAGGCGCGAGTGTGGAAGTTCTGCTCGCCGAGACGCCGTTCTATCCCGAGGGCGGCGGGCAAGTGGGCGACCGCGGAGAGATCATCGGGCGGAACGGGCGGATGCTTGTCGAAGAAACACAGCGCGCGGCCGAGCGACTGATTGTGCACCGCGGGCGTGTCGTCGAAGGGCGGATTGCGATCGGGGATGAGGTGACGGCGCGCGTGGACGCAAGGCACCGGGCGGATACGATGCGAAACCACACCACGACGCACCTGCTGCACGCGGCGCTGCGGAAAGTCCTGGGCACGCATGTCAAGCAGGCGGGGTCGCTCGTGGCGCCGGACCGTCTGCGCTTCGACTTTACGCACACGGAGCCGGTGACTGCCGAGCAGCTCACGGAGGTCGAGCGGCTGGTCAACAAGAAGGTCCGCGAGAACCTGCCTGTGCACACGCGGCTGACGTCGTTCGATGAGGCGATGTCCGAAGGTGTGCTGGCGTTCTTCGGTGAGAAGTACGGCGAAGAAGTGCGGGTGGTTGAGGTAAACACGGTCGTGCCCCGCTTCTCAGCTGAGCTTTGCGGAGGCACTCACTGCGAGCGGACGGGGGATGTGGGTCTCGTTCTCATTACGGGCGAGTCTTCGATCGGAGCGGGAATGCGGCGGATTGAGGCGCTTTCCGGAAGGGGCGCGGAGGAGTTCGTGCGGGCCCTGAAGGTAGATATGGAGGAGATATCGCGGAGGCTGGGAGCGCCAAGAGAAGGCTTGATCCTCCGTCTTGAGGCGTGGACGGCGGAGCGGGAGTCTCAACGGAAGCAGATCGAGAGATTGCAGCGCTCGCTCTCGTCGGCCTCCAAAATGGAAGAGGTCGTTGCGGGCGCGGTGGACGTCGACGGCGTGAAGGTGCTGGCGTCGCAAATGGACCTGCCGAGCGTCGATGCCCTGCGATACTCCGCCGATGCGGTGCGGAAGACAATGCCGTCGGGCGTGGCTGTGCTGGGGAGCGTGATCGAGGGGCGGCCGCTGTTTGTGGCAATCGTGAGCCGGGACGTGATTCCGAAGGGCCCGAACGCAGGCGAGATACTGAAGCGAGTCGCCGCTGTGGCCGGGGGTGGTGGCGGCGGAAGGCCGGAAATGGCGCAGGGCGGAGGGAAGGACGCGTCGAAGATCGAGGAGGCGCTGGCGATCGTCCCGGAGGCGGTGCGGGAGATGCTTTCCGGCAACGGGCCGCAAAACGCCTGAGCGCCGAATGCGGATTATAGGTCTCGATCTGGGAGAGAAACGTATCGGCGTGGCGGCGGCGGACGACCGGACGCAAGTAGCGGTCCCGCTAACGGCGGTGGCGGGGGGAAATGATCCCGTCGCATCGATACTACGGCTGCTGGAGGAGCAAGAGGCCGATGAAGTCGTCATCGGGCTGCCGCTTTCGATGACCGGCGCGGTTGGGCCGCAGGCACAGCAAGCTCTGCAAGTCGTAGATGAGTTGCGGCGGCGGATGGCGATTCCGGTGGAGACTTGGGACGAACGATTGACGACCCTCCAGGCAAGACGCAGCGGACCTCCGCGAAACCGTCGAGGCCGGCGCTCGGAAGGCGAGAAGGGAAAGCGGGATGCGATCGCAGCGGCGATCATGCTTCAAGCGTTCCTCGACAGCAGGCGATCGGCCGGCGCATGAGGTTCGTTGCCGCCACGGCGCTGGCGCTCGTCTTCGCGGCCGCCGCAACGTGGCTCGTCGTTGCAGGGCCGGCGAATGATGTCGATGACGTTGGGGTGTACCATGCGGCGGCCAGCCCGCAGGGTGAGCCAGTGACGGTCACGGTAGATGCCGGGACAAGTAGCGAACAAATCGCCGATAGTCTAAAGGCCCGTGGTGTGATCGGTTCGGCTGCGCAGTTCCGTGTACTGGTCTCCTTCCTTGGTTATGACCGGCTGCTCCAGTCAGGCGAATACGAGTTCGCGCGGGAAACGCCGGAGCTGGATGCCGTCTACCGGATACGCAACGGCATAGTTTCGAGCAAATCAGTGACCGTCGTTGAAGGGTTGCGGGTGGAAGAGATCGCGGACCTCGTCGCCGCGCAGGGGATCGACCGGACGGAGTTTCTAGCTGCGGCGCGCCGGGGCGAATATCAGTTCTCGTTCCTGGAGAACCTCAAAGTCAACGAGCGGCTGGATGGATACCTGTTCCCGGCGAAGTACGCGATCAGGAAACGTGACACAGGGCGAGATGTCGTGCAGCGAATGCTCCAGGCCTTCGCGGATAACATTCCCGCGCCGGTGGAGGAGAAGGCTGCAGCCGAAGGCCTGAGCCTGCACGAGGTCGTGACAATTGCCTCGATCATCGAGCGAGAGGCTGTGGTACCGGAGGAGCGGCCGATTATGGCGCAGGTGTTCCTGAAGCGGCTGCGCCTGGGGATCGCGCTTGAAGCCGACCCGACTGTTCAGTATGCGGTCGCCAGCGACCCAGCGAGTGTCCGCCAATACGGGTATTGGAAGAAGGAGCTAACGCGACAAGACCTCGACATCGATTCGCCCTACAACACGCGGATCGAGAGCGGGCTGCCGCCGGGCCCGATCTGCAGCCCGGGACTCGACTCGATCAAAGCAGTCGTGAATCCAGCGGACACGAACTATCAGTTCTTCGTGGCCAAGCCGGACGGATCGCATGCCTTCGCGGAGACGTTCCAGGAGCATCTGGAGAATGTACAGCGTTATGGCGGCGACATCGGAACGCCTCCGTGAGCAGCGCGGGCGTGACGTGCTGAAGTACCTAGGGGTAATCGGCTACCCGCTCAAGCGGTCTCTGTCGCCGGTGTTCCAGCAGGCTGCGCTCGATCATCTACGGCTGGACATCGTTTATGAGGCATGGCCAACGCCGGCGGACGGCTTGCAGACGCGCGTAACTACATTGCGTTCTCCGACGGTTCTCGGCGCGAATGTAACTATCCCGCACAAAGAGGCCGTGATGGCGATGTTGGAAGAGGTTGACGAGCGCGCAGCAAAAATTGGGGCAGTAAACACGATCGTGAACCGCGAGGGACGGCTGGTTGGATACAACACCGATGTGTCAGGACTGATGAGAGCATTGCGAAAAGACGGCGGGTTCGATCCCAAAGGCAAGCGCGCCGTGGTGGCTGGTGCGGGCGGGGCGGCGAGAGCGGCAGTCGCCAGCTTGCTGGAGGCCGGCGCTGCTTCGATAACCGTTATCAACCGGACCCTTTCGCGTGCTGTTTCGCTCGCTGAAGATTTTCGGCGTGGTGGATCGAAGACACCCGTTGGAGCAATGCCCGACGATCACCGGTCGTGGGAATTCGCCATGACGCATTGCGATCTCTTGATAAACTGTACCCCGGTCGCCTCGGGTGACTCGAATGAGTCGCCGCTTCCATTAGAGTTGATTGAGAAGCGTCATTTCGTGTTCGACTTGATCTACGACCCCCCTGAGACATCTCTAATAGCTGCTGGAAAGCGGGCGGGCGCGAATGTCCTTGGTGGCTTACCGATGCTCGTGTACCAGGGGGCGGCATCGTTCGAGCTGTGGACGGGGCAGAAGGCGCCAGTCGACGAAATGTTCGAGGCAGCGCGCTCGGCGAGCGCGCTCGGCGGTTGAGGCAGGCGCCGCGAGGGGGAGGAAGTAGCGTGGAGTGGGCGGTACTCGGCCTTTTCATCATGTTTCTGATCGTGACGTACATCGTCGTGCAGGGAACGCGCGCGGCGCTCGCCTGGCGGAAGGCGGCGGCCGAGGGGGATGTGAAGGTCATCAGGGACATCGTAGAAGATTCGCTGGGCGCGTGGCGGTCGATGAAACGACCGAAGGAGGTGCCGGCAGAGGTCTGGCGCGGGATTCAGAGCATGCAGATAGTCGAGGTAGATGCCGAGGTCGTGAGGGTCTCCTGTCAGGCGGAGGGCGATTTCCGGTTGCTAAATGGCCGGTGGGTGGAGACGGCGAACCCCCTGCACGAGGCGATGGCGGTGACGGTGAAGGGGCTCGACATGCTGCTCTACGAACTGCCTCACTACAAGCCGGGGCGGGTGCAGATCGATGTGTACATGACGATGAGAGAAGCCGACCGCGCCACTGAGCGCGTCTGCATTCTCTCCACGACAGCGACGAGGGAGAATGCGCGACAAATCGACTGGGAAGAATGGACGCCGGCGCAGATCGTGGAGGCGCTGAGTGGGCGCTATCGAATGGATGACCTCGGCCAGCCGTTACCGATCCAAGTAGAAGCCCCCAAGCGTACCGAAGCCGAGCATGTGGGGACACCGGCGCCGCCTTCCAAGCGATGACGGATCTGCGCTTCCTCACCGCCGGCGAGTCCCACGGCAAGGCGCTCGTCGCATTATTGGAGGGCATTCCGGCGGGACTGCCACTGACCGAAGACTACATCGCGCGGGACCTGCGGCGGCGGCAGGGTGGCTATGGGCGGTCGAAACGACAGCAACTGGAACAGGACCGCGCCGAGCTCGTGGGCGGGGTGCGCCACGGACTGACGCTTGGTGGGCCGGTCGCCATGCTGATTGAGAACCGGGTCTGGGAGGACTGGCAGGAAGTCATGCAGGTCGGCCCCTACGAGGGCGAGCCGAAGAAGGTGACGCGCCTGCGTCCGGGACACGCGGACCTGGCGGGCACGATGAAGTACGGCTTCGATGATGCGCGCAACGTGCTCGAGCGGGCGTCGGCGCGGGAGACGGCAGCGCGCGTAGCGGTTGGGGCCGTCTGCCGCCGGTTCCTCGAGGAATTCCGCATCGAAGTCCACTCACATACTGTGTCGATTGGGGATGTCTGCGCGCAGGTGGACGAGGATAACGATTGGACATCGGTGGAAGAGTCGCCGGTGCGCTGCGCTGATGCGGAAGCCGGTGATCGAATGGTGCGAGCGATCGATGAGGCGCGGGAAGCGGGCGACACGCTGGGAGGCGTCTTCGAGATGGTGGCGACCGGTGTGCCGATCGGACTTGGTTCGCACGTGATGTGGGACCGTAAGCTCGATGGGCAGCTGGCGCAAGCGGTCATGAGCATCCACGCCGTAAAGGGCGTCGAGATCGGCGGCGGGTTCACGGTGGCGGCAGGCCCAGGGTCCGAGGCGCATGACGTGATACTACCGCCACAACAGTGGGAGGGGCGGCCCTGGCGGCGGGCCTCCAACCGGGCGGGCGGCCTCGAGGGAGGCATGACGAACGGTGAGCCGGTGACTGTCAGAGGCGCGCTGAAGCCGATTTCAACGCTCTCGAAGCCGTTGCCGTCGGTTGACCTGCACACCGCAGAAGAGATTCAGGCGCACTACGAGCGCTCGGACGTCTGCACGGTGCCCGCTGCGGGGGTGATCGGCGAGGCTATGGTGGCTTTCGTACTAGCTCGCGCGATGCTGGAGAAGTTCGGAGGAGACTCGTTGGGCGAGACGGTGCGGAACTTCGAGGGATACCAAGCGACGATCGGGCC
>Ga0066667_10000356_pt1 | contig 15228 bp, 11 predicted proteins | sample GraSoiAngelo_116_FD_133943 | JGI IMG/M metagenome (GOLD analysis project Ga0066667, IMG submission 133943) | Grasslands soil microbial communities from the Angelo Coastal Reserve, California, USA - 14_0903_16_30cm | ecosystem: Environmental > Terrestrial > Soil > Grasslands | place: USA...
CCGCTCGCCGACAACACCGACCTGTACGCCTTCGTGGCGCCGGACGATCCGAACCGGACCGTCATCGTCGCCAACTATGTACCGTTCGAAAACCCGGCAGGCGGCCCCAACTTCTATCGCTTTGGGGACGACGTCGCCTACCAGATTCATATCGACAACCGAGGTGACGCCAGAGACCATCTGGTCTTCACGTTCCAGTTCCACACAAGCACCGTTGACGCCTCGACCTTCCTATACAACACCGGTCCGATCGGCTTCAACAACGCGACAAAGACTTACACCAACTGGAACCGGCCGCAGACCTACAGCGTCACGATGACCAACGTCGACACCGGCAGCAGCGATGTAATCGGGAGCAATCTCCTCACACCACCCGACGTGGTGGGGAACCGGTCCACCGGCAGCGCGCAGAACTATCACATGCTGGCCAAGAAGGCGGAGTACACCCTTCCCGGTGGGTTCAAGGTCTTCGCCGGCCAGCGCGACGACCCGTTCTTCGCCAACCTGGGCGGGGTCTTCGACCTGCTCAACTTCTCGGGCGCGACGACCGGCGCCGAGGACTACCTGGCCGACATTAACGTGCACAGCATTGTGCTGTCCGTGCCGAGTGGCATGCTGACCGCCAACGGCGACCCCGTCATCGGGGTCTGGGCGACGGCCAGCCGCAATGCCATCACGGTGCTCAACGGCAATGGCACCAAGACCGAGTCGGGTAATTCGGTGCAGGTGTCGAGGCTGGGGAATCCCCTGGTCAATGAGGTCGTGATCGGCCTCAACCAGAAGGATCTCTTCAACGCATCCTCACCGTCAGGCGACGGCCAGTTCTTGAGCCGGGTCACCGACCCGATTCTCGCCACCTATCTCAACGCGTTCTTCCCCGGCCTGGGCGGCGGCTCGGCGCCGGAGCACAACCGCAACGACCTGGTCACCGTCTTCCTGACGGGAATCCGGGGGATCAACCAGCCGGCAACCCTGAGCGCACCGGGTGAGGAACTTCGGCTCAATACGTCGATCGCGCCGAGCAGCGCAAACCCGAACGCGGTCAACCCACTTGGCGTGCTCGGTGGGCAGCTTGACGGCTTCCCCAATGGGCGGCGACTCGCTGACGACGTCGTGGACATCGAGGTCCAGGCGGTGCTGGGAATTCTGTGTCAGGCGGGTGGCCCACTCGCGGGTCCAACCCCGTGCCGCACGGGATCGGTACCGGACGTTGGCGACGGCGTGCGTGCCAACGACGTTCCGTTCCAGGCCAGCTTCCCGTACGTGGCTGACCCGCACTCGCCGTAGCGATCGCTGAGACGGGGCTCCCCGCGGAGCCCCGTCACTCAAGCCAAGGAGGACCGATGCGAAGCTCGATGCGACTGGCGGCGGTGGTTCTGACGACCAGCTTGCTCGCGGCGTGTAGTAGCCAATCCGCATCACCGATCACGAGTCGAGTTCACCACGCGATCGGGATGGGGACCAACAATGTCATTGCCCAGGCGCAGGCAAAACTCAAGACTCAGCCGAACGATTGGCAAGCGGTTGACCTGTTGGCCGGGGCCTACCTCCAGAAGGTCCGCGAGGCGGGCGATCCGTCCTATTACCCCAAAGTCGAGCCGCTGTTGAACCGCGCCCTCGCCCACGATGCATCGGATGCTGAGGCGACGACGCTGATGGGGACCCTGGCGCTCGCCAGGCATCAGTTCGTGGCCGCCCTCGACTGGGGCCGCAAAGCGCACGCGCTCGATCCAGCGTCATCCCGAGCACTGGGCATTATCGGCGACGCGCAGATCGAACTGGGCCGGTATCCGGAGGCGCTGCGCAGCGTTCAGCAAATGGTTGATCTGCGTCCCGACCTCAGCTCCTACGCGCGGGTGTCGTATGCGCGAGAACTGTTCGGCGACGTCCCGGGCGCCATCGAGGCGATGCAGAAGGCGGTCGAGGCCGGCGGGCCGGTACCGGAGAACAGCGCCTACACTCGCGTCCTCCTGGGCAATCTCTATCTCAACGCCGGTCGCCCGCAGCAGGCCGACCGGGAATACCGCCAGGCGTTGTTTGAGTATCCGGGATACCCGTACGGGCTCGCAGGGATCGCCCGAGTCGAGGTGGCGACCGGCCATTATCCGGACGCGGTCGGATACTACCGCCAGGCGGTCGACACCTACCCGCTACCCGACTTCGTCATCGCGCTGGGCGATGTGTACGCTGCGACCGGCGACCAGCGGAGGGCCTCGGAGACCTACGATCTGGCGGCAGCCGAGCAACAACTCTACCGAGCCAACGGGGTCGACCTGGATGCCGAGCTCGCGCTGTTCCACGCGGATCACCACCGCGATCTGTCGGCGGCCCTCCTCGCCGCCCGCGCCGCGATGGCAGACCGACCCAGCGTGCGGACCGCGGACATCCTTGCGTGGACGTTGTTCCAGACCGGTGACGACCGAGATGCGGAGGCGGCGTCCCGGCAGGCGCTGAGACTCGGGACGCAGGACGCGACGATGTTTTTCCACCGCGGGATGATTGAGGCCCGCCTCGGCCAGAGGGCCGCCGCCATCGGCGACCTGCATCAGGCGCTGTACATCAACCCGTACTTCTCTCTCTTGTGGGCACCGGTCGCGCGAAACACGCTGATCGCCCTCGGAGCGATGTCATGAGGTTGCGTCGAGGACTGGTTGCATTGCTGGGTGCGCTCGCCCTGTCCATCGCGGTCACCGTGCCGGCCTTCGCCCACCCGTTGGGCAACTTCACCATCAATCGATTCAGCCAAGTATCGCTGAACGGCGATCGGATCGACGTCGTCTATGTGGTCGATTACGCGGAGATCCCCGCCTTCCAGGAGAAGCAGCGGATCACCGATGACGCCGGTTACCTCGACCAGCGCGTGCGCGACCTGAGTAGCGGCCTGCTGCTGCAAGTGGGCGCGCGGCGCCTGCCGTTGCTGATTGGTGACCATTCGGTTGTCTTTTTTTCAGGCCAGGGCGGACTCCAGACGATGCGGTTGCAGATCCTCCTCTCCGCCGCTGCGCCGGCTGCCGTCCGGCAGTCCGCAAGCTATCACGACACGAACTACCCTGGCCGCCTGGGGTGGAAAGAGGTCGTCGTTCAGCAGATGGGCGGCGCCACATTGCTGACGTCGACCGCTCCGAGCAAGAGTGTCAGCGATGCGCTGCGCAGCTACCCGCAGGACATGCTGACCAGCCCGCTGGACGTGACCGAGGCACGTTTCACCTTCATTCCCTCCCCCATTGCGGCGGCTCTTCCCTCCCCCCTTGTCGGTCAGGGTGGTCGGTCTTTCTCCCCACTGTCCGACCGCCTGGCCGCATTGATCGCTCCGCCACACCTGTCGCCGTCGCTCATTGCCCTTTCCCTGCTGCTGGCGCTTGCCCTCGGCGCGTTGCATGCCCTGTCGCCCGGGCATGGCAAGGCGGTCATGGCCGGCTATCTGGTCGGCGCCCGTGGGACCGCGCCGCACGCGGTCGGTCTCGGACTGACGATTACCGCCACGCATACCGCCGGTGTCTTCGCCCTTGGCGTCGTCACCATTTACGCCGCGTCGCTTGTGACGCCCGAGCGGCTCTATCCATGGGTCACGCTGCTCTCTGGCCTACTCATTGTTGCCATCGGCAGCGCGCTGGTCTTGTCCCGGGCTAGATCAGCCTGGCACGGACGCCAGCACGCCGGCCTCGGCGACGATGGCCATCGGCATCCAGGGCTCGGACGTGGTGGCTTGCTGGCGCTCGGCATCTCGAGCGGCATCATTCCCTGCCCCTCCGCGCTCGTCGTGTTGCTCGCAGCGATTTCACTGCACCGCGTCGCCTTCGGCATCGCCATGATCGTTGCCTTCAGCGCCGGGCTGGCCTCGACTCTAACCGCCATCGGGCTTGCACTCGCAGGCGGTCTCCCACTTCTCCTACGGGTTCGCCGAGCTGGACATGCTCGGATCATGACCCGTGCCGTGCGCCTCGTTCCAGTTGCAAGCGCGCTCGTCGTAACCGTCGCCGGCCTCGGCCTGACGATCCAGGCCATTCCAGGCGTGAGGTGAACAACATGCTTCCGAAACTTTGTGTCATCGCGCTCGCTGTCGCGCTATCCGCTTGCGGGAGCCGAGCCGAAGGCGCTGGACAGCTGACCGTCAATGGTCAAGCGGTCTCCCTTTCCCTGTACAACGCATTGGTGGCGGCTGAGGAACAGAAGGTGGAGCGCAACGGCGCCCCAACCGGCTGGCAATCAGCGGCGGGTCGGCGGATGAAAGCGAACACCGAATCGGCGGTGATTCGGGAACTGGTGCGCGATACCGTCATTGGACAACTTGCGGAGGCACACGGGATCAGATTGACCGCCCCTGAGCTCCAGCAGCGCGTCTCGGCCGCGGAGCAGGCATTTGGCGGCATGGCCCCATTCGAGGCGGCGCTGCAGCAGGCAGGTCTGTCCCGGACGCAGTTTGCCTCGATCCTGCGCTTCCGGGTGCTCGAGTCCCAGCTATCTCAACTCGGCACCGACGGTGCAGCCGGGATCGACGCCGCCGTCAAAAAGGCGCGTGTGGTTGTCACGATCGGCCCGTGCGCGGGGAGCCGCTCATACCCTGTTTGTCTTTCGATACTGCCCTGACAAGGTTTCCTAAAGCCGCGACGTTATGACGACGGTGTGAAGATTTGCCTCGTCGATGCCCGCCGGCCATCGGCAGACTCGGACGCAGCCGCCGTCTACATCCCGCAACTGGCGCCGGCGCTTGCGGAAACCCACCGAGTTGCGGTGGTCACGGTTGGCACCGGACCACACGAGATGCCGCGGGCCGCGAACGCCATCTACAAGGTCATCGATCGGGAACGCCCGGACGTCATCCATGTGAACAGCCTCGCCGGCGTACCGCTGGCGACCGTCATGTGGGCGGCCGGGAACCATATTCCGCTGGCCATCAGCCTTCATGATCGCGCGCTCCTCCAGTCGCTGGCGGGCTTCAATCGCTGGCTGACCGGCCGGGTAGGCCTTGTCACCAGCCCGACGCATGATCTGCTGGACCAACACTTAGAGCGGAGCTTTTTCCGTCGGGCAATCCAGCAGATTCTCCCGTATGGCATCGAGCCGGCGCCGCCGCCACGCCCTCGCCCGGTTAAGGATACGTTCGATGTCTTCTTCCTTGATCCGTCGATGAGCGGCGAGGCCCGCCGAGCCCGGTTGGAATACACGGAGTGCGTGATCTTGCCGTTCCTGCGGCCGGAACGCTTCCTGGTCACCATCCAGGAGGCTTTTCAATCCGGGGCCATCGTCATCGCAGGTAGGGTTACCGCTGTCACCGAAATGGTGCGCGATGGGGTCAACGGCATTCTGGTTGAGCCCGGCGATCATGCAGCGATCGACGCCGCCATCCGACGGGTGCAGCAGGCGCCCGAACTGGCCGGCAGGCTGCGCGCCGCCGCCGTCGAGACCGCCCGGCTCTACGATATGCGGTTCCATGTCGACCGCCTGGCCGACGCTTACCGGCAACTGATTACCGCCAGCCGGGCGGGCGACCTCGACCGACCAGCCGCCTAGCCCTAGGCCGCTTGCCGATCGCGCCACCAGGCTTCGTTTTTCTTGTACCAGTCGACCGTCGTGCGCAAGCCCTCGCCCAGGGGCGTCCGCGGCTCCCAACCGAGCGGTCGCATCCGCCGGGTATCGATGGCGTACGACCATCGTGGTCCGTCCTTCACAAACCGCTTGAGCGACAGGGGTTTGCCGCAGAGCCGCAGGATCATATCGGCGAGATCGCTGCTGCTGACCTGGACGCCACCGCCAATGTTGTAGGTGCCCCCTGCATCGCCTTTCCAGAGCACCCGAGCCATGGCGGCCACCTGGTCGTCAACGAAGAGGTAATCGCGAACCGCCGAACCGTCGGCCTCGATGTCAACCGGAACGCCCTGCAGTGCGGCCGCGATCATTCGGGCGACGGGCTGATCCACCGGTTGACGGGGGCCATACGTTGCGGCCCCTCGCGTGATCAAGATCGGGACGGCGTGACTCGCGTGATATGCGCGGGCCAGCATTCCGGCGGCCGCACGCGCCGCTGCCGGCAGGGTGCGGGGGGCGATCGCATCATCCTCGCGGTTCGGCGCGCCCTTGAGCGGGCCGTAGACTTCCATCGAGCTAGCCAGAAGGAATCGCTGGTGGCGAAACTTGCGGGCGGCTTCGAGGAGATTGGCCGTGCCCTCCACGTCCGTTCGGGCAAAGGCCAGCCCATCAGCGCGCGAGCCGCCAACGAACTCCTCGCTGGCGAAGTTGACGATCGCGTCCGCCTTGCCAGCCAGGTCCTCGACCAACGACCGGTCGCAAACGTCGCCCTGGACGAGACGGAAGCGACGGTCCTCCACGAGATCAACCAGGTCGCCCGCCGCGGTCGGCCGCCGCAGCGCATCCAGGACGGTGATCAGGAGCTCTGGATCGGCACGGAGCCGGTCCCGGACAAAGGCGGCACCGAGAAAGCCTGCCCCACCGGCGACCAGGAGATGCCGAATCCGAGGATGGGCCATGACCCAAAAACGCCAGGTTTCCCTTCCCCCTGCGGGCAGGATCAGGTTGGGATCCCTTTCCCTCCCCCGGTCGGGGACGATCTGCCGGGGGTTTGCAAAACTCCCTTCGTTACACTCTGGAAGACATGAGTGCCGTCGCGGTCGTCGGGACCGGCTACGTCGGGCTGACGACCGCCGTCTGTCTGGCCGAGCTTGGTCATCGGGTCACCGGCGTTGATATCGATAAAGCCAAAATGGCCCGGCTCCGCGCCGGCGAGCCGACGATCTATGAACCCGGCCTGGACGAGCTGATGGCAAAGGCGCTCGAGAGGGGCCGCCTGGCGTTCACCAGCGACTACGGCGAAGCCATTCCCGAGGCGGACTTCGTGTTCATTGCGGTGGGCACGCCACGGGGCCGTCGTGGCGAGGCGGATACCGTGTTCGTCAAGCAGGCCGCAAAGAGTATCGCCGGTGCCATGAAGAAGACCATGACGATCGTCAACAAGAGCACGGTGCCGATCGGGACCGGCAATATCGTCGCCCGAATCGTCGGCGAAAACCTACGCGACGAGATCCCCTTCTATGTGGTCTCCAACCCCGAGTTCCTGCGTGAAGGCAGCGCCATCTACGACTTCATGCACCCCGACCGGCTGGTCTTCGGTTCGCATGACGAGCCGGCCGCCCGTGCGGTCGCCGGACTATATAGCAAGCTCGACACGAAGATCCTGATCACCGATCTCCATACCGCCGAAATGATCAAGTACGCTTCCAACGCTTTTCTCGCTACCCGAATCTCCTTCATCAATGAGATGGCGCGCATCTGTGAGCGGGTTGATGCCGACGTCAAGGTGGTCTCTGAAGGGATGGGCATGGATCGCCGGATCGGCCCGCTTTTCCTTGATGCCGGCATCGGCTACGGTGGGTCGTGCTTTCCCAAGGACGTCAAAGCGCTGGCTCGGATGGCCGAAACGATGGGCTATCACCCCGAGCTGCTCGACGCGGTCATGGAGATCAATCTCGACCAGCGGACGCTCGTCGTCGAGAAGCTTCGAGAAGTCCTGGGCGGTTTGCGCGACCAGGTTGTTGGTGTCCTTGGGCTCGCCTACAAGCCGAACACCGACGATATCCGCGAGGCGCCCGCGATCGACGTGATTGAGAATCTCCTCCAGAAAGGCGCCGACGTGCGCGCCTACGATCCCAAGGCCATGCCGCTGCTCAAAGCGCGGATGAACACCATTCGGTACTGCGACGACCCCTACGGGGTGGCGACAGGCGCCGACGCCTTGCTGATCATCACCGAATGGGACGAGTTTCGCCAACTCGATCTCGATCGGTTGAAGAGCCTGATGCGAAGGCCGGTGATCGTCGATGGCCGCAACATCTTCGACCCGAAGACTATGCGCGACCGTGGCTTTGTTTACCGCGGAGTCGGCCGCTCCTAATTCCCCTTCCCCCTCGGCGGGCTGTCGTCACAGGCGGGGCAGGCTTCCTCGGATCGCATCTCTGTGAGCGGCTCCTTGCGGATGGCTGGCGAGTCGTCTGCATCGACAACCTGGTGACGGGCGCGGCAAAGAACGTCGCTCACCTTCGCGACCACAAATCGTTCGAGTCCATCCAGCACAACGTCAGCGAGCCGCTTTACATGGATGGCGCGGTGGATGCCGTGCTGCACTTTGCCTCGCCGGCGTCTCCGGTTGATTACGCCGATTATCCCATCGCGACGCTGAAGGTCGGCACGCTCGGCACCCACAACATGCTCGGCCTGGCTCGTGCCAAAAAGGCCCTCTTCCTCCTCGCTTCAACCTCCGAGGTTTACGGCGATCCTCAGGTCAGCCCCCAGCCGGAAACCTATTGGGGCAACGTCAATCCACTCGGCCCGCGAGCCGTGTATGACGAGGCGAAGCGCGCCGCCGAGGCATTCACGATGGCGTACCACCGCACGCACGGGATGAAGACCCGGATCATTCGCATTTTTAATACCTACGGCCCTCGGATGAGGGTCAACGATGGCCGCGCCGTGCCGAACTTCTTGCTGCAGGCGCTGAAGAACGAACCGATCACCGTCTACGGCGACGGCTCGCAGACCCGCAGCCTTTGCTACGTCGACGATCTGATCGAGGGGGTGGTGCGGTTGCTCGACGTTGATTTCAGCGAGCCCGTCAATCTCGGCACGGACGAAGAGATCACCATGTTGCAGCTGGCCAATGGCATCCGCCGGTTGTGCGGAGGCACGAGCGAGATCGTCTACAAGCCGCTGCCAGAAGACGATCCAAAACAGCGGCGTCCCGACCTCACGCGTGCCCGCCAGATTCTCGGATGGGAGCCGCGCACGTCACTGGAAACCGGGCTAGTGAAGACGATCGCCTCCTTCCGCAAACGCCTGCCCAAGCCGTGGTAATACGCTCGCCAACGTAGACTGGGAGTCTCACTGTTACCATCCGGTAACGCGATCCGGATTGCGTGCCGCGGCCAGGGCTGGCTAACTGGAGGCATGGGTACTCGGGGAGTTCGCCTGCTTCTGCTGCTGTCGGCAGCGCTGATCGCATCGACCGCCAACCCATCCGCCGCAATGGCGGCCACACCTCTTTCGATTGGGGTCGCAGCCAACCAGCTGGTCGATGGCAACGGCAGGGCCATCCGGTTGCTGGGCGTCAATCGCTCCGGTACGGAATACGCCTGCATCCAGGGGTGGGGGATCTTCGATGGCCCGAATGACGCCACTTCCGTCATCGCCATGGCCGCCTGGCACATCAACGCCGTCCGGATTCCCCTGAACGAAGATTGCTGGCTCAACATCAATGGCGTCAACCCAACGTATGCCGGCGCGACCTATCGGTCGGCCATCCAAGCCTACGTCAATCTGCTGCATCAGCGCGGTCTCTACGCCGTTCTCGACCTGCACTGGAATGCCCCGGCGACCACCAGGGCGACGAGCCAGCAGGTGATGCCTGATGCCGATCACTCGCCCGCCTTCTGGACATCGGTCGCATCCTTCTTCAAGACCGACCCGGCGGTTCTCTTCGACCTCTACAACGAGCCCCACGACGTCAGCTGGTCCTGCTGGCTCAACGGTTGCAGCACACCAGGATGGAACACGGCCGGCATGCAGTCATTGGTCAACGCCGTTCGGTCAACGGGCGCGACCCAGCCCATCATGATCGGCGGGCTGGCCTGGGCCAACGACCTCAGTGGTTGGCTGGCCAATGAGCCGTCCGATCCGGCGCACGCGCTGGTCGCCTCCTTCCACAACTACAACTTCAACGTTTGCGTGCCATCGTGCTGGGACTCGACGGTCGCCACGCTCGCGACTCAGGTCCCGGTCGTGACCGGCGAGCTCGGCGAGGATGACTGCGCCCATAGCTATATCGACCGGTACATGAGCTGGGCTGATGCGCACGGGATCTCTTATCTCGGATGGACGTGGGATACCTGGGATTGTTCGAGCGGACCGGCTTTGATCAGCGACTACAACGGAACGCCGACGGCGTTTGGCGTCGGGTTCCGGGATCACCTCGCCGCGTTGGCCAGCCCACTTCGGCCGAGGTGGTGGCAACGGGCCGTCCGGTCTTCTTTCCCTTCCTTCAACCGCTGGTACGCTCGATAAAACGTCGGGCTTGGCCTCCGGTTCGGGATCGAGGGATGCGCACCTGATTCCGGGAACCGAAATCCTCTCCCTGTTGTATGGGGATCGGAGGTGTGTCCATGAGCCGCCGCCTGATCGCGTTCCTGATCCTGAGTATCATCGTCCTCACCGCCTGCGGCCGTGTCCAGTCAACGAAACCAGCGGCGGCCGGCTACCTCCTGTTCATCGAGGAGGGCTATACAAGCGGCGGCCAGCAGATCACGGTTCGCGACTCGGGAACCGGCAGGATCGAGCGTCAGCTTCCAATAGGGACCGCCGCGCCTGACTGGTCGCGTTACTACACCGTCACGCAGCTGGGCGGGTCGGCGCGCCTGACCGCGATCGATCCCGCCTCCGGCGGCACCCTGGCGCAGACCACCATCCCCGCCGGCTACGCCCTCCCCGACTTCGGCTATTCGGGGCCGAGTGCCGGTCTCTCCCCGAATGGGCTGTGGCTGGCGCTGACGAGTCCCGGCAAGCACGCTGGCGGTGGCGTCGTTACGAATTTCCTGGTTGGTTCCAGCTCCTTGAGCGAGCCATTTGTGAACGTTCAGGTCGATGGCGACTTCAGCTTCGACGCGCTGAGCAATGACGGCCAGAGCCTGTACCTGATTCAGAAGATGAGCGATCCCAATCACTACCAGGTCCGGCTCTACGACATCGGCGCCGCATCGCTGGCTGCGCAAAAGGTGGTGGATAAGCGCGAACCCGACGAACCGATGGAAGGCATACGCGGCGACAGCGTCGCCGATCCAAACGGCAACCAGGTCTTCACCGTCTACGTTCGCGACAGCGGCCCGTTCATCCACGCGCTCCCCCTGCTCAATCAGCCGTTCGCGTGGTGCGTCGACCTGCCCTCGAAAGGCGGCAGCGATCTGGAGCAGCAATTCCACTGGTCGCTGGCCATCGGCCGGCAGGGCGGTCCCGTCTACCTCGTCAATACGACTCTGGGAATGGTCGCCGAGATGACGACGGGGAATCCCCCAGCGATCGCCCGGACCAAGCCCCTGGCGCTCAGTTCCGGCGGCAACCCGTTCGCGGGATTGGTTACCGACGCTGAAGCCAAGGGTCCTCGCATCGGTGGCGCAGCCCTGTCAGCCGACGGTCGAACGCTGTTTGCCGTTGGCCAGAGCGGGCTGGTGGCTATCGACACGGCCACCCTGAGGATCCGTCTGCGGATTCTCGATGGAGAAACGGTTGACAGCATCCGCCTCAGTTCGGATGGCAAGTGGCTCTACGCCGCGGGCGCCGCCAACAGCAAGCTCTGGCAGATCAATGCGTCGACCGGGGCTGTGTCCGGCGACGTCATGGGCAGCACGAATCCGTGGGCCCTGTTGTGGGCCGAGCCCACGCGCTAGATCGTCGCGCCGTCAGCGCGGGCGACTGAGCTCTAGATCGCCGGCGGCCCGCGGTCGCGAGGATCCCGAAAGAATGTAAGGTTGGACCGCGCCTGTTGGCGAGAAAGCGAGGCTCGAGATGATGGCGAGCTGGCGAAGCAACGGTGCTCGACACGACACCGTGGTCATCGTGTGGATCATCGCGCTCTTCGCCATCACGGCACTCGGGGCTGCACCTCTGTGGTTCTACCGGCTCGATTTGAGCAAGCTCACCTTCTCGACACCCGTCCCGATCGTGGCCGGCGTCGGCATCGAAATCACCGCCTATGCTCCGACGTTGGCCGCCATCCTTACGGTGGCCGTGGTCCCAGGCGGCGGCGGCGTTGGCCGGCTGCTCCGGCCGATCGGCAAATGGCGCTCCGGGATCCACTGGTACATCCTGGCGTTGCTTGGCCCATCCCTGCTCTTCTTGATCGGTGATGTCGTCCGGCTGGCCCTCGGCCTGCCCCTTCCCCCGCACTGGCTTGCCATTCCGGGCGCGGCGGCGCTTGCGTTCCTTACCGGGGCCTTGATCGCGGGGTCATTCGGCGAAGAGGTGGGCTGGCGCGGGCTTGGCCAGCCACGACTGCAGGCCCGGCATGGGGCTTTTTGGGCGGCCGTCGCGGTCGGCGCGGTCTGGAGCATCTGGCACCTGTGGCCAGCCGTAGCTCCCGGCGGGCTCAACAGCACGACATGGTCTGATGTCGTCCTCACGGTCGTGCGCCTGACCGCGACGTCAATCCTGTACGCCTGGATTTACAACAGCACGCAGGGCAGCCTTCTGCTCGTCATGCTCGCGCACGCCGGCCACAACCTGGCGGTGCGATTTGTACCCTCAGCGGATAGCGTCCAGCATGGCGATCCCGTCGTGGCGACGTTATACGTCGTCGCGGCGATCACCGTCGCGGTGACGACCGGGTCCCGCTTGATGTCCGGAAGGGGCGCGCTACCACCATCGCCTCGCGCAACGGCGAAGCCCAAATAACCTGAGCCTTCAGCTGACCGCGACGGCATCCGGATCCCGTACCAGGGCGGGCAGCAGCTCCTCCGGGATGCCGAACGCGTCGACCAGGAGCCGGGCCTGTGGTCGCAGCTCTCGGCACAGCCGGTTGACGTTCGTGATGATCGCCTTCGCGCGCGCACCGGAGAGTTGGCCGTGCTCCATGAACCAGGCTCGCTCTCGCTCGAGGAGCGACAGCACGTACAGGTCGTAGACCTTGTCGAGAAGACCCTTCACATCGCGGTCCTCGCAGCGGTCGACCGCTGCGTCGAAATGCTCGAGGACAACGCGGTCGACGTGCGCCCGCGCGGCGAGGAGCAGATGGTCCTGCACCGCGTTGAACGCCGTGAACGCGTCGCCATCGGCTGACATCAACTTCTTCATCCGCCGGGCTGCCGCCTCCAGCACGTGTTTCTCTCGCCAGGCGAAGAGGTACTCGTGGTAGCGCCGGTCGAGAAGGTTGGGGTCCTCGTCCCCACGCGGAATCGCGTCGGCGATCCATTGCGCCAGCGAGCGGGCGGCGGTGCGCTCAAGCACGGCGCCCACCACCTGGTCCGCGACATAGCGGACCGTCCCGACCGTGTCCATGCTCCCAAACTCATCGCGGAAGTTCGTGAGGAGCCCCCTTGCGACGAGCTGCAGCAGCACGGTGTTGTCGCCTTCGAACGTCGTGAAGACGTCGGTGTCCGCTTTCAGCTCAGTCAGGCGGTTGACCGACAGGTAGCCGGCGCCGCCACACGCCTCGCGGCAGGTCTGGATGGTCTGCGTGGTGTGCCAGGTCGAAACCGCCTTCAGGCCCGCCGCCAGCGTCTCCAGCCGGCGTTGTTCTGCCTCATCCGCGCTGTCCCCATCGCCCGCGTCGTGAAGCGCGGTGACCAGCGCTTCCTGAGCGAAGTGCAGCGCGTAGGTGGTGGCCAGGGCCGGCAGCAGCCGCCGCTGATGCTGGAGATAGTCGAGCAGGATCACCTCACGATCACTGCCCGGCGCCCGGAACTGGCGGCGCGTCAAGCCGTAACGAACCGCGATGGCAAGCGCCAGCTTCGCCGCGCTCAATCCGGCACCGGCTACACTGACGCGTCCGGAGACAAGCGTTCCGAGCATCGTGAAGAATCGCCGAGTCTCGTTGGCGATCGGACTGGTGTATGAACCGTCGGGGGCTACCGCACCGAATCGATCGAGCAGCGCCTCGCGCGGGACGCGCACCTGGTCGAACCACAGACGCCCGTTGTCAACGCCGTTGAGACCGCCTTTCTCGCCGCAGTCTTCGATCCTTACCCCGGGGCAGGCTCGTCCGCGTTCATCCCGGATCGGCACGAGGAAGACATGCACCCCACGTCCCTGGCCGCCCGTGACTAGCTGCGCGAAGACCGCGGCCATTCGTCCATCGCGTGCCGCGTTGCCGATGTAATCCTTGCGCGCGTTATCGTCGGGGGTGTCGATGATGAACTCCTGCCGCGCAGGTTCGTAGGTCGCGGTCGTCCGGATCGATTGCACATCCGATCCGTGGCCGGTCTCCGTCATGGCGAAGCAGCCGGGCAGATCCATCGTCATCGCCGCACGCAGGTAACGCTTGCGATGCCGCTCGGTGCCGAGCCGCCGGATCACGCCACCAAACAGGCCGTATTGCACACCGACCTTCACCAGCAGCGAGAGATCGACGAGCGCGATCGTCTCGAAGGCGCTGAGCGCGCCGCCCATGTCCTCTTCGCCGCCAAACTCCCGCGGAAAGAACAGCCGCGCGCTCCTGGTCTGGCTTACGAGGCGGGCCTGCTCCAGCACACGGGCCCGATATTCCTCGGTAGGTAAGCCATGGACCGGGCGCAGCAACGGAGCCTCCTGGATCTGACCACGGACCTCTTCGCGGATCCGGCCCCAGCGCCCGTCCAGGAATTCGCGCAGCCCCCCGGCCTCCAGAGTCATCTGTACCATTTATTACAACATTGGGCCCACATAACCGACAAGGTACGCGTGGCTGACCTTCGCCCCGCCGCCATCATGGGCGGCAACCGCATCCCGTTCGCCCGAGCCAACGGGCCGTACGCCCGGGCATCGAATCAGGACATGCTCACCGCTGCGCTTGACGGGCTCGTCGCTCGCTTCGGCTTGCAGAATGCCCGGCTCGGCGAGGTCGCGGCCGGCGCCGTGCTCAAGCACAGTCGCGATTTCAACCTCACCCGCGAGGCGGTGCTCGGTGCGCGCCTCTCGCCCTGGACGCCGGCTTACGACGTCCAGCAGGCCTGCGGCACCGGACTCGAAACGACCATCCACGTGGCGAACAAGATCGCGCTCGGCCAGATTGAGAGCGGGATCGCCGCCGGCGTCGACACCGCCAGCGACGCGCCCATCGCGGTAAACGAGGACCTGCGGCGTGTCTTGCTGCAGGTCAATCGGGCGAAGAGCCTGCCGCAGCGGCTCGCACTGCTTCGCAAGCTGCGCCCCACCCAGGTGGTGCCCGAGACCCCGCGAAACGCCGAGCCGCGCACCGGTATGTCGATGGGCGAGCACGCCGCCATCACGGCGCGCGAATGGGGCATCACCCGCGAGGAGCAGGACCAGTTCGCCGTGTCCAGCCATCTCCATCTCGCGGCAGCCTGGAAGCGGGGCTTCTTCGACGACCTCGTCACGCCGTACCTCGGCTTGCAACAAGACCAGAACATGCGCCCGGACGCCAGCATGGAGTCGCTTGCCCGGCTGAAGCCGGTGTTCGGCAAAGACGGCACGGCCACCATGACCGCCGGCAACTCGACGCCGCTCTCCGATGGCGCA
>Ga0066667_10000357_pt1 | contig 15209 bp, 13 predicted proteins | sample GraSoiAngelo_116_FD_133943 | JGI IMG/M metagenome (GOLD analysis project Ga0066667, IMG submission 133943) | Grasslands soil microbial communities from the Angelo Coastal Reserve, California, USA - 14_0903_16_30cm | ecosystem: Environmental > Terrestrial > Soil > Grasslands | place: USA...
CACGGGGGTGCGACCCATGAACTTGATCCACCACTCGACGCCCTCGGCCGGAAACCGATCGCCGAGGCGGCCCGCCATCGTGCGCCGGGCCCAGTGCTCGACGCCGCGCGTCTCGAACTCTTCCGTCAGCGCCGGGATGCGCTCGGCGCCCTTGCGCAGCGGCGGCGGGGAGCCGATCACGGTGAGCGTCATCACACGCTCGGGGCGGTGCGCCGCGAAGGCCCGGGCGATGACCCCACCGATCTTCGCGCCGACCAGGTGGAAGCGTTGCACGGCGAGCGAGTCCATGAGGCGGGCATAGTCGTCGATGATGACGTCGAGCGTCCACTTGAAATCGCGCGGCATCGGCGTCGACGCGCCGTAGCCGCGCATGTCCGGCCGCACGACGCGGAACCGCCGCGCCAGCAGCGGCACCCACGCGTACCAGGCCTGGCTGCTCTCGGCGTTGCCGTGCAACAGCACGATCGTCGCAGGCTGCCGCCAGGGCTCGGTGAAGTCGTCGACCAGATAGTGCAGGTGCACGCCGGGAGAAGTCTCGAACGTCGGCATCACGATCCTCCTGTCGTCCGGTGCCTCTAGCGATGGCCGGGCGCGAGGGCTACGACTACGTCATCGTTGGGGCGGGCTCGGCCGGCTGCGTCCTCGCCTATCGTCTCACCGCCGACCCTTCGATCCAGGTGCTGCTGCTCGAAGCCGGCGGGCGCGATACCCATCCCCTCATCCACATCCCGATCGGGCTCGGCAAGATCTGGGAGCATCGTATGTTCGACTGGGGCTACGACACCGAGCCCGAGCTCCGGCTGGACAACCGCCGCATCGAAGCGATGCGCGGCAAGGTGCTCGGCGGAAGCTCCTCGATCAACGTGATGGCCTACGTGCGCGGCCACCGCGGCGACTACGACCGATGGGCGCAGAACGGCTGCCACGGCTGGTCGTATGCCGACGTCCTGCCCTACTTCAAGCGCTGCGAGAGCTGGGAAAAGGGCGAGAACGCCTGGCGCGGCGGCCACGGCCCGCTCTCGGTCATCGATACGCGAAATCGCGACCCCCTGTTCGACGGCTGGCTCGACGCGGCGCGGGACGCGGACTGGCCCTTGACCGAGGACTACAACGGCGAGCACCAGGAGGGCTTCGGCCGCGCGCAATGGACCATCCGGAACGGCCGCCGCTGCAGCGCTTCGGTCGCCTTTCTGCGGCCGGCCATGCGGAGGGCCAACCTCAGGGTCGAGACGAACGCGCTCGCGACCCGGGTCGTCCTCGAGGGGTCGCGCGCGGTCGGCGTCGAATACGCCAAGGACGGCCGCCTCCATCGAGTCGCGATCGCGCGCGAGGTGCTGCTCGCGGGCGGTGTGTTCAACACGCCGCAGCTCCTGATGCTGTCGGGAATCGGCGAGCCCGACCATCTGCGCGCGATGGGCATCGCGCCGCGGGTGAGCTTGCCCGGCGTGGGCCAGAATCTCCAGGACCATCTCTCGGTCGACGTGCACCATCTCCGCCGCGGCCGCGGCCCCTTTCACGCCCAGATGCGTCTGGATCGCACCGCCCTCAATATGGTGCGGGCCTACGTGTTCGGCACGGGACCGGGGACCGTTCTGCCGAGCCGTCTGCACGCCTTCCTCAAGACACGACGGGAGCTTCCCGTCCCCGATATCCAGTTTCTGTTCCGTGGCGCGCCGACCCGGGCGCATCCGTGGTTTCCGGGCATCACGCCGCCCTACGAGGATAGCTTCGGGCTGCGACCGGTGATGCTTCACCCCGAAAGCCGTGGCGTCGTCCGGCTGCGCTCGGCGGATCCGGCCGCGCCCGTGCGGATCGTGCAGAACTTTCTCGCGACCGACCACGACGTCCGCACGATCCGCGAGGGGGTCAAGCTCGGACGCGACATCGCGAGCCGCAAGGGGCTCGATCCGTTCAGGGGCCGCGAGACCGCGCCGGGGGCCGATTGCCGTACCGACACCGCGATCGACGCGTTCGTACGCCGCACCGCGATCACCGCGCATCATCCGTGCGCCACGTGCGCGATGGGAAGCGGAGCCGACGCGGTGCTGGACCCGGCACTGCGAGTGCGGGGCGTCGAGGGGCTCCGCGTCGCCGATGCCTCGGCCATGCCCGATCTGGTCTCGGGCAACATCAACGCCTGTGTTCTGATGATCGCGGAGAAGGCGTCCGACCTGATTCTCGGCCAGCCCGCCGCACCCTGACACGAGGAGAAGCCATGCCGAACGCCCTCGCCGGTAACTACCAGTCCACAGTCCGCAAGCCGGATGACTTCGACGCGTTCTGGGACGCCGTCCTGCGCCAGGCGTCCGCCGTTCCGCTGGAGCCCGAGGTCATCCCCGACCCGCTCCGAACGTCGGAGGACGTCGAGGTCTTCCAGGTCTTCTACACCAGCATCGACCAGGTGCGCGTGGCCGCCTGGTATTGCCGTCCCGCCCGCCGGGTCGAGCGCACGCCGGCCATCATGGTCCTGCCCGGCTATCAGATGGATCCGCCGATTCCCAAGGAGTGGGCGCGAAAGGGTTACGTGGCGCTGTCCGTCGCCCCGCGCGGCAAGCTTCGCAGCAATCGCCAGTTCAATCCGGGTTATCCCAATCTTCTGACCCACAACATCGTCGATCGCCACACGTACGCTTATCGCGGATTCTACGTGGACACCTGGCGCGGCATCGATTTTCTCCTGTCGCGCCCGGAGGTCGACCCGGCTCGCCTCGGAGTGACGGGGAGCAGTCAGGGCGGCGGCCTGACCATCACGACGGCCGCGATGCGGTCGGAGGTTCGCGCCGCGGCGGCCGGAGCGCCGTACCTCTGCGGTTTCACGGATGCGATCGAGCTGACGCACACCTATCCCTACGAAGAGATCACCGACTATCTGCGCCTGCACCCGGAGCGCCGCGCGGCGGTGGAAGAAACGCTCGCCTACTTCGATGGGATCTGCTTCGCCGACCGGATTGCCTGTCCGATCATCGTGAACATCGGCTTGCAGGACAACGTATGTCCGCCGGAGACCGGCTACGCGCTGTACGGCCGGATCGGCGCCGCGGACAAGCGTCTGTATCCCTACGACGGCCACGGCCACGACGCCGGACGCGCGCGACATAGCGCCGTCGTCGACCAATTCTTCGCGCGCCACTTGCTGGGCCGTGAGGTGAGCCAATGATCGAGCCGACGCCGGCGGACATTCGCGCGTACTGGCAGGAGACTCTCGCCGCGCTGGCCCAATATCCGGCGCGTCCGGAGATCGAGCTGCTGCCGCTCAGGAGCACCGCGTTCGCCACCTTGCTCGGGGTGCGGCTCACCAGCCTCGGCCCCTACCGCCTGTTCGGCTATCTGAGTATCCCGACCGGCGCCGGGCCCTTTCCGGCGATCTACTATCCACCGAAATATCAGAGCGTCCTCGAGATCATTCCGCAGGGGACCGCGAATCTCCAGCGCAGCCGGTACGTCACGTTCGCGCTCGCCGGCCGAGGGCAACGTCATGCCGATTCGCCCTACGCCGCGATGTTCCCCGGCCTGCTCACCGAGGGCATCGACCACGCCGCGGCGTACGTGTTCCGGGGCATCGTGGCCGACAGTGTCCGGGGCCTGGAGTATCTCGTCACGCGGCCGGAGGTCGATTCCGCGCGCGTGGTCGTGGCGGGTAACGACCTGGCGCTCATCACTGCGGCGTTGACTCCGGGGGCGACGCGCGTCGTGACGACGCCCACACTGTTCTACAAGACGGCCGCGCTCGCTCCGAAGACCCAGGCGTATCCTCTCGAAGAGATCAACGACTACGTTCGCACGTACCCGGAGCGCGCCGCGGCGGTGCGGCGCACGCTCGCCTACTGTGACCTGCTGGGCTTCGCGCCACGCGTCACCGCCGCGACGACGCTCCTCATGGCCGGCGCGCCGGGCAGCCTGCTCGATGGCGGCGCCTTGCAGCCGCTGGTCGCGGCGCTGCGAGGCCCCGTGACGGTGTACGAATCCCAGCAATCGCTCTACAAGGACGGCCTGTATGCCGAGCGATGGATGGCGGCGCAGTGCGACATCGCGGACGTGCAGAGCATCCTTCCGGAGCACTGGCGGGATTAGGCGTCAGGGAGCGGCGCGCCGCCGCGAGCGGATGTCAGACGACGAGAAGTCGAGTCGGAACCGGCTCTCGGGGATTGCCGTGAAGAGCTGGCCGAACCGCGGCGGAACGGCGACGTCGGCCATCGAGCGCACACGCCCGGCGCCGTCGATCCGCACGGCCACCAGGAAGCCGCCGCCCCGATCCGCGATCTCCTGCAGCGCCGCGGTCATTCGCGCGTCGTCGCCACCGTAGTACCGCGTCGCCACCAGGCGCTCGGCCGTGTCGGCGCCGATGACGAACGTCGCGCCGGGGAAGAGCCGTGACTTCTCGAGGAACGTCGCCGCGCGCGTGAGCTCGACCCTCGCCCGCCACGCGAACTGGGCGAGCCGGTCGCGGACCTCACCGGCGGTGAGCGGCGGCTTGTCGACGTTGAGCACCGAGATCTCGAAGGCGACCGGCTGCTGCCTGATGTCCTCGGCGACGCGCGCGAGGAGGAGATGCCCATCGTGGAGCGGGTTGAAGGCGCCGGGCAGCACGACAGTCGGCGGCGGCGCCGAGGGCACGAGCTGGCCATCGGGCCACGCCGTCACGCGCGTGAGGCCGCCCGCAAGGAGCTGGTCCACGAGATCGCCGGTCTGCACCACCGCCTCCGCATAGTGCTCGTCGGCGTCCAGCAGGCTACGCGGCGAAGCCGCGGCGACTCCACACGCGCGGGCGAGCCACAGCACGATGGCGCGCGCGACGAGATCCTCTTCGGCCGGCCGGTCTCGACGCCCTTTCGCCAGCACGACCGAGCAGTGGTCGGTGCCGGCGCCGGTGGTCACCGCGATGTGGAAGCGATGCTCGCCCTGTCTCGGGCGGTCGGTGACGAGCCCCGCCGTCGCGCCGAGGCCGACCAGCCGGGCGCCGGTCGGCACCAGCTTCGCCGCGCGCTCGCGGGCGCGCTGCGCCAGCGCCACGGCTGTCTCGGTACTGCACGCCTGGCCCGGCTCGACGCCCAGGAACGCCGCGAGCGCCCGCGAATCGTACGGCACCAGCGCCTCGAGCAGCAATCGCGACCCGCCGGGCACGCGGAGCAGCTCGGCGATCGCGCCGCTGCCGCCGCCGGTGATCACCATCACCGCCTGGCGACCGGACGCGTGCATCTGCGCGATCGTTTGCCGCCACGACGCGTCCGACTGGCGCTCGGCTCCGCTGGCATCCAAGGCGGCCCCGATGGTGGAAGAGATTCTGGGTGGAGTCAACGGCGTGGTATGTTCAAAGCCCTCACCAGACGGGCAGGGGAGGCGCGCGATGCGAACTCGTCTTCTGCTCATGGCCGCGCTGGCGGTCCTGCCTCTCATCGCGACGGCGCCGGCTCTGGAGCCGCCGACCTTCAGCGACGAGGTCGTCCGCATTCTCCAGGCCCGCTGCCAGACGTGCCATCGACCGGGCGAGCACGCGCCGTTCGCGCTGCTCACCTACCGCGACGCGTTCGACAAGAAGGACGACATCCGTGACGCCGTCAAGGGGCGCGTGATGCCACCCTGGAAGCCGGTACCCGGTTTCGGCGACTTCCTCGAGTCGCGCCGGCTCTCGGACCGCGAGCTCACGACCCTGGTGCGCTGGATCGAGGCGGGCGCGCCCGAGGGAGACCGCGCGACGCTGCCGCCGCCGCTCGTGTTCCACGACGGCTGGAAGCTCGGGCCTCCCGATCACGTCCTCGAGATGCCCGAGACGTACACGGTGCCGGCGCGCGCCAGCGACGTCTATCGCTGCTTCGTGATCCCGACGAAGTTCGCCGAGGATCGCTGGGTGACGAAGGTCGAGTACGCGCCGGGCGATCGGAAACTCGTCCATCATATTCTCGCGTATGTGGATACGACGGCCGCCGCGGAACAGCTCGATCGCGCCGATCCCGGGCCGGGCTACACGTGCTTCGGCGGGCCCGGCTTCACCCCGGCCGGCGGGCTCTCCGGCTGGGCGCCCGGCAACCAGCCGCGAGAGACGGCCGAGGGCGTCGGCATGCTGCTCCCGAAGGGCGCGAGCGTGGTGCTCCAGATGCACTACAACAACGGGGCGACCGTGGCGCGCACGGACCGGACGCGCGTCGCGCTGCACTTCGCGAAGGGCCCGATCGACAAGCGGCAGCGTGGCATCGCGGTCCTGAATCGGACGTTCACGATCCCGCCCGGCGAGCGGCGCTACGAGGTACGCGGCTCGTGGACGGATCCGTTCAACCGGGATCTCCACGCCGGTACCATCACGCCGCACATGCACCTGCTCGGACGCGAGATGAAGGTGACCGCGACGTATCCCGACGGCACGGTCCGCCAGCTCATCCACATCGACGATTGGGACTTCAACTGGCAGACCACGTACACGTTCGCGCAGCCGATCCCGCTGCCGAGCGGGACGCGGATCGACATGGCCGCGATCTTCGACAATTCCGCCGACAACCTCCGCCAGCCGAGCCGGCCGCCGCGGCCGGTGAGCTGGGGCGAGGGAACGACCGACGAGATGGCGATCGTCTTCCTCGGCGTTGCGGTCGACGGCGAGCGCATCGGCTGGCGACCTCGCTGAGGTCGCCGAGCCGGGGCGCGGCGCCGGCGTCGCTCAGCTCATCACGGCCCCGCCGTCGACGTTCCACGCCTGGCCGGTGACGTGATCGCTCTGCTCGGAGGCGAAGAACAGCGCGAGCCGGGCGACGTCATCGGGCCGCGCGACCCGGCCCGTCGGCGGAAGGCCGAGCACCGGGGCTCCCGGCTCGCGCTCGGCGAGCGCGCGCTCGCGCCGCGAGGTCGATTCGCGCCGGCTCGTGTCGACGCTCCCGGGGCAGATCGCGTTCACGGTGATCCCGTGCGGGGCCAGCTCCTGCGCCATCGATTGAGTGAGCCCGATCACCCCGAACTTCGACGCCGTATAGGCGCCACGCCGGGGTGTGCCGCGCTTGCCCGAGACCGACGCCATGTTGATGATCCGCCCGCTCTTCCGCGCCAGCATGTGGGGGATTACGGCTCGGCTCATCAGGAACGTGCCCTTGAGATTGACGTCGAGCACGAGATCCCACGCCTCTTCCGGCACTTCCCAGATGAGGCGTCGATCGGCCCCGTGCGGGGCGGCCGCGTTGTTGACGAGCACGTCGATGCGGCCGAAGCGCGCGAGCGATTCGGCGACGAAGCGCTCGGCATCGGGGGCGCGGCTCACGTCGCCGACGAGCGTGAGGACGCGACGCCCGAGCCCCTGGATCTCGGCGGCCAGGGTCTCGAGCCCCTTCCAGCTCTGGCGTATCTCCTCGAGCCCTTCCTCGTTCTCGTTCCGTGTCCCGCCGGTGGCGATGTCGGTCGCGACGATATCGGCGCCGGCGCGCGCGAATGCGACCGACAGGGCGCGGCCAACCCCGCGCACCCGTCCGCATCCGGTGATCAGCACGCTCTTTCCTTCGAATTCGCCCACGGCGAGGCTCCTCGGTGCCCGACCATACGGCAGGAGCCGGGCCGGCGTCCAGCCCGAGACCGGCCGAGCGGTCCCAGGGATTGCCGTTTTCTTTGGCCCTACCCCCCACACGTGGTAGTCATGGAGTTGAAAACGCTCAATTTGCGGTTAAAGAAGGAGGAGCCAGATGACGAAGCGAACGGCCAGCAAGAAGCCCGCATTCGGAGGCTACGCGATCAGCTTCCGGGGTCGCACGGACAGCCTGGAGTCGCTGTTCGGCGCCACGCCGATCGGACCCGCCGAGATGACCAAGAAGCTGTGGAGCTACGTGAAGCGGAAGGGCCTCGCCACCAAGCCCTGAGCTCGAGCCGAGCCGGGCGGCCCGCGCCGCCCGGCCCCCCTCGCCGCGCATCGACCGGTAGCGTCCCTCTGCGAATCACCGGCCCGGCTTGACACGACAAGTAACCAGACGGATACTCCTGGCCACGGTCCCAGTATCCAGATGGTTACTTCAGGCCGCGACCCGGTCCGCACCCGCGAGCGCATTCTGCGCGCGGCCCGGCGCGAGTTCGTCGCCAAGGGCTTCGCCGGCGCGCGCGTCGACGCGATCGCGCGGGCCGCCTCGGTGAACAAGCGGATGCTCTATCACTACTTTGGCGACAAGGAGGGGCTCTACCGCGCCACCCTCCACGAGGGGATCGCCACGAACCTCGACCTGGTCGCCGCCGCCCCGCCCGACCCCGCCGATCTGCTGCCTTTTCTCCTCGAGCGCGCCTCGAAGCGCGTCGACGGCATCCGCCTGCTCCAGTGGGAAGCCCTGAGCACCGGCGACCGGAAGCCCATCGCCGAAGAGGAGCGCCGCAAGGCGTGGGTCGAGGGCACCGAGCGAATCCGCGACGCGCAACGCGCCGGCCTCCTGCACCGGGACCTCGACGCCGAATACCTCGTCCTGGCGCTCATGGCGCTCACGATATTCCCCCACGCGTTTCCTCAGCTCGTTCGCATGGTCACCCGCGCACGACTGTCGGACGCCGAGTTCCAGCAACGCCAGGCGCGCTTCCTTCGCCGGCTGGGTACCTACCTGCGGCCGAAACAGGACAAGCCGTGATGAGCTCAGTACCGACCGCGCTCCTCGGGCGCTCGACCGAAACGTCCACCGCGCGCGCGGGCTCCGCCGGCCTCTACCGGATCGCGCTGTGGCTGCTGCTCGGCGCCAACCTCCTGGCCGCCTGGGGTGTGCAGTGGGACATCCAGTGGCACGTGCAGATCGGTCGGGACTCGTTCTGGATCCCGCCGCACGTCATGACGTATTCGGGAGTCGCTCTCGTCGTCCTGGCGAGCTTCGGCGTCCTGGCGCGTGACACGCTCCGGCATCTGCGGACCGGTCGTGCTCCAGAGGGGACCGAGCGGTTGTTCGGCCTCACGGGCACCCGGGGCTTCCTGCTGGCGGCGTGCGGAATCGCTCTCACGGTGCTCGCCGCTCCACTCGACGACCTCTGGCACCGCCTGTTCGGCATCGACGTGACCCTGTGGAGCCCGCCGCACCTTCTCGGACTGCTGGGCGTCACGATCAACACGCTGGCGTGCGCGCTCATCGCCCGCGAAGCGTATCCGGCGAAGAGCTGGCCGCGATACGTCGGCACCGTCATCGCGCTGACCAGTTTCTACGGGAGTCTCTCGATCGGGCTGCGACCCGCCAGTCGGCTCGCGTATCTCTATGGCGGGCTCTGGTTCTACGCCTTCCCGATCCTCGGCGCGCTCTTCCTGCCGCTGGCCCTGATCGCCGCGGTGCGCCTGACCGGCCGACGCTCGACGCCGATCGTGCTCCTGATCGTCGGGCTCGCCGTCGGGACGATCGGCGTGAACATCGCGCGCATCGGCTTCGAGATCGTGCAACCGATATCCGTCATCGAGGACGAGATCGCCAAGGACCCGACCTCGCCGATCGCGGTCTCGCACGCGATCGCGCGAAAGAACGGCAGCACGCCCGGCGGCGTTCCCGGTGGCAGCTTCGCGCGGATCTTGTCGTTCGCGCCGGTGCTCCTCCTGGTGGGGGTCGACCCGCGGCGACGGCCGCTGCCCGCGACGCTCGTCTACGCGATGGGCCTGTTCGCGTTCTGGGCGCTCACGATCGGCCGGACACCCGCATTCCGGCCGATGATGCCGGCGCTGGGCCCGACCGTCGCTGCCCTGGCGCTCACCGTCGTCGTCGCGCTGATCGGCGCAATCGCGGCCCGCTGGCTCGCGGACATCCTCGTGAGAGACGATCGGGTTCCGGCGCACGCGCGCTCGTGAACCAACGATCGCCGAGACGCGTCAGGAGGCGGCGGAGCTCCGGCGAATCTTCGGGCCGCGCAGGCGCACGATCGTCCAGCCGATCGCGCGCAGGAGCCCGTCCGTCCTCTGGAGTGCCCGTCGATTGCGCTGGCGGCGACCGCCGTCCTGGGGCTCCGGAGTCGGCGGCCGCTCGACGCGCCGATCCTGGACGATCTGAACGGTCGCGTTGCCTTCGAACGCTCGCTTGAAGAAGTTGTAGAGGTGCTCCCGATCCGGTGCCACGACGATCAGTTGTCGTGACCCGCCCGGCCGCTCGTCGAGAGTCCTGACCCGTCTGACCAGCTCGTAGAGCGCGCTCTTCCCCCCGTTGTAGCCGAGCGCCTGGGCGCGGCGGAGGATTTCGACGGCCGAGGTGGAGCGATCTTCCCGTATCCACTGCGCGACCTGAGCCGCGTATTGCGCCACGATCGATGGGCGCCGGGTATTGCGGGTGCCGGACCCATCATTCATGGAAATCCTCTGAGGCAAATCTGATACCGAGAGGAGGCTCCAACTAGATCAAGGGGTTCTGCGGCGCTGTCCGCAAACGGACTGGCGCGTCTCTGACCGGTCAGTTCATTTTGGAGCCAGCCCCGGGTGTCTTGACAGCGCCTTCGACAGGGGCGCAGTATCGCGCCACCTTCAGCGGACACCCGACACCTTCAGTAGGTCAGGGGGGCCACCATGGCGACTGAGACCCGCGCCGAACTCAAGGTCGACGTCCACAGCATCGAGCCGATTCCGGAAGCCGACAAAGACTCGACCGGACCGCAGCAGATGTGGATCTGGGCCGGGGCCAACATCGCGCCGATCAACTGGGCGCTCGGCGCGCTGGGCATCGTGCTCAATCTCGGGCTCTGGGAGACCATCGCCGTCGTCGTGATCGGCAACGTCGTGGGCTGCGCGATCTTCGCGGCCTTCACCGTGATGGGCCACAAGACCGGCGTCAACCAGATGGTGCTGGGACGCTCCGCCTTCGGTCGCCGCGGGGCGTACCTGCCGAGTGCTTTGATGTTCCTGATGACCCTGGGCTGGATCGGCGTCAACACCTATTTCCCGGTCAAGATCGCGATCGCGATCCTCGGCCAGTTCGGCATCGGGGACACGTGGCTCAGCAACCTCGTCGTCGCCACGGTCGTCATGGTGATCCAGGTGCTCATCGGGATCTATGGGTTCTACGCCATCCGCACCTTCGAGAAGTACACGGTCCCGGTCACGGCCGCGATCATGGTGCTGATGAGCCTCCTCGCCTGGGGCCGACCCGGAATCGTCAACTGGGGGCTCACCAGCACGCTGCCTCCCGCCGCCCACCTGGCGATGCTCTCGCTGCTCATGACCGCGATCGGCGTGGGCTGGGGGATCTCCTGGGTCACCTGGGCCTCGGACTATTCACGCTTCGTGCCGCGCTCCGTGTCCTCGGCCGCCGTCTTCTGGTACAGCTACGTGGGCATGTTCGTGCCCACGGTGTGGCTCGCCATCCTCGGCGCGACCGTCGCGAGCGTGACCAAGGACACCGATCCGGCCAAGATGGTCAGCGCGGTCTTCGGCGGCGTCACGAGCATCCTGGTGCTCTTGATGGTGCTCCACGGCCCGATCGCGACCAACATCTTGAACGTGTATTCGGCCGCGCTCGCCGCCCTCAGCATGGGCCTTCGGCTCTCGCGAACGGTCATCGCGCTCATCGCCGGCGTCGTCGGCTATCTCGTGACGATCTATTTCGTCGTCCAGCCCTCGTTCGCCAAGGCCTTCGACAACTGGATGATCGGCCTCCTCCTGTGGATGAGCCCGTGGGCCGGCATCGTCCTGACCGACTTCTTCATCGTGCGGCGCGGTCGGATCGACGTCGCCGAGCTCTATCGTGATCCGGAGCGCAACGCGTACGGCGACATCAACTGGGGCGCGATCGTGGCGTTCCTGGTTGGACTGGCGGCCGGCTGGTCGGTCGAAGACGGTCTCGTTCCCGCTCTCCAGGGACCCATCTCGACCAAGCTGCTGAGCGGCGCCGATCTCAGCTGGCTCGTCGGCATCGTCGTCGCCGGCGGCGTCTATCTGGCCGTCGGCCGGCGCGTCGCGCCCGCCCCGGTGCCTCAGCCGATGGGCGGTGCGAGGCGCTAGCCGCCTACCAGGCGCTCACAAGCCCCGGGGCGCGCCCGCCGCCCCGTCCGGGTTTTCCCGGCCGGTCGTACCGGGTCCCTGCCGGATTGTCTCGTCGCTCTTCGCGCGGTTAGTTGATGGGGTGGGACCGCGTCGAGCGAGAGGCCGGACTTGATGTCCCTCAAGACCGCTCTGAAGCGCGCGCTGCACTCGTCGGGTGTCTCGAGCAGTCTGGCGCGCCGTGACGGCGCGAGCTTCATTCTGGCGGCGCACATCGTGCTCGAGGAGGAGGCTGAGCAGCTGGCCGACGTCATTCGCCTATTGCAGCGGAGCTTCTCGCTCGTCTCCCTCGACGAATACCTCGACGCGCTGCGAGCCGGCCGGTGCCGCAACCTCGTGACCCTGACCTTCGACGACGGTCTGCGCAACCAGCTGACGGTGGCGCACGACGTGCTCGTGAGCCTGCGCGTTCCGGCGACCTTCTACGTGTGTCCGGCGCTGGTCGGCACGCCGTTCTCGACGTGGACGTGGGAGCTCGAGCCGCGGCTTTCACGCATGTCGACGCGCCGGCAGCAGGAGATCTTCGCCAGTGGATCGGCCGATTCCTTCGAGCCTTTCCTGCAGACCCTGAAGGAGATGCCGCTGGGTCGCCGGGAAGCGATCTGGACGGAGATCGTGAACACGACCCCGGAGTTCGCGTTTACTCCGGACGAGGAGCGGCGCTACAGCTTGATGGATTGGGCCGAGCTGGCGAAGCTGGACCATTCGCTGATCACGATCGGATCGCACACGCACACCCACGTGGATCTTCCCCAGGTCGACGACGAGCGACTGGAGTGGGAGCTGGCCGCGAGCCGAGCCATGCTGCGGGACAAGCTCGGATGCGATGCGCGCCACTTCGCGTATCCCAACGGGAACCACGATCAGCGCTCGTCGAGCGCCGTGGCCCGGTACTTCGACTCCGGCGTGACGATGGTGCCGCGCGCCGTCGGACCCGGGTCGGACCCCTATCGGCTGCCGCGCGTCCACATTCAGTGGGGCGCGCACGAGCTGGCGTGGGCCCTGGCGAGAATCGCCCGTGACTGAGCCCGCGCCTCCGGATCGGATCCTCGTCCTCGACGGCACCAGCCGGGCCGCGGTCGAGGCCGTCCAATCGCTGGGCAAGCGGGGCCTCGAAGTGCACGTCGCCGCTCGGTCCGATTGCCCGGCGTTTCGCTCGCGCTGGGCGACGCGCACACTCATCCAACCGTCGACGTCGGATTCGCAGAGGTTCATCCGTTGGCTGCGCACGCTGCCGGACGAGTACGCGCTCGTCATTCCGGCCACCGGCTACAGCCTCCATCACCTGGCTCGTCTGGACGAGTCCGATCCGCTGCGCGAGGCTCTCGTGCTCCCGGCTCCCGAGGCGCTGCACACCGCGCTCGACAAGGCCCGCACGCTCGACAGGGCGATACGGCTCGGCATCAGCGTGCCGTCGTCGTCGCTGCGGACGCGCCGTGACGCGGCCGAGAACGGCCCGCTCCCGCGCGTGCTCAAGCCGACCTGCAGCGTGCTCGAGGGAAGCCACGACCTGACCGAGGTGTTTCCGACCCTTGTCCGGGATGCCGAGCAGAGAAAGGAGGCCCTGGAACGGCTTCTTCAGCAGTGCCCGGTGCTCGAGCAAGAATTGGTGCCCGGCATCGGGATCGGCGTGGAGTGCCTGTACGCGCGAGGGCAGATGGTCTGGCATTTCGCGCACGAGCGTGTTCACGAGGGCACGGGCGGCGGGCTCGGAAGCGGAAGCTTCTATCGAAAATCCATCCCGGCCCCTCCTGAGCTACTCCAAGCGGCCAGGGCGTTGCTCGACGACCTCGGCTGGCACGGGGTCGCGATGGTCGAGTTCAAGTACCACCGCGCCAGCGGCAAATTCTGGCTGATGGAGATCAATCCTCGACTGTGGGGCTCCGTGGCTCTCGCCATCGATGCCGGGGTGGATTTCCCGTACGGCCTGTTTTGCATCGCGACCGACGCGGACCCCGGCCCGCAGCCGATCTACAAGCAGCCGTACTACACGCGGCTCATCCCGTCAGATCTCGATTGGATCGCGCGCCAGATCCGTCGATCGGGCGTGTCGCGCGGGCTCGAGCTGTTTTCGTTCTTGAGGTTGCTCATCGGCCGTGAGAGCTGGGACCACTTTGCTTGGACCGATCCCGGGCCGCTGCTGAAGAGCAGCGTCGAGTATCTCCGGCAGAAAAGAAGCGTGTTGCAGAGCCGGCGGCAAGCCCGCGCCGACGCCCAGGCCGCGTTGCGACAGCACGCCTGGAAAGTGCCGCAGTTGAGGGCCCATGGGTCGACGAGCCGGATCCTGTTCGTGTGCACCGGCAATATCTGTCGAAGCGCGCTGGCGGCGGCGCTGTGCCGGAAGCACTATCCGTCCTTGAAGGTCGAGTCGGCCGGCTTCATCCCGCGGGAGGGCCGTCGCTCGCCGGACAACGTGCAAGCCGCCGCGCGGGCGCGAGGCGCGAGCCTCGCTGAACACCGCTCGCGCACGCTGAGCGAGGCGATGCTGCGCGAGAGCGACGTCATCGTGCTGTTCGAGCCGCGAAACTTCGTCGAGCTGCGAAGGGCTTTCCCGGAATACGTCGACAAGATCGTGATGCTCGGCGCGCTCCTGCATCCGCCCCGGGCGTCCATCAACGATCCGTATCAGCGTTCCGCCGCGGAGACCGAGCACGTCGCCGCGCAGGTGGAAGCGGCGCTCGCCGAGCTCGCGTTGCTCCTCGGCGTGGCGCCTGGCAGCGCGGCCGCCGAGCCCGTGCGCCGAGCGGGAGTACCTTCGCCGGACTGGTCCCCGGGTCGCTGACCGATCCGCATCGCCGCGGCGCCGCCGCCGAATCCTCCGCCGGAGAGGTCTGCTAGACTCCCGCCAGCCGTACCCCGCCGACAAACTTTCGCGTTCGACGACGGAGATCGTGATGGGCAAAGCAATCGAGGAGCTGGCGCACTTCGTGGCTCGCACCCCGTGGGAGGCCATCCCCGGAGCGGTTCAGACTCACGCCAAGCTCGTGCTCCTGGACACGCTGGGCGTGATCCTCGCCGGCTCGGTGCAACCCGAGGTGGCCGGCGCGCGGGCGCGCTTGACCGCAACCGGTGGTCGAGGCGCGACCGTCTACGCCCCGGGCTGGCCGGCGACGGATCCGCGCACGGCGGCGCTGCTCAACGGTCTGGCCGGACGCTCGATCGAGCTCTGCGAGGGGCATCGCTACGTCTCCTGCCAGGGTGCCGTGCAGGTCTTGCCGACGGCGCTGGCGAGTGGCGAATGGCTCGACCGCTCGGGCCGGGAGACGCTGGCCGC
>Ga0066667_10000359_pt1 | contig 15189 bp, 15 predicted proteins | sample GraSoiAngelo_116_FD_133943 | JGI IMG/M metagenome (GOLD analysis project Ga0066667, IMG submission 133943) | Grasslands soil microbial communities from the Angelo Coastal Reserve, California, USA - 14_0903_16_30cm | ecosystem: Environmental > Terrestrial > Soil > Grasslands | place: USA...
GATGTCCTGCGGCCCAGGAAAGTCGTACGCCTGCACCTCGCCCGTCTGAAGCGCCTGCAGGCGCGCCGCGTTGTCGGGGATCGGCTGGAAGATCAGGCGGGAAAGCTTCGGCTTGGGGCCCCAGTACGTCGGGTTGCGAACGAGCACGATCTTCTCACCGAGATTCCAGGTGTTGAGCCTGTAAGGGCCCGTTCCGATCGGGTGCTTGGTCGCGAACGACCCCGTCGGGTGGAAGACCCCGTCCGAGTCGACGGTCCCGGAGTTGGCCTTGTACTTCTTGAGCGCCGCCGGGCTCGCGATCCCGAAGGTGCGGAGGCCAAGCGCACCCAGGAACGACGCCGACGGGCGGGTCAGGGTGAGACGCATGCGGTACTTCCCAAGCGTCGTGCAGCGCTTGAAGAGCGTCGTCCGAATCAGCTCGGGCGAGCTCGCCTTGCCGATGCTCGACTTGAAGCCCCCGAACACGTTCTGCCAGTAGTAGGTGGCGTCCGGGTTCTGGAACTCGGCGCGGAAGTTGTACCAGCGGTTGAAGTTGAAACAGACGGCCGCCGAGTTGAACGGAGTGTTGTCCTGGAACTTGACCCCGTGGCGGAGGTTGAACGTCCAGATTCGGCCTCCAGCTGTGCCTTTCCAGCTCGTCGCGAGGGACGGCACGGGGAGGGTCGTTCCGGGCTTGAAGTCGACGAGGCCGTCGAAGATCTGGTTGATAACACGGATGGAGGTCGCATCCTCGACCAGCGCTCCGTCGAGAACCACCGGGTCTCCCTCGACACCGACGGTAAGCGTCCCGCTGGCAGCGGCGCTTCTCTCTTGGTTTACCCGGGCGCCGGCGCTCGACCCAAGCGCGCCGAATATGGCAACTGCGGCGAGCGCGATGACGACCCTGGTACTGGCAGTACGCATAAGCGAAGCTCCTTCCTCGCAGGTCAGCGGGAAGTATGAGCCAGCACGCCTTGGGGTGCAACGCGCATCGAGCGCCCAAGCGCGATGCGCGCTGACGTTTAGGTCTCCAAGCCGGCGGCAACCTCTTCCTTGATGCATAGGCGGCTTGGCGGATTCGTCGCGCTCGCCGCGGTCCTCGCAGGGATCGCCGCCGGCAGTGCTGCAACGGTCTCGGCGAGGGAAGCCGCGCCAACGGGCGCCGTGGAAACGGGTTATGGCGGGGCCGCCGCGACCGTCGATCCGGCTGCGACTGAGGCGGCAATCGAGGTTCTCCGCAACGGCGGAAACGCGATCGATGCCGCCGTCGCCGCGAACGCAACGCTCGGGGTCACCGAACCGTACGTGGCCGGCATCGGTGGCGGCGGCTTCATGGTCGTCTACCTTGCGCACTCGCACAGAGTCGTGACGATCGACGGGCGCGAGACCGCTCCAGAGACGTTCCCGCAGGACGCGTTCATCGACCCGGCGACGGGAAAGCCGATTCCGTTCAATCCGCAGCGGATCACGAGCGGGATGGCGGTCGGCATCCCGGGCACGCTCGCAACCTGGGCGACGGCTGAGAATCGCTACGGCTCTATGTCGCTGAACCGCCTGCTGCAGCCGGCGATCGCGGTCGCACGGCAAGGCTTCGTCGTGGACAAGACCTACCACGACCAGACCGACCAGAATGCCTCGCGGCTGCGGATCTTCACGTCGAGCCGCGCGCTCTATCTGGATCAAGACCAAGCACCGGCGATCGGCACGACTGTTCGCAACCCCCAACTCGCTAGCACCTATGAGTTGATCGCGAAAAGTGGACCGGGCGCCCTCTATCGAGGCCCGATTGGCGCCGCCGTCGTCCAGGCGGTCCAGCATCCGCCGGTCGCGCCCGATGCGAATCCGGGCTTCACGATTCGGCCGGGCCTGATGACGACGCGCGACCTCTCGCGTTACAAGGCGCCCCGACTGGCACCCACGCACGTCACTTACCGGGGTCTCGACATCTACGGCATGGGCCCGCCCTCGAGCGGCGGCTCGACGGTCGGCGAGTCGTTGAACATCCTCGCCGGTTTCGACCTGTCGACCGCCGACCGCGCCCTGGCCTTGCACCGCTACCTCGAGGCGACGCGGCTCGCCTACGCGGACCGCAACCGCTACATCGGCGACCCGAAGTTCGTCCAGGTCCCGCTGAAGGGATTGCTATCGACCGGTTTCGCTGCCGAGCGCCGCTGCCTGATCGGCCCGACGGCGGCGGCGAGCCCTGTTCGCGCGGGTGATCCGACGCCGCCGTACAGCGGCTGCCCGGCCGGCTCGGCCTCGGCTGCCGGACCCGAAGGCGACTCCACGAACCACCTGACGGTGGTTGATCGGAAAGGCAACGTCGTCAGCTACACCAGCACGATCGAGCAGATCGCCGGCAGCGCGATCGCAGTACCCGGCTACGGCTTCCTGTTGAACAACGAGCTGACGGACTTCGATCCGGCTCCCCCTGCCGACGGAACGCCCGATCCGAACCTCCCGGCCGGCGGCAAGCAGCCGCGCTCGAGCATGTCGCCGACTATCGTCCTTCGCAATCACAAACCGTTGCTGGCGATCGGCAGTCCCGGCGGCGCGACGATCATCACGACTGTCCTACAGATCCTGCTCAACCGGCTCGACTTCGCGATGTCGCTGCCCGACGCGATCGCGGCGCCGCGTGCCTCGCAACGAAACGCGGCGAAGACCGACGCCGAGCCGGGCTTCACGACCCAGTACGGCACCGAGCTGCAGAGCCGTTTCGGCCAGAGCTTCAACCCCACGGCCGAGATCGGCGCGGCGACCGGCATCGAGCTCCTCGGCAAAGGAAGGCTCGAGGCTGTCGCCGAGCCTGTGCGCCGTGGCGGCGGCAGCGCCGCCGTGGTCTGCACGCAGCGCTGCTAGAAGACTTCGAGCCGCACGAACCGCATCGGCCGTTCGTCCACGCTGTCGAGCGGCTCCTCGACGACGGCGTTTACGCCCGCGCGAGCGGTCGCGTGGAGGATGTGGCCCTCGCCGAGCCAGAAGGCGATGTGGTTTGCCTTGCCGGGTTCTCCGAAGCAGACGAGGTCCCCGGGCTGGGCCTCCGCTTCGTCGATCTCGATCGCCGCCGCCTCTTGCTGGTCGGCGTCGCGGGGCACGAGCCGGCCGACGCGGCGGTAAGCCATGTGCACGAGCCCTGAGCAATCGATCCCGCGCTCGGTCAGGCCGCCCCATTCGTAGGGAGCGCCAAGGTAGGAGCGCGCCTCGGCGACGGGGTCGCCGTCGCGGGGCGTCGGCAACTGCGCGTCACCTGGCCCGAGCGCCTCCTCGCGGATCCAGCCGGGGTAGTCGTAGCCCGTGCGGATGCGGGCCCAGCCGTCGCGACGCTCGTCAACGGTGAGCGGCTCGCCGGCAAGAGCCTGTGTGACCTGTTCCGAAGAGTCGTCGGGGGCGGCGCGCACCGGCGCCACCCCCGAGCGACAGATCAATGTTTGGGTCGTCTTAGGCCGCGGCGGTCTGGAGATCGCGCAAGGCGGCGAGCCGGGCGAGCGCCTGGCTCTCGAGCTGACGGACCCGCTCGCGGGTCAGGTCGAGCTCGTGCCCGATCGCCTCCAGAGTCCACGGCTCGCCCTCGAAGCCGAAGCGGAGCTCGAGGATTCGGCGCTCCCGCTCGGGCAGAGCGTCGAGCGCGCGGCGGACTCCCTGCTTGCGCAGCGATTCCTCGGCCTCGTCAAACGGATCGGGCGCCTCGCGGTCGGCGAAGAGATCGCCGAGCTCTCCCTCGTCGTCCGCGCCGACCGTCTGGTTCAGCGAGACGGACGCCTGAGCCGCGCCCAGCGCCTCGTCGACGTGCTGAATCGGCAGGCCTGTCGCCTCGGCCAACTCCTGCTTGGTCGCTTCGCGGCCGAGCTCGACCTCGAGCCGCCGCGCCGCACGCCCCAGCTTCTGCTGGCGCTCGACGACGTGGACCGGAACGCGGATCGTCCGCGCGTGGTTCGCCACTGCGCGCTGCACCGACTGGCGGATCCACCAGGTCGCGTAGGTCGAGAACTTGTAGCCGCGACGCCAGTCGAACTTCTCGACTGCGCGGTTGAGGCCGAGCGTCCCCTCTTGGATCAGGTCCAGGAACGGCACGCCGAGACCCCGGTAACCCTTGGCGATCGAGACGACCAGGCGAAGGTTCGACTCAATCATGCGGCGCTTCGCGGTCACGTCCCCACGCTCGATCGCCTTGGCGAGCGTGACCTCCTCGGCCGCGGTCAGCAGCTTGTGGCGCCCGATGTCCGCAAGGAAGAGCTGCAGGCTGTCGGCCGAGCCGACGAGAACCTGAGGCTGCGCCTCCGCAGCCTTCTCTTCCGGCTTCTCGGCCTTGGCGTCGGTCTCCTCGGGCGGCTGGCGGATCTCGAGCCCGATCGCCTCGAGCTCACGCTGAAACTGCTCGGCGTCTTCCTCGCCGAGGTCGTGCTCCAGCGCGAACGCCTCGATCTCCGCAGGCTCGACGAAGCCGCGCTCTTCAGCGCCCTCCACGAATGTGCGGGCATGCTCGGATTCGAGCAACTCGTGCATCTGGTTCTGCGTCAATTTCTCCTCAGACTCTCTAGATGTTGCGGCTCTCTCGATCTTTCGCACTGTAAGCGGAATCTCCTCGGCCGACTAGGGTCAACGGGCACCTTTAACGACCTCGTTACATCAAACCCGGTGTAGCTCTTCGTTATTCCGCCACCGCGGGTTCTTTGGTTTGGGCACGCGCCGGGAAGTCGAACTCGACCTTCCCTTCTTCGTTCAAGACGAGGCGCGCGCGGAAAGGTTTGCCGGCCTTCGACCGGAAGCCCGAGATGACGTCGTTAGTGCGGCCGTTCTCAATCAGCTGGCGGGCAATCTCGGGCGTGATCGTCCGGCCGGCAACGCGCTTCCAGATCACGTAGCCGCAGCCGGGGTCCTCGCGGCTCTTCCAGCTCGTGCAGCCGTATGCGCGCGAGTTCTCCTTGATGATCTCGCCGGTCTCGGCGCCGCACCGGGGGCACGGCCCGAGCTCGACGCGCTCGGGGCGGAGCTTCTCCTTGTCGAGGGCGGCGATCTGCTCGACGGTTTGCGTCGTCAGGTCGACGATGCCCTTGATGAACTCCTTGCGGTCGCCGCTGCCGTGCTCGATATCGGAGAGGCGCTTCTCCCAGTCACCGGTCAGCTCGGGCGAGGTGAGCGGATGCTCCTCGAGCATCGAGATCACCTGCAAGCCTTTCGGCGTCGGTTGCAGCTCCTTGCCCGCCCGCTCGATGTACTCCCTGCGGATCAGGACCTCGATCGTCTCCGCTCGGGTCGCCGGCGTGCCGAGCCCGCTTTCCTTCATCGCCTCGCGCAACTCCTCGTCGTCGATCCGTTTCCCAGCGGTCTCCATCGCGGAGAGCAGTGTCGCCTCGGTGTAGCGCGGTGGCGGTTTCGTCTGCTTGTCTTCGAACTCGGCCTTGTCGCACCTGACGGTTTGGCCCTGCTCGAGCTTCGGCAACTCAGCGCTCTCGTCGGTGTCGTCGTCGCTCTTGCCCGCCTGCTTGTCGGCCTCGGATTCGAGCCCGTAGACACGGCGCCAGCCGGGCTCGAGCGTGATCTTGCCGCGCGTGCGAAAGCGCTCTTCCTCGACCAGCGTCACCACTTCCGTCCGCTGGTACCGCGCAGAGGGATGGAAAACGGCGAGGAACCGGCGGGCGACGAGATCAAAGACTCGCCGCTCGTCGGGCGAGAAACGACTGACGTCGTGCTCAACGTCGGTGGGGATGATCGCGTGATGGTCGCTGACGCGCGCATCGTTGACGACGCGCTGTAGCGGCAGCCGGTCGAGGCCGAGCACGTAGCGGGCCGCTGCCGCGAACTCGCCGATCGGCACGAGCGTCTCGGCAGTGGGCTTCAGGAACGGAACCATGTCGCCGGAGAGATAGCGCGAGGACGTACGCGGGTAGGTGATCGCCTTCTTGTCCTCGTAGAGCGACTGCGCGGCCTGCAGCGTTCGCCTTGCAGAGAAGCCGAAGCGGCGGTTCGCGTCGCGCTGGAGCGAGGTCAGGTCGTAGAGGAGCGGCGGGCGCTCGGACTGCTCCTTCTGCTCCATCTTCTCGACGGTGCCGTCCTTGCCGGTCACCTTCTCGACAATCTGCTCGGCCCGCGAGAGATCGCCGAAGATCCGCGTCTCGTCGCCCTCGAACCACATGCCCTCGTAACGGGGATCGAACCGGGCGCGGACGAGGCGGTAAGGTTCCGGGGTGAACGCTTGGATCTCGCGTTCGCGCTGGACCATCATTGCGAGCGTTGGCGTCTGCACCCTGCCAAGGGACACGACTCCGCCGACCCAGGCGCGACCACGGATGGTCGCGGCGCGGGTCGCGTTCATCCCGATCAGCCAGTCAGCCTCCGAGCGCGAGCGGGCTGCCGCTTCGAGCGGCTGCAGCTCCTCACCGGGGCGCAGCCTCTCGAAGCCCTCGCGGATTGCCTGCTTCGTCATCGAGCTGACCCAGAGGCGCTGCACCGGTTTGTCGATCCCGGCGGTCTCGTAGATGTAGGCGAAGATCAGCTCGCCCTCCCGGCCGGCGTCGCAGGCGTTGATGATCCGGTCGATGTCGTCGCGCTTCATCAGCTTGTGGATGGCCTTCAGCTGCTTCTTGGCCTTCGCGTCGCGCGGCGCCAGCTTGAACTCCTCGGGCACGATCGGCAGGTCGGCCATGCGCCATTTCTTCAGCTTCTCGTCGTAGACCTCGGGGTCGACGAGCTGGACGAGATGGCCGACGGCGAACGTGACGACGTAATCGTCACCCTCGTAATGGGTCTCCTCGTTCGTAAAGGCACCCGGCAGCGCGTCCGCGAGATCGCGGGCGACGGAGGGCTTTTCGGCGACGACTAAAGTCTTCACGCGAGACACAGTAGCGAAGGGCTCGCACGACACAGGAACATGCAAACGAGCCAAAAATGGAACGATCCTTTCGCGCCGTGTTGCCCGTTTACCTGCTTGCCGCCGCGATCAGCTGGCCGGTCGTCAAGGTCGGCTTCCGTCTGCGGGCACGCGGAATCGAGGAGCTCCCGGAGGGCGGCTTCGTGCTCGCGGCCAACCACACGTCGAACTTCGACCCCTGGCCGCTCGCGCTCCCGCTCTTCCCCCGGCGGCACTTGCGCTTCATGGCGAAGAGCGAGCTGTTCAACCCGATTCTGAAGCCGATCCTCCTCGGGGGTGGGGCTTTCCCCGTCCGCCGGGGCGAGGCCGACCTCGAGGCGGTTCGCCGCGCGGTGGACCTCGTCCGCAGCGGTGAGATCGTGGTCATGTTCCCCGAAGGCACGCGGCGACGGAAGGGGTTGCGCAAGAAGCATGAGGCCCGAGCGCATACCGGCGCAGCGCGGATCGCGCTGGCCGCGGACGCGCCGCTCGTGCCGGCTGCGATCAAGGGAACCGACCAGCTCAGTCGCCTGGGACCGCTCCGGGTCGCCTATGGTCGGCCGATTCCACTCGATGATCTTCGCGGTCAGGAGAATGGCCCGGCCGCGCGCGCGGCAACCGAGAGGCTGATGGCTGCAATCCGCGAGCTCGAGGGGTCGTTGTGAAGCGCCCGCTGCTCGTGATCGACGGGGACTCGCTCGCGCACCGCGCCTACCACGCATTGCCTAAGACGATCCGGCGCGCCCAGGGCCTGCCCTCGAACGCGATCGTGGGCTTCACGAACTTCCTCCTCCGGCTATGGGACACCGAGGAGCCGCGAGCTGTGCTCGCCGGCTGGGACACGCTCGAAGTTCCGACCTACCGGCACGAGGCACTGGACGCCTATCAGAGCGGGCGAGAGTTCGACGACGAGCTCCTCCAGCAGCTCGCGCTGCTCCCGCAGCTCGTGCAGGCGTTCGGGTTTGCCTCCGCGAAGGCGCCGGGCTACGAGGCCGACGATTTCCTCGGGGCGGCGGTCGCGTTCGAGGAGAAGCGGGGCGGAACGACGGTCGTCGCCACATCTGACCGCGACAGCTTTCAACTCGCCAGCGAGCGGACGACGATCATCCAGCCGGTCCGTGGAGTCAGCGAGCTGGCACGAATCGGCCCCGCGGAAGTGCGCGACCGTTACGACGTCGAGCCCTCTCAGGTCGTCGATTTCATTGCCCTCCGTGGCGACCCCTCCGACCGCCTGCCCGGCGCGCCCGGCGTCGGGCCGAAGAAGGCGGCCGACCTGTTGCGCCAGTACGGCTCGCTCGAGGAAGCAATCAGCGCCGGCCGGTTCGCGGCGATCGCGGAGGAGCTGCGTCTCTACCGTCGAATTGCGTCGCTAGACGCCTCCGCCCCCCTCCCTCCCCTAGAAGACCAGGCACCTACTTGGGCGGAGGCGTCCTCCCTCTTGAGTAGCTGGGGCATGAACGCGGTCGCCGAGCGCGTCGCGGGCCGCTCCGCTTAGCATCGGGCTCGTGGATCAATGGCTGGCCCAGGCGCGGGATGAGCTCGCACGGGTAAGCGGCATACCGGCCGAGCGCCTCGAGCTCGACGACGAGGACGTGCGGGCGCTGCTCGACCTGGCGCGCGTTGCGGCACACGACAGCGGCGAACGGACGAACGCGCCGCTTCTCTGCTACCTCGTCGGGCGTGCCCAGGAAGGCGCCTCGCTCGACGAGCTCGCCGACGCGGTCCGCCGATCGACGTCCTGAGTCACCCAGCCTTCGCGCGCCTGCATCCGACGCCGAGCCATCCGGAATCCCAGGAACGGCTGGCGGTGCTGCTGGCGGCGTTCGAGTGCGACGAGATCGAGCCGGCGCCGGTGGAGGCGATCCTCCGCTGCCACACCGATGACCACGTCGAGCGAGTCCGGGCGATCGGGGAGCCGACCTGGCTCGACGGGGACACCTTCGCCTCCGAGACGAGCTTCGAGGCCGCCTTGCTCGCTGCCGGCGCTGCGATCGCCGCCGCGGAGCGCGGCGGCTTCGCACTCGCGCGCCCGCCCGGCCATCACGCGCCGGCCGACCGGGCGATGGGTTTCTGCCTGTTCAACAACGTCGCCATCGCCGCTCGCCACGCGCAGGCCGAGCTCGGACTCCGCCGTGTCGCGATCCTCGACTGGGACGTCCACCACGGCAACGGAACGCAGGCGATCTTCTGGGAGGACCCGACCGTGCTCTACGTGTCCCTCCACGAATGGCCGTTCTATCCAGGCACCGGCGGGCCGGGCGAAGGCAACGAGACAACCGTGAATCTCCCGATGGCGGCGTTGTCCGGCGACGTCGAGTACCAACGCGCCTTCGTCGACGCCGTCGAGCCAGCCGTCCGGGCTTTTGGACCGGACCTGCTGCTGGTCTCGGCCGGGTTCGACGCGCACCGGGCCGACCCGCTCGCCGACATCCGCCTCAGCGACGACGCGTTCCGGTGGATGGCGAGCAGAGCAGCAACACTCGCTCCGCACGTGAGCGCCGTGCTCGAGGGCGGCTACAACATCGAGACCCTGCCGCGACTGGTCGCAGCAGCTCTGGAAGGATTCTCAGAATGACGACGGCCGGCTGTTGTAGCCGGCCGTCCGATCAGGAAGCACAGTCGCCACCGCGCTCCGCACACCGCTTGTTGGAGGGAACGTCCAGCCGAAGTATCGGCCTGCCTCGCGGCTCGCTCGCCGCCCAGAGGGCGCGATTTACGGGTGATTTCGTATCCCCCGCTCTGGGGGATGCTCAGTTACGAGCCGCGCCGAGCGCCTCGAGCGCCTGGCGGCGGGAGGAGACGCCGAGCTTCCGCAGCAGGCTCTTCACATGCGAACGGACGGTGTGCTCCGAGATGAAGAGCCGGGCTGCGATCTGATCCGTGCTCAAGTGCTCGTCGAGCAACAGCAGCACCTCGACCTCGCGGGCGCTGAGCGCGCGGGCGATCGAGTCGGGCACCCCGGCGTCGATGTGGCGGCCGTCGCGCACCTTCTCGAGCAGGCTTCGCGCGACCGATCCCGAGAGCGCCGCTTCGCCCTCGGCGGCACCGCGCAGGAATTCGACGATCCGCTCTGGCGGCTCCGTCTTCAACAGGTAGCCGGCCGCACCGGCGCGGATCGAAGCCAGCAGGTTCTCCTCGGCGACTGAGGCGGTCAGCATCACGACCTCGCAGTCCGGCGCGGCCTCGCGCAGGAGTGGCAGCGCCCCGAGGCCGCCGATTCCAGGCATCGAGAGGTCGAGCACAATCAGATCGGGCTGGACCTCCCGCGCAAGCTCGATCGCGTCCTCGCCGCTCGCGGCGTCGCCGACGACGCTGAAATCGTGGTGCGTAAGCAGCCCCGCGAGCGCGTCGCGCGTGAGCGGATGGTCGTCGACGATGAGGACTCGAGTCGCCATAGGCCTCCTGCCCTTATCGGCGGGATCGGATCTGCCGAATAGAGGGAGATGCGAAACGAGGAAAACGCGTATCAGTCCTGGCTTTGGGGCGAGGTGCTGCTCTTCGGACTCCTGGGCGCCGTGCTGGCGTTGTTTGTTGCCTATCCGGACTTGCGGCCGACCTTCGAGCTCCCGCAGGTGCGGCTGGTGCTCGACACGATGGTCGCGCTCGCTGCGGCACTCGTCGCCGTGCTGGCCGGGATTCGGTTCTCGGTGGAGGGCCGGCGGCTCGACTGGCTGCTCTGCGCCGGCTTCCTATTGGCTGCCGGGTCGACGTTCTGCTTCGGGATCGCGCCGGTCCTCGGCGGCCGGCCGCTGCAACCGCGCGAGCAGTGGGCGTGGATCTGGGGCGGCGTTCTGGCCGGCGGGCTGATCGCCGCCGCGGGGTTCGCGCGCAAGCGGACGGCCAACCGGCGCAGGGAGTTGTTCGAGCTCCTGATGCTCGTCCCGGCGGGGCTCCTCCTGCTCTGGATGTCCGCCGACTCGATCGGCTACGCGCTGCCGTCACTCAGCATCGGCGATCGCATTCAGCCGCCGCTGCTGACGGCGATGCTGGCGGTGCGCGCATTGGCGAGCCTGCTCGCGGTCGTGGGCTTCGGGCTCCGGTTCCGCGCCCGTGGCAACGACCTCGACCGCTGGCTGGCGCTCGGCGCCACGCTGTTTCTCTTCGCCGACCTGCACTACGTCTTCTCACCGCTCGTCTCGAATCGCTTCGTCTCGACCGGCGACTACCTGCGTCTCCTCTCCTACGCGGTCCTGCTCGTCGGCGTCTGGCGGGCAATTCGCTTTGCCGAGTTCGGCCGCGCCGTCGCGGAGGAGCGGGCGCGGGTCGCGCGCGAGATCCACGACGGGCTGGCGCAGTACCTCTTCGCCGTCTCGACGCACGCGACGATGCTCGAGAGCGGCGCCGATCCCGAGACGGCGCTGCCCCAGCTGAAGCAGGCGGCCGCTGCGGCCCAACAGGAGGCTCGCTTCGCGATCCTCGCCCTCTCGTCGGCGAGTGGGACGGCTCCCTTCGATGCCGCCCTGCGCCGCTACGTCGAGTTCCTGACCGCGGACGGTCAGCTCGAGGTCGACCTGGAGATCGACGAGAACGTCCAGCTCGCCCCCGACGAGCAGATCGAGGTCTTCCGGATCGTCCAAGAGGGCCTGGCGAATGCGCGCAAGCACGCGGGCGCCCGACACGCCGACGTCCGCATCGGCCTCCGCGGCGAGGAGCGCATCGTCAGCATCGTCGATGACGGCTCCGGTTTCGACGACGTGACCGTCACGGCCGGCCAGGGTCTGCGGAACATGAAGGCGCGCAGCGCGAGCATCGGCGGGGGTTTCCGCCTCCGATCCAGGCCGGGCCGCGGCACCGCGCTCGAAGTCGTGCTGCGTGCCTAGAAGGTCCTAGAGTCCAGGCCCGGTGATCCGGCGCAGGCCTGAAGGAGTACGCACGAAAACCTGCCAGGCGTAGTACTCGTAGAACGCGCGCGGGTCGGTGCGGATGCGGCGCGCGTAGCGCAGGACGGCGTCGACGTAGAGCAGAGAAGGGTTGTAGCGAAAGAGCGCGCGCCGGTTGTCGTGGGGCGCGCCGTTCGCGTGCAGGTAGTTCGCCGCGCCGAGGACCGCGTCGTGAGGATCGTGAACGTCTCCGCCGAGGCCATAGGCGCGCCAGGTCGCAGGCATGAACTGCATCGGGCCCTGTGCGCCTGTGGCGCTGTTGTTGCGGAGCTTGTTGAAGGCGCTCTCGACGAAGTTGACCGCGGCGAGAACATTCCACCGCACGCCGAAGCGATGCTCGGCCTCGCGGTAATAACGGGTCAACGTCGTCGGGGACGAGGCGGGGCCGGTGCGGAACCGCCTCCGATGCGTCAGCGGGGTGAGGCGCCAAAGCTCGCGCTTCGCGGTCAGGTTCGCCTTGACGCCGGGGACAAGCCTCGAGGGAACGAGCCGGAGCGTCGCGCGCGCGAGATCGGGGTGAGCGGCGAGCACGAGCTCGATCCGTTGGTCGTACAGAGCGTCGAGCGTCACCTCGGCAGACGGCCGAGACCCGCCGCTTGCGCGCCAGCCGTCGATTGCACTTGCGAGCTCGTCCTTCGTGTCGACGAGCGTCCGGGCGAGCGCCCCCGGCTCGCGCGGAATCGGCGCACGAGGACCGGGCGCCGCCTGCACGAGGCTCACCAGCGCGCACGCCGTCGCGCCCGCGAAAACGCCGCTCACTATCCGTCGGCCCATTCCGTTCGAGGCTAGCGCTAGAGTCGTCAGGTGCGCCATTTCCGGCGCACTCACCGAAAGCACGGCTCTGAGGCGTCGAAATCGAGCCTCGAGCTTGGACCTTTGCCCATGATCGGCCGCCGACGGTCTAGTCGAGGGCCCAGAAGGGTTGTTTCTCGCCTGCTACCGCCTTAACGTCTTGGTCCTGAGGGAGGGAAGGGGGAGCCGTGAGGCGGCTCAAGGTATTGATCGCCGACGACCATCGGCTGATGCTGCACTCGATTCGACTGGCGCTCCAGGCAGACGAGGGGATCGAGATCGTCGCCGAAGTGGACTCGGGGAAGAACGTGATCCCGTTCATCGGCCAGACCGGGCCCGATCTGGTGCTGCTCGACGTCCGCATGCCGGGGATGGATGGGTTGGCGGTGCTCGAGCGAATACGCGAGCGCTATCCGCTCGTGCGGGTCGCGATGCTCTCAGGCGTTGACGATCCCACGATGATGCGGGCGGCGTTCGACCGCGGCGCGACGGCGTTCATCGTCAAGCACATCGATCCGCGTGATCTCCCCGCAGCGGTGCGGCAAGCGGTCAGTGACACGGTTTTCCGGCCGCTCGAACTACTCGAGCGCTTCACTGACGGCAGCGGGGACGCCCTCGATCTGACCGCGCGGGAACTGACGATTCTCGAGGCGCTGCAAACAGGCCGGTCGAACAAGGAGATTGCCGAAACGCTCGCCTTGGCCGAGCAGACGGTGAAGTTCCACCTCACGAACGTCTATCGAAAGCTCGGCGTCACCAACCGTCTGGAGGCGATCCGATACGCGCACGAGCACGACGTGGTCGAGCGATCGCCGCACCCGGTCAGCTACTAGTCGCGCGATTTAGCCGCTAGTCGGGCACCAGTCGTACGTTCCGGTTGGAAGACGCGCCGGCGTGTCGCCGACAATCGGTAGGAGATGGCGTTGAAGCTCGAACTCAGCGACGAGGAACTGCTGGCGGACCTGATGGATACGCTTGCGCGTCACGGTTGCCTTGCCGACCGGATCGGGTCTCACGCGTGCCGGATCGCTTATCCCCGCACCTGGACGGCGCGCGAAGCGCAGCTCGAGCTGCGGTTCTTCCTCCGCGCCTGGCAGGCAAATCACCCGGGCGTCGTAGCAGTTCTCAGTTCTTAGCCGCCTCAGACGGCGAACCCTCGATCAGGGGATTGCCGCGACCGCATCTATCGTTACACGATGAGTCGAGCCAGACCGCGTGTTTTCGGCCGATGCGGCATCTGTCGTGTAGTCGGGCGGCGGCCTGAACTGCGGACGAGGGAGGTACGTCAACTTGCGGCCAATTCGACTTCTCCTTGCGGACGACCACGCGCTCGTCCTCCAGGCGGTGCGCTTTGCGCTCGAGTCCTACCCTGAGATCGAGATCGTGGCTGAGGCCAAGTCCGGCAGCGAGGTCTTGCCTCGCGTCGCCGAGGCACATCCGGACGTGGTTCTGCTGGACATCCGGATGCCCGGGCTCGACGGCCTCCAGCTACTCGATCGCCTGGGGGAGCAGTATCCGGAGACGAAGGTCGTGATCCTTTCGGGCGTGGACGAGCCCGAGGTAGCGGCGGAGGCGCTCCGGCGGGGCGCCAGAGCGTTTCTCGGCAAGGGCATCGACCCGGCGGAGGTCGCCCCGGTATTGCGGCAGGTCTCCGAGGGCGCGGTCTTGACGGAGTCATTCGGATGCGCCGAGGCCAATGGGGTACGCGCCGCCGACGAGTACGGGCTGACCACCCGCGAGCGCGAGATCCTCGAGCGAGTCGCGACGGGTCGCTCCAACAAGCAGATCGCCGGCGAGTTCTGGCTCAGCGAGCAGACGATCAAGTACCACCTGACGAACGTCTATCGAAAGCTCGGCGTCAGCAGCCGTACCGAGGCCGCGAGGTTCGCCTACGACCATGGCCTTGCCGGAAACAGCTGGTCAGGCGCCGACCGAAACCAGCACGAGACGCCGGGGATCGGTTAGCGCTCGTTCTCTGGTGCGAGAGTGGGCGTGGGCGGCACCGTTTGCGGCTGCTGGTGCGAAGGTGCCTGCACGAACACATCGGTGCCAGCAGAGCGGCGTGCTCGACGCGCCGCCTTCTCGGCGCACTCAACCGAATCGAACGAGCCGAGGCCCCAGACGATGACCTGGTACGCACGCTCGTCGAACCACAGGCCACAGGTCTGACACTCCGTCACGGTCGCATCCTCCCCCTCGACTCGAGCCACGTCGTTACCCATTCGTTGGGCCGTCGCCGGACCTTTCGGTTGAGCAGCCCGGCCGTGCCGAGCCACTCCGTGGGCGACTTGCCAACGCGGAATCGGCCGCCGTGCCGCTTCGTTGAGCAGTCAATGAGATGTCTTTTGAGCGGAGACGCGGCTTGGGCGGCACGAGAACTCCCGGGGCCTTGACCGAGCCCGCCGGCTGGCGTCCCCCACGCTGGGTTGTGCCGTTGTTTGGGCTGGCAGCCCTGTTGCTCGTGCCGTGGGTCGTCCTGCTGGTTTTCGCGTTGCCATCCGCGCACCGGGCGGCGCACTGGGACATCGCGTGGGCCGGCTTCGACGTCGCGCTGGCGCTCCTTCTGCTCGCGGTCGCGGTCGCGGCCTGGCGGCGCTCGGCCTGGCTCGAGGGTGCGGCGACCGCGACCGCGACGCTGTTGTTCGTCGATGCCTGGTTCGATGTCCTCACTTCTTCGACTCGCGCTGA
>Ga0066667_10000360_pt1 | contig 15187 bp, 15 predicted proteins | sample GraSoiAngelo_116_FD_133943 | JGI IMG/M metagenome (GOLD analysis project Ga0066667, IMG submission 133943) | Grasslands soil microbial communities from the Angelo Coastal Reserve, California, USA - 14_0903_16_30cm | ecosystem: Environmental > Terrestrial > Soil > Grasslands | place: USA...
CCTCGGACGGAGCGAGCGAAGAATTCCTTCGTCAACGGCATCTCAGCCGGGATTAGACGGGCACACCGGCAAAGCCGGCATGCCCTTTTGACCGGCATCGCAAGCGACGCCTCGGACGGAGCGGGCGAAAAACGAGCACTGGATCATGGTCTCGCGGCTTTGGCGTCGTAGCGCAGCAGCGCGGGGATTGCCAGAGCGAGCAGGGCGCAACCGGCGACGCAGGCGAGCCCGCCCGAGACGATGGAGAAACGCAGACTCGTCAGCGACGCGAGCACGCCGGCCTCGACGTTGCCGAGGGTCGGCGCCGCGGCGACCTGCGTGAACTCGATCCCTGTAATGCGCCCGCGCATCGGGTCGGGCGTCGCCATGAGGACGATCGTGCTGCGAAGGACGGCGCTGACGAAGTCGGCCGCTCCCGCGAAGGCGAGGAGGAGAAGCGCCAGCCAGAGTGTGGTCGCGAAGCCGAAACCGACGAGCGCAACTCCCCAGGCCGCCGCGGCGATGACGACGCCCAGGCCTTGCCGGCCGACGTGCGCGAGGGGGCCCGAGAAGATCGAGGCGACGAGCGCGCCCGCGTACGGCGCCGCATAGAGGAAGCCGACGGTCTTCGAGCCGCCGCCGAAATGCGCGCCGATCGCGGGAAAGAGGGCCATCGGCATCCCAAAGATCATCGCGTTCGTGTCCACGAGGAAGATTCCGAGCACGACGGGCTGCCTGCGGACGAAGCGGAAACCCTCGACGATCGAACGCAGGCTGGCAGCCTCGGCGTCGTGAGCCGCCGGCAGCTTGGGCAGGAGCCAGATGCTCGTGAGCGAAGCGGCAAAGCTCGCGACGTCGAAGAGGTAGGTGCCGGTGAAGCCAATCGCGGCAATCACCAGGCCGCCGGCGGCCGGGCCGGCGACGGCGTTGAAGTTCGAAGCGAGGCTATCGAGCGCCGACGCGGCGACGATCTTCTCCTCGCGGACGATCCGCGGGAGGAGCGAGCGCAGCGCCGGCGTGCCGAAGCTGAAGACGGCGGTGCCGACGAAGTCGAGTGCGTAGAGCGCCCAGACGTGCGGATGGGGAAGCGACGCGTTGACCGCGAGCGCCACCGAGACGAGCGCGAATCCGCCCTCGGCGATCAGGAGCATCGTGCGCCGGTCGACGGCGTCCGCGACCGCGCCCCCCACGATCGGCGCGATCAGCAGCGGGCCGAGCGTCGTCAGGTAGAGCAGGCCGACCTGGAGCGTCGAGTGCGTGAGATCGAAGAGCTGGATTGGCACTGCGATCCAGGTGATCTCGCCCGCGAACCAGGAGATCGTCTGGCCGAAGAAAAGGCGCCGAAACGGCCGCGACTCGCGCAGTGGACTGAGATCCACCGTGGCCCGGCGCAAAAACCCTCCGGGCCGCGGCGGCGCCGTGCCGACCGGCTCTTGCTCGAGGGGTGGGTCTCGTGGATCCAGCTAGAAGAGCGGTTCGCTGTCGCCGGGCCGCGCGGTCGACTCGAGCAGCTTCCGGGCTCGGCGGCCGAGGTCGTTGACGTCGACGCGCCCCTGCTGGGTCTGCTCGGCGACCCGCTCAGCGAGGTCGAGGGCCTGGTCGAGCAGCGGCGTGCCGCTCGCGGCCTGCTGGCCCATCTCGTGGAGAATCGTCCGCTCCGTGCGCGAGGCGACGATCGGCTCGCCGACCCCTTCGACCCAAACGAGCGTCCGCCGGCCGTGGCCGCGCCGGTCGTCGCGGATCGGCTCGATCGCGTAGATCTTGTCGGCCCTGGCGTACTTGCCGAAGCCGAGGAAGATCATCCGATTAGCGTCCGCCACGGCCGTAGTATCGCCGCCGCCGCGACGCTCGGCCTTCAGAAACGGGCCAGCAGCTTGCCCCTTGGCTCGAAGACGATGCGGCCGGGCAGCGAGGCGCTGCGCACGTTGTACGCGTAGAAGAGTCCAGCTTCGGTCAGCCTTGCGCCGACCAGAGTCGCAGCCGCCTTGGGCCGAAGCGGGAAAGAGATGCGCTTGCCGTCGCTCAGACGAACCAGGACGATGCGATGCGGTCCGCGCAGCAATGCAAGCCTGGCGCTGACGTCTCCGAGCCGGAGCGCTGCGGCGGGCCCGAGTTGGAGCGACTTTACGACTCCGCCGGTGGACGGGTTGTAGAGGTCGAGCGTGAGGGTTCGTTCGATCGCCAGTCTCGTTCCGCTCAAGGCCACCGCGCGCGCGCTCCCCTCCGATTCGGGAACGGTTGCCACCTGCGCGCCGCTCGCTGCGCGAATCGTCAGGGCGCCTACCGCCTCGACCGCCATCCGTCCGCCCCCGGCCGCCGTCAGCGGGTACGCACCTTGTCCGCGCGCGACGACGATGCGGCGGCCGGCCGATATGCGTACAAGTTTTTGGTTTGTTACCCGGAGCAGCGGATCCTTCTCTCCGCATCCCTGGCCGGCGGGTTTGTCGCAGATCTGCGTCCAGCTGTTATAGGCGAGCAGCGGCCCGCCTCCGAGGAGTTGCCCCACCCAATCCCCCGTCGGATCCTCACCGGCGCGATCGCCGTTGGTCGCGAACTCGAACTGCTTCACGCCTCCGCCGGCGAGCTTGGCCGCCATCACTGTCAGCTCGAGGTTGTTGCCGCCGCCTTGCTCGATCCAGGCCACGCGTCCACCCCCGACCGCGATCCGGCTGACGCCGTCCCCCGAGCAGCCGAGGGTCCCGGGCTTCAAGCGGGTCGTCTGATTGCCGGGCGCGGTCCACACGACGATCCGACCGCAACCCCCCTTGGCGATCGTCGTCACGGCGGCGTGATTACCGTCGGCTGCGAGCATGCCGACGCGTCCGCGAGTGGAGAACACGGCGTCAGGCGAGACGGCTCCGAAAGACTGGGCCGCGCCGGCCAAGAAGAGCGCGATCAAGCCGACCGGCGCGAGCGCGCCCCAGCGGGCTAGCCAGGCTCCTGTCCGGCGCAAGTCCATCGCCCTACGACTGTATGCGCGGGTTGTTGTGATTTCGTCAAGACCGGCGGGTGGCGCCCGCTAGAGCTAGAGCGAAGACCGAAGCGCCTCGACCACCCGCTCCTGGTCCGCGGCGTCGATCTGGGTGAAGAACGGCAGTGCGAGTGTCCGCGAGCACGCGTCCTCTGCGATCGGAAACATGCCTTCGCGGAAGCCGTAGCGCTCGCGCATGAACGGCTGGAGGTGGACACAAGGGACGTACTCAGCGGTGCCGATCCCCTCCGCGCGAAGGTCCGCCATCACGGCGTCACGGTCCACCCCCGGCGCGAGCTTGACGATGTACACGAACCAGGAGCGCCTGTGGTCGGGGTCGTCCGCGAGCGGTGTCTCGACACCGTCGAGGCCGGCGAGCAGTTCCTCGTAACGCGCCGCCGCTGCCGCCCGTAGCTCCAGGATCAGGTCGAGCTTCTCGAGCTGAGCGATCCCCAGCGCGGCCTGGACGTCCGTCCAGCGGTAGTTCCAGCCCACTCGGACGTGATCGAACCAGGCCCCGCTGTCGTACGTGCGGCCCTGGTTTCGGAGGCTGCGCAGCAGCTGCCACTCCTGCTCGGAGTGCGTCACGACGACGCCGCCCTCGCCGGTCGTGATCTGTTTGTTCGGATAGAAGCCGAAGACAGCCGGCGGCCCGTGCCCACCGAGCGGAGTGCCCTTGTACTCCGCACCGAGGGCCTCAGCGGAGTCCTCGATCAGTGCGAGCCCGTGTCGCTCGCACACAGCGCGCAGCTCGTCGAGCTCCGAGGGATAGCCGAACATGTCGACAGCGACGACGGCTTTCGTCCGGGGGGTGATCGCCGCCTCGAGGGCGGCCGGATCCAGGTTGAGCGTCAGCGGATCGACGTCCGCGAAGACCGGGGTCGCGCCCTCGAAGATGAAGCAGTTGGCAGAGGCGACGAACGAAACCGGCGAGGTGATCGCCTCGTCTCCGGGACCGAGACCCGCGATGTGACACAGAAGATGGAGTCCCGCGGTGCCGCTCGAGACCGCGGCGGCGAAGGGCGCGCCAACCTGCTCCGCCACCAGCTCTTCGAAGCGGTCGATCGTGGGCCCGAGCGAGAGCCGTCCTGAGCGGAGCACTTCGAGGACGAGCTCCTCCTCCCGCTCGCCGATCCACGGGCGAGCAAGCGGTATTTCTCGCGTCTCCGTGCTCAAGCTTCTGCTGGCGTGCGCTCGGCGTACTCGAGCCACTGCGCCCAGCGCTCGCTGCGCCCGCGCACGGTGTCGAGATATGCCGCCTGGATCTCGAGCGTCACAGGCCCGACACCGAGCTCGACGTCGTCCACCTCACGCAGGGGAGTTACCTCGGCGGCGGTGCCGCACATGAAAGCTTCGTCGGCAAGGTAGAGATCCGAGCGGATCAGGCTCTTCTCGACGACGCGGTAGCCGAGGTCCTGTGCAATCTGAATCACCGTGTCGCGGGTGATCCCGGGCAGGATCGAGGTTGAGAGGTCGGGCGTGTAGATGACACCGTCCTTGACGATGAAGACGTTCTCGCCCGAGCCGTCGGCGACGAAGCCCTCCGCGGTCAGCAGGATCGCCTCGTCGTAGCCGGCACGGTTGGCCTCGGTGACCGCGAGCATCGAGTTCAGGTAGACGCCGGTCGCCTTGGCGGCATGCGGAATCACGTTCGGGCCGATCCGCTGCCAGCTCGAGATCTTGGCGCGGATGCCCTTCGTGAGGCCGTCTTCGCCGAGATAGGCGCCCCAGGGCCAGCTCATGATCACGACGTCGACCGGGTTCCCGACCGCGGAGACGCCGAGCTCGCCGTAGCCGAAGAAGGCGATCGGGCGCAGATAACACTCGGGCAGGCCGTTGACCGCGATCAGCTCGTGCGAGGCCGCCCACAGGTCCTCGACCGAGAACCGAAGATCCATCCCCAGTAGCTTCGCCGAGTTCTCCAGCCGCTTGAGGTGGTCGGTCAGCCGGAAGACGGCGGTGCCTTGCGGTGTCTCGTAGGCCCGAATTCCCTCGAACACTCCCGAGCCGTAGTGGAGCCCGTGGGTGCCGACGTGGATCCGTGCTTCGTCCCACGCGACCAGCTCGCCGTTCATCCAGATCTTCTCGGTCTCACGCATGCGCGACCTCCTTTGTACTGAGGATACAAGCCAAATCGGCGCCCAGGGTCGGCCGGCCTTCCCACCCGCTCAGCGATTCGTTATGACCTCCCCTGGTCCGCTTCGCGAGCAGGCCCTTCGGGCGCGGTTTCGACGGCGTCCATCGGCTCGGCACGGGACAGCCGTAGCAGCTCGGTCGGCGCCAGCGCCGCCATGTGCCTCGCCGAGCCGGCGCCGATCCAGACCAGTGGGTGCTGAAGTAGCGTGCGGTCGAGGAAGACGGCCTCCACGTGCTCGAGCGGGAACGGTGCCACGGCGCCCGGCTCGTAGCCGGTTGCATCCCGGACCTGGTCGGCTCCGGCGATCCGTGCCTTCGAGCAGCCGGCCGCCGCGGCGATCTTCGACCTGTCCGCGCGGCGATCGCCGGGAACGAGGACGAGAATCGAACGGCCGTCGCAGTCGAAGACGAGCGATTTGACGATCTGGGCGAGCTCGCTGCCGACCGCCTTCGCGGCGTCCTCGGCGGTCGGGGTGCCCTCCGAGAACTCCTCGATCCGGGACTCGGCACCCGACTCGCGCAGGTAGGCCGCGACCCGCTCCACCTCGTCCGGCCAGGAGCGCGCTGCCACGGCGAGAAGCGTAGCCCGCGCAACTGATTCACTCCTCAATCCGTTGTTCTCCCTGGAGACGAAAGGAGCCCCGGGGGATGCAAACACGCGAGGAACGGATCGCGAAGACCGAGTCACTGTTTCGAAACGTCAACGAGCGGATCGCCGAGGCATCCGAGCGGTTCGACGGCGGCGAGGCCGACGATGCCCAGTTCCTCTGCGAGTGCGCAGATCCAACCTGCGCCGAGCGGCTGGAGGTGCCTCTCGACGAGTACGAGCAAGTGCGCGACGACGCCACCACGTTCGTCCTCGATCCCGCTCACGTCAGACCAGAGATCGAGAAGATCGTCCGGCGGCGCCATGGATACGCAGTCGTCAAGAAGGTCAATGCCGCCGCCGCACGGATCGTGCGGAAGCTCGATCCTCGGGCCGAGCCGGCCTAGTACGGGCCCGGAACCCCGGCCTAGTAAAGGCCCGGAACGAAGCGCCGCGGCGTCCGCTCGCGGTAGGCCGTGTAGCCGGGGAGCCGCTCCTCGAGCCAAGACTCCTCGACTCGTGCCTTGAGGTCGAAGACGAGGGCCAGCACGGCCGTCGGGATCAGCCCGAGCGGCGAGTCGGCCACCGACCAGCCGACAGCGAGCACCAGGACGCCACCGTAAACGGGATGCCGGACGCGCCGGTAGACCCCGCCTTCGGCGAGCCTCGCTCCCTCGCGTGGCCGCGGAAAGACTGTGGTCGAACGAGCGAGGAGCAGCGAGAAACCGGCTAGCACCAGCAGTACGAGCGCAGCCAGGATCAGCACGAGGGCCACTACGACGAGGGCGCCGGCGACCGCATCCGGCCAATAGACGCCGCTCAGCGCGGAGAGACCGATGAGGACCATCAGCGCGAGCTGGAGTAGGAACCAGCCCTCGCCGCGCCGGCCCAGCCGCGGCGGGTCGAGAGTCCCTTCAGGCAAGCGAGATGAAGCGGGCGTCGTCGACGAAGCCCTCCGCGCGAACGTCGTCGATCAGGCCCTCCGGCGGCGGTGAGTCCACCGAAAGCGCCATCAGTGCCTTGCCGCCGCGGCGCGTGCGTGAGACGGCCATGTTCGCAATGTTGACCCCTGCCTCTCCGAACAGCGATCCGATCCGCCCGATCACGCCGGGGACGTCGTCGTAGCGGAAGAAGACCAGCAGCGGCGCAAGCTCCATCTCCAGCTCAAAGCCGAGCGCGCTGACCAGCCAGTGGCGGTTGTCGTTGCCGATCGTCGTGCCCGCGACGCGCACCTCGTCGCCGTTCGAGCGGACGATCACGCGCACCAGGTTGGTGAAATCACGGCTGGCGCGGCGCCGTTCCTCGAGCACGTCGATGCCGCGCTCGGCCGCGATCAGCGGCGCGTTCACGTAGTTGACCGGCGTGTCCGCGCGGCCCTGGAAGGCCCCGTTCAGTGCCGCGACGGTGAGCAGCCGAGTGTCGTAACCCGACAAGCCACCGTAGTAGGCGAGCGTCAGCCGATCCGCCCGCCCGCCGGCGAGCTCGAGCGCCAGGCGCCCGAGCTTCGCGGCCAGCGGCACGAACGGGCCCAGCGCCTCCATGTCCTCGGCGCGGATCGCCGGAATGTTGACCGCGTTCGTGACGAGCGCGCCCTCGAGCGCGGCAGCCACCTGCTGGGCGACGATCACGCCGGCCCGGTCCTGTGCCTCCTCGGTGGAGGCGGCAAGGTGCGGGGTGACGACGACGTTGTCGAGCTCGAGCAGTGGGCCCTCGTAAGGTTCCGCGGAGAAAACGTCAAGCGCGGCAGCGGCCACCTTGCCGGAGCGCAATGCCTCGAGCAGCGCCCCCTCGTCGATCAGCTCGCCGCGCGCGGCGTTGATCACACGGACGCCGTCCCGCATCTGGGCGAATGCCTCCTTGCCGACGGAGCCACGGGTCTCGTCCGTCAACGGCAAGTGGAGGGTCAGGAAGTCGGCCGTGCCGTAGACGTCCTGGGGCGACTCGACCCGCTCGGCCCCGAGCTCGCGAAAGCGCTCCTTCGCAACGAACGGGTCGTAGGCGACGACGCGGAGTCCGAGCCCGAGCGCCCGCCTCGCCACCTGCTGCCCGATCCGGCCGAAACCGAGCACGCCGAGCGTCTTGCCCTCGAGCTCGATCCCGCCGTAGCGCCCGCGCTCCCAGCGTCCCTCCTTCAGCGCCGCGTGCGCCTGCGGAATGTTGCGAGAAAGCGCGACCAACAGGCCGATCGTGTGCTCGGCCGCGGAGACGACGGTCGACTCCGGCGCGTTCGCGACGACGATTCCGCGGCGTGTGGCCGCCTCGACGTCGACGTTGTCGACCCCCACCCCAGCTCGGCCGATCACCTTCAAGCGGTCTGCGCGGCCGATGACCTCGGCGGTCAGCTTCGTCGCCGACCGGATCACGATCGCGTCGTAGGCGCCGATCTTCTCTGCGAGATCGCCGTTGAGCCCGACGTCGACCTCGAACCGCTCGCGCAGGAGCTCCACTCCCGCCTCGGCGATCGGCTCGGCGATCAGAACACGCTTCACACGCGGGCGCGCTCTTCGTACGCCTCGAGCGCCCTGGTCACGGCGACGCCGCGCTCGATCTCGGCGCCGAGGTCGGCGAGCACCAATTCGACCGCGGCGAGCGCGGTCGTGATGTCGAAGACATCGAAGTAGCCGATGTGGCCGATCCGGAAGATCTTCCCTTTCAGGGCGCCCTGGCCGTTCGCGATCGTGATCCCGAACCGGTCGCGCAGCGCCGAAACAAGCTCGGTCGCGTCGATCCCATCCGGGGCCTGGATCGCCGTCACGACCGCCGAGCGGTCCTCGTCGGGCGAGAACAGTTCGAGCCCCATCGCCTTGGCGCCCTCCCGGCAGGCGCGGCCGAGCCGCACATGCCGGTCGAAGACAGCCTCGAGGCCTGCACCGAGCAGCATCCCGAGGGCGACGTCGAGCCCGGCGACGAGCGAGACGGGCGGCGTGAACGGCGCGTTGAGCGCAGCCTGTCCCTTTCGCGTCCGCTCCCAGTCGAAGTAGAAGCGCGGCGCGTCGCCGCGAGCGGCCCACGCGCGCTCCGAGACGGTGACCATCGCCAAGCCAGGCGGCGTCATCAGCGCTTTCTGCGAGCCCGAGACGACGACATCGAGGCTCCAGGCGTCGGTCTCGAGCGGGACGGCGCCCAGGCTCGAAACGGCGTCGACCACGCTCAGCCCTCCGTGCTCGTTGACGACGGCGGCCAGCGCCTGGAGGTCGCAGACGACGCCGGTAGAGGTCTCCGAATGCGTGAGGAAAACCGCCTTCGCGCCGGCGAGCTCTTGCAGACGGCCGGCGAGGTCGTCGGCGTTCGGAATCTCGCCCCAGGCGTACTCGAGGGTCTCCACCTCCGCCCCGTAGGCCGATGCGATCGCGCGCCAGCGCTCACCGAAGTGGCCGGCGGAGACGACGAGCACGCGTTCACCGGGAGAGCAGAGGTTCGCGACCGCGGACTCCATCGCGCCGGTGCCCGCCGACGCGAACAGCAGCACCTCGCTTTGCGTGCGGAAGACTTCTCGCAGGCGCGCGAGGGAGCGCTCGTACACCGGCTTGAAATCCGGCCCGCGATGATGGACGACCGGTTGCGAGATCGCCGCCAAGACCTCCGGCGGGACGGGCGTCGGGCCCGGCGTCAACAGGTACCGCTTCTCGCTCATTTCGCTGAGCCTAGCTCAGCGATCGGCTTCTTCTCCCGCAGTCCGCGAGCGACTCTAGTGCAACGCGGGGACGGGATCGACCGCAGCGCCCCGGAGGCGCACCTCGAAGTGCAGGTGCGGCCCGGTCGCCTCGCCGGTCGAGCCGACCCGGCCAACGCGCCTCCCCGTCCCGACGGACTGGCCGACATGGACTGAGAAAGCCGACAAATGCGCGTACATCGAGATGACTCCGTCGCCGTGGGCGACCTCGACGAGCTTGCCGTAGCCGCTCGGGTCATAGGCGGCGAAGACCACGCGCCCCGGTGCGGCCGCACCGACCGGCGTCCCGGCTGGCGCGGGGAGATCGATCCCCGGATGAAAGCCGGTTCCACGTGGGCCGAACGGGCTCCCGACCGTCGCCTGCAGCGGCCAGGCGAGCGCGATCGGGCAGCGCGGGAGAGGTGTCCTCAGGGCGCGGAAGGTTCCCGGGCCGGTGACGCCATCGGGCGTCAGGTGCGCCCAGCGCTGGAACTTGATCAAGGCGCGCTCGGTGTGGCGTCCGAAGCCCCCGTCGATGGCGCCGCTCGGAAAGCCGTGCCACGCGAGGGCAAACTGGAGCTCGGCGACGTCCCAGCCGGCCAATCCGGGCGTGAGGGGACGCGACCCCAGCACGTGCCTCGCGAAACGCCCAAACGCGCGGCGTGTCTTCGGGCCGACGACGCCGTCCGCGGTCAGACCGTGGCGCCGCTGGAAGCGCATGACTGCGGTGGTGGTGCGGACGCCTACGACCCCGTCGACCGGCCCCCGATAGACGTGGTGGTGCCGAAGCGTCACCTGGAGTGCGGCAACGGCCGGACGCCCCGTCGCGTGCGCGGGCGGCGCGGCTAGAAAAGCGCCGACTGCGAGCGCGGCTGCGAGCTTGATGTGGCCGGGTCGTGGCATCACTCGAACGAGGGATCGGCCGCTTCCACAAAATCTTTAGTCCCTGTCTAGAAAACATCAACGGCGCGGCCTTTGCCACCCGGATCTAGACGGACGCCCGGCAAAGCCGGCACTCCTCTCGGTTTTCGCTTTTGCAAGCGGGGTAGCCGACGGAGGTGGCCCGCTACTACCTCGGCTGCATGCACGAGCAGTACCACCCGCGGGGGCTGCTCGAGCAGGCCGTCGCAGGCGAGCAGGCCGGCTTCGACGGGATCGCCTGCTCAGACCATTTTCAGCCCTGGTGGGAACCCGGCCATTCCGGCCAGGCCTGGATCTGGCTCGGCGCGGCCGCTCAAGCTACCGAGCATGTGCCGGTCGGCCCGGCTGTCACCGTCGCCCTGAAGCGCTACCACCCGGCGCTCGTGGCGCAGGGGTTCGCGACGCTCGAGGCGATGTATCCGGGCCGCGTCTTCGTCGGTCTGGGCTCGGGCGAATCGCTGAACGAATCGCCGTTCGGACTCGACTGGCCGCCTCGCGATTTTCAGTTGGCCGCGCTCGAGGAGGCGTGCGGCTTGATCCGCCGGCTCTGGGACGGGGAGCGCGTCGACCACGATGGCAGGTTCTTCAAGACCAAGCGGGCCTACCTCCACACCCGGCCCGACCGACCCCCACCGCTCTACGTGTCCGCGTTCCACCCCGGCGCCGCGAAGGTCGCCGGACGGTACGGCGACGGGCTCTGGACGATGGCCGACCCCGACAGTGGGCCGGAGCTGATCGAGATGTACCGCGAAGCCGCGCGCGAGGCCGGCCGGAGCCCGGGGACGATCGTCCTCGAGGCCGGCTTCTCGTGGGCGCCCGACGATGCCGACGCGCTCGCGGCCGCGCGAGTCTGGAAGGGCGCGGTGCCCGACGAGTTCTATACGGACGACTGGTTCGACCCCCAGGCGATGTACGAGCGCGGCGAGGAAGAGGTCTCAGACGAGGACTTCAAGCAGAGATCCATCATCTCCGCCGATCCCGACGAGCACGTCGCGCGGATCAAAGAGTTGGAGCAGCTCGGCGGGGGCGACGACGTCGTCGTCAAGCTCTCGAACCAGTCCGGCCCGAACGCGCCCGAAGCGATCCGTATCTACGGGGAGCGCGTGCTACCGAAGCTGCGCGACTGAGCGCTCCTGCGCGACCTGGTCCCGGGACGTGTCCCAGGACCAGGTCGTGGGGCAGGGCTACTCGTCCGACTTGTACAGGCCGACCAGATGTCCCTCCGGGTCGGTGAACATCGCGAACGTCACCATCTCCATCTCGGTCACCGGCACGACCGTTTCGCCACCCGCGCCCTCGATCTTGTCCAGCGCGGCCTGCGGATCGGGGACACCGACGTAGAACGTCGCATGACCGGGACCGCCCTGGGCCTGGCCGACGCCGCCGCCGATGCCGGTGTTGGACGCATCGGTCATGCCGTAGTTCATCTCGGGTGCCGGCACGTTGAACTTCCAACCGAAGACGTCGCCGTAGAAGCTGCGCAGCTTCTCGCCGTCCTGCCCGACTACTTCGAACCAACCAACTCGATTTGCCATCTCGTCCTCCTCGCGACCCCGCGGTTTCCTCGCCTTATTACCTGAGACGAATGAGGGCGGATTTTTACGACACTCACTTCGCCAGCTTCTCGCGCAGACGATCGTTGACGGCCTTGGGATTGGCCTTGCCCTGTGTCTCGCGCATCACCTGGCCGACGAAGAAGCCGAGCAGCCCTTCCTTGCCGCCGCGGTAGGCCTCGACCTGCTGCTCGTTCTCGCTGAGGATCCGGTCGATCACCGGGTCGAGCTCCGACGCGTCGGCCACGGTTCGTTCCCGCAGATACTCCTCGGCGGAGAAGCCGTCGGTCGCGCTCGCGGCGACCGCCGCGTCGAAGGCCTCGCGCGGGATCTGGTCGCGGTCTCGTAGCACCTTCGCAACTTCGGCGCCGTTCACGCGGGCGGGATCCACCTCGTGCCTCGTGATGTCATTGAGAACGAATGTGGCGGCGGGCTTCGCTTCGATGCCGGCATCGCGGAGCGCCTCGAACAGGCTCACTCGCTCGGGCTCGGCGTTCAGTGCCTCGGCGTCCCGGAGGTCGACGCCTGCGGCCAGAACCCGTTCGAGCCGCGCGGCCGGCGACTCGGGGAGCGTGGCGCGAAGCTCGTCGAGCGACCACTCGCGCAGCGGCTCGACCGGCAGGAGATCCGGTTCGGGGAAATACCGGTAGTCCTGCGCCTCCTCCTTCGAGCGGAGCGGCGGGGCATCCTCGCGGCTCGGGTCGAAGTGCAGCGTCTCCTGCTCGACCTGTCCGCCGGACTCGTAGATCGCGATCTGACGCTCGATCTCGCGCTCGATCCCGCGCGCGGCGAACGCGAAAGAGTTCATGTTCTTGAGCTCGGTTCGCGTTCGCAGCTCGTCCGATCCGCCCGGCCGGACGCTGACGTTGACGTCGAACCTCAGCGAGCCCTTTTCCATCTCGGCATCGGAGATGCCGAGCTCGACGACGGTCCGGCGAAGCACCTGCAGGAAGCGGCGGGCTTGCTCGGCGCTGCGGATGTCGGGCTCCGTGACGATCTCGACGAGTGGCGTGCCGGCCCTGTTGAAGTCGACAAGCGAGGCTGTCGCGCCGCGGATCCGCCCTTCGGCGCCCCCGACGTGGAGCGTCTTTGCGGCGTCTTCCTCCAGGTGCGCGCGCGTGATCCCGACCTCGGCAACGCCGTCGGGTCCTGGCAGCCGCAGCCGGCCGTTGAGGCAGAGAGGCTCGTCGTACTGGGAGATCTGGTACCCCTTGGGGTTGTCCGGGTAGAAGTAGTTCTTGCGGTGGAAGATCGCGCGCTCGGCGACCCGGCAGCCGAGCGCGAGGCCGAGACGCAGCGTCATCTCGATCGCCTGCTTGTTCGGGACCGGCAGCGTCCCGGGATGCGCGAGGCAGACTGGGCAGGTGCGCGTGTTCGGATCGTCGAGCGCTCCTACGGCGCAGCGGCAAAACATCTTCGTCCGGGTCTTCAGATGGACGTGGATCTCGAGGCCGATTACGGCTTCCCACTTCATCGAAGCCGCTCCGGGACGAAGTCGAAGCCGAGCGCCTTTTCCAATGCGTGGCCGGCGCGAAAGAGCGTGTTTTCCGAGAACTGCGGCCCGATGAGCTGCAGGCCGACCGGAAGCCCCTCCGATAGGCCACACGGGATCGAGAGGCCGGGCAGGCCCGCCATGTTGGACGGGATCGTGAGCACGTCCGAGAGGTACATCGCCAGCGGGTTCTGGGTTCGCTCGCCGAGCCGGAACGCGACCGTCGGCGAGGTCGGCGACACGAGGAGATCGAATCGCTCGAACAAGGCGTCGTGCTCCTGCTTGATCAGCGTTCGCACCTTCTGAGCCTGCCCGTAGAAGGCTTCGTAGTAGCCGGCCGAGAGCGCGTAGGTGCCGAGCATGATCCGGCGCTTCGGCTCGTCCCCGAATCCTTCGTCGCGTGTGCGTGCGTAGAGCTCGCGGAGATCGCCGTCGCCCGCAGACCGGTGGCCGTAGCGGACGCCGTCGTAGCGGGCCAGGTTCGAGGACGCCTCCGAGGGGGCGATCAGGTAGTAGCAAGGGAGGCCGAAGTCGACGGAGCGCGGCAGGCTGCACTCCTCGATCTCGGCGCCGAGCTCCTTCGCGAGCTCGAGCGCGCTGTTCACCCGGTCGCTGACGCCGGGCTCGATCCCCTCCGTCTCGTTCAGCTCCCTGGGGACGCCGATCTTGAGCCCGCGCAGATCCTCTCCCCCCGGCAGCTCAACCGGCTCCGGTAGCTCGACCGTCGTCGAGTCGCATGGGTCGCGACCGGAGACGATCCGGTAGAGCAACGCGCAGTCGCGAACGGTCTTCGTGATCGGCCCGATCTGGTCCAGGCTCGACGCGAACGCGACGATGCCGTAACGACTGACGGTGCCGTAGGTCGGGCGGAGCCCGACGACGCCGCAGAGCGCAGCCGGCTGCTTGATCGAGCCGCCGGTATCGGAGCCGAGCGCCCAGGGCGCGAGGCCGGCTGCGACCGCGGTCGTCGAGCCGCCGGAAGAGCCGCCGGGGACGCGCTCGGGATCCCAGGGATTCCGCGTCGGGCCGAAGCCGGAGTTCTCGGTCGACGAGCCCATCGCGAACTCGTCCATGTTGGTCTTGCCGAGCAGTGGCAGACCGGCCGCCTTGCAGCGCGAGGCGACGGTCGCGTCGAAAACCGGCTCGTAGCCGGCGAGAATCTTCGAACCCGCCGTCGTTTCGACGCCGCGGGTCGAGATCAAGTCCTTGAAGGCGATCGGGACGCCTTCGCCCTCGACCTCGTCGACGGTGGTCAGGAAGGCATGCAGCTCAGGATCGCGCTCGTTGATCGCCGCCCGGTAGGCGCCGTGGAGCTCGGCCGCGGAAACCTCTCCGCGCTCGAGCATGCCGGCCGCATCCTCGGCGGTCAGGCGGAGTGTCTCGATCACATGCGCCCCCTTTCCAACCCATGCGGGGGGTGCAAAAGCGCCCCTACCGAAACGCTAACGAGCAATGACGCATCGAGGGGAGACGCGTCTGCGCCGAAAGCGTGGATCCTTGACGCCGAGCGCACGGACGTCACCCCGCGGGCACGCGAAAGAGGTCGCCATCGCGGTCGGGGGCGTTTGCAAGCGCCTCCTCGACCGAGAGCGACGGGCGCGGCTCATCCTCGGCCCAGACGTTGGCGAGATCGAGGGGATGAGCCGTCGGTTCGACGTCAGAAAGATCGAGCTCGGCGACCTTGCCAACCGCTTCGAGAATCGCGTTCAACTGCTCCTGGAAACGCTCGATCTCCTGCTCGGTCAGATCAAGCCGCGCGAGCTGCGCTACGTGCAGAACCTCATCTCGCGAAATCGCCACCATCGCATCCTCCCAAAAGTCCAACCCGACTCGGAAACACAAACGGTCGCGGGCGGAGCCGGGCTCCGCCCGGCGGGAGCCCAGCCACCAGTGGCAG
>Ga0066667_10000365_pt1 | contig 15131 bp, 16 predicted proteins | sample GraSoiAngelo_116_FD_133943 | JGI IMG/M metagenome (GOLD analysis project Ga0066667, IMG submission 133943) | Grasslands soil microbial communities from the Angelo Coastal Reserve, California, USA - 14_0903_16_30cm | ecosystem: Environmental > Terrestrial > Soil > Grasslands | place: USA...
ACGACGCGCCGGGCCGCTTCGCGTATCGGCCTCTCGCCGACGGGGATCAGCTGGCCCTGGGCCGGGCGACGCTGCGCGTGGACCACGTGCCGGGCCACACGCTGGGCAGCGTGGCGCTGGTCGCCGAAGACGGGCTGGCGCTCACGGGAGACTTCCTTTTTGTCCAGTCCATCGGCCGGCCGGATCTGGGGGGGAAGACCGCCGCGTGGGCGAGACTGCTGTGGGCGAGCCTCGAGCGCGTGCGCCGCTCGTGGCCCGGGGAGCTCCTCGTCCTCCCCGCGCACTATGCGGGAGAATCCGAGCGGCGCGCGGATCGCAGCGTCGCGGCGCGGTTCGACGTCGTCGCGGCGACCAACGTGGCGGCTGCCATCCAGGACGAGACCGCGTTCCTGCGCTGGGTCGCCGACCACGCGCCGGCCGCTCCCGACGCGTACCGCAGCATCAAGCTCGCCAACCTGGGCCTGCTCGAGCTCTCCGACGCGGACGCCGAGGTCCTCGAGTCGGGCCCCAATCAGTGCGCGGTGCCCGGGGCCGCCTAGCCGGTCGCCGCCCGCACCGCTGCCGCCGGCCCCTGCACCACCATGTACGTCCAGTCGCTCGTGCCCAGCGTTTTCATCCCGTAGGGCACGGCCGGGGGGATATGGACCAGATCGTTGGCGGCGACTTCGACCCGGTCGCCGTCGAGCTCCATCACGCCGCGCCCCGACAGCGTGAACACGAGCGTGCCGCGCTCGTCCTCCACCTGCACCGGGGCCTCGGCGCCCGGTCGCATCACTTCGTGCTGCACGCTCAAGCCGACGAGCATGCCGGGGGTGTTGAGCACGGTGTAGCGTCGCAGCCCTTCGTCCCTCGAGGGCAGCTTGTGGAGACGCCGCAGCGTATAGCGGGGCACGACGGAACTTGTGCCCCGTCAAGGCGTTCCCGCAACCCTGTGCAAGGGGGCGGGGGCCGGGCGTCTCTCCTGGTATCTCGCACCAGGACTTGGGTCTCATGCGTACGCTCGTTCACCGGTTCGGCGCCCTCTGGCTCGCCGCCGCCCTCACCACCCCACTCGCCGCCCAGGGGTGGATCGAGCCGATCGTTCCCATTCGCCCGATCCCCGTCGGCCGGGTCGAGAAGGTTCGCACCGCCGTGCAGGTGGCCGTCACAGGCCGCGTGGCACGCGTGACCGTCGAGGAGTGGTTCCGGAACGCCGGGCCGCTGCTCGACGAAGCCGCGTACCTCTATCCGCTCCCCGGCGAGGCCGTGTTCACCGACTACTCGCTGTGGCAAGGCGATCAGGAGCTGCGGGGCGAGATGATGGACGCCAGTCAGGCGCGCAACATCTACGAGATGATCGTGCGGCGACGCCGGGATCCGGCGCTGATCGAGCTGGCCGGCCATGGCTTGGTGCGCGCCCGGGTGTTCCCCATCGCGCCGGGCGAGACGCGCAAGATCACGTTGCGGTATACCCAGGTGCTCGACCGCGTCGGGGACGCGTGGCGGTTTCGGTATCCGAACGGTCCGGTCACGGCCCCGCGGAGCTTCCGCCTCGCCACCGACAGCGGCACCGCCTTCGGCGATCCGTATTCGCCGACGCACCAGGTGCGCAGCACCCGCCACGACGGCCGCCTCGAGGTGACCCTCGCCGATTCGGCAACCACGGGCGACGTGGAGCTGTACCTGCCGCTGGCGGCGCGCACCGTCGGGTTGTCGCTCGTCACGCACCGGCCGCCGGGAGAGGATGGGTATTTCATGCTACTGCTCTCGCCGGGCGCCGCAGCCGACGCCGCGGCGCTGCATCGCGACGTGGTCGCCGTGCTGGACGTCTCAGGTTCGATGTCCGGAGAGAAGATCGCGCAGGCGCAGGCCGCCTTAATCCAGATTCTCGGCACGCTGCGGGCGGGGGACCGCTTCCGCCTGGTGGCGTTCTCGAGCGGCGTGCGGCGCTATCGCGCCGAATGGACGGCGCTGACACCCGAGAGCCGGCGCGACGCCGAGTCGTGGGTACGCGGGCTCGAGGCGGAGGGAGGCACCAACATCGCCGGCGCGCTCGATGAAGCGTTCAGCCAGCCCCCGGCCGACGGCGCGCTCGGCGTCGTGGTGTTTCTGACGGACGGGTTGCCGACAGTCGGCGAGCAGAGCCCCGAGCGCATCGCCGATGCAGCGGACCAGCACCGCGGCGCGTTCCGGGTGTTCTCCTTCGGGCTCGGCTTCGACGTCAACACCTATCTCCTCGACCGCCTCACCGAGCGCGCCCGCGGCGCGACGGAGTACGTGCGCCCCGGCGGCAACATCGAGACCGCCGTCGGCGACCTCGCCGCCAAGCTCGCCAGCCCTGTCATGACCGACCTCAACCTGTCGGCCGATGGCGCGGAGCTGTACGACGTGCAGCCGGACCGCTTGCCCGACCTGTTCGCCAACGACGAAGTCGTCGTGTTCGGCCGGTATCGCGGCGCCGGGAACGGCGAGCGCACCGTGACGGTGAGCGGCCGTCGCGCGGGTCGCACGGAGCGGTTCAGCGCCGGCGCCGACTTCTCGGCCGAGGCACCGCAGGCGCGGTTCATCGAGCAGCTGTGGGCGGCCCGCCGGGCCGGCGCGCTGGCGCAAGAGATCCGTCTCCACGGGCCCAACCCCGAGGTGCTGGAATCCCTGAAGCGCCTGGCGCTGCGCTACGGCATCCTCACCGAGTACACGTCGTATCTCGTGCAGGAGCCGAACGTGGCTGTGGACGGCGTGATGCTGCGGCAGATGCCGCAAGACCAGGCCGGAGCCCCAGCAGTGCAACGGGCGCGGGAGCAAGCCGCCTTCCGGGGAAGCGTCTCTTTGGATGCGATCACCGTCACCGCCGCTGGCGCGCGGGCCGATTCGACGTTGGCCCAGCAGGCCGCCCGCGGCCGCGCGATCCAGCGCGTGGGCGCGCGGGTATTTGAACGGCGCGACAGTGTGTGGACCGACCTGCGGCACGGCGATTCGCTGCGCGTCGTGACGGTGGCGCCCTACAGCGACGCCTACTTCGCCCTGCTCCGGGCGCTGCCCGAGCTGGTGCAGCCCGCGGCCCTCGAGCCCGCCGTGCTGGTGGCCGGCGCGCGGGTGAGCATCAAGATTCAAGAAGGTGGGAAGACGGCGTGGGGAACAGGGGAGCTGGAGGGAATCGTGCGGGGCTTTCGTGGATAGGAGCTGGAGAGCAATGCGGAATGCGGAGTGCGGAATGCGGAATTGTGGCGGGGAGTTCGAAACCCGGGAGATGCAATTCCGCATTCCGAATTCCGCATTCCGCAATTGAGGAACGTGCCCGACGATCTCGCCGAGGTCTATCGCACGACCTACCACGCACTCGTGCGTTTCCTGTACCGCAAGGTCTGGGACGCCGAGCGCGCGGCGGATCTCGCGCAAGAGGCGTTCGCGCGGGCGTTGGTGCACCGACCGGCCAACCCGCGGGGGTGGCTGTTCGTCGTCGCGGCCAATCTGGCGCGGGACGAGGGCCGGCGGCGACTCCGCGAGCGCCGGCACCTGACGCTGCTGAAAGCGGAGCCAGCGGCGACCGGGGAGCACGGCGAGCCCGAAGAAGCGATCGACCTGGAGGCCCGCCGCGCCCGCGTCCGCGCCGCGCTCGAGGAGCTGACGCCGCGAGACCGGGAGGTCCTGCTGCTGTGGGACGCCGGGCTGCCGTACGAGGAGATCGCCGCCCAGACCGGGCTCGCGCCGGGCGCCGTCGGTACGACGCTGGCCCGGGCGCGGCGGCGGCTGGTGGAGGCCTACGAGGTCGGAAGTGAGGAGACGCATGTCGCACGTGGATGAAGGCACGCTGCACGCCTACCTGGACGGAGCTCTGCCGCCTGCGGAGCGGAGCCAGGTGGACGCCCATCTGGCCAGCTGCCCGGAGTGCCGCGAGCGGCTGGCCGAAGCGCGGGCGCTGATCGCTCGCGCCGACGCGCTGCTTGCCCTGGCGCTGCCGGCCGAGCGAGCCGCCCCACCGCTGCACGAGCTGCGGCGGCGGCCGCTCTGGTGGCGGGTGCGGTGGCCGATCGCGTGGGCGGCGAGCATCACGCTCGCAGTCGGGCTGGGGTGGATGTTGCGGGGTCGAGAAGCGCGGCAGGAATTCGCGGCGTTCGCCGAGCGAGACACCGTTCCGCAGGCGGTTGCCACCCTGCAGCGCTCGACCGACGAGCCACGTCCGATGGCCCAGCCACACGCGCCGGCGAGTCGTAGCGGGCCGCTGCACGAGCAGGGTCAGGGCGCCGCTGAGCGAGCGCGCGCCGATTCCTTGATTCCGTCCACGAACGCCGCGTCCGGCGTCGTTCCGATCCTCACCCCGTCCATCGCCACGAGCGCCCGTCCACCGGCGGTCAGGGGGGCGGCGCCGACGCCCGCCGTGCCGATCACCGTGGACGGCATGGTCGCGACCGGCGCCGCGCGGGTCATGGAGCGGGCGCGCGCCGAGCCGGTGATGTCGAGCACGTGGCCGGTCATTCAGCGCGGCTCGGCCTCTCGCATGCTGGGAACCGAGCCGGCGACGATCCCCGGCGTACCGGTGAAGGACATGCGCATGAGCCCGTACGCGGACGGCGTGGTGCTCGTCGAGCAGGTGATCGATTCGACGCTCGTGATCCAGCTGTTCCAGCGGCGAGCGGACGCGGCGGCCGCCGACTCCGCCGCCGCGCGCGGCTATCAGTTTCAGCGGCAGCGCGCCGCCGAGCGGGAGCGCGTGGAGCGCGTGGAGCGCTTGGCCCGGTTCGTCGGACCGCTCAGGGTCGAGATCGCGGGACCGTTGGGGACTGACTCGTTGTCGAAACTCCTGGAACTGGTGAAATAAGGGCGGGCAGAGTCGGGCAGAGACGGGCTGGGACGGGCACTACCCTGCCCGACTCCGCCCGACTCTGCCCGTCCCCGCCCGCCGCCACTCGATCAGCTCCGCGGCCACACTTACGGCGATCTCTTCCGGCGTCTCGGCGCCGATGGCCAGGCCGACGGGGACGCGAATGCGCGCCAGACTCTCGGCCGGGACACCGGCCGCCGTCAGCGCCTTGGTGAGCACCGCCTGCTTGCGGCGACTCCCCAGCAACCCGACGTAACCCGCCGGGGACGGCGCCACCCGCTCGACGATCAGGGCGTCGTGACGATGCCCGCGCGTGGCGACCACGACGGCATCGCGGGCGGTGAGCGGGAATCGCGTCAGGGCGTCTTCCACTCCGCCGGCCAGCACCGTCATTTCGCCCCCGAACCGGCCGGGGTCGGCGTACTCCGAGCGGTCGTCAACGACCACCACCCGGAACCCCGCCGCCGCCGCCGCGCGCGCGATGGCAGCACCGACGTGGCCGGCACCGAACACGAGCACGCGCGGGGCGAGGGCGAACCGCTCGACGACGAAGCGGCGGTCGGCCGAGAGCGCGGCCGGAACCCCCGGCTCGGCGCCGGGGGGCAGCGGCTCGAAGGTCTTGAAGGGTCCGGCGGCAACATCCCACGCGGTCGCCGTCGTGACCACGCCGGCGTCCGCGGCTGCGGCGGCCTCGAGCGCCGCCACGTACTCGGGGTCGGCGACCAGCGGTTCGACGAAGATCTCGACGGTGCCGCCGCAGGAGAGGCCAAGGTCGCCGGCGAGGTCGGCGTTGAGATGGTGGGTGACCAGGGCGGGCCGTCGCCGCGTCTGCGCTTCGCCCGCGGCGCGGAGCACGTCCGCTTCCACGCAGCCACCCCCCACTGTCCCGAGCAGTCGCCCACCCTCGCTCACCAGCATCTTGGTCCCGGCGGGGACCGGCGTGCTGCCAGCGGTGCGCGCGACCGTCGCCAGAGCGCCCGCGCCGCTCGTGCGGGCAAGGTCCGCAGCGACCCGCCAGATGTTCATCAGGCTCCGATCTCTTCCATGGCCGGAAGCTAAGCGCCCGGAGCGTGGTCCGCTCCGGGCGCTCGCTCGTGCCGGGGGCTCTCCTCAGTTCACCGTTATCGTTCCATGCATTCGGGTCCCGGGAGCTCCGTGAATCGTACAGTGGTAGGTGTACGTTCCCGCATTATTGAACGTGAAGGAGAAGGTGCCCCCGCCGACGACCGTCTGGTCGTAGGTCTCGGCGGAGCCGGGATCGCTCGTGACCGTGTGGGTAATGCCGTCCCCATTGATCCACTGCACCGTAGCGGGGTGGGTCACGGTGCGATTGAGCGGACTGAAGGTGCTCGAGACCATACACACCTGCGTCGCGGTGGGGGTGCATCCCCCGCCCGTCCCGTAGGAGGAATCCTTGCATGTCGCCAGCGCCAGCACCGCCGCGATCCCGACGAACATCGCCAATCGCATGATCGCCTCCACAGGTTGCACTAGGGGACTGCCGAGATGCCCTGTCCTACCCCTCAAGACGTCTCAGGGGCCCCGGCCGGATTGCCGGAGCCCCTGGCGCCGTCCGCGGGCAAGTTCAGCGGACTTGGATCGTGCCGGTCATGCCGGGGTGGATTTTGCAGTAGTAGGTGTAGTTGACGCCCTGCTTGCCGAACGAGTACAGCACGATGAGATCGGGGTTCAGCTGAGCATCGAGCTTCCAGGTCGTGTCCTGCGCGTTCGCATTCGCAGTGACCGTGTGAGAAAGCGTGCCGAAATTCTGCCAGCAAACCCTCGACCCGGCGGAGATGGTGAAGTTCGTCTTGTCGAAGGTCTGATTGTCCAGGGCGTTGACCGTGACGTTCGCGCCCGTCGACTCGCACCCATTCCCGTTGCCGCTGGGGTTGCTGCTGCACGCGATGCCGAACGCGATCCCCGCGCTTCCGAATAGAACCAGCAACCGCTTCATCGTGCCTCCCATGATCGTTCCCGGGAGAAACATACCCCTCAATGCTGTTCGCGTTCGAGGGTGTCGGCGGCGAGGCGCGGAGACAGCATCGGCCGGCGGGCGGCAAACCAGGCGATCGAAAGGAGGTACAGGCCTCCGAAGAGCGCCGTCACGCCCAGCTCCGGCAGCCCGATCGCGGGTCCGGCGCCGCCGTTGATCGAGGGCACGACTTCGAGGTAGCGCTCGAGCCAGATCCCGACGAGGCTGACGAGCGCGAAGCCCACCATGGTCGGAGCGTACTGCTTCGGCTTGACGCCGAGCAGGCCGATGAACGGGATCACGAACACGAGCAGGAACACGGCGGTCCCGACCGGCCGCCACGGGCCCCACAACCGATAGAAGACGAAGAACGTCTCTTCCGGCATGTTGCCGTACCAGATCACCAGGAACTGGGACCACATCAGATACGCCCAGAACACGGTGAACCCGAAGCACAGTTTGCCGAGGTCGTGCTGCTGGCGGGCGGAGTAGAGCGCGCCCAACCCCATGCGGCGGCGCATCGCGATGGCGAAGACGGCGGTCGCCATCAAGGCGGCGAGGAAGCTGCCCATGAAATAGAATGCGCCGTACAGGTTGCTCACCCACTTGTGCGCCAGCGACATCACCAGGTCGTACCCGAGCAGCGTATAGCCAAGCGCGAACGCCAAGATCAGGATCGCGGCGTCGCGGCTGATCGCGGTCTTCTCCTTTTCCGACACCGGCTCCGCGCGACTGCTCGCCAACTCGCGCGCGTCGGGCGCGACGTCGGCGCGCACGAAGCGCCACGTCAGCCACGCCAGCAGCGCGAAGACGGCGGTGTTGCGCACGAAAAACCACTTCGTCGTCAGCCACCACCCCACGTCCGGCCGCGGGTCGTGCAGCCACGAATAGATGAACGGGCGGCCGAACAGCTCCAGGACGAACAGCACCACGACCAGCACCGTGAACGGCGCCGCCGCCTCCGCCAGCCGGATCACCACGCCCGACCAGTGTCCCTTGGCGAGCTTCTGCGTGGCGGCGAGCACCACGCTCCCCTGCGCCAGCCCGGCCCAGAACAGCAGGTTGAAGTGCCACGACTGCCAGATGCGGGCGGGATGCCCGCCTATGAGCCCCCAGATGACCACGAGCAGGCCGAGCCCGGTGAACGCCAACCCCCAGTTGCGGACCGCGGCCGCCGGGAACGCACGGGCTCGGTGCGCGAGCTCCGCCCGGCTCACCGTGGCGGCGCTCATCGCGTCCCCCCGACCGCCTGCTGCTGCAGCTGCCGCACGTAATTGACGAGGTCCCAGCGGTCGGTGCCGTGGATCTTGTCGCCGTAGCGCGGCATCACGATGCGTCCCATCGCGGCAGCGTTGATGATCATGCCGAAGAGGTAGCCGTCCGAGCGACCACGGGCGACCGCGTCGGTGAGATCGCGGATCCCGGGGAACGGCCCGCCGACGGTCGCCGAGATCGGCCCGTCGCCCTTGCCGGCCTCGCCGTGGCAGACGAGGCAGTACGTCGCGTACACCCATTTGCCGCGGTTCAGCGACTCGGCGGTGCGGGTGCGCGGGTTCACCAGCCGCTCGGCGGCGGCCGCGGGGAGCGAGTCGGGCTCGGCGCCCGTCACGGGGACCGTGCCGGGTACGGGCGGACGCGCCGGCTGGCTGTACGGCTTGACGCTGCGCTGGTGGCGCATCGTGGCGAACCAGCCGACGTGGTGCACGACGTAGTCCGGGTCGCAGGCCAGGGCGGCAAGGGCGGTAAGAACCGCGAGGACGGCACGCGGCCTACGCACGGCGCACCTCCTCCGCGCCGGCGCCGAGCAGCAGCTTCTCGACGGCGCCCGCCTTGTCCGCGCCGCACGGCACGAACACGCCGAACTTGTCGTTGGTGAACCGCGGATCCCACGCGATGGTCCCGAGCCGGCGCGCCGCGTGCGCCGCGTTGAACAGGATGCCGATGATGGTGGACAGCGCGCCGAACAGTACGGTCATCTCGAACATGATGACGACGTAGGGCGGTATGGACCCGATCGGCTTGCCGCCGACGACGATCGGCCAGTCGTACGACATGTACAGCGTGAGCCAGGCGCCGAACGCGCACCCGGCGATCCCACCGATCAGGGTCCACATCCGCACGGGACTGACCGGTTGCGCGAGGACGTCCTCGAGCTCGTGCCGCGGGACCGGCGAATACACCGTGAGGCTCTGATAGGCGCCGGCCTGCAGCCGCTGGATGGCATCGACCGTCGCGTCGAGGTGCGCGAACACGCCGAGCACGCCGGGCGTGGCGGGCGGCCGGAACAGGTCGTGCAGCGGTCCGGGGAGCCGGAGCGGGAGCCGATGCTCGCTCACCGGGCGTGCGCCTCCGCGGGCCGGCCCTTCGTCGGGGGCGGCAGGACCTCCTTCACCTCGGTGATCGACACCGCCGGGAAGTTCTTCACGAACAGCAGGAACCACATGAAGAACCAGCCGAAGCTGCCGGCCATGATGCCCCAGTCGGCCCAGGTCGGGTTGTAGGTGGCGTTGGACCAGCGCTCGAACGGTTCGCCGGCCAGCGACACCACGATGATCACGAAGCGCTCGAACCACATCCCCACGTTGACGAAGATGGAGATGACGAACAGCCCCGTGATGTTGGTGCGAATCTTCTTGAACCACAGCAGCTGTGGGAGGAACGCGTTGCAGATAATCATCGTCCACGTGGCCCACCAGAACGGGCCGAAGGCGCGGTACCAGAACGCGGCTCGCTCGTGGGCGTTGCCACCGAACCAGGCGACGAAATACTCGCACAGGTACGCGTAGCCCACGATCGAGCCCGTGAGCAGGCACAGCTTGGCCAGGTTCTCGAAGTGGTGGGCGGTGATCAATTCCTCGAGGTGGAACAGTTTGCGGATCGGCACCAGGAGGCTGATCACCATCGCGCAGCCGGAGTAGATGGCACCGGCGACGAAGTACGGCGCGAAGATCGTGGCGTGCCAGCCGGGGACGATGGCCATCGCGAAATCCCACGACACCACACTGTGCACCGACAACACCAGCGGCGTGGCGAGGGCGGCGAGGTAGAGGTAGCCGCGCGTGAAGTGCCGCCACTCCTCGTTCGTGCCCCGCCAGCCCAGGGCCGTCAGCTGGTACAGCTTCTTGCGCCACCCCGACGCCACGTCGCGCACGGCGGCGATGTCGGGGACCAGCCCCAGGATCAGGAACACCGTCGAGACCGTGAAGTACGTCCCGATCGCGAACTCGTCCCAGATGAGCGGCGACTTGAAGTTGGGCCACAGGCCGCGCTCGTTGGGGTACGGGAGCGTCCAGTAGAAGTACCACTGGCGGCCGATGTGGATCAGCGGGAACAACGCCGCCGTCATCACGGCGAACACGGTCATCGCTTCGGCGGTGCGGTAGATCGCGGTGCGCCACCCCGAGCGAAAGAGAAACAGAATCGCCGAAATCAGGGTGCCCGAGTGGGCGATGCCCACCCAGAACACGAAGCAGGTGATGAAGACGGCCCAGTACACCGGGTGCGAATAGCCCGCCAGCCCCAGGCCATAGCGCAGCAGGTACAGCAGGCAGATGATCCCGATCGCGAGCAGGGTGACCGCCGCGCCGAGCAGCAGGAAGTAGCCTTTTCCCGGGTTGCCCAGCGTGCGCGCGATGGTGCGCGTGACGAAATCGTAGGTGACGCGTCCCGACGGCTGGGCCATCGTCAGGCCGCTCCCCCGCTCGGCGCGGTCACCTTGGCGAGATAGGCGATGGCGGGCCGGGTGTTCAAGCCGGCGAGCACGTGATAGCCGCGCGGGTTGTCGGAGAGTTGGCGCACGCGCGAGCGTGGATCGTTCAGGTCGCCGAAGACGATCGCCTCCGACGGGCAGCCTTGCGCGCACGCGGGGAGGAACTGCAGCTCCGCGTCGTCGAGGCGGCGGTCGGCGAGGCGGGCTTCGTTCTGCTTGCCGCGGATGCGCTGCACGCAGAACGTGCACTTCTCCATGACGCCTTTCTCGCGCACCGTGACGTCCGGGTTCAAGAGCAGCTGCAGCGGCTCCGGCCACGCCTCGAACTCCCCGCCCGGCTCCGCATAGTTGAACCAGTTGAAGTAGCGGACTTTGTACGGGCAGTTGTTGGAGCAGTAGCGCGTGCCGATACAGCGGTTGTAGATCTGGCCGTTGAGCCCGTCGGGCGTGTGGTACGCCGCGAACACGGGACACACGGGCTCGCACGGCGCGTTGCCGCACTGCTGGCACAGCATCGGCGTCGTGACGGCGTGCAGCGACTCCCCGTCCTTCCCGCCGGTGAAGTAGCGCTCGATGCGTATCCAGCTCATTTCACGGTGGCGGCGCACCAATTCTTCGCCGACGGTCGCGAGGTTGTTCTCCGCGTAGCAGGCGGTCACGCACGCCGAGCAGCCGGTGCAGCGCGAGAGATCGATCGCCATCGCCCAGCGCGGATGCGTGCCCGCGTAGCCGCCGAGCGCGGCCATCTCGCGCTGCGCCTCGGCCCACCCCTCCTCGGCCCCGCGCGCGTAGGCGGGCGTTTCCTCCGCTTCGAAGACGTGCTTACCGGGTCTGAGCCGCTGCGCCTGAGCGAGGGGGAGGACGTTGACGATGCCGTGGCCGTGCTCGCGCGCGTTGCCCTCGGTCGTCGCGAGGAAGACGTGCTCGGCGGTCTTGGTGACCTTGACGGCGACGACGAACGTCCGGCCGCCGGCGCGATTGGGCTCCCCCGGCAACAGATCGAACGCGTTGAACGAGCGGCCCGCCGCGTAGCGCCCGTACGCGACGTGTCCCTGCCCCGTCGGCACCGCGACCACCCGGGGCCGCACGGTCGGGGTGATCCACACCGGCGCGCGCACCTCGCCCGCTTCCGACTTGAGCAGCACCACGTCCCCGTTCACGACCCCCCACTTGCCCGCGGTTTCCGGATGCACCTCCGCCCAGCCGTGCCAGGTGATCTTCGAAACGGGGTCGGGCAGCTCCTGGAGCCACGGCTTGTTGGCGCCGCGGCCGTCGTGCAGCGCCGGGTGCGGGAAGACGACGGCCGTCGCATCGCCTTCTGCGAAGGGGAGCGCGGCCTCGCCCATTGCGGCGATCGCGCCCGGGCCCAGCCGCACCGACCGTGTCGCGATTTCGGTATAGACACCGCCGTGCGCCAGCGCCGCCGTCCAGAACTCCTCGAAGCTCTTGCCGCCGCCATGCCGCCGGTGCACGTCGCGCCACGCGGTCTGCAGGTAGTCCTTGAACGTTCCGGTGCGGCCCGCGGCGCGCAGGATCGCGTCGCCCGCGCGCATCGTGCCGGGGAACACGGGCGCCATGACCGGCTGCTGCAGCGCGTACACGCCGGCGCGCGGCCGCGCGTCGTTCCATTGCTCGAGGGGGTGCAGGTCGGGGAGCACGAGATCGGCGGCGCGCGCGGTCTCGTCCGGATCGGACGAGAAGCTGACCTTGAACAGCACCTTGCCCAGGGCCTGGGCGAACGCCGCGTCGGCGTGCGCCGGGTTCGCCCCGTGCACCAGCAGGACGGCGACTTTTCCGCCCGCCATGTCGCCGCGCAGCGCCGCGAGCTGGCGATAGCTGCCCGCAGCGTCCTGCGCGAGATCCGGCCCGAACTGCACCGTCCGTCCGACGGCTCCCGCCACGTAATTGAGGAGGTTCACCGCCGCCACGATCTCGGCTCCGTTCGCCGCCTGGGCGGCCACCCCGCCGGCGACGGCGAGCCCGCCACCCGACGCCGCGAACTCGCGCGCCAGGCGCTCGATGGTCTTGGCGTCGACGCCGATCTGCGCCGCGACCTTGTCGGGCGCGTGTGCCGCGAGGGACGGGCCCAGCCGCGTCGCGTCGGCGGGCGACCGGGCGAGCCGGCGCGACACGATGACTTGGGCCATCGCGAGCGCCAGCAGGCCCTCGGTTCCCGGCGCAGCCGCGATCCACTCGTCCGCGGAGAGCCCCGTGAGCGACAGGCGCGGGCCCACGTACACGTACTTCGCCATCGAGCTGTCGGCGCCCGCCGCGAACGCGTGGGCGCGCGTGAACGCGTTCTGGAACTCGACCGGGGAGAGCCACGTCTCCATGAAGTCGGCGCCGAACGAGACGATGTACTTCGCGGCCGCGAAGTCGTAATGGGGCACGGCCGCGGTGCCGAACGCCAACCGGTTGCCCTCACGCAGCGCCTCGAGCGCGAACGACTCGAACGCGATACGCCGTCCACCCACGGCCCGCATCCATTCGTCCACCAGGTCGCCGAAGGCCCCGGTCTCGTGTCCCGTGACGAACACGATCCCCTTCCCCTTCGCATCCGCGACCTTCTGCGCCAACAGCTGGATCGCCTTGTCCCAGGTCGTCTCCGCGAGCTGCCCGTTGGCTCCACGCAGCCGCGGGCCGGTGATGCGGTCGGGGTTGTAGAGGCCCTGGAGGCCGGCCTGGCCGCGGGCGCAGAGGCGGCCGCGGTTCACGGGCGAGTCAGGGTTGCCCTCGAGCTTGACGGCGCGGCCTTCGCGGACCCGAGCCCGGAGGCCGCAGCCCGCCGCGCATTCGCGGCAGGTGGTCGCGTACCACGTGGCGACGCCGGGGATCTGGTCATCCGGCGCGACGAGGTACGGGAGCAGCCGCTGGGTCGGCTCGGGGCCGATGCCGCAGCCGGAGAGCGCTGCGGCGCCACCCCCGGTAACGCCGAGGATCTTGAGGAACCGCCTGCGGTTCATCGCGTCAGTCATAGCGTCTCCGCAGCCGTCCTAGAAGTGGCACGCCGTGCAGTCCTGCGTCACCTTGCGCTGGACGTGGCAGCGGACGCACCAGCCCATCTTGAGCGTCGCGACCTGGTAGATCCGCGGCTGTTTGGCGACTTCGCCGTGGCAGTTGGCGCAGGAGGCGGCGTCCGTGCCGAGCACTTTGATGTGGCGCATGTGCGGAAAGTGCACGAAGTCGGGGACGGCATAGACGCGGATCCACTCGGGGGGCGACCGATCGCGCCACGCACTCCTGATCTTCGTGATCTCGGCGCGGTGACTGTCGGTGGTGCCGTTGATGATCTGGTGGCACCCGATGCACGTCTGCACCGAGGGAATCCCCGGCTCGCTGGAAATCGCGGCCGAGTAGTGGCAGTACATGCAGGGGATGCGGTCCTGACCGGCGTGGATGTCGTGGCGGAAGAATATCGGCTGGCGGGGACCCTTGAGCTTCCCGGTATCGCTCTGGCTCAAGACGGGGGCTCTGAATCCCGGAGCGGCAGGCCCGCCCTGCGCCGCCACCGGGCGGGCGAGCAAGAGCACCGCGATTCCTCCCCCCCACATGCACCACTCACCCTTCGTCATCAACGCGATAGCCTCGATGGCGAATGTTTACGACGTGTGGTTGTGCTGTGCTGCTGCGTGCCGGCGTGCGGGCGCCGCAATGTATCTCCGCCCGGGAACCCCGCACAAGGGCGCGGTCACGTCATTCGGGCCGCGCGAGGAAGTGGTGTTTCATCCGGACCACGTCGACGAACGCGTCGACGGCGTCCAGATCGCCGAAGCTGAGCCAGCACCACCGCAGGCCTTCGGCGTGCACGCCGTCCCGCACCGCCTGCTTGATGACCCGGGGCAGCCCGTTCGCCAGCACCAGCTCCTGCTGCTCGGCTTCCGTGAGCACGAACGTGCCGCTGGCTCCCGACTCCATGGGATGCAGGAACCCGAGCTTGCGGCCACCGACCTCGTACATCCACACCCACTTCCACGTGGTACCGAGGTACACGACCTGCTCGGTGACGTGCTTCAGCGCCCGGAGCCCCTCGCGGGCCCGTTTGAAGCGGCCCGCCGCCCGCGACGCTAGGTCGCGCAACGGGGCGTCGACCTTGGGCCGCTCCCGCGGGTTCAGATAGAGGTTCGTGGCCCAATACTCGGCCGGTGGCTTACTGGTCATGGGCATGATGGCCCACCAAACCTACGGTACGGGTCAATACCCACGTCCGTCACTGGGACAGACGCCGCATCCGCAGTAGCGCGAAGACGGCCCCGACCGCCAGGTAGACACCCGCCAGGGTCGTCTCGCCGCGCCCGAACGCCCGGACGGCGAGATAGACCCAGATCCCCAGCCACACGATGATCAACACCCAACCACCCCTGCTGATGGCCATCGTACTCCTCCGACGCGGACTGGAAAGCGACCCGCTCTAATGTACGACGCGACCTGCCGCTCGCTCCAGCACGGTCCAGCGGCGCCGCAGTCCGGTCAGGGTGCGTTGCAGCGCCGCGACGCCGGCCACCGCCTGTGACGTGGGCGCGGCGTCCGTCTCCTCGACGACGTCGTACAGGCCGGCGAGCTGCCCGGCCAGCCGCGCCAGTCCCGGCTGCGCAGGCCGCCCTGGGGCCGGCTGACCGCGGGCGCCGCCGTTCTCCAAGGAGTCCGCACGG
>Ga0066667_10000383_pt1 | contig 14837 bp, 12 predicted proteins | sample GraSoiAngelo_116_FD_133943 | JGI IMG/M metagenome (GOLD analysis project Ga0066667, IMG submission 133943) | Grasslands soil microbial communities from the Angelo Coastal Reserve, California, USA - 14_0903_16_30cm | ecosystem: Environmental > Terrestrial > Soil > Grasslands | place: USA...
CCGTAAGAACGATGACAAATCCCGTCCCCAAAATGGAGCACCCCGCCTTATCTCAAGGAGCCAAAAGAACCTATTGGCGCGTGGAAGGCTCCCTGCTCGAAATTGGCGCTTTGCGACCAGTGGGCTTCTTCACCTGGAACGCACGAAGCTTTTCCGAGCGCTGGGCCCGGCGCGCCGGGATGGCCGGGATGGCGCTGACTCGGCCTGTTGCGTACGCAGCAAGCCGCACTTTTGCCACTCGGTTCCTGCACTCGCTACTGAGGGGAGTCAGCCGCGACCGGCTGGACCTGCTCGGCGAAGAGTATTTTCATTACGTCCTGAAGCCACAACTCCGCCGCGAGGCAGTGGAAAAGGTCGTGGCGGCCGTTCGTCAGGGCGACCAGGTCGTGCTGGTTGGGCAACTGCTGGAAAACATTCTTCGCCCGCTGGCGCACCATCTTGGCGTGGAAGCATTTCTCGCGAACCGCTTGGAATATCGCGACGGCAAGGCCACGGGTCGCTTGCTGGATCCTGTGGTGCGCCCGCGAGGACCTTTCGCGTGGTTGGCGAGTAGTTCCGTCGACGGACGAATTTCTAGAGGAAAGCTGATGAACCAGCTTGGCTTGCCAGAAAAGGTTGAGCTTCTGGAAAAGGGGATTCAGGCGACGGCTCGGCCACGAACGTACATTCGGGGACCGGTGGCCATTTTTGGAGGCGCGCCCCGGTTGGTGAACTTTTCGGTGCGGGAAACGCTGGCGAAGCGGGACATTTTGCTGATCGGTGTGACGGGTTTTATCGGGAAGGTTTGGCTCGTGGATTTGCTCGAAAAGATTCCGAACATCGGCAAGATCACCCTGCTGATTCGGCGGAATCGCACCACCTCGGCGCAACGGCGATTAGAGAAAATCGTGGAAGAATCACCGGCATTCGACACGCTGCACGAGCGGCACGGACGAAAGCTTGGCGCCTTTTTGAGTGAGAAGGTGGAAGTGGTCGAAGGGGACGTGAGCCTGCCAGGCCTGGGCCTGGACGAGGCGACGCAGGGGCGGCTGCAAAAATCGCTGGACTTGATCGTGAATAGCGCGGGTCTGACGGATTTCAACCCAGATTTGCGCGACGCCCTTTCCTCGAATGTGGATTCGACGCTTCATCTGCTCGATTTCCTTCGGAAATGCCAGCGCGCCGGCCTGATCCATCTTTCCACCTGCTACGTGGTGGGCATGCGCAATGGCCGCGTCAGCGAGCAACTGGAAGACAATTACAATCCCACGAGGGATCCGCGGTTCGATGCGGAAAATGAGATTGCTTCCCTGCGCGAGAGGGTTCGGCGCATTGAGGCGCGCGCTGAGAGTCCCGAACTGAGCAAGGCGTTACGCAGGCAGGCTCTGGGACGTGGCGGTGACGAGACTTCAGCACCCGCGGGAGAGCTGGAAGGAGTGTTGCGGCGCAACCGCGCGCGCTGGGTACGTAACCGGCTAACGCACGTGGGCATGCGTCGCGCGCAACACCTGGGCTGGCCCAATACGTACACGTTTACGAAGAGTCTGGGCGAATCGATTTTGGCGCGGCACGGCAAAGATCTTCCCATTGCCATCGTGCGTCCGTCGATTGTCGAGAGCTCGGAGCGTTCGCCGTTTGCCGGCTGGAACGAAGGAATCAACACCTCGGGGCCCCTGTCGTATTTGCTGGGCACCAATTTCCGCCAGCTTCCGTCGAACGAGCGGAAATGCTTGGACGTAATCCCAGTGGATATGGTGTGCCGTGGGATGACACTAATTGCCGCCGCGCTGGTCGCTCGGCGACATGCAAGGCTGTACCAGCTCGCGACCTCGGCCATCAATCCCGTCAACATGGGACGCAGCATCGAGTTGACCGGACTGGCGCACCGCAAGTATTACAGAAGTTCGCAATCCATCGAGAACTGGCTGAAGGTGAAGTTCGAGTCGATTCCGGTCTCCAAGCAGCGCTACGAGGTGCTCTCGATCCCCATGCAAAAGGCGGTAGTCTCTGGAATCAACCGAGCGGCCGCCAGCCTGCGCCTGAAGAAAGCGCCGTTCGCCAAAGCCGAGCGTGACCTGATTCGCGCGGAAAAGCTGATCGAGCTTTACGAGCCGTTCATTCTCCACAATGAGCAGGTCTTCGAGTGCGAAAACGCGCGCTTGCTTTCGGCAGCCTTGCCGCCTGAAGAACGCGCGCTTTTCGATTTCACGCCGGAAGCCGTGGATTGGTGGGATTACTGGATCAATGTGCACATCCCGGCGTTGCGCCGCTGGTGCTATCCGCTGATGGAAGGCCGGCCGCTGAAAGCGCGCGAGCCGCGCGCGCTTGACTGGAATGGGAACGGTGCGCCCGCGGAGCATGAGGCTCTTTCCAAAGCGGCGCCGTCATCCGATTGATTTATGGCGATCTTGGTCACCGGTTCGACCGGCTATTTGGGCAGTTACGTGGTCGCGGGGCTCCTCGCAGGGCATCGCGACAAGCTGAATTTGCTGGTGCGAGCGAAAACCGAACAGGAAGCGCGCGAACGGCTTTGGACTTCCCTGCAATTGCATTTTGAGTTTCCGGAATTCCTAGAATACCTAGACACGCGGATGCGCATTTTCCGCGGCGATTTGACCAGCGAGTGGTTTGGTCTGGCGGACGACGAATACCATGCGCTGGTAGACACTACGGATTCGCTGATTCATTGTGCGGCTTCGCTAAACCGCAAATCGGAGAAGCAATGCCTGAACGTGAACCTGCGCGGCACGCTGGAAGTGATTCAACTGGCGCGTCGGGCGCAGGACCGTCATGGGCTGCGCCGGTATTCGCAGATTTCGACCGTGGCCGTCGCGGGAAAACGAAAAGATGAAGTGGTAACCGAAGATGGCGCCATCGATTGGGAACGCTCGGACTACGATCCTTATGCCCGCACAAAAAAGTTTTGCGAACACATGGCCAACCGATGGCTGCCGGATGTGCAGAAGACGATCTTCCGCCCCGCGATCGTGCTAGGAGACAGCCGGCGACCGGAGACTTCGCAATTCGACATGGTGCGGGCGGTCCATTTCCTGGCGCGCATGCCCGTGCTTCCGCTGCGTCCGCACGATAGAATCGACGTCGTGCCCGCGAACTATGTCGGCAAAGCGGTGGTGACCATTCACCAGAAAGAAGCGCCCGCACATGGCATCTATCATCTGTCTTCCGGACGGGGGTCGCAGACCTACGTGGAACTAACGGAGGCGATTGCCCAGGCAGGCGGAATGCGCAGACCATTATTCTGGCCTTCGCTGGATGGGCCGTTTTCGCGAACGGTAAATTGGGCGGCGAAACGCGGAGGCGCGGTGGGACACGCGGCTTCCCTGCTCAAAGTGTTCTGGCCGTATCTGGACTGGAATACGGTGTTCGATAATTCGCGGGTGGTCGCGGAACTTGGCGAAGCGCCGGCAAAATTCTCGACGTATGCGGCCGGCCTTCTGAAATTCAGCCGAGATAATCATTTTCGCTACCCAGCCAAACCTTGGCCGGCCAACGCAAGTGCTGAGAGGGCCGCAGTGGGGCGAGCGAGCGCATGACCGACTTTCTCCTGGTCGCATGGGTCAGCGCGCTGATCGAGATGCGGCGCTTCGGATGGATGCTGGGTCTCGGCAAACCTTGGACCCCCGGCGAGAAACTGAAGCTGCTCTTTGCAGGATACAACGGCACGCGGAATACGGGCAGTGACGTGCGCGTGCAAGAAATGCTGCGGCAGGTTCGGCACATCCTGGGAGCGGAGAATGCCGATTTCAGCGTAATGACACAGAATTTCGCACACAGCAAAGGGTATTTTGAGGGCACGCGGCAGGTTCATTTGCCCGATGTTTATCCTCCGTTTCTGTTTCGTGAAGTGGGGCAGAATCACGGCGTCGTCGCGTGCGAAGGCTCGATGTTCAAAAGCAAGTTCGCCAATGCCCTGACGACGATGATGATCGGGTCGCTGGGGTTGGCTGCCGCGGAGAACAAGCTTTCCGTGGGTTATGGAGGAGAGGCGGGGCACATGGACCGGCTCGTGGAATCCATGTGCGCGCGATACGTCAAAGACTCGCTGGTTATTACCCGCAACGTCGAATCACAGCGGCTATTGAGCTCGTTGGGAATTCCCACGGAACTTGGCACAGACACCGCGTGGACCTTTGAACCTCATCCTCCGGAGTACGCAGGAAAGGTGCTGCGCGAAACGGGCTGGGATGAGAAGACACCAATTTTGGTTTTGTGCCCGATCCATCCCTATGTTTGGCCCGTGGAAGCTTCCATTTTGAAATACATGGCCCGCGCAACGACGGGAGCTTACAAGGACAGCCAATACCGAACCGTGTATTTCTTCCAGTCAGGTGCCGAAGTCGACCGGAAATACAGTCAGTACATCTCTGGATTCACCACAGCGACGCAGGCTTTCTTGCAGCGGCACCGGGTATTTCCGATTCTGGTGGCCATGGAGCGGCTTGACGCCGATGCCTGCCGAAAAATTGCGGAGCAGATTCCGGGTACGCCGGTATTTACGTCCGACGATTACGACATGTTCCAGCTGGTCTCCATTTTGCGCGCGTGTTCGTTTATGGTTTCCTCGCGCTATCACGGCATCGTTACCTGCATGCCGAACCTGGTGGCTTCAGCGGGGGTAACCATGGACGAGCGCATCCAGAACCTGATGCGCGAGCGCGGCCATGAACAACTGATGCTGAGCGTGGATGATCCCGAACTCGAATCGAAGTTGTCTGAGGTCATGGAGACGTTGGTGAAGGAAGCGGAGGGCGTTCGCGAGGGAATTGGGCGGACCGTGGTACGCAATCTCAAGGGAATGGCACGCATGGGCATGTTCCTTGAGAATGTCGTGCATCGCCAGTATCCGGACTTTCCGATTCGGAGCGGGGTGCTGTCCTGGGAAGACTACCTGCCACCCCTGAGCAAGAATTTGCTGCAACTCATGGAGCGCTACGACTCCGTACCGGCTACTCTTGCGGCGGCTCATTAATTCTTCATGCAGAATTTTCTTGAAAATATCTTCGCGCAGTTAAAAAAGGCAGATGTGCGCGCCGTACTGCGGGAGATCCACGGCGAACAGTTTTTGAGCGTGACCGGGAGTGAATTGCTCCAGCAGGTTGAGCAAGTGCGGGCATTCCTCCGTAGTTCCGCGGTTCAGCCGGGAGATCGCTGCGCGCTGCTTGCGGCTAATTCCATCCGGTGGGTGGCGGTTGATCTGGCAATGATGGCCGAGGGCCTGATTGTGGTGCCGCTTTATTCACGGCAGGCGCCCAGCGAACTGGCGGCAATGATGAAGGATTGCCAGCCGCGCCTGCTTTTTGTGGGTGATGCTGCCCTCGGTGAAGCCGTCGCGCAGGTTTGGTGCGATGCCCCGCCGCGAGTTCTTCTGGATCAAGCGCTCAGAGAAAACAGACCCACAGCTGTCGGTTCCGATTTGCCGATTTCGCGCACGGACTCTGACATTGTCACGATTATTTACACGTCTGGAACTTCAGGCCAACCAAAAGGCGTGTGCCTCCACGCTAGCAACCTGAACTATATGCTCGCGCGCACGACCGAGCGGCTTGAGCAGCTGATGGCTGCTACGCACGCGCAAGGTCCCGACCATGTCTTTCATTATTTGCCTTTCAACTTTGCAGCGTCATGGCTCCTTTTGCTTTCCTGCCTCACGCGAGAAACCACATTGACGCTTTCAACGGATTTGAACAAACTCGCGGATGAAATTCGGCTTTCCTCGCCGAATTACTTCCTGAATGTGCCTGCGCTGCTCGAGCGCGTGCGGCGTGGAGTCGAAGAAGCCTTGGTCAAACGCGCTGCGCCGATCCGGTCGTTATTCGAAAAATCGCGCGCCGCGTGGCAGCGGCAAAACGCTGGAAGTGCTGGTGCGGCGGACAGATTTTGGTTCTGGCTGGCAAACAAAATCATCTTCAGCAAAATCAAGGAACGCTTTGGCCGTGATCTGCGCGCGCTCATTTGCGGTTCCGCACCACTCGCTCCGGAGACACAGCAGTTTTTCCGCATGCTGGGCATTCCAGTCCTGCAAGCCTACGGCCTCACGGAAACCACCGGCATCTGCACGATGGATGACCCGCGAGAATCCGCGGAGCCTGGTTACGTCGGATTGCCAATTGCCGGAATCGAGATGAAAATTGGCGAAAACGACGAAATTCTGACGCGAGGACCGCACATTTTTCCCGGCTACTGGAATCGCCCCGAAGAAACGGCGCACGTGTTGCGAGGTGGCTGGTTCCACACCGGCGATCAAGGTGAAGTGAATGCGCGCGGCAAATGGCGCATCAGCGGCCGGATTAAGAATCTGATCGTGCTGAATTCCGGACACAAGATTGCGGCGGAGCCCATGGAAGAGAAAATCGCGCGTCTGCTGCCTGCTGCGCAGCAAGTTGTGATTGTCGGCAATGGCCGGGGCTATCTTTGCGCCTTGATCGCCGGAACCGTGGAAGCCAGCGCCGTTGAGGCAGCATTCGAAGTCGTGAATCGCGAACTGCCGCACTACCGGCAGATCCGAAATTTCAAATTGATTGGTAATGCCTTCACGGCGGAAAGCGGGCTGCTGACGGCCAATGGCAAGCTTCGCCGTGATGCCGTCAACGCGCGCTTCGCTGCGGAAATCAACGCCATGTACGAAGAAAGAAAAGAACGCGAAGCGCTCAGCAGGCAGCACGCATGAAGAACTTCAAGGGTAAAACGCTGCGCTGGGAATGGCGCGAAGGATGCATCGAGTTAACGCTTGATCATGAGCCCGCCAATGAAATTGGCACGGCGATGCTGGAGGAGTTGGAGCTCTTTGTTGGCGCTTTTGACGCGCTTGTGCCCGAAACTTCCTCGTGCATTATTTCCAGCGCGCGAAAATCCGTTTTTTCGGCGGGCGGAGATCTGCGCGAACTGTACCGTCAAGCGGCGTCAGTTCCTGAAAAAGAACGCCTAGAGGGAATTTACAGCTTCTTGGGGCGCATCCATGCCGTCATGAACACGATTGATGCGGCTCCGTTTGTCACCATTGCGGCGGTTCACGGCGCGTGCCTGGGCGGTGGGCTCGAGCTCGCACTTGCCTGCGACATCATTATTGCTGACAAAATGGCGCGCTTTGCGTTTCCAGAACTGCGGCTCGGGTTTATCCCCGGTTTTGGTGGCATTCCTCGCTTGAAACGCGACTTGGGAAATGCGGTCGTTCGCGATTTGCTGTTTACCGGCCGCACATTAAATGCGACACGCGCGCATGCCGTTGGACTCGTGGCGCAGCTGGCAGGCGAGGGGGAAGCACTTCGCGTCGCGCGATCCACTTCCGCACAGGTGGTAAAGTACGACCCCGTGGCACGCGCCGCCGCTAAGGAATTCATGAAGCCAATTCCCCACGAGGAACTGCAGCGCGAGATCGATGTTTTCTGCGAACTATTTACGCGCCCCGAGGTCATGGCCGCCCTGAAGAAATTCGTGGAAGACTCCGGTCCGATGCCTTATTTGCCTTAAGAGGAACGAGACTCACAATTGTCTTTTTCCCAGGGAGCGGAAGCCTTCCTTAGCTGAAATCTCTCGACGAACAACGCACCCACAAGCAATCCGCCTCCCATTAGGCCAAAAACAAGTATGGTCAAACGCGTGAGCCTAGTGTTCTCTTCCTTTGTTAGGTAGACGACGTGTCGTGTGTATTTTGTCGGAAGACCCTGCCAGCAGACACAACAGCTTGTGTTGGCCGTGTCTCGTCCTAAAGGTACCAGACGTAAAAATGGAAAAGCCAGATCGCAAGCGCTGTAAGGCAAAGAAGCGCCGCAAGTACGCGTCCTCGCTTGCGATATTTGCTCATGGCTAGCGCCAAGGTCATGCGAGATTATTCTAGCTCCCTGGTATTGGCTGGACTCAATCAACTAGTTCCTAGAGTTCGTTTCCTCTGGTAGAGATGATAAATTGGGGCTCTGTGCGCACATTGGAGCAAACTACGCAGGAAATCCTCGACTTGGCGGCAAAGCATTTTCAATTGCCGGCGGGATCGCTCGCACCGGAAGACGATTTTTTCAAGAAACTCGGGATTGACAGCCTGCAAACGCTGGAAATGCTCTCCCGCCTGGAAAATCATTTCGGTATCGAGCTGCCGGACTACGAAGTCCAGGGCGTAAGCGATTTCAAGACCCTGGCCAAGCGCATCCAGTCCCGCCTGTGAGCAAGCCACTCCAGCCACAGAGTCGCAGAGACACGGAGATCGACAGAAGACCCGTGCTCGGATCCGCAACGCGCAACGACGACTTGACCGGCAAAATCATTGGCTGCGCCATTGAGATTCACCGACATCTCGGCCCTGTCCTTCTTGAATCCATTTACGAATCAGCGTTGGCTGCCCAATTAGAGTTACAGGGAATCCGCTATAAGCGTCAGATCGAGATTCGCATAAATTACCGTGGACGGGTTATTGGTGCGCACAAACTAGACTTTATCGTGGAGAACGCCGTGGTATTGGAACTGAAAAGCGTGGAGCGGTTTGACCCGGTCTTCGAAGCTCAGGTCCTCACCTACATGAGAATTGCAAAGCTTACTTCAATTCCCCTTTATTGCATGAAGGCATCAAGAGATTTATTCTTTGAAATTTGTTTCTCTGTGCCTCTGTGGCTCAGTGGCTGATTCTTCTTCAAAATGCTGGATCTGAACAAATACCAATCCTTAGGTGCTGCGCTGAAAGATGCGCTGGACCGCTTCGCAGACAAAGTGTGCTTGATCGAAGCCGACCGCGAACGCGAGAAAGAGCGCCTGACGTATCGCGATTTCAAGGAGCGCGCGCATCCCCTCGCGAGTGCTTTGCGGGATGCAGGCTTCTCTGCGGGAGACCGGGCCAGCATCATCATGACCAATCAGTCGAAGTGGCTGATTTCCGCTTATGCTGTTCTCTACGCGGGTGGCGTGCTGGTTCCACTCGATTACAAGCTCACTCCCGAAGAACAGTGGCAACTCCTCAAGCATTCGGGCGCAACCGTGCTTATCACCGAGCATGCGATCTGGCGGCAGCTCAGCGCCGCGACCGGACGCGCATCGGCAACTGTGCAAAATGTTTTGGTGAGCGAAGCACCGCCCAACGCCGAGCTTGCGGGCGCGAAGCGCTGGGAAGAATTTCGGGGAGCCGCTGAACCTGCCTTCGTCCCGCGCACGCGCAAAGATGTCGCCTGCATCGTGTACTCCTCCGGGACCGGCGGCCGTGCCAAGGGCTGCATGATGACCCACGAAAACTATCTGGAACAGTGCGTTGCGTTGACCTCGATTTACCCCTTCTGGCCGGGCGTACGCTATCTCAGCATTCTTCCGACGAATCATGCCATCGATTTCATGGTCGGATTCATCGGGCCGTTAACGTGCGGCGCCGCGGTCGTGCATCTGCGCACGCTGCGACCGGAATATGTGCGCGAAGCATTTCCGAAGTACGACATCACTTATGTCAGCCTTGTTCCGCTGGTGCTGAAGAATTTGCAGAAAGGTCTGCAAACGCGCTTCGACGCTCTGGCCACGGGCAAACGTAAAATTTTTAATTCGCTTGTTGCCGTCAACAAAGTTTTGACAAAGGACCGGCCGCGATTAGGCATCAGCCGCTTGCTGCTCAAGCAGGTCCACGAGGCATTTGGCGGAGAACTGCGAGCCATCATTGTTGGTGGCGCGTTCACTGAACCGCAGACGCTGCAGTTCTTCTACGATTTGGGAATCCCCGTCGCCAACGGCTACGGCCTCACCGAAGCGGGCACGGCGATTACGGTCAATGACCTAAAGCCGTTTCGCGCGGATACCGTCGGCAAGCCGTTACGGGGGATGGAAGTACGCATCCTAAATGCAGACCGCGACGGCGTCGGAGAAATTGCAGTGCGCAGCAAAACCGTCATGGCTGGTTATCTCAATGATCCGGAACTCACCGCCGAGACGATTGTGGATGGTTGGTTGATGACCGGCGACCTCGGAAATTTCGACGAGCACGGTCACTTGCAGCTGCGCGGGCGCAAGAAAAACATGATCGTAACCGAGGAGGGCAAGAACATTTACCCGGAGGACATTGAAAGCGTCTTCGAAGGGCTTCCGGTGAAGGAATTTTGCGTTTTTGCCGCTAACTACATTTGGGCCAAGCGCTCGATGACGGGAGAGCAGCTCGTGCTCGCGCTGCATCTCGAGCCAAGTCAGCAATTCAGTGACGAACTTCGCCGCGAAATCAACGCGCGCAACCAGCGCCTGCTAAACTATAAGCGGGTTCAAGGGGTCGTTCTGCTGGAGGAGGATTTTCCTCGGACGGCTTCTTTGAAGATCAAGAGGAATCTGCTGGCCGAGCGGCTAGCCAAGCTGGACAGGGCTTCTGCGATTCTGCCCTTGTGAGTTGCTTTCTTATTCTCAGTGCAAGCAATTTTTCTAATGGCCGGGGTCCCAGGTTCAGGCGCGTTCCAAATGCAACGATTTTTCGCCATTGTCAACCCCGCCGCAGGTGGCGGCCGCTCTGCGAAGCTCGCCGGACCCGCGCTGGCCCGTTTGCGCCAGCACAAGTTGGAGGTGGACAGCGTGGCCTCGAGGGAGCCAAGGCATGCCGTCGAGCTTGCGCATGAAGCCTACGATCAAGGCTACCGCCAGTTTCTCGCCGTCGGCGGAGATGGAACAGCCCACGAAATTTTGAATGGCATCTTTACCGGCCGCAAATCCGTGGACCGCGTTACCCTCGGATTCCTTCCTCTGGGAACGGGCAACTCCTTTCTCAAGGATTTCACAAAGAACGGCGCGGAAGCCTCAACACAAGCTATTCTGCAAAACCGGAAACGCGCCATCGATCTGATTCGCCTAAACCACGCCACGGGCGAAATCTATTCTTTCAACCTGCTGAGCGTCGGCTTCACCGCGGATGTTGCGGCTCTGACGAATCGCGCCTTCAAGCCCTTCGGCCCTCTCGGATACTTGCTCGGCGTGTTTGTCCGCGTCGTGCAATTGCACCGGCGCTCCTTCGCCTTGCGTTGCGATGACGATCAGGAATGGGACGAGCGGCGCTCGCTGTTTCTCACCTTCAACAACAGCAAATATACGGGCGGCAAAATGCTGATTGCTCCGCAAGCCGATCCCGCCGATGGCTTGATCGAATTTGTTCGCTGGGGACCCATCGGACGGTTGGGCTTGCTGCGCAACCTGCCGAGGCTCTATGACGGCTCGCACATCGAGCATCCGCTGGCTTCGCGGCGAGCGGTGCGCCACGTCGAATTCAACGTCTCCGAGCCGCTGGACATCATGATTGATGGCGAAGTCGCGACGCTGGAATGTCGTTCGCTCGACGTTATTCCCTCTGCCGTCGACGTGTTTCTATGAAAAAAGCGTGGTTCGTCTTGCGCAGCGCGCTTCTCTGGATGGTCAGCGGCTTGCATTTTTTCCTGGTCGTCCCTGTGCTGTTGTTCTTAGGGATCTTTCTCGACGCCCGCAGGCATGATTGGCTCCAGCGAAGTTTATGCCGGCGCATTGCTTTTCTTTCGGGAGCGAAGGTCGAGGTGCGCCGTCCGCCCGGCTTCGATCCCCAGCGTACCTCGTTCTTTTTCTCGAACCATGTCAATCTCTTCGATCCCTTTATGCTGTACTGCGCCATTCCGCAGTTTGTCCGCGGATGGGAATTAGAATCGCACTTCAAAATTCCCGCGTACGGTTGGCTGATGAAACGTTTCGGGAACGTTCCCGTGCCGGATGTGCGGCGCCCGTCGGATTTGAAACGCATGTGGCGCTTGACGCAGGAAGCCATCGATTCCGGCACAAGCCTCGTTATTTTCCCCGAAGCCAGACGCACGCGCGATGGTCATGTAAACGAATTCCAGGAAGGCGGCTTCCGGGTCGCGCAACAGCTTGGCGTTCCTATCGTGCCGGTCAGCCTGGTGGGCTCGTTCCAGCATCATCGCACCGGGCACTGGATGCTCTGGCCGGGAAAAATCACCGTCTATCTACACGACACAATCGAAACGAAAGGTCTGCACAAGGAAGAGGTGCCCGCCCTCCGGGACCGCGTGCGGGCGATTATTGCCGGACCGGTCGAAGCCCCTCTAAGAGCACAGGAGCGAGAGCTACTTTGACGCCTGTGGATTGAAGACTTCCAGACCGAATTTTCGCGCCGCGATGCACAGCTGACGGTCAGATGAGGAGAATTCAAATTCTCGATCCTGTTTTGCAGGGCCTGCCCGCTAATCTTGCTGCGTCTTTCAACCAAATTGCCGAACCTAGGTGAATCACATCCGCGCCCCGTAAAAGGATGAGCCCTCACAATGCCAGGAACAGAACTCAGGACTCCTGCCGCGAGTTCGACTGGACTCAGCTCGAATGCCCAATCTTCATCGAAGCGATCACGGACCTCTTCGGCCTCTTTCGTGCTCAGTGACCGCTCCCGTTCTCCGGCGCTCAATCACTGCGTGAACCTCGGCGTAGGTATGAACTGAAGTAAAGACAACGCGAGAGTTTTCTCTTTCGGTTTGTAGCCTTCGCTCTAAGGGCTCGGAGCCGTCCTCCTGCTGATAATGCTTGATCAGCACCGAAGAATCGAGATAGAGCACTATTCACGATCCGCTAGAATCATCCGGGAGGCAGGTTTTGCTCTTGAAGGTATTGCCCGGAATTTACCTAATGGACGGTTTGCCAGCCGAATCTTGCCTTCGGCCTCCCAGTCTTTTCAAGACATCCGTCAAAGTGAGTTCGGCGCCCGGGTCCGGATCTGGCCAACTTTAGCCACGGGCTTTCCGCGCTCGGTTAGCAGAAGGCTCTGGCCTCGGCGGACAGCTTTCATGTAGCGGCCCCTGCGGTTCTTGAATTCGCGGCTGCCCACGCTTTTCATGTAGCTATGTCACGCACTATTGTAGCTACATCGGAAACGGCCGCAACTATAGGGAAAGTTTGATTCCGGGCAGCGTCCGCCCGGCCTTGGTCTCCTGCCAGGTGAAGACGATGCGGTGAATCACGGTGATGGTGGACACAACGGCGATGACCCACAACACCGGCCCCATGCGATTGAAAAGCCCGCCGATGATGAGCAGCACCAGCCGCTCTGGCCGTTCCATGAATCCGACTTTGCACAGAGGAATCAGCGATTCGGCGCGAGCTCGCGCGTAGCTGACCATTACCGATCCGGCTGTCGCGACCGCTGCCAGAATAACGTACGGCGTACGCCCGCTCACGGAGTAGTACACCAACAGCCCCATGTACAACGCCATGTCCGCGTAACGGTCCAGCGTCGAATCGTAGAACGCGCCAAAGGCCGTCACGCGGTTCTGCTTGCGCGCCACTTGCCCGTCCAGCATATCCAAAAATCCGGCGCAAAAAATAATGATGGCTCCGGTGCGAAATCCGCCGACGGCCAAAAAAGCGGCGGCGCCGAAGTTCACCACGAGGCCCAAAAACGTAAGAAAGTTGGGATTGATCCCGGTTGCGGCGATGGCTCCGACAATTTTGTCGAGCAACCACTTACCTCCGGTGCCGATCGCCCCCGTGAAAGTCGCCATATGCAGGAAATAGTTTCTCAGAACAAGCAGTCTTTTACGTAATCCAGAGTCCGTTCCGGATTCTGCGGCATCCTACACCAGCCTTGCGGGTCACGGCAATTTGTGCGCACCGGGAATGGTATAGTGCTTACTTCCGCCAGGAAACAGGATGCCCGAACCGAGGTATAAAACAACCGACGAAGTCGACTTTGTCATCATTGGCAGCGGCGCCTCAGGCGGCGTCCTCGCCAAAGAGCTTTCCACGAATGGCTTTCGCGTGGTCGTCCTGGAGCAGGGGCCTTACCTGACCGAAGCGGACTTCACCCACAACGAAGTGGAAGTCTTGAAGCGAAACCAGCTCACGAATCATCCGGACCTTCAGTCCACGACCTTTCGCAAAGCCCCCCAGGAAAAGGCGAAGCGGCAACGCGGGCTCGTCTACGGCCGGATGGTCGGCGGGTCCGGCGTCCATTTCACCGCCAATTACTGGCGCTTCCACGAAATTGACTTCGTCGAGCGCAGCAAAGTCGGGCCGGTTCCCGGCGCTGCTCTGGCCGATTGGCCCATCACGTATGCAGACCTTGAGCCCTATTACACAAAAGTCGAATGGGAAATCGGCGTTTCCGGTCTGGCGGGCGCGAGCCCGTTTGATCCGCCGCGATCTAAGCCCTACCCCATGCCGCCGCTGCCGGTGAAATCCGGCGGCGTCATCTTCGAACGCGCTGCCCGCAAGCTGGGGTGGCATCCCTTCCCCGCCCCGATGGCCATTCTCTCTCAGCCTCGCCCTGGGCGCAGCGCCTGCGTTCAGTGCGGTTTCTGCGAGAGCTTCGGCTGTGAAGTCGGCGCGAAGTCCAGCACCCTCGCGACCGTCATTCGCATCGCCGAAAAAACGGGCCGGTGCGAGATTCGCCCCAACTGTTACGTCTATCGCATTGAAACCAATGCAAACGGCCGTGTCATCGGCGCTGCGTATTTCGACAAAAAGCGGACGACGCGTTTACAACGAGCCAAAGCGGTTGTCGTCTGCGCGAACGGTGCGGAGACTCCGCGGCTGCTGCTCCTGTCGGCCAGCAAGCAATTCCCCGACGGCCTCGCGAATTCCAGTGGCCTCGTCGGCAAATACCTGATGTTAAATTCCGGTCCCTCCGCCATGGCCGTCTTTGAACATCCTTTGAATGACTACAAAGGCGTTGCGGTCAGCCGCATCCTGCACGACTTCTACGAACTCGATCCCCAAAAACTCGGATTTTATGGCGGTGGTGGTCTTGACGCGCGCTTGGATCTCACTCCCATTAGTTTTGCCATCAGTGGCTACGACATGGGCGGCTTGCCGCCGGGAACCCCGCGATGGGGAAAAGAATTCAAGGTCGCCCTGGCGCACAATTACACGCGCAC
>Ga0066667_10000392_pt1 | contig 14625 bp, 12 predicted proteins | sample GraSoiAngelo_116_FD_133943 | JGI IMG/M metagenome (GOLD analysis project Ga0066667, IMG submission 133943) | Grasslands soil microbial communities from the Angelo Coastal Reserve, California, USA - 14_0903_16_30cm | ecosystem: Environmental > Terrestrial > Soil > Grasslands | place: USA...
ACAAAATGACGGCCACCCACTGTGAACTTCGGATAATCGATAGTTTTTTCTGCGATTTGGAGTCGTGACGGCCGTGAACGAAGAAAACCATCGCTGCGTCCCCAATCGAGTTTTGTCTTCCCCTTCTTCGAGCGCGCCACCAGATACGGCAGATCGAACCGGAACAAGTTGTGACCTTCGATCACGTCCGGATCTCGCTCTTTAACTAGACTCGTTAGACGCTTGAGTGCGCCGAGCTCGGATTGTTCGATGTCTTTCGGATCCACAATCAGTAGTTCCTCCCAACCCGTGTTATCCGAGAGCGCGATGCTCATGACGTGATCTTTGTCGCCGGGCTCATCGATTCCGGCTACAGAGAGCACTTCGATCTGCATTCGTTTCAGTTCTTCGAACGGCAAATCTTTGAACAAAGTGCGCCCTGTGGCGGTGAGATAGTGCTGTACCGGATCGGTGAAGGCGAAGAAATCGCGCCGCGAATTCTTGAGTCCGTTGCGTAGTGCAATGAGTTCTTTCCAGCTATCGACTGTAATTAGCCAGCCATACTTGAGATCGCCACGAAGTTTTTCGGTTTCGATGCCAAGATCGACAACGTCCGAGTCGCACCAGACAAATGGGTGGAAAGGCTCAACGTCGGCAACGGTCGACCCATCCGCTTCCCGGCGATAAACCTTAGCCGTTCCGGTTTCGCCGAGTTCGATTGCCACAATTCGCGGTGTTGGATCAGCGCCGAAGAGCATTGTGTTTTTTTCGAATTCCATGAGTCATCCACAGATTGCCCAGATTGTACGCAGATTCAAAATGAGTGTTGCGCGCTCGCCGAACGCCGCACGCTAGCTGCCTGCTCTCCAATTTTCTCTGCGCCAATCTCGGGAATTTGTGCAATCTGTGCCCTTTCCTTATGAAGTCTCCCTGCTTTTTGATTCTGCTCTTGTCGATGTTGATCAGTGTTCCCGTTTTTGCGCAGCAAACACCGCAATCACTCGCCGATGCGGAACTGCCATCACTGCTCGCGATTTACAAAGACGTTCACACCCATCCTGAATTATCGGGCCATGAAGAACGCACGGCTGCGATTGTGGCCAAGGATTTGAAAGCCGCCGGCTGCGAAGTCACCGAACCCGTCGGCAAATACGACAAGCCCAGCCTCACCTGCTTCGGCGTTGTCGGCGTGATGAAGAATGGCGAGGGGCCGACAACGCTCGTGCGCACCGACATGGATGCGTTGCCGGTGAAGGAGGAAGCGGGCTGCCCTACGCGAGCAAAGTTACGACTAAAAATGACAGCGGTCAGGAGGTTTCCGTGATGCATGCCTGCGGTCACGATGCTCATATCGCCGCTTTCATCGGCACCGCGCGAGCATTACAGAAACTGAAAGATCAATGGGCGGGGACGATTATTTTTGTTGGTCAACCGGCGGAAGAGGCAATCGGCGGCGCCCGCGCGTTGCTTAAGGGCGGACTCTACGATCGATTCGGCAAACCGAATTTCGCGCTCGGATTTCATGACAAACGCGCAAATGCCGATTGGCCATATCGGCGTAACCGAAGGTTACACTTACGCGAACGTCGACGCAGTCGACGTGACGGTTTTCGGAGTTGGTGGCCACGGGGCCTATCCACACAAGACGAAGGACCCGGTCGTGCTCGCCGCGGAAATGATCAGCATGTGGCAAACGATTGCCAGCCGGGAAAACAATCCGATTGATCCAATTGTGGTGACAGTCGGCTCAATTCATGGCGGCACGAAGCACAACATCATCCCGGATGAAGTGAAGAGCAGCTGACCGTTCGCACTTACAAAGCAGACGTGCGAGATCGCGTCCTTGCGGCGATCAGTCAAATTGCAAAGGGTGTCGCGAGCGCGGGCGGTGTTCCGGCCGATCGAATGCCGGCTGTAACTGTTTTGAACGAAGGTCTGCCTGCGACATACAACAATCCGAAATTAACCAGACGACTAGTTACCGTTTGGAAAAGAGCGCTCGGCGACGAGAACGTCCAGATGGTCGATCCCACGATGGGGGGCGAAGATTTTTCGGAATACAGTCTGGCGGACCATTCAATTCCGGCGGTCGACTTCCACATTGGCGCTGTCGATCCTGCGAAAATCGCCGAATATAAAAAAGAAGGGAAAGAATTGCCGAGCCTGCACTCGAGCAAGTTCGCGCCAGTTCCCGAGCCAACCATTCGCACGGGCATTATCGGAATGACGACAGCGGTGCTGGAGTTAATGAAGAAGTAGGAAGACAGGCTTCCTAGCCTGTCAGGGCAAACAGGCGTCCCACCTGTTTTAACAAGACTGCAGGCGAGACGCCTGCGTGCCATAACAGCCAAGATGGCTGCCCTCCTTCACTTCACTTTGATGTTCTTTCGCAGATAGGTCGGTACATCGAGATCTTCGCCTTCGACGATGGTCGGTTCGCTTTTTTCAAAGCGACCGCGCGTCACCGGCTCAAATTGCAGGACTTCCTGTTTCGCCGGTAATTTTTCTTCGACCGGATTTGTTTTTTTTACTGGCGCACTCCTGCCTTGCGCTGCGACGGAAGAGGATTCAGCCTTTTTACTGAGAGACGTTGCCGGCGGGGCGGGCTCTGCAATTGGCGGCTCCTGCTCGATCGGGGCAAAATCAATCGGCGGCACACGCGGCGGTTCGGGCATCGGGATCGATTCCGGCACGCTGTCGACGCTCGTCTGCGGTTGGGGTTGCTGTTCCCAAATCGAGGGCGTCGGCACGGCGACCGGCAGCGACGTGACGCCGTCGAGCGCAATGTCGCCATCAGCGGCAAGCGAACTGATGATGGTCACACTCAAGCGATTTCCCATTCGGCCGTCCACGGCAGTGCCGAACAGGATCTGCGTCTGCTCATTGACGTGGCGCCCAAGCTCCTGCATCAGGACTTCGACTTCGGATAAGGTCATACCTGGTCCGCCTGCTATGTGAACCAGGATACGAGCGGCGTCCGATAACATTCGCCCACGATCCATCAGCGGATTTTTCAGCGCCTGCGTCAGCGCGTCGTGGGCGCGATTGTCTGAATCGGATTCGCCGAAGCCAAACAAGCAACGGCCATTGCGCCTGCGCAAAGCTGCTAACAGATCATCGAATCCAATGCGAATGAGTCCGGGGCGCTGGATCACGTTTACAATCGACCGCACACTTTGACTGATCAACATGTCCGCACTGGCGAATGCCTGATGAATCCCTGCTTTTGGCGGAACGATTTCGGCCATTTGATCATTTTCGAAGCAAATCACGGCATTCGCGAACTGATCGAGGCGGTCGAGTGCCTCGCGAGCCTGCGCGTTACGCCGTTTGCCTTCGAACGAAAATGGAAGAGTCACAAAGCCCAGCACGAGCGCACCGGCTTCGCGCGCAAGCTGGGCGATTAAGGGGGCAGCGCCCGACCCGGTGCCTCCACCAAGCCCCGCGCAAATTAAAATCATTCGTGCGTTCGCCAATGCTTCGCGGATTTCCTCTGACGATTCGACTGCCGCCTGATACCCAAGCTCCGGGTCTCCGCCCGCACCCAAGCCGCGAGTGACGTTCCGGCCGAGCTGTACTTTGTGCGCGGCGACCGAGCTCGCCAGCGACTGCACATCGGTATTGATCGCAACCACCTCGGCTCTCTCCAGACCGTCGAGCACAATGCGATCGAGCGCGTTTAAGCCGGCGCCGCCGACGCTGACTATTTTGATAGGAATGAAATCTTCCACGCTGTCGGGCAAACTGTAACTCTTGCTAAGCTGAATCATATGGATTGACGGGACGCCGGACCGTCCGAGATCGAGCGTTTGCGGCGCGCCCTATGCACAGTTCGATTGATCATCATCGTATTCCGCTAAAAAATTTTCCAAAGATTCGTCCGAAGCGACGCGGCCGGCGATCTCTCTGCACCGCTTGCGCATATTTGATCAGGCCGATGGCGGTTGAAAACTGCGGGTTTTCCACCGCGGAGGTGAGGCCAGAGGTGGTATGAGCGTGCACTACTTGCGCGGGCAACTCGAAAATCTCTCCGGCGAGATAATCAAGACCGTTGAGAAGACTGCATCCTCCAGTAATGAAAATGCCGCCGCCGAGGTAATTAAGATACGATTCTTCGTCGAGCCTGCGTTTGAGCAACTCCAAGGTTTCACGCAATCGCAGGTGAATGATCGTGTTCAGCGTCTCGCGCTCGATCTCCTTCCCGGCAAAACCGGAATCGTCCTTGAGCAAGATCATGTCGCCTGGCAAACAATTCCCAAGAATGCAACTGCCCTCTTCGATTTTTAATTTCTCCGCACGCGCCATTGGTATGCGCAGGCCCATCGAAATATCGTTGGTGATGTGGTCGCCGCCTATGGCCAGGCAACCGCTTTGCCTGATTGCCCCATCGGCATACAAAACATAATCGGTTGTTCCCCCGCCCATATCGATCACCAGCGCGCCGAGATCTTTTTGATTCTTAGTAAGGACCACTTGCGCGGAAGCGAGCGCCGAGAACACGACGTCCTCGACCTCCAGCGGCAGCTCCTTGACACAGCGGATGCTGTTCTGAATCCGCGTGCGCATGCCGTGGATGATGTGAAAATCGGCTTCCAACTTTTGCCCGGACATCCCAATCGGATTAAGCACGCCGTCTTGCCCGTCCACGTGATAATGTTGAATGATAGAATGCAGAAAAGCGTTTTGCGCCGGGATGCTCACCTCGCGCGCGTTGCTTTTCACGTCTTCGACATCCTGCTCATCAATCTCATCGCGGTCTTCGGGCAGCATGACGCAACCGCGATTGTTGAAGCTTTGAAGATGCGAGCCGGCGACAGCCACGTAAACACTCCGAATCATGACGTCGCTTTTCTGTTCGGCATCGACCACTGCCTCGTGCACGCATTTCATTGCGGTTTCGAAATCAACGATCTCGCCCTTGCGCACGCCGCGCGACGGCGCCTGGCCGACTCCCAGGATTTTGACTGTGCCGTCAGTCCGGCTTTCGCCAACGACGACACAGATTTTGGATGTGCCAATCTCAAGGCCGACCATCAAATTATTACTTGCCACGGATGTTAATCCTTTTTGTGCCGCTGACTAGCCAGCGGCGCTGAGTTGCGATGCGCGTTTGACGCTCGCGGCGCGCTCTTTCCCTGCGCATGCACCGGGATCGCTTTCAAAACCTGCGGCTCTACGGCGGGCTCGATCGTGTCGTTGATGACTGCCGCCGCAGGTTTGGCAAACGTCACGGGAATATTTCGTTGCACGACCAAGTTCAACGTCTCCAACTCTTGTTTTGTGTGGTCGCAATAATCAAGGAATCGTTCCAGCCGCTGCAATTGTTCTTCGAGATCATTCAACCCAAACGCAACGCGGCTGTGATTTTTGTCTGTCACAAGGAGACAATAGCTTTTGGAAAGATCGATCTCACGAATCTGAAAGCGCGTCTGCATAAAACTGCTCGCGCTCAAACGCAGCAGTTCCAGCGCCGTTTTTGCTTCGGGAGATTCGACGATTTTTCCCGGTTCGAGCGATTCACTCGAGCATCCCAAAATGAGCGGCAATCCAAGATATTCCGGCAACAACTTCTTTTCTTTCATCAAAACGCCTCGCGCGTCCACAAGAAAAGCAGCATCCGATACAAAGGGATCCGAAATTTCTTTCTCATTTGTAAGCCACGCGACCGGCTTTCGTTCCACCACATGGATGTCGATCTCGCCGGGCAATTTGCGCACCACCTGCACCTCGTCGACCTGCGGCAGCTGCTGTATCTGGTCGTGAACACGCGCCAGGTTCACCCTGAAAATATTTTCGCCCTCACGCAAATCGGCCGTCCTCAGAATCTGTTCGCGTTGCAAGGTGCCGTCTGTCTGCAGTTCAATGGCCTTGAGCTGATAATCTGGATTGTCAAAGAAAAAGCGCCTTGCGGCTTCGCGCGCGCCGACGTAGCCGCCACCGCAAAACAGTGCTACCAACGCTAGCTTGGAGAAAAAGACCAGAACTTTTCGGATACGATGCTGCGTCGCTCTGCGCGAGCGCACTTTTACGTCGAGTAAGTGTTGCTGACGACGCTTGCGCATGTTGGACATGCGCCGATTGCGTGACCGGGAGTTGTTTTGCGCCAGCTTCATTTCCCGCTCCCTCTGGTTCTGACGCGGGAAAGCGCAATGATGCGCGCGCAAAGATCGACATAACTTATCCCCGCGGCCGCCGCGGCTTCAGGTAGAAGACTTGCCTCAGTCATTCCTGGGATGGTGTTGATTTCCAGGATGAACGGCTGCCCGCTCTCGGATAAAATCGCGTCCACGCGCCCATATACCTGCAGGCCGACTGCGCGAAATGCGCGGAGCGCCAGCTCCTGAATCTCCCTTGTCTTTGCTGCGTCGATCTTCGCCGGGCAGACATGCTCCGCGCCACCGCCGGCCTGCGGGTTTAGAAACGGATACTTGTTATTGAAATCGTAAAAGCCGCCCTTGGGAATTATTTCGAGAATGGGCAAGGCCTGCTCACCGAGGATACCGATCGTCAATTCCCGACCGGACACAAATTTTTCTATCAACAATTCGCGGCCGTACCTTGCGGCTTCGCTGATAGCGGATTCGATTTCGCCTTCACTCTTGACGATCACAACGCCCACCGTCGAGCCCTCGCGTGGCGGCTTGACGACGACCGGCAACGGAATCGTTGGGTGTTGGCCGGGACGAATCACTTCCCAGACAGGAGTCGTTACCCCGTGATCCCGAAATTTTTCTTTTGATCGAATTTTGTCGAAAGCGATCTCGCTTCCCTCTACGCTATCACCGGTGTAAGCGATCCCGCGGCGCTCCAGAATCCTCTGAAGCTGACCGTCTTCACCGAAAGTTCCGTGAATGGTAAGGAACGCAAGATCGGTATCATCCGATAATTGGAAGTTTTCGTCTTGGACATCGATCTCCACCACCTGCGTGCCTAACGAGCGAAGCGCCTTCGATACGCCTCGCCCTGTCGCGAGCGAAACGTCGCGCTCGGAGCCGGGGCCTCCCATTAGAACCGCGATTTTTTTCGGTAAATCCTCGCGTTCCATCACCCGGGCTCCCCCACGATTTGCACTTCGGTCTCCAGTTCGATCCCGCGCTTTGTGTGCGCGGCGCTCTTGATCTGTTCGATCAACTCGAGCATGTCAGCCGCCGTGGCGCCGCCATCGTTCACGATGAAATTGCCGTGTACTTCTGAAACCCTTGCTCGGCCAACACACGAATTTTTTAAGCCCAATTCATCGACTAATTTTCCTGCCGGACATGAGTCGGGATTTTTAAAAATGCAGCCTGCGCTTTTTGCCGCTGGCTGTGTGGTGCGGCGTTTCTCCTGCGACGCTTCGAGTTTGCGGAGGATTTCTTCAGCTGGCGCTGGATGACCGCGGAACGCGGCAGAGACGGCAAAATTATTTTCCAGCAAAGGAAAATTTCGGTAATGCACTTCCAATTCGTCGCGTGTTTTTGTGTGAGGTTCACCGTTTGCGTCGAGATAACGAATGCGCACGACGTTCTCGAACGTTTGCGAACCCATGGCCCCGGCGTTCATCCGCAAGCTGCCACCCACCGCGCCGGGAATGCCTTCCATCCACTCGAGTCCGCCCAGGCCGGCCGCCTTACCAGCATAGGCGACTTCTCTCAACTTGGCGCCTACCCCAGCAGTGATTTCGTTGCTGTGGACATCGATTTTCGCGAAATCGCCGCCGCTGGGATGAACCACCACGCCACAAATACCGCCGTCGCGCACGAGCAGGTTTGAGCCGCGCCCGATTACGAAAAGCGGCAAGCCTTCCTTGCGGCAAAAACGGATCAGCGTGGCGAAAGCGTTCTCGTCACGGGGCTCAACCCAAAATTGCGCCGGGCCGCCCACGCGCAAGGTGGTGTGTTTCGAGAGCGGCTCGTAAAGGCGGACATCACCCTGCTCGCCGACGATCGCTTTCAATTTTTCGGCGATGACGAGATCGGCAGCCAGAATCGACAATTGCTCGTGAATATTGCCCGCGCCTAGGCTCACTACGAGGTCGCCGGACTCCAGCATGTTCCCCACGTCGCGATGCAGCCATTTCAGACGCGGCTGATAATTCACGCAGCGATGTCCGTGCCGCGCGATTTCATCGACGATAGTTTGGCCGCTGATTCCGAGAATCGGCGTTTCGCTGGCGGGATATACATCGGTGATCACAATCCGGTCGGCATCGTCGAAGGCGCTGCCAAATTCGCGGCGCAGCGCTTTGGTTCGCGAGAACCGATGCGGCTGAAACATCGTCAGCAGCCGCGGACGCCTAATAGACTTCGCCGTTCTGAGAGTGGCGCGGATTTCTGTGGGGTGATGCGCGTAATCATCGACCAGCAAAAACCGGTCGCTGGCGTATTTGATTTCAAACCGCCGCCGCGCGTGCTCAAACTTGCGAAGCGACGCCGCAATTTTGTCGAACGGAACTGCAAGCTCGGAGGCGAGTGCGATCACCCCAAGCGCATTCTGAACATTGTGCAGACCGGAAACATTAAGGGTCACTTCACCGAGTTTTTCGCCGCGTCGATAAACGCAAAAGACAGAAGCAAAGTCCCGCAGTTCGACATCGACGCCGCGATAATAGGCCTTCTCAGAAAATCCGTAGGAAATGGCGTCGCTGCGCGCTGCACATAATGACGCAGAGTTGGGATCATCAACGTTGTAGAAGATTGTTCCACTGGTTTGATCGATGAGTTGCGCAAAGACTTTTTTGATCGCAGCTAGATCGGCATAAAAATCAAGGTGCTCCTCCTCAATGTTTAAAATGAGAGTGCGCTCGGGATGAAAGCAGCGCAGCGTCCCATCGCTTTCGTCGCCCTCCGCGACGAAGTATTCGCCACGCGGGTCCCAATGCGCGTTGTTCCCAAGAATGGGAATTTCGGCGCCGACGTAATGTGAGGGATGGACCCCGGCTTCACGTAGGACATGCGCCGCCATCGCGGACGTAGTCGTCTTGCCGTGCATCCCCGCGATAAGAACGGCGCGCTTGTCATGCATGATGGCGGCTAGCGCTTCGGCGCGGCGCGCCACCGGTTTTTCAGAATCCCGCGCGCTTACCAGAATAGGATTGTTGATCTTGATCGCCGAGGAAAAGACGACAAGCTCCGCGTCCCTCGCGTCTTCGGCGCGATGTTGTTGGTGAAAACGCAGGCCGAGCCGTTGCAGTCGTACCGTTTCCACTGTACTAACTTTGTCAGAACCGCTCACCTCATGTCTCAATTCGAGTAAGAGCGCGGCGATGCCGCTCATACCGCTTCCGGCCACTCCCACAAGATGAATCCGGTGATGCTCACGCGTCAGGAATCGCGATAAATCAACTGGCAGGACGCGATGGGAAGGCGCGCCGCATTCTTCAGACACGGGCTTCATGAGTTGTATATTTCTCCATCGTCGTAGCCACGCGGCCAGCCGCATCTTTCGGTGCCAGATGCGAACAATTCGCAGCCATTTGCTCAATCCGCTGCCGATCCTGGATCAACTCGCGGATGTTGCGCGCAAGCAATTCGCCGGAGACCTCTGACTCCTTGAGGAGAATCGCCGCCTGAACGCGAGCATAAATTTCCGCGTTGCGCGTTTGGTGATCATCAGTGGCATAGGGAAATGGGATCAAGATGGCCGGTAATGAAAAAGCGGCGAACTCAGCCAGACTAGCCGCGCCGGCTCGCGCGACAACGAGATCAGCAGCACTGTAAACTTCTTCCATTCGATGATGGAAAGCGGCGATATAGGCAGAGACGTTTTCGCGGCGATAGTTATCTGCAACCAGGCGTTCATCGCGCGCGCCCGAAAGGTGGATCACCTGGAGCGGCACCCCTTGCAAGAATGGGAGGGATTTGATCAGCGCCTGATTAATTCCGCTCGCCCCTTGGCTGCCTCCCATCACAAGCAACGTGGGCAGATCTTCATCCAATCCGAGTTTTCGGCGCGCAACCAGCCGATCCAAACGCACGAGTTCGGTCCGGACGGGCGTGCCGGTGACTTCTGTGTGTGTTTTTGGGAAAAAAGGCGCGCATTCCTTAAAGCCGAGCATCACCGCGTGCACCATCCGCGCCGTCAGTCGGTTCGCTTTTCCAGGAATGGCGTTTGATTCGTGAATAAAGGTCGCAATGCCTCGTATCCGCCCGGCCAACACCGGCGCAGTGGAAGTGAATCCACCCATGCCGAGCACCACCTCAGGTTTGAATTTACGGTAAAGAGAGCGGCAAAGGGACAAGCTTTCGTAAAAACGGCGAACGAAACCAAAGAACGCCGGAGAAAACGGCGACGGCAGCCCAACGGTGGGTAGTTTTTCGACTCGGAAATTGGAGTGCCCGGAAAGCGCCAGAGCGTCAATCTCCTTTTCGGAAATCAGCAGCATCACGTCGTGGCCACGATCGCGCAGCACTTCTGCCACGGCGATGCCGGGGAAAAGATGGCCGCCAGTACCTCCGCATGCGATGACTGCGTTCATAAGAGCTGACCGTCCATCTTCTCAGCTGTCTGAATATAAATCGTACGACTCATAAGTGATTAAATGCGCGGTGTGATTCGGACACGCATGGCCGCAGATTTCCTTTGCGGCGGTTCAAGAATGCCCTGGCGATAGATGTTCAGCAACAGACCGATCCCGAACATACAAGCGACGAGGTTCGAACCACCGTAGCTGATGAAAGGCAGCGGCAGGCCTTTGTTTGGTAAAAGCGAGGTGGTTACGCCGACGTTCACCGCCGCTTGTAACGCCAGCAGCGAGACAACGCCACAGCCAAGGAGCAAGCCGAAACGATCCCTGGCATGCAGCGCGATCGTGATCCCGCAAACAATGATAATCACAAATAAAAATACAACGAGTAGGCTGAAACGCAGACCGAGCTCTTCGCCGATGATTGGAAAAATGAAATCGGTGTGCGCGTATGGCAGATACAGCATTTTCTGGCGGCCATTGCCGAGACCGAGTCCTTCCATTCCGCCACTGCCCCAGGCGATCAGAGCCTGCATCTGTTGCAAACCGGCGTCCTCTTTAAAATCTTGCGGATGGAGAAACGCCGAGAGCCTGCCCATTCGTTGCGATATTTGCGTGGCAACAACCAGAAGAGCGCCCAGCCCGGCAAACGCTCCAACTCCGAGCCAGAGCGGTTTGGCTCCGCCGACAAACATTACCACAAAGGCGGTCGCACCGAGCAAAGCGGTAGTGCCCAGATCGACTTCCCCAAGAACAAGCACAGCTAGCAACGCAACGATCGCGAGCGGAAAAACAATGCTAAAAAGCAGATTATGGGTCGCTGTTTCATAGCGCGTAAACCAGGCAGCGAGGAAGAAAATCGCGGCGAGTTTGGCTAACTCAGACGGCTGAAAGGTAATCGGTCCCACGCCAATCCAGCGGCGTGAACCATTTATGCGCATCCCAATGTGTGGAAAATAGCACAGCGCCAGAGCGCCGACGGCAACGGCGAACCAAAGCCACCAAGTGCGTCGCCAAAAGTGGTAATCAACGAGCGCAGCGAACACGCAAACTATAAGGCCGATCCCGAACCAGATCGCTTGCCGGCGGATAAAGAAATAAACATCGCCGTGACTGTCCCGGGCAAACGCGCTTGTGCTGAAAAGCATGACGATGCCGATGACGAGCAGCCCCAGCACCGCGAGGAAGAGAATGTAGGCGCTTTTACGGTGCATGGTCAGATGGACATGTCATTCACGGAAACTCCAAGTGTGCTCAAGATAGTCTTTCATTCGCTTCTCTTCGTTGCTTTTATTTTTGTGGCTTTCTTGGGGACAAGCAGCTTTTGACCCACTTTTAATTTCCGCGGGTCCTCGATGTGGTTGAGCGCGACGACATCCTCATAAGGAACTTTAAGTTTTCGTGCGATCTTCATCGGATTGTCCCCTTTGACGACGGTGTAAACTTTCTCTGAGGATGCGGGCACTCTTGCGTGTTCGACTGGCTTTATGTGCTGCGATTTGTGCTCGTCCGTCGCGACGGATTTCGCGAGAAAATCTGAGGGCGTTGCCCCATCACGTGGTCTGGTTTCTTTTTGCACAAGCGCAGGCCGAGGACTTGAAGTGCTTGAGACCGGTGTATTTGAAACGGTGGCGTTCGGACTTGCCTCTGTGTTAACTGAATGTGCGGGCACAACGGAACTCTGTCGCGTCTTAACTACGTTGAACGCAATGATGCCGGAGACCGCGACCACATGCAGAAGCAAAACAATCAGCAGGGCTCGCGAGAGCTTCATATTGGGCTCCGGGATTTCTCCGTAGTCAATCTCCGCAGCGCCTGCGGAACGGCGCGCGGTACGCGCGGTTGCTACCCGAATCTTTTTGCCTCTGAGCAGGTTCAGCATTTTCATTGGTCGAGGGGGGGGAGCGCTTGGACGAGCGTGCGAAATTGATCGCCGCGATCGGCGTAGCTTTTGAACATGTCGAAGGAGGACGTTCCTGGCGAAAAGAGGACGACGTCGCCCGGCTTGGCGACAACGTGGGCACGCTCGACTGCGTCTGCTAGCGAGTTTGCAATTTCGGAGTGGACCGCGCCGCTCCAGGAACGCCTGATGCTTTCGGCCATTTCACCGATTAAGATCGTCGATCTAGCTTTTTCTTTCACAAGAGACCGCAGCGGGGCGAAGGTGAATCCTTTGTCCTTGCCCCCGGCGATCAGAATGACCGGCTTTGTCTGTGAGCGCAGCGCTTTTTCCACTGCATCCAGATTCGTCGCCTTAGAATCGTTCACGTAGTCAACGCCATCGACTTCGCGCACAAATTCGCACCGGTGCGGACGCGGCTCATAATTCCGGAGCGGCGGCACCATCTGCTCAAATAAGAGTCCGCGCGCAACGCCGGCGGCCAGCGTTGCCATCACATTCTCAATGTTATGCAGGCCGCGCAGCTTCGTGTCGGACAATCGAAGCACGGCCTGGTTTTGATAAACAATCGCACCATTGGAAAGCCGGAAATCTGCTTGATTGGAGTAAGCGCTAAAGGTGATCCGGCGCGGTCGAATTTTCGGCAGCGCTTCCGCGGCGTTGACGACTGCGACGTCCTGCTCAGTTTGATTTTCGAAAATGCGCAGCTTGGCTGCGCGATAATCGGCGACGGAGCGGTAGCGGTCGAGATGGTCAGGCGCGAAATTGAGCCAGAGACTAATTGACGGATGAAATGTCTGGGTCGTTTCCAATTGAAACGAGCTTACTTCGACGGTGAGCACGTCCAACGGTTTCCGTTCACGCGCGACTTCAGACAGTGGCTTACCAATGTTGCCGCAAGCGATTGTTCGCTGGCCGCACGCATTCAACATCTGCGCGAGCAGTTCGGTGGTTGTCGTTTTCCCATTTGTTCCCGTTACGGCGATCACCGGCGTTTCACAGAAGCGCCAGCCGAGTTCGAGTTCGCCGATCATGTCGATCTTGCGCCCGGAAAAGTTGCGCGCGAGCCGAGAGGCAGGATCGATTCCGGGACTTAAGACAGCCATTTGGTAAGTGGACGAATCTTCGTCCGCCGCTTTGCCGCAGATTACGCGAACTCCTTCTTTCCGCAGATTATCGATCGTCGATTTGAGCAGATTTTTCTCCTCGGCGCTGTCGAGCACGGTCACGCGAGCGCCCTCCGCCTTCAGCAAGAGTGCTGCAGCGGTCCCGCTCAAGCCTGCCCCTAGAACTGCGATGTTTTGCTCGTTGTAACGCAACTTCTTACCTCAGTTTCAGTGTCGCCAAACCCAGCAAGGCGAAGATAATCGAGAGAATCCAGAACCGGACGATCACGGTGTTTTCCTTCCAGCCAGTCAGTTCGAAATGGTGATGCAATGGGGACATGACAAAAATCCGGCGACCGGTCGCTTTGAAGCTGATCACCTGGAGAATGACCGAGAGCGCTTCGATGACGAAAACGCCGCCCACCACAATCAGGAGCAGTTCCTGTTTACAACAAATGGCAACTACTCCAAGCATCCCGCCAATCGCGAGGGATCCGGTATCCCCCATGAAAACCCTTGCCGGATAACAGTTGAACCAGAGAAAACCAAGACCCGCCCCGACTAGCGCGGCGCAAACGACGGTCAGCTCCCCAGCAAAAGAATAAAACGGAACCTGCAAATACTCTGCGATGCGGAAATTTCCTGCCGCGTAAGCAAGCAATGCGTATGCAAAGGCCACCGTGATGGTGCAGCCGGCCGCAAGACCGTCCAAGCCGTCGGTGAGATTAACGGCATTCGAGGAACCGACGATCACGAGCGCAAAAAACACGAAGGTAAACCAAGCCATGTTGGCGATGACCGGCGCTTTGATAAATGGCACGTAGAGCGCGCGGGCCTGCACTTCGAGCAATGGGCTGGTGAGGAAAACGCCCGTGACAATCGCGGCAAGCACAATTTGAAAAACCAATTTGAATCGGCCGCTGATGCCCTCAGATTTTCTTTTAGTGACCTTGAGATAATCGTCGGCGAAGCCGAGCGCGCCGAGGTAAACCATACTGAACAAGACAAGCCAAACGAAGCGGTTATCCAGCCGCGCCCAGAGGAGACTTGAAATCAAGACCGCCCCGATGATGAGCACGCCGCCCATGGTAGGCGTGCCCTGTTTTCCCCCGTGCAACTCGGCAAGGCGATGAACTTCTGCTGCCGCGCGAACCGGTTGTCCTAGTTTTAGCGCAACCAGTTTTCGAATAATGAAA
>Ga0066667_10000398_pt1 | contig 14567 bp, 13 predicted proteins | sample GraSoiAngelo_116_FD_133943 | JGI IMG/M metagenome (GOLD analysis project Ga0066667, IMG submission 133943) | Grasslands soil microbial communities from the Angelo Coastal Reserve, California, USA - 14_0903_16_30cm | ecosystem: Environmental > Terrestrial > Soil > Grasslands | place: USA...
AGAAAACCCGAGCCTTAAACGCCGTGTCGTTCGCCACGATGACCGTGTTCTCCTCCGGCATCTCCCTGTACGCCATGGGGAAGCTCCTCCACCTGCTCCTCGGCTGGAGCTTCGACGCGAGCATTCTCGTGGCCGCCGGGGTGGTGTTGGCCTACATCTTTCTCGGCGGGCTGACCAGCGCCATCTACAATGAAGTACTGCAGTTCTTCCTGATCGTTTTCGGCTTCGCTCCCCTTGTGTTCCTCGGCCTGCGCGCGGTGGGCGGATGGCCCGGGCTGAGCGCGCGGCTCGCGACCGTCGCCGCCGCCAACGGATACGCCCCGGGCGCCTACACCCGCAGTTGGGCGTTCATGGGGCACGCCGCCCACAACCCGGTCGGCGTCGAGTGGTTCGGGCTGGTGATGGGACTCGGCTTCGTGCTCTCGTTCGGCTACTGGTGCACCGATTTCCTGGTCGTGCAGCGCGCCATGGCGGCGAATTCGATGACCGCGGCGCGGCGCACCCCGCTGATCGCGGCGCTTCCCAAGATGCTGTTCCCGTTTCTTGTGATCTTCCCGGGAATGATCGCGCTGGTGGTGACGCCGCCGGCGACCTCCCGGGCGCCGAGCGCCCAGGTCGCGCCGGCGCCCGGCGCCGCCGTCACGGTCACCGCCACCGCCACCGCCGCCGCCGCCGCGCCTGCCGGGGTCGTACCGCCGAAGCTCGACCCGCGGACCGGCGCTCCACTGCGCGACGCGCGCGGCCGCGTGGTGCTGGATTACGACCTCGCGACACCGATGCTGCTCTTGAACTTCTTCCCGGCGGGGCTCCTGGGGCTCGGTCTCACCGCTCTGCTCGCGTCCTTCATGTCCGGCATGGCGGGGAACGTCACCGCATTCAACACGGTCTGGACCTACGACCTGTACCAGAGCTACGTGCGCCCCGGCGCGCCGGACGCGCACTACCTCGCGATGGGCCGCATCGCCACGGTCGCGGGCATCGCGATCTCAATCGCCGCGGCATACGTCGCCGCCTCATTCAACAACATCATGGACTTCCTGCAGCTCGTGTTCGCGTTCGTGAACGCGCCATTGTTCGCCACCTTCGCGCTCGGCATGTTCTGGAAGCGCGCGACGGGCCACGGCGCGTTCGCGGGGCTCGTCGCCGGGACGCTCGCCGCCGCCGTGCACCACGGGCTCTCCCTGCCCGCGGGCGCGAGCGTCGGCGTGAAGGGTGGCTACCTCGGCGTTCTTGCCACTTTCCCCAGCGAGCTGGCCCAGACGTTTTGGACGGCCATCGTCGCCTGGGTCACCTGCTTTCTCGTGACCATCCTGGTGTCCCTCGCGACCCGGCCGAGGCCGGAGGCGGAGCTCGGTGGACTGGTCTACGGGCTGACTGAGAAGCCCAGGGACGCGGTCGCGCATTGGTACGAGCGCCCCGTCGCGTTAGCGGCGGTAGTGCTCGGGCTCACGGTTCTCTTAAACGTGGTGTTCTTCTGAGGGGAGGCCCGCCGTGAAGCTCGACGTCCGCATGCCGATCGGGCTGTTCTTCGTGCTGGTGGGCGCGCTCCTGACCGTTTACGGCGCGGTGACGCTGCACGAGCCCGGTGCCTCCCCCACCGGGGTGCCGATCGACCTGGTGTGGGGCGCCGTGCTGCTCGCGTTCGGGATCGTGATGGTGACGCTGGCGCGCCGGGCGCGACGGCTGGGCGTATAGCCGTATGGGCCGTATGGCCGGGTAATCAGGTCGCCCTAATCATCCGGCCATACGGCCGTACGGTCACGTCTTGTCCGGCCGGTTCTCGTCGTCGATCAACTCGTCGTTGGTGATGGTCCCGGCCCCGGGGCCGAAGCCGGTCTTGCCGGTACGATCCGGGATGGTGGTCAGCACTTCGCCGACGTTGTTGTCGTAATTGCTCTCGAGCAACTGATGGCAGAAGCCGTGCGGATCGACGTGCGGGCACGCCTCGCCCGCGGCGGCCGTGAACGGCGGGTTGACCGTGATCCGGATGAGGTACTGTCCCGGCGGAATAGAGGCCTGCCCATCCCCACCGTCCAGTACGAAGTACTGCCCACCCAAGAACTTGAAGTACGTGTCGGCGTAGCCGACGCTGATCCCCTGGTTGCCGGGGATCCCGACCCTGCCACAACTATGGTAGACCCACGACCCGACGCCCCCATCGCTCTGCCATGGCGTCACGTCGATCATGCAGAAGCCTCGCTTGGCGGAGCGCCAGAGGTGACCATCGCTCGCCGAGATGAGCTGGTAGGTGGCGTAATGGCGGAAGTGGTAATGGTTGTGGCAGGTCGCGAATTCGAACAGCCCGTCGCCGGCGGCGACGTGTACGTTGGGATCGCCGATGAAGACGTCGGCATCGCCGATGTTCGGAGTGCTTACCGTGAACCGCAGCACGCGATGGTCGCCGGCGGTGACGCCGCCTTCGATCACGCTGCAGGTAGTAGCCAGAAAGGTTTGGTCGTAGACGACCCAGCTGTCGGCGAGGCGCTTGGCTTCCACGATCAAGTCCGGCGTGCCATCGAGATCCTGGACGTGAGCGAACTGCGGAGGTGGGAGCGGGCCCGCTGGCCGGTCGGAGCGGCACGCGGCCAGGGCGAACGCCCCCGCCAGTGCCGTGATGATGACTGCGCGCATGTAACCCTCGCTGTTGAGTCCTCCCTGAGGCTGGCGCGAACCGGGGACGCCGTCAAGGCAGGGGTGGAGGCTTGCCGCCGCCGCCCGAGCCCGAGCCCAGGAGTTGACGCACACCGAGCATTCCGGCGATGAACATGGCGCCTCCCGTGCCAAGCGCGATCCCCGTCTTCCACGCCGAGGCGCGCTTTGCTTCGAGCGTGGCCACGTTGGGACGCAGGATCGTGATCAGGCCTCCATAGCCCGCGTAGCTGTCTCCGTCAGCCGCCGACACGTGCCGCGCGGCGATCACCAGGGAGTCGCCGTCCCCGTACGCCAGAAGTCCGGCAACCTCAATCACCCCGTGGACGGTGACCTGCCCCGCCGGAAAGTCGGTGGGCGCCACGAGCCGCGCGACCACGTCGGTCGAGCGCTTGGGTGCCGGTGCGGAGGGATCGAGTCTGACGTAGGAGAAGCAGCCGCCACACCCCACCAGGAGCACTCCGATCAAAGCCCGCATGCAGTTCACTCCGCGAGTCATCATTGCCCCGCGACGCGTACCGGGGTCTCACTCCCCGATTTCGTGGCGTCCCCGAGCTGGCCGTTGCTGTTGTACCCCCAACAGTACGCGACTTGCCCCGTCGTCAGGGCACAGGTGTGCTGATTGCCGGCGCTGACCATGGCGAACGTGAGGGTTCCAAAGATGGGGATGGGCCGGTGGCTGCAGGGATACGGGGCGCCGGTTGGCGTGAAGCAGTTCTCGGCCGCATCGCCGCCGAGTTGGCCCCCGGCATTCGATCCCCAGCAGTACACCGTGTTGCCCGTGGCGACCGCGCAGGTGTGCGACGCTCCCGTCGACAGCGCCAGGTACGCGCGCGCTCCCACGACACGGACCGGCACCGAGGAAGAGCTGCGCACGGTATCCCCCATCTGACCGCTGGAGTTGTCACCCCAACAGTACGCGTCGCCGCCCGACGTCAGCGCACAGGTATGGGAATATCCGACCGCAACGACGATGAACTTGCGGCCACCCTTCACCGCTACGGGCGTGGCCGACTCGATGATCGTACTGTCGCCGAGTTGACCGATGTCGTTCCGGCCCCAACAGTACGCCGTGCTGTCCGCGGCGAGACCGCAGGCGTGCTGGACGCCGGCGCTCACCGCGACGAGTTTGAGGGCCCCGCTGACCGCCGCCGGAACGTTGCGGTCGGCCTTGGAACCGTCCCCCAGCTGGCCGTTGCCGTTCCACCCCCAACACGCGCCGGCGCTGTCCACGCTCACGGCGCACGTGAACGCCCCTCCGGCAGCGACCGATCGCAGCGACCACCCCCCGGTCACGGGGACCGGTGTGGGGCTGGCGCTATTGGAGCCGTTGCCGAGTTGCCCGGTTAGGTTGAAGCCCCAACAGAAGACCGCGTTCCCCGTTGTGACGCCACAGGTATGGCCCGCGCCGGCGCTGAGGTCCACGAAGGGCACGGCGCTGGAGACCCGTACCGGGAACGGTCGGTCCGTGCGCGAGCCGTCCCCGAGCTCACCGTCGCGATTCCATCCCCAGCAGTAGGCTGCGCCGCTGGTGGTCACGCCACAGGTGTGGAGGAATCCCGCATGGATCGACGCGAACGGCGCGTCGATCGGGACCGGCGCGAGGGTCTCAGTGCCCCCGCACGCTGCCACCCCGATGACGGCCAGAGGCACCAAACCCTGCAGACGGCTGCTATTGGCCACGGAATCCTCCGGCGGGAATGTAGCGGTGGCGGCGGCCCGCGCCCAGTCCGGGCGCGGTTTTCCTGACCCTTGACGCAGTCCGACTCTGGCGGCATGCTCAGACCGCCATCAGGCACGACTGGGTTCGCCGCCGTCCCCGGTCGCGCGGATCATACCTGTCCGACTTCATGGGACTGGTCTGCGAGAATGCTGCGCCGCCACAAGTCATCCCTCGTCGCACTTGTGTTTCCCCCACACAAGGAGGTGGAGATGCGCCCTTCCCTTCGTCGTTTGAGGACCGCCCTGAACTGGAGTGCCGGCCTGCTGCTGTGTTGTGCGTCCGTGATGGCCGCGCAAGGGACGGGCACCGTCCGCGGAACTGTTACGGATGCCGTGAGCAAGCGACCCGTCGACGGCGTCAGTGTGTTCGTCGCCGGCACTGACCTCGGCACGCTCACCAACTCGCTGGGGCAGTTTCAGCTGAACCTGCCCGCGGGCCAGGTGGAGCTGCGGGTGCGCCGTGTCGGTTACGGCACGACGAGTCGCAAGGTGACGGTGACTGCCGGAGAGGTCGCGCAGGCGGATTTCGAAGTCAGCCAGGTGGCGATCGGGCTCGACGCCGTCGTCGTGACGGGGGCGGGCGCGTCGACCGAGCGACGCAAGGTCCCCAATACGGTCGCGACGATCAACACCGATAACCTGCGCAACGCCCCCGTCGTGAACGTTTCCGAGCAGCTCGCGGCCCGAGAGCCGGGCGTGTCGCTTCTGCCGTCGGGCGGGCTAGCCGGCGAAGGGGCGCGGATCCGCATTCGCGGCGCCGCCAGCCTGTCACAGCCGAACGAGCCGATCGTGTACGTCGATGGCGTCCGGGTGGACCGCAGCGGCGGGTGGGGCGACTACGTGGGCACGGGTGGCGGTGGCAACCCCTCTCGCATCGATGACATCAACCCGGAGGCGGTGGAGCGGATCGAGGTCTTGAAGGGCGCCGCGGCCGCCACGCTGTACGGCACCGAGGCCTCGGCCGGGGTGATTCAGATTTTCACTCGCACCGGCTCGCGCGGCGCGCCGCGGTTCGACTTCACCACCGAGCAGGGTGTTTCCAACTTCCCCAACGGTCGCTACGAGCCCAATTACGGATTCGCGCGGGATGCCAGCGACCCGCTGCGCAGCTCTACGCGCTTGAACAGCTTCTATGGCCTGTCGCTGCAGCCGTACCAGGTGTTTTCCCGCCCGTTCGTCACCTCGTTGTTCGAGACCGGGTATACCAGCAATTACTCCGGCTCGGTGAGCGGGGGCACGGCCGCCGTGACGTATTACGTGAATGGCCGCTTCCAGCACGAGAACGGCCCGTGGGGCGCCGAGCAGCTTGGCCCGGCCCGCGACTTCGATCAGAGAGCGCAGGGATCGGCGTCGCTGCAGCTGTTCCCCGCCGATAACGTGAAGATCCGCGTCAACACCGAGTACGTGGACGCGCACCACGAGACACCGTCGAACAACAACAACATTTTCGGGACGATCTCCGTCGCGCTCTTCGGTCACCCCGAGCGGGCCGAGTGCTTCGCCGGCTCGCTGCCCACCGGCACCGGGGCCTGCACCATCGACGGGAACCCCAACAGTGCCATCGGCCCGGGGAATCCCTACGGCTCAGCCGCATTCGCGACGGAGCGGGAGAACATGCAGGAGCGGCTGCGGCAGGACGCCAAGCATTTCACCGGCAGCATTAACGTCGCCTACCAGCCCTGGCAGGCCTTGTCGCTGGAGGGCACTCTCGGCGTGGACGTGGTCAATCAGGTGAGTTCGGACTTCGCCCCGTTCGGGTACAACGTCGACAACATCATCGGGTTCGACCCCGAGGGGTACAAGTACCTGGACGATCGCACGCGCCGGGAGATCACGGCCGAATTCAAAGCGACCTGGAATCGCCGTCTTGGCGACGACTTCGCCTCGACGTTCGTCGGCGGGGGCCAGGGCTTCATCGCGAAACTCGAAGACGCCGCCGGGTCGGGCGAGTTGTTCCCCGGCCCCGGGCTCGAGGTGATCGGTGCGGGGTCGCTGCAGACGTCCTATGAGCGCTTCCTCGAAACCGTCAACGTCGGCGTCTTCGGTCAGGAACAGCTCGGGTACCGGGACTACGCATTCCTGACGCTGGGCGGGCGCTACGACAAGAACAGCGCGTTCGGGCGGACGTCCCAAGGCGTGTTCTATCCCAAGGCCGGCATCTCCTTCGTTCCCACCTCGATGCCCAACTGGGGAAGCTCGGGAATCACCTCCCGGTTTTCCACCTTGCGCCTCCGGGTGGCCGTGGGCCAGTCCGGTCTGCAGCCGGGCGCATTCGACAAGCTCACGACGTACTCCCCACTGGCCTCGGTTCTCGGGCCCGGGCTGGCCCCGAATAACCTGGGGAACCCGGATCTGAAACCGGAGATCACGACGGAGTGGGAGGCGGGGACCGAGGTCGGCGTGCTGCATGATCGGGCGGCGCTCGATTTCACCTACTGGAAGCGCGTGACCCGCGATGCGTTGTATCCGCGGCAGTTCGCCCCTTCCGGCGGGTTCCGAAACGTGCAACTGTCCAACGTCGGGCGCATCGATTCCCACGGGCTGGAGATCAACGTCACCGGCTTGCCGGTGAACCGGCCCAGTTTCTCCGTCAAGCTCTACGCCAACGCCGCCTATCTGCACGAGATCGTGACGAGCCTCGGCGGCGCTCCGCCCCTCAAGGTCGGCGGGAGCTACCCGCGGTATCGCAACTTCGTGAAGGAAGGCTACGCCCCCAATTCGCTGTTCGGCGCCAAGCTGGTGCAACCGTGCAGCCAGCGCCCCGCGGGGGCGACCTATGCCTGCCTGCAGCCCGGGCAAAACCCCTACGACCTCAACGGCGACGGCAACTTCGATACCGACGCCGACATGCTGGCGTGGCTCGCAGTCCCGAGAACGCTCAGCTCCATGCTCCCCATCCGCGTGGACGAGGACGGCGACGGGGACTTCCTCGATCATTATCTCGGGAAGTCAACGCCGGATTGGGCGGGCTCGTTCGGGATGAGCGCGACGCTGTTCCGGAATTTCGAGCTGTCCAACGTGTTCGAGTACAAGACCGGCAACTACACCATCACGAACCTCACCTTCGCGTTCCGCAACTCGAACGCCGTGATCGGGCGCAACTCCCGGCGCGCGGCGACGGTCGAGGCGACGATCACCAACCCGGCGAGCACCGCGCAACAGCGCGTGGATGCGGCCAAGGAATGGCTCAAGCTGCGCGCCCTCACGCCGTACGACGGGCTGAACCAGAACGAGAACGGCAAGTTCCTGCGGTGGCGCGAGCTGTCGCTCACCTATCACGTCCCGGGAGCCGTCGCGAGCCGCCGGCTCGGGCTGCGCCATATCTCGTTCACCGTGTCCGTGCGCAATCTGGCGCTGTGGACCCCCTACACCGGCATCGACCCCGAGCTCAACGAGTACGGGCGCGGGGGCGCCGGGTCGGACCTGGGTGGGATCGACAACAACTTCGGGGAAGGCATCGATGCGTTCGGGCTGGCCCTGCCGCGCCGGATCACGTTCTCGACGCGCTTCGGCTTCTGACCCGGACCCCAACGAGGAGAGCCATGCCATGAACACCGGAAGCGCCGCATCGCTCGCCCGCGGGTTCCTGGGAGCCACGGGCCGCCGGCTCGCCGTGCTGCTGCTGGTAGGGATGCCCGCATGCAGCGGCTTGCTCGACGTGAAGAACCCCAACAACGTCAACGAGAGCGACCTCAACAACCCCGCGTCCGCCGCCTCGCAGGCGAACGGGGCGCTCTCCTCCCTGGCCCGGGCGTGGGGCATCGTGCAGACGCCCTACGCGGTCGCCACCGACGAGCTGACGTGGATCGGCTCGCGGGACGCCTGGCAAACCCTGGACCAGGGCACCATTTCCGAGCCGACCAATGAATTTGTGGACGCGGCGTTTCCGTTCGTCGGCGAAGCCCGCTGGTACGCGGACGCCACGATCAAACGCCTGGCCGGGTTCGCCGCGAGGGGCGTGCTGCCGGATACCACCGATTTGACGCGCGTGTATCTGTACGGCGCGCTGGCCTACATCATGGTGGGGGACATGTTCAACAACTTCCCCATCGGATCCGACAAGACCAATATCGCTCCGCCCCTCGGCCCGGCCAACATGGGCCAGGTGTTCGACACCGCGATCGCTTACGCCACGCGAGGGATTGCCCTGGCGCAAGCGACGGGGGATCAGGACAACGAGCTGGCTCTGACGGCAGCGCGGGCCGTCGCCAAGTACCAGAAGGCGCTCTGGGCGCTCTTCCCGCACCCGGCGATCGCGGGGCCGCCGCCCGCGGCGCCGCTGATCAATGACGCCGGCCCCACCGGCGCCACCGCCGACGCCAATGCCGCCCTGGCGCTCGCGGCCACCCTGGGCGTCCCGGACTGGAAGTACCGCTTCGCCTACAGCGTCAATACGGTCACGACGGACATCGGCTTCGAAGTGAACCAGCGCCTCGAGATGCGCATCGGAGCGGTGTACGTCTACCCCGACTGTACCGTGTCGGGCTGCACCACGGGCGGCAAGACGGTGGTGGTGGACAGCATCAGATTGAAAGACCCCATCACCAACGCCCCGGACCCCGACTTCACGGCGGTGCTCGCCGAGTTTCTGGGCAACACCAACCACGGACCCCTGACCATGCTGTCGGCGCGCGAGATGCACTTGATCGTGGCCGAAGCGGCGCTGGCCGCGGGCAACAACCCCGGGTTCACGACCGCCATCAACAACCTGCGGGCGCTGAATTCGCTGACGCCCTACAGCGGCACCCCGGTACCGTTGGCGATGCTGCAGTACGAGCGCCAGGCGAACCTGTTCTTGCAGGGGCGGCGGCTGCTTGACCTCCACCGCTTCGGGGTGCGGGCGGATTTGTGGGCGGCTGGGTCCGAGGCCGCTCTGAGGCCGGGCGTGTTGTTCCCGATCACGATCACGGAGCTGCTGGCCAACCCGTACTGCGTGGCGAATCCGACGAGCTGCGAGTAAGGGCAGTCGCTGTTCAGCCCGGGCGGTCGCGGCACCAGCGCGACCGCCCGGGGTGTTTTAGTGCAGCCCCCCGCCCGCGAACTGCTTGACCAGGTCGCCGATCACCTGTTTCGCGTCGCCGAACAGCATCCAGGTGTTGTCCTTCACGTAGAGCTCGTTGTCGATGCCGGCGAACCCGGGGTTCTTGCTGCGCTTGATGGCCAACACGGTCTTCGCCTTGTCGGCGTCGATGATCGGCATGCCGTAGATCGGGGAGCCCGCGGCGTAGCGGGCCGCCGGGTTCACGACATCGTTCGCGCCGATCACCAGCGCGACGTCGCATTGCGACATCTCCGGATTGATCTCATCCATCTCGACCAGCGCGGTGTAGGGAATGTTGGCTTCGGCGAGCAGCACGTTCATATGCCCCGGCATGCGGCCGGCGACGGGATGGATGGCGAACTGGACCGTGACGCCGCGCTTGGTGAGCTGATCGTAAAGCTCACGGACTTTGTGTTGGGCCTGGGCCACCGCCATGCCGTAGCCCGGGATGATGACGACCAGCCGCGCTTGCTCGAGCAGCTGCGCCCCCCCCTCGATCGACTCCTGCTTCCACTCCTTCTGCTCGCCGATCACCTTGACCTTCTGCACGGTGCCGAACGCGCCGAACAGCACGTTCGCGAACGAGCGGTTCATGGCGCGACACATGATGATCGAGAGAATCAGACCGCTCGAGCCGTCGAGGGCCCCGGCCGTCACCAGCAGCTTGTTGTCCAACACGAAGCCCATCGCCACCGCCGAGAGCCCCGCGTACGCGTTGAGAATCGAGATCACGGTCGGCATGTCGGCGCCGCCGATGGGAATGATCAGCAGCACGCCGAACAGCGTCGCCAGCCCCATGATCACCGGGAACACCGTGCGGGCCGCCGGCGCCGTGGGGTGCAGCACCAACAGCACCCCCAGGACCAGAGCGGCCCCCAGCACGCCGAGGTTGACGAAGTTCTGTCCCGGGTAGGTCACGGGCCGCTGCGGGATCCAGCGCACCTCCTGCAGCTTGCCGGCGGCCATGAGGCTGCCGGTGAAGGTCAGGAAGCCGAGGATCACCTCGACCACGAGCGCGCTGGTGCGGAACGTCGTGAACTGCGCCCCCCCCGGGCCCTCGCGCAGCCACAGGGAGAACTCCGCCGCACCCACGAGCCCCGCCGCCAGGCCGCCGAACGCGTGCGACAGCGCCGTCCGTTGCGGCACCGCCGTGAGCGGCACGCGCGATAGCGGCACGCCCACCACGAACCCGGCGGCGATGGCGGCGAGGATCCAGCCGTGGTGCACGATCTGCGGCTGCACCCAGGTGGCAAGCACCGCGACGGCCATCCCCAGCACGCCCGCGTACACGCCGCGGCGGGCGGTTTTCGGGTCGTTCATCCAGTAGAGTGCGAAGATGAACAACGCCGTCGCGGCGATGGCCGCGACCTGCGCGATCGCTTGCGTCATTGCTTCTTGAACATCCGGAGCATGCGATAGGTGATCAGGAACCCGCTCACGATGTTCGTCATCGACGCGAACAGCGCGACCGCGCCGAGGATGCGGATCGACGTCGGGTGGTCGGCGCCCGCAACCGCGAGCGAACCGACGACCGCGATCGCCGAGATGGCGTTGGTCAGCGACATCAGGGGCGTGTACAGCAGCCGTGACACCCGGCGGATGACGCCCAGCCCGATGAACGTCGCGAGCACGAACACGAACACCATCGACCAGTAGTCGGTCATGACCGCAGCACCTTTCCGTCGTGGGTGACGCACGTCGCCCGGGTGATTTCGTCCGTCAAGTCGACCTGCAGCACGCCGTCCTTGGCGATGTGGCCGAGGAAGCTCGCCACGTTGCGGGCGTACATCTGGCTCGCGTGTTGCGGCAGCGTGGCAGGGAGGTTCACCGGCCCGAGGATCGCCACGCCGTCGTGCATCACCTGGGTCCCGGCCTGGGTAAGCTCGCAGTTCCCGCCCGACTCGGCTGCGAGATCGACGATCACCGAGCCCGGGCGCATTCCTTCCACGGCGGCCCGCGTCACGAGGATCGGCGCGCGCTTGCCCGGGATCGCGGCCGTCGAGATCACGACGTCCGCGTCCTTCACGCTGCGGGCGAGGAACTCGAGCTCGCGCTGATGCTGGTCCGCCGACAGTTCCTTGGCGTAGCCGCCCCCGCCCTCCCCCTCCAGCCGCTCCTCCATCGCGAGGAATTTGGCGCCCAGGCTCTCGACCTGCTCCTTCACCGCCGCCCGGACGTCGAACGCCGACACCACGGCGCCCAGCCGGCGCGCGGTCGCGATCGCCTGCAGCCCGGCGACGCCCGCCCCCAGCACCAGGACCCGCGCCGGCGGCAGCGTCCCGGCCGCCGTGACGAGCATCGGAAAGAACTTGGGCGTCGTCCCCGCAGCCAACAGCACGGCCTTGTACCCGGCGACGGTCGCCTGCGAGGAGAGGACGTCCATCGGCTGGGCGCGCGTGATGCGGGGGAGCAACTCGAGGCTGAACGCCGTGACGCGCCGCTGGGCCAGGAGCCGCAGCAGATCCGTCTCCGTCGCCGCTTGCAGGACCCCGATCAGGCCGACCCCTTCCCGCAGCTTCCCGACTTCGGCCGGGACGGGTTTCTGGACTTTGCAGACGATCGCCCCGCTCCACGCATCGCCGAGGCTCGCGCCCGCCGTCGTGTAGCCGGCGTCGGGGAATCCCGCTTCGCTCCCCGCGCCGACTTCCACGACCACCTCGTGTCCGGCCTTGACGAGCCGGGCGACCATGTCGGGCGTCAGCGCGACGCGCCGCTCCCCGGGGGCGGTTTCCTTCGGGATGCCGATTTTCATCGGGCCGAAACTAACGCTTCCACGGCATCCGCGTAGCGCTGCTGCATGCGCTCGAGTCCGAAGCGCTCGACGGCCCGGCGCCGCGCGGCCGCACCCAGCGCCTCACGCCGCGCCGGATCCACCAGCAGCTCGCCGAGCGGCACGGCGAATCCCCGCGGGGGATCGCGCGGCACGACCACGCCGGCGTCGCCCAGCACCTCCGGCGTGCCGCCGCCTTCCACCGCGAGCACCGGCCGCCCGCACGCCAGTGCTTCGGCGATCGAGAGCGGGAACCCCTCGTCGGGACGGGCGTGCACGACCACGGTCGCCGCGTTATACGCGCCGATCAGCTCGCCGGGGGCGAGATAACCGGGGAGCCGCAGGTCGAGCCCGAGCCGCTCCGCGCGCGCCGCGAGGGCGTCGCGCTCGGCGCCCGCCCCGCAAATCACCACCGGCGGCGCGCCGGGATTGAGCAGCGCCACCGCGTCCAGCAGCCAGTCGAGCCGCTTCTCAGGATGCAGGGCCGCGACCGCGACCAGCAGCGGCCCCTCCACGACGCCGATCCGCCGCCGGAACGCCACGCCGGCGCCGGGATCGGGTCGGAACAGCGAAACGTCGACGCCGTTGTGAATCACCGTGTGCGGACGGCGCCCCAGGTACGGCTGTCGCTCCAGGAACGACCGCTCCAGCCCTTCAGTGAGGAACACCGTGAGCGCCACGCGGCGAAACAGCCATCGGGTGAGGGGATCGCCCGGCATGGAAGGGGTGCTGACGCAGTAGACAATGCGCAGCGGGGAGAACACGGCAGCCAACGCCGCGAGCCGCACGTCCCGGGCCTTGTCCACCAGCGCGACGGCGGCGTGAAGCCCACGCAGCGCGCGCCGCAGCCGCCACGCCTCGGCCAGCCCCGTGTCGCCGATCGCCAACCGCGTCACCGGAATGCCGCGGGCGCGGAACCCGTCCTCGAGCGCGGGGTGAGCCACGAACGCATGAACGGCGTGACCGCGACCGGCCAGCCCCCGCGCGACACCGGTGAACACCGTCGCCGACCCGCGCCAGCTGCGCGCGGTCGTCACCAGGGCGACAGCACCAATACCCAAGCGGCGCCGGGCTCAGCTGGGGGACAGCCGGTCGCGCTCGCGCCGTTGCGCCAGCATGCGCTCGGCGAAGTCCAGCCGCTCCGCCAGGTCACCGACCTCGTGCCGCAAGGCCTCGAGCTGCTCGGCGAGGCGGCGGACCTCTCCGGACGCCCCGCCTCCCATGGCGGATGGCTCGCTGACGCCCCAGTTCCGCAGCGGCCGGTCGTCGGCATCGCGGAACTCTCCCGCCAGAAGGATCACCAGATCGTACATCCACCACAGTCCCATCCCCCCGAGCGTGATCGCCATCAGGATGCCCGTCTGCCAGCGGCCCACGTAGAAGCGGTGCAGCCCCAGCGGGCCGCCCAGGATCTGGAGAATCAGCGCGACGGCGCGAGAGCGCTCCGAGACCTCCGGGCCGGCCGGGGGCGGCGCGTCGTCATAGTCGTATGGGGTGAGCGAGGAGCCGGTCATGGGCCTCCCAATCTACGCCCCCCGCCGCCCTCTGGCGCTGCGGCGACGCAACCCCATCTTGGGGGCCGGGAGGGGCGGTGCCGTCCGCTTCGTTTCCTTAATCTTTCAAGGAGAGCGCCATGAACTGGGGTGAATTCATCACGTTCCGCAAAATGATCACGCCGATCTTCATTCAGGTGATCTTCTGGGTCGGGGTCGCGGTGTGCGTGGTTATGGGCCTCGGCTCGCTGCTCGGCGGCCGTGGGCTGTACGGACTCGGGCTTATCATCCTGGGGCCGCTCGCCGTGCGCGTCGAGTGTGAGCTCCTCATTCTGCTCTTCCGGATCCACGACGCGGTGCAGGACATCCGCGCCGCCAAGCGCGGCTAGTCAGCGCGCGCCGATCACCGCTTCCGCCTCGATCTCCACCAGCATCGCCGGGTCGACGAGACCCGAGACCTGGACCATGGTCGAGGCGGGGCGGATCGCTCCAAAGAACTCGCCGTGCGCCCGCCCGATCCGCTCCCAGTCCTGGATGTTCAAAACGTAGACCCGCGTGCGCACGACGTCCTGCAGCGTCGCGCCGGCGCGCACCAACGCGCGCTCGATGTTGCGGAGCGCCTGCACGGTCTGCGCGTAGGGATCGCCCGCGCCCACAATCTGTCCAGATGCGTCGGTCGCCGTCGTGCCCGCCACGTGCACGACGTCCCCCACGCGCACGGCGCGCGAATAGCCCACCACGGGCTCCCACGGCGCGCCGCTGGCGATGTTGATCCGCTTCATGCGCCGCTTCTGAGCAGGTGACGCAACGCGGGCTCGAGCGCCGCGAAGGTGAACCCGAAGCCGGCCTGGAGCGCGCGCGCCGGCAACACCCGCTGGCCCGTGAGCAGCAC
>Ga0066667_10000410_pt1 | contig 14351 bp, 8 predicted proteins | sample GraSoiAngelo_116_FD_133943 | JGI IMG/M metagenome (GOLD analysis project Ga0066667, IMG submission 133943) | Grasslands soil microbial communities from the Angelo Coastal Reserve, California, USA - 14_0903_16_30cm | ecosystem: Environmental > Terrestrial > Soil > Grasslands | place: USA...
GCGGGGTTCACGGGGATCCAAGTCGGGCAGACACCCGATATCTTCGTGCCCATCACCATGAAAGGGCAGATGACGCCAATTCGCAATGGATTGGACGACTGGAATGACTCCTTTTTGGCTGTACTGGCTCGGTTGAAGCCAGGCGTGTCCAGAGAGCAGGCGCAAGCGGCTATCAATGTCGACTACCACCCCCTGCTCGAGCAACAGATGGAGCACCTCGGGGGCTCCGGCGATCGTGTCCACGGGAAAGACCGCGAGGAGTTTCTGAATAAGAAGGTCGTACTTTACCCCGGCGCGCAAGGCCGCACGACAGTCCAGCGCGACTCCGGCCCGGCGCTCAAGGCGTTGTTTGCCATGGTCGGCTTGGTGCTGCTCATTGCGTGCACGAATGTGGCCAACCTGCTGCTGGCCAAGGGTGCAGCGCGCCAGCGGGAGTTCGCCGTTCGTTCGGCCCTGGGAGCAACCAAAGGCCGGATGATTCGTCAATTGATGGTGGAAAGCTTCCTTTGCGCAGTTGCTGGTGGGGGGTTAGGCTTTCTCCTGGGGGCTTGGTTGATGAACATTTTGACCGTAGCCGTCGTTTCTGAAGGAGGAGTGCAAGGGATAACTTCGCAGGTGGACGCGACTGTTCTGGGATTTGCCGCTGCGGCGACGGCCGCCTCGGCCTTCGTGTTCGGCTGGATCCCCGCGTGGCGGGTCGCGCGGGGAGGCGTATCGCAGATTCTGAAAGACCAGGGTTCCACGGGATCTGCGGGGCCGGGCCACGTGCGTTTCCGCAAGGTGCTCGTAGCCGGACAGGTGGCGTTTACCGTGCTGCTGCTCGCGGGAGCCACACTGTTTGCGCAGACCCTGTGGAACCTGCGCAAACAGAATCTGGGATTGAGCACAGAGAACCTGATTACCTTTTCGATTTCCCCGCAGTTGAGCGGATACGATGGGCTGAAAACCATCGCCTTGGTGGACCAATTGAGGCAACGCCTGGCAGGGCTTCCCGGAGTATTGGGAGTAGGGTCATCGCAAATCCCCGTGCTGACCGGTACCGACATGGGATCGAACATCACCGTCGAAGGCCGCCCAAACACGGACAACGACGAGCGTCACGTCAACTATGACGCCGTTAGCCCGAATTACTTTTCGACCATGAAGATTCCGCTGCTTTCGGGGCGGGAATTCAACGACGCCGATATGGCTACAAGCCCGAAGGTTGCGGTCATCAACGAAGCCATGGTGAAGGCATTTTTCCCGAACAGAAACCCCATCGGCGTGCACTTTGCGATGGGTTCGGGCGATGTCAAGCCAGATATTGAGATTGTCGGAGTAGTGAAAGACGCCAAAGAATCGCATGTGCGCGACAACGCCAGGCCGTATTTCTATCGGCCGTATGCGCAGTTCGGAAAGCTCTTCGGAATGACCTTTTATGTGCGGACCAACCAAGACCCGCTGCTCATCGCCAACGACCTGCGGCAGATCGTGAGGCAGCAGGACGCGAATTTGCCGCTCTACGAGCTGAAGACCATGCGCCGCGTCGTCGACGAGGATTTGTTTGCCGAGCGGGTGATTGCCGGGCTTTCGTCGAGTTTTGGCGCTCTGGCTGCCGTCCTTGCAGCGCTGGGGATTTACGGCGTGCTGGCGTATTTGGTGGTGCAGCGAACCCGGGAGATTGGCATCCGCCTGGCGCTCGGCGCCCCCAGCGCGCATGTTCGCGCTTTGGTGTTCAAAGAGGTGGGCTGGATGGTGCTTGCCGGCGCGGCCGTTGGATTGCCATCAGCCTACGGGCTTGCGCGCGTTAGCGAGTCGCTGTTCTTCGGAGTGTACGCTGGCGATATTGCGGTGTACCTCGTATCGTTTGGCGTCATCGTGATGATTGCAACCATCGCTTGCTATGTGCCCTCGCGGCGGGCGACGCGGATCGATCCGATCGTAGCTTTGCGCTACGAATAGAGACTGGATGTAGTTGGGCCCGCGAATGTATGGGTAAAACGGTTTTCGTGAACTGAATTCGATAAGGAGAAGCCATGGTAGAAACAAATGGAACCCTGATCAAGATGGAAGGCGTGAAGAAAGTCTTCTACACCGATGAAGTGGAAACGCATGCCCTGGAAGAAATCCATCTGGAGATCAAGCGAGGACAGTACATCTCCATTGCCGGTCCTTCGGGCTGCGGCAAGTCCACGCTGCTCTCGATTCTGGGGTTGCTCGATTCTCCCACCGACGGCAATTACTGGCTGAACGGCCAGCCGGTAGCGAAACTTACCATTAGCGAGCGCACGAGGATCCGCAATCGCGAAATAGGCTTCATCTTCCAGGCGTTTAACCTGATTGGGGACCTCACGGTCTACGAAAACGTCGAACTGCCGCTGACCTACCGCGGCACGAGCGCCGCCGAGCGGAAACAGAAGGTGCAACAGGCGCTTGAGCGTGTAGGCATGGCGCATCGCCTGCGGCATTACCCGTCGCAACTCTCCGGCGGTCAACAACAGCGTGTGGCCGTAGCACGCGCGTTGGTGGGCGATCCCCTGATTCTGATGGCGGATGAGCCTACGGGGAACCTCGACTCGAAAAACGGCGAAGCCGTGATGGAGTTGTTGCGCGACTTGCACCGCAACGGCGCAACCATCTGCATGGTTACGCACGACCAGCGCTATGCCAACTTTGCGGAGCGCACCATTCACCTTTTCGACGGCCGCATTGTCGAGGAGACCCGGGAAGCCGAAGTCGGTGCCTGACGTTCCGGGAGGCGGTATGGGCACGATCCTGCAGGACATCCGGTTCGGCTTGCGCATGCTTGGCAAGCACCGGCTGGCAACAGTGGTCTCTATCCTGGCATTTGCCGTGGGCATAGGCGCCAACACCGCCATGTTCAGCGTGGCCGAGGCTTTTCTGCTGCATCCGGCGCCGTTTGAAAACGCAAACCGGATTGTCGCCATGGTGGATTCCCGCCCGCAGCAAAACATTGACATCAATGGCATTGCGCCTGCCACTTACTTCGACTGGCAGAAGGAAGTGCGTTCGTTCGATCGCCTCGCGGCCTATGCATGGCAGGAATTAAATCTGAGCGGCGATGACCATTCCCAGAAGGTCAATGCTTTTCCGATTTCCGCCAATTTGTTCGAGACCCCCGGGGTTCAGCCGCAGCTGGGCCGCGCGTTTGCGAGGGACGCTCTTGCTTGCCGCAGTCGCGGCCCTGGCGTCGTATCTGCCCGCGCGCCGCGCAGCGCGCGTGGATCCGCTGGTCGCGCTACGCTATGAGTAGGGAACTAGAGGAGATCCCTTGGAACCATTGATTCAACTACGTAATCTAGAAAAATCCTTGGAGGCGGGGCCGAACCGGTTTTTCCTGCTTCGCCGCATCAATCTGGATATCCAGCCTGGCGACTTTGTCACCATCATGGGCCCTTCCGGCGCCGGAAAGTCCACATTGCTCAGCATCATCGGGATGCTGGATGGCGCGTGGGCTGGCGAGTATTACTTCCACGGCGAGCCCGTTCACAAACTCAACGTCAAAAAACGGAATGAGCTGCACAAAGCTAACATTGGCTTTGTGTTTCAAAGTTATCATCTGATCGACAATTTGACTGTCTTTGAGAATCTCGAAGTTCCCCTTTCCTACAAGAATGTGCCGCACAAAGAGCGCGTCAGCCGCGTTTGCGATGCTCTGGACCGGTTCAACATCGTGGGCAAGAAGGATTTGTTTCCCAATCAGCTTTCCGGCGGGCAGCAGCAGCTTGTGGGTGTCGCCCGCGCCGTGATCATGAACCCGAAGCTCATTCTTGCCGACGAGCCTACCGGAAACCTCCATTCCGCGCAGGGCGAAGAGATCATGCAGCTCTTCAAGCGCCTCAATGATGCCGGCACGACGATCATTCAGGTCACGCACTCGGAGAGAAATGCTTCCTATGGCCATCGCATCATTCAGCTGAAAGACGGTTGGGTAGTGGGTGAGACGGCAACCTCGGAAATGGGCGCCAGCGCGGCGCAACCCGGCTGATAAAAGCTCCTTCCTCCTCTGAGGATTTGTTGCGGGAGGCCACGAAATGACCACACTGCTTCAGGATATCCGCTATGCGTTGCGCATGCTGTGCAAATCCCCTGGCTTCGCCGCTGTCGCCGTCGTTACCCTGGCCCTTGGCATCGGCGCCTCAACAGCCATCTTCTCGGTTATAGACGCCGTGCTTCTTCGTCCTCTGCCTTATCCGCACCCCGAACAGATCGTCCGTGTGTGGGAGCAAGGTCCCAACGGCCAGCGGTGGAACTTGGCGGACCTCAATTTCAAAGATTTTCTTAAACAGAACAATACGTTTTCGAGCTTCGCGGAATATACCTATGGTGAGCCCACATCCATTTCTGGCGGGAGCGAGCCCGCGCGTGTCGACGTCTCCGCGGTCTCCAGTGGCTTCTTCAAGTCTCTCGGTGTTGAACCTTTTCTCGGCCGCTCCTTCGTCCCGGAAGAGCAGCGCGAGCACGGCGCGCAGGCAATGATCGTCAGCTACGGTTATTGGCAGCGCTATCTTGGGGGCGTTAGAGACCTCTCTGAGTTCCACTTGGCGATGGACGGGGGTGTTTATTCTGTCGTGGGAGTGATGCCCGCGGGCTTTGATTTTCCTCTTGGCGTCGCCGCCTGGATTCCGCGCGAATTTTTCGGGGAAGATTTCAGCCGCACAGGCCATAATTTCTGTGCTCTCGGGCGCGTTCGAGACGGAATTACGGCCGCTCAAGCTCGTGCGGACTTGAGCACAATTGCTCACCGCCTCAGAGAGCAGTACGGAAAAGACGTTGATCTTATCGACGCGGCAGTTGTCCCTCTCTCGGACGCCATGGTCGGCGATGTACGCGCCGCTCTTTTAAACCTTTTGGGAGCCGTTGGCCTCTTACTCCTGGTTGCCTGCGCTAACGTGGCAGGATTGCTCCTGGCTCGTACCTCGGCGCGCCGCAAAGAGCTGGCTGTGCGTGCGGCTCTGGGAGCCGGCCGCGGCCGTCTTATTCAGCAGTTCCTGGCGGAGTCTCTTGCGCTTTCCTTCTCCGGAGGTGCACTCGGCATTTTGCTCGCGGTTTGGGCAGTCAAAATACTTCCCGCAATTCTTCCGGTAAATTTGCCCAATCGGCAAGGCATTGCGATCAACGGATTGGTCCTTCTGTTCTCTTTGGCCGCAATTCTAGCTGTCGCCATTTTGCTTGGGCTCTTTTCCGCTTGGCGCTCCGCCTCAGGAGATCTCCAGACGGCACTAACCGCCGGCTCGCGCAGTCACAGTGACAGTGGGTCGAGCCACCGCATGCGCAGTTTCCTGGTGATTGGAGAAATTGCCACCACTCTTGTGATTTTGGTCGGAGCAGGCCTTCTCGGTCGCAGCTTTTTGCAGCTCATTTCGACAAGCCCCGGATTTCGCCAGGAAAATCTGATCACCATGGAGTTCTCGCCACCCATTCCCCTGGACTCCTCCATGGGCGCGTCGGCCATCGCTCGGCAAATTCAACTGATGGACGCCCTGGTGAGCCGCCTTCGCGCGATTCCCGGCACCGAGAGTGTAGGGTTAGCGGGCGCCGTTCCCGTGGCACAGGGCGACGATCTTCCTGAAGGCGATTTTCTAATACTCAATGGCCACGAGTCGCCCACTAATTGGGAGGAATGGGGACGCCTCGCTCACAATTACTCTAAGTCACCGCACGCTTTATATTGCGTAGCAAGCCAAGGGTATTTCCGCACCGTGGGAATTCCACTCATCCGCGGGCGACTGTTTAATGATCGAGACGACCTCAATTCACCAAATGTTGCGTTAATCAGCCAAACCTTGGCGCTCCAGCAGTGGCCAAATCAAGACCCCGTAGGGCAAATCATCAATTTCGGCAATATGGACGGCAACTTGAAGCCGCTCACGATCGTTGGAGTCGTTGGCGATGTTCGCGCGCGAGGTCTTGACAAACCGCCTAGTTCCGTCATTTACGTCAACTACCGCCAACGCGGAATGAAGGCTAATTCCTCACCGACGATGCTCATGCGCAGCGCCGCACCCCCTGCAGAAATCGCTTCCGCCGCGCGCGGCATCTTTCACGATCTTGCTCCCGATGCTCCCGTCAAATTCTCGACTTTCACGCAGGAAATGGGTGGCTGGCTCGCGGACCGCCGCTTTCTGCTTCTACTTGTGGGCGTGTTCGCTGCCACAGCTTTGGTCCTTGCTGCGGTTGGCATCTACGGAGTCGTGGCTTTTTCGGTCACCCGGCGCACGCAGGAGATCGGCATTCGCATGTCCTTGGGCGCTCAACGCGGCAACATTCTCAGTCTGGTGCTGGGCGAAGGCGCGCGCATGGCGGCTTTCGGCGTGGTGATTGGCATTGGCGCATCACTGGCCGTCACGCGCCTGATGTCTTCCCTTCTTTTTGGTGTCAGCGCCACGGACCCGCTGACCTTTGCTGGCGTCGCCATTCTGCTGTCCGGCGTAGCGCTTCTCGCTTCCTACATTCCTGCGCGGCGCGCCATGCACGTCGATCCGCTGGTTGCGTTGCGTTACGAATGAGGCAAGAATGAAAACGCTCCTGCAAGATTTTCGCTACGCCATGCGCATGCTGCGGAAGAGCCCCGGCTTCACAGTCGTAGCAGTTCTGACCCTTGCCCTCGGCATCGGCGCGAACACCGCCATCTTTACCGTGCTCCATGCTGTGCTCCTCAGACCCTTGCCTTATCCCCAGCCAGACCGGATTGTGCAACTTGGAGCCTCCCTGAAGAATGGAGAGCCAGAAGGTTACGTTACGGGCCCTCAATTTACCTTCCTCGCGGAGAACCCTGCTTCCGCGTTTGGTTCAATTGCGGCTTTCCAGGCGGGCTCCCTCCTTGAGCTCAAGGAGCAGGATCACGTGGGTTGGTTGAGCTCGCAGCGAGTGACCGAGGATTTCTTTCGCGTGCTGGGAGTGGCCCCGGCTTTGGGCCGCACTTTCCAAAGTGACGACATGAAACGTGGAGCGCCTCCGGCGGTCGTGCTTAGCGACGCCATATGGAGAAAAGCCTCGGGCGCCAACCCCGATGTGATTGGAAGGCAGATTAACTTGGATGACCGCCTCTTTACGATCATCGGTGTGATGCCCCGTAGTTTCACTTTTGTTGAGCAGCCTGCCGACGCCTATCTCCCCCTGCAATTTAGTGACTCGATCGGCGACCAAGGGATGAATACGCGCATGATCGCCCGCCTCAAACCTGCTGTCACCATTGTGCAGGCGCAGACTGAGTTGAACACCATGTTCCAGCGATTTCCGTCCAAAGACAGCCGCGTGTTCGTCGGTGACTACCAGCGCTGGCTTGCCGGCGACCTTCGTGCGAGCTTGATCCTCCTTTTTGGTGCGGCTGGACTCCTTCTCTTCCTTGCATGTTTGAACATTGCGAATCTCCTGCTGTCTCGCGCCACTTTCCGTGGGCGAGAAATCTTCATCCGCACAGCCATCGGAGCGGGAATCGGGCAGCTTTTGCGGATGTTTGTGGCGGAAGGCCTGCTCCTTGCGTTCGCCGGTGCCATCTGCGGACTGCTGACAGCCCGTTGGGTATTAGCAGCAATTGTCTCCTCCATCCCTTTCAACTTTTCGTGGGCAGGCCCAGTTCGCATTGATTCGAGCGTTCTTGCTTTTACATTCGGCATATTGCTGGTGACTACTTTGGGTTTTGGGCTTGTCTCCTACTGGCAGGCTGCCCGAGGAAATCCGGTCAACGCTGGGGGAGATGAAGGAAGGCAAGCTCCAAGGAGAGCGTCTTCCGGTCGGGTTCGCAACATTTTTGCGGTGTGCGAGATTGCGCTTTCGCTTGCATTGCTGGTCGGCGCAGCGTTGCTGGGAGAAAGTCTTTACCGGCTCTATCAGGAAAAACTTGGATTTGATCCGGACAATGTCGTGACGATGAGGACCGCCGCTCCGCGTGCAAAGAATCTTACGTACGAACAGTTGTGGAATTCGCAAAAGGAATTGCTGCAAAAGATTCAAAGCTTTCCTGGCGTGCGATCTGCTGGGTTGGTCACAGTTGCGCCGCTAACTGAGCAGGCCAATCTCCCCGCGCAGGCTTTCGGAATGGATGACGCGGAACACAGCATTGGCGGGACGGAAATCCGCGCCATCAGCGACGGCTACTTTGAGGCCATGCGCATCCCGATCCTGCTAGGCCGCGGTTTTCTCCAAACTGACGAGGCGACAACTTCCCCGGTCGCTTTAGTCAACGAAACGCTCGCGCAACGCTGGTGGGGGAGCACAAAAGCAATAGGCCAACAGGTCGTCATTGGGAAGTTTAGAGGCCGGGATATCTTCCAGAATCCTACGCCACGAGAAATAGTCGGCGTTGTTGGCGACGTAAAGGGCAAATTCCTCACGCGGCCTGCGCCACCGACCGTGTACATTCCTGCTGCACAAAGGGGAGAAATGCTCAATGGTTCGACGGCGTGGGTCGTACGCACGGTTGGAAGCGTTGATATTGTGCCCGGTCTGCGCCAGGCAGTTAAGGAGTTTGACTCCGATCAGGAGATACCGCAGATACGGTCCATGAAGGATGTGGTTGCAGCTTCGGTGGCAGGGCCGAGTTTCGTCTCCGTGCTTGTCGGCGCTTTTGCGGGTATCGCTCTTGCGTTGGCTGCGATTGGTATCTACGGTGTGTTGAGCCTTTTCGTTTTGCAGCGTACCCACGAAATTGGAATCCGCGTGGCGCTGGGTGCCCAGCAGCGGGAGGTCCTGCGACTGGTTGTGGGGCAAGGGTTAAGGCTGGGGCTGACTGGCGTGGTCATTGGCACAGCGATGGCCGTGGGGCTCTCGCGCTTCCTGAGCAGCCTTTTGTACCAAATCAAGCCAACCAGTTCTTTGCCTTATCTGGTGTCTGCGGCCGTTTCGGTGGCTGTGGCGATTCTCGCCAGCTACATTCCCGCGCGGCGCGCCATGCACGTCGATCCACTGGTCGCGTTGCGGTACGAATGAGGCAAGAATGAAAACGCTCCTGCAAGATTTTCGCTACGCGTTGCGCATGCTGCGGAAGAGTCTGGGCTTCACCGCCGTGGCGGTCCTGACCCTCGCCCTCGGCATCGGCGCAAACACGGCCATCTTCAGTGTCGTCAACGGGCTGCTGCTGCACCCTTATGGGATACCGCACCCCGAGCGATTGCTGGCCGTGCGCGCGCGCTACGAAAAGTTGAACCTCAAGAGCATCGTGATTTCCGCGCCCGACTACACCTTTGTCCGCGATAACAAGGAGACTTTTGCGGCTGCAGCCATCCAGACGGAGAACGATTTTAACTACGCCACCGGCGCTTGGCCGCTGCGCCTGCGCGGCGCGAGAGTGTCGTGGCAGTGGTTCGATGTGTTCGAGGCCAAGCCGTTGTTGGGCCGCGTTTTTACGCCCGAAGAAGATCAGCCCCACGCCGACCGTGAAGTCGTCCTCGCGTACAACACCTGGAAGTCGATTTTTGGCGGCGACTCGGACATTGTTGGCCGTTCCGTCCAGCTCAATCAACAGCCTTACAAGATCACAGGCGTCATGGGCCCGGAATTCCAGTGGCCGAGCCAAACCGATCTCTGGGCCCCGCTGGGCCTCGCGCCCGATGCTTTCGTCCTCGACAACATTTTCAATGAAAATTACTTTGCGGTCGCGCGCCTGCAAGCGGGAGTGAATCCTTCCAACGCCGCGGGTTGTCTCAGTTTGACCTCGAAGCGAATCAGCGACGATCCGCGCACCCAGGGTTATCCAAAAGCTTCCGGCTGGAGTTTGTTTGCCGTTCCCTTCACGGAATTTGTGTATGGGGACGTGCGCAAGCCGCTGCTAATCCTCCTGGGCGCCGTTGGCTTCGTTTTGCTGATTGCATGCTCGAATGTTGCGGGACTTTTGCTTGCCCGCGCCTCTCGGCGAGCGAGGGAATTTGCCGTGCGCACGGCGCTGGGTGCTTCACCGTGGCGCCTGGCGCGCCAGATGCTTACCGAAAGCATGGCCCTGGCCTTTGTCGGCATGGCGCTTGGTCTATTGATTGCTTTTCAGGCGGTTCGTGCCTTGCTGTGGTTGGCTCCGGAGAACCTTTCTACGGGTCTGGACATTCACTTGGACTTGTACGTCCTGGCCTTCACCACGCTGATTGCGGGTGCCTCCGCAATCATCTTCGGCGCTGCGCCTGCGTGGCAGATCGCGTTTATCGATCCTCACCAGAACCTGAAGCAAGGCCGCGGCACGGGGGAGGGAAGCGCCGGACGACACCACTTCCGCAGCGGCCTGGTGGTCGCCGAGTTGTCTCTGGCGCTTGTGCTGCTGGCCAGTGCCGGCGTGTTCGTGAAGAGTCTGGCAAAACTCAAGGACGTCGATGTCGGTTTTCGTCCTCGCGGCTTGATGACCGCCGCACTAGCTTTGCCGGAGCGCCAATACAATACGCCGGACAAGCAAATTGCGTTTCTTAGCAGCACGTTGGAGCGGCTCTCGAATTCCCCCGGCATCGTCTCAGCTGCTGCGGGAGTGCCGCTGCCGTTTAGCGGTTTCGGAGGCTCGGCCTCATTCAACATTGAAGGACGCGTGTCTCCGCCGGGCGATCCGGGCCCGCACGGCGACATTCGCGGCGTAAGCCCGCGCTATTTCGAAACTATGGGGATTCGCCTGCTCCGTGGCCGCGTGTTCACGGATCAAGACCGCCGAGGTAGTCAGCCCGTGGCCATCATCGACGAAAATCTTGTCCGCGAATATTGGCCCCATCAGGATGCTTTGGGACAACGCATTCGCAACGGAAACAATGCTCCTTGGAAGACCATCGTTGGCATCGTTGCGCCGGTACGCCACTCGCAGGTTGTTGGCGAAGAAGCATCTGCTGTTGGTACGGAAGGTTCGGGGAAGGGCGTCTATTACTTTCCATTGTATCAAGAGAATTCTGCCGCCACTTTCCTGATTGCCCGCACGACTAGTGATCCCGCAGCTTTGGCGGCCACAACTCGCGCCGCAGTTCACGATGTAGATCCCGGCCAGCCCGTTTCCGATCTGCGGACCATGGACGAGCGCATCGCCCTGTCGATGGGACCGCGGCGCTCCGCCGTCGCCTTGCTCAGCGTGTTTGCGGCGATGGCGCTGACTTTGGCCGCAGTCGGTTTGTTTGGCTTGATTCGCTACAACGTTACGCAGCGCACCCAAGAAATCGGCGTGCGCATGGCGCTCGGTGCTTCGCGAAGCGATGTCTTGAAGATGGTGCTCGGGGAAAGTCTGCGGCTCGCCCTGTTGGGAGTCGTCGGAGGTCTCATTGCGGCATTTGCGCTGACGCGCGTTCTCGCAAGTCTGCTCTACGGAGTCAGCGCGGCGGACCCGCTGACGTTTGTGGGTATGGCGCTGCTGTTGACCTGCGTCGCCCTGCTCGCCTCCTGGGCTCCCGCGTGGCGCGCCACGCGCGTCGATCCGCTTGTGGCTTTGCGTTACGAATGAATCTTCGATGCGGACGAGGGTCCGGGACTCGCTCGCTGTGCATGAAGAAGGGCATTAAGATAAACTTTACTTATACTTTCGAATGAAGACTGCTACCGCGCAATCATATCGGGTGCTTTTGGCAGATGATCAGTCAGACATCCGCGACTCGCTTCGCCTGCTCCTCAAGGGCGAGGGTTACGAAACGCAGGGCGTGGCCTCTCCCGCCGAAGCCTTAAACGCTCTCGAAGCCCGCGAATTCGACGCCGTCCTCATGGACCTTAACTACGCCCGCGACACCACTTCGGGTCAGGAAGGCCTCGACTTGCTCACGCGCATCCAGGTCATCGACAGCACCGTCCCTGTGGTGGTCATGACCGCTTGGAGCAGCATCGAATTGGCGGTCGAGGCCATGCGCCGCGGCGCTCGCGATTTCATTGCCAAGCCTTGGGAAAACAACCGCCTGCTTTCCATCCTGCGAACGCAGATCGACTTGCGTCAGGCTTTGCGGCAGGCGTCTCGCCTCGAAGCCGAAAACCGCCTCTTGCGCGCGGAATCGCGCCCAACTTTTCTGGCGAATTCTCCCGCGATGGCTTCCGTTTTGGAGCTCATCGCGCAGATCGGCCCTTCCGACGCCAACGTCCTAATCACGGGAGAGCACGGCACTGGGAAAGAAGTTGTGGCGCGGACGCTTCATGCCTTGTCCCCGCGCGCGACCAAGCCTATGGTCACGGTGAATGCCGGCGGGCTTTCCGAGGGCGTCTTCGAGAGCGAGCTCTTCGGGCACGTGAAAGGCGCTTTCACCGATGCGCGCTCCGATCGCGTCGGGCGATTCGAACTCGCCGACGGCAGCACCTTATTTCTGGACGAAATTGCCAATGTCCCGCTCAACCTGCAGGCAAAGCTTTTGCGCGTTCTGGAAACCGGCGACCTCGAGCGCGTCGGCTCCTCGACCACGCGCCGTGTGAACGTGAGAGTTCTGGCCGCGACCAACGCCGACGTCAACGCAGAGGCCGCTGCCGGCCGCTTTCGTCAAGACCTTCTCTTCCGGCTGAATACCATCGAGATTCACTTGCCTCCGCTTCGCGAACGGCGCGAAGACATCGATCTCCTTGCCCACCACTTCCTTCAGGGCTACGCGCAACGCTACCGCAAGAACATCGCTTCCTTTGATCCGGCGGCCCTCAAAGCCCTCCACGAGCATTCTTGGCCCGGAAACGTGCGCGAGCTGGATCATGCGGTCGAAAGAGGCGTGCTCCTCTCCCCCGGGCCCGCTGTTCGCGCGGCCGATCTTGGCTTGCGCCCGCAGCCAGCCGGCGGCGCCGCAAAGCTCGAAGAGATGAGCCTCGACGAAGTCGAGAAGTATCTGATCCAGCGCACTCTTTCGCGTTACGACGGCAATGTGAGCCAGGCCGCCAAAGCTCTCGGGCTGAGCCGCAGTGCCATGTACCGCCGTCTGCAAAAGCATCAACTCGAATGAGGCCCATGACCTATGAGCGCCGCATCCAGCTCCTGGCGCTGGCCGCCGGCTTTCCGGGTTCGCTGATTGCCTTGATTTTGTTGTGGACGGGAAATTTCTCCTCAGGGGCCGCCTGGACAATTACTTTCTTTCTCTTTGTCTTTTGGCTGGGCTTCGCAGTTTCCTTGCAACACCGCGTGGTTTTCTCCTTACAGACGCTTTCTAATCTCCTGGCCGCGCTTCGTGAGGAGGATTTTTCCTTGCGCGGCCGCGGAGCCCGCACCGACGATGCCATGGGCGAAGTCATGGTGGAAGTCAATGCCCTCAGCGAAACCTTGCGCGAGCAGCGCCTGGGCGCGCTCGAAGCCTCGGCCCTCCTGCGAACCGTGATGGAAGAAATCGACCTTGCGATCTTCACGTTCGACCAGCACAAGAAGCTCCGCCTCGTCAATCGCGCAGGCGCGCGCTTGTTGGGCCATCCGGCGGAGCGGCTCCTCGGATTCACGGCGGAAGAGGTCGGGCTCGGCGCATGTCTGGAAGGCGAGCCGGCCCGCATGATGGAGTTGGCTTTCCCGGGAGGTTCCGGGCGCTGGGGACTTCGCCGCGGCACGTTTCGCCAGGGAGGCCTGCCGCATCATTTGGTCGTGCTGAGCGACCTGAGCCGTACGCTTCGCGACGAAGAGCGCAAAGCGTGGCAGCGTCTCATCCGTGTTCTTGGCCACGAGCTGAATAATTCGCTGGCTCCCATTCAGTCCGTCGCGCAAAGTCTCGAGAGTGGTCTTGTCGCTGCTACCAAGTCCTCGGAAGTTCGCGGTGATTCTTTTCCTGCGATCCTGGAGGATCTGCGGCAGGGACTGGGCATCATTCGTTCTCGCACCGAGGCCCTGGGCCGCTTCATGACAGCTTATGCTCAGCTTGCGCGGTTGCCGCAGCCCAAATTATTGCCGGTCAATGTTTCGGAGTGGATTGCCGCCTCGGTGAAGCTCGAGACGCGCGTAAAAGTCACCCTGAAGAAGGGGCCAGACACGGTCATCTCCGCCGACCGCGACCAATTGGAGCAATTACTCATCAACTTGATTCGCAATGCCGCCGATGCGGCCTTGGAAACCAAGGGCGGCGTTCACGTTGCCTGGACGCAAAAGCGCGGACAAGTGGAACTCTTGGTTGTCGATGACGGTCCAGGTCTGCCCAACACCGCCAATCTGTTTGTCCCTTTCTTCACCACCAAGCCGGGAGGCTCCGGCATTGGCCTCGTTCTGAGTCGCCAGATTGCCGAAGCGCATGGTGGGGAATTGACCCTGAAGAATCGCGCGGACGCCCGAGGGTGTGAAGCTAGGCTTCGGCTGCCCATCTAGCGGGAGTTTACTCAAAATTAGAAAAACAGAGAGGTAAGTGCCTAACTGAGAAAAAGTTCAGGGAGCCGTGGGTGTATTGCCCTCTTTAGCTACTCGCAGCGCGTCCAGGCCCAGCTCTTTGGCCAGGCTTTGCTGGGCTAGGGTTTGCTTCGAGAGAACTAGA
>Ga0066667_10000421_pt1 | contig 14201 bp, 13 predicted proteins | sample GraSoiAngelo_116_FD_133943 | JGI IMG/M metagenome (GOLD analysis project Ga0066667, IMG submission 133943) | Grasslands soil microbial communities from the Angelo Coastal Reserve, California, USA - 14_0903_16_30cm | ecosystem: Environmental > Terrestrial > Soil > Grasslands | place: USA...
CACGTGCCGGCTCTGGTCGGGCTGCAGCCGAAACCGTTCGTCGAGATCCCGGAAGAGGTGGCCAAGGAGAGGGGCATCAAGACCGGCGATCGCGTCCGCGTCAGCTCCAAGCGCGGCAAGCTCGAGGTGCTGGCGGTCGTGACCAAGCGTCTGGGCGGCCTCGAGGTGAACGGTAAGACGGTCTATCACATCGGGATCCCGATCCACTGGGGCTACGTCGGCATCGCCGCCGACCGAGACCCGACCAAGGGCGCCAACTGGCTCGCCAACGCGCTGACGCCGTTCGTGGGCGACGCCAACTCGCGGACGCCGGAGTTCAAGGCGTTCCTGGTGAACATCGAGAAGATCGGATGAACGACGTCACCGTCGCATCGCTCGCCACGGAGGCCTGGGCCCGGCGCCGTCGCCGGGCTCGGCAGCTCGGCGAGCGCCATGCGTTCGCACGAGACCTGCTGCAGCTCTACCAGGCGCTACTGGAGGTTCAGGAGCCCGCGTTCCTGAGGGCCCGGGACGATCGACCCGAGCCGGCGAGCCTCGCCACCTATGCGGTGGACCGCGTCATGGGCGGAGTCGCCGAGGCGACGATCAGCGCGGGGCCCCCGTCGCTGGCGGCGGCCGTGCGCGACCGGCTTCGCGATGGTGAGCCGACCGTGTTCGTCACCCGCTGGCTTGCGGGGGAGCCGCAGGCGGCGGTCGACGAATATCTGGGGCGCGCCGCGGCCGCGCCCGTGCTCGAAGCGCTGGGGCCGGCGGCCGCGGGTGCCTGCTCGGGGCCGGCGGCCGACGGAGGCTGTCCCCGCTGCGGCGGCCTGCCGCAGCTCTCGTATCTGACCGAAGCGGGCGAATCCCTGGTCAGCGGACCGCGAATGCTCCTGTGCTGCCGCTGTGGCGATAGCTGGGTCCACCAGCGCATGACGTGCGCCGTGTGCGGCGAGCAATCCACGAGTAAGCTGCCGATCTTCGCCGACGCCGAGCGCTTCCCGCACCTGCGGGCCGACGCCTGCGAGACGTGTCGCCGTTACCTGATCACGATCGATCTCCGCAAGGACCCGAATGCGGTGCCGGTCGTCGACGAGCTCGTGGCGCTCCCGCTCGACCTCTACGTCAAGGAGCGCGGCTTCACCAAGATCGTGCCCAATCTGATGGCGATCGGATAGGAGAACCACAATGGCGCGAACGGTCGGCTTCTTCACCGACACGACGCTCTGTATCGGCTGCAAGGCCTGCGAGGTGGCGTGCAAGGAGTGGAACCAGCTCCCCGGCCACGCGCCCCAGTTCGGCGACGGCTACGACAACACCTCGCAGCTCGACGAGCAGAACTGGCGCCACGTCCAGTTCCACGAGCGGACCACCGCCAAGGGCGGCGTCGCCTGGAACATGATGAGCGACGTCTGCAAGCACTGCGCGCTGGCGAGCTGCATGGAGGTGTGCCCGACCAACGCCATCATCCGGACGGAGTTCGACACCGTCTACATCCAGCCGAGCGTCTGCAACGGCTGCCGCGACTGCATCGCGGCCTGTCCGTATCACGTCATCGGCTTCGACGAGGCGAGCGGCCTGGCCCGCAAGTGCACGTTCTGCTACGACCGGTTGCAGGCCAACCTGACGCCCGCTTGCGCCAAGGCGTGCCCAACCGAGTCCATCAAGTTCGGTGACCTGGACACGATGCGCGAGGTCGCCGGCGCCCGCCTGAACCAGCTGCGCGGGCAGGGGATGTCGGAGGCACGCCTGTACGGCGACAAGGAATATGGCGGCTTGCACGCGCTGTTCTTGCTGACCGACAAGCCGGAGATCTACGGGCTGCCCCCGACCGAGAGCGCCGTGCTGCCGAGCCGGAACAACGTTCGCGGCTACCTCGGGACGCTGGTCACGGCCGCGCTGGGCGTCGCCGGCGCCGTCTTCGCGTTCCGCGAGCGGGGCGGGAAGGAGTAGCGCGATGGTGGAGCACTTCGTCACCCCGCCGCAGTGGGAGTGGTACATCGTCTGGTATTTCTTCCTCGGAGGCATCGCGGGCGGCGTCTACGCGCTCGGCGCGATCCTGCGCCTCTTGGGCGACGACCGTGACGCGCCGGTCGCGCGGCTGGCCTTCCTGCTGAGCCTGCCGGTCCTGGCGGTCTGCCCGATCCTGTTGACGCTCGATCTGGGGCGGCCGCTCAGGTTCTGGCACATGATGATCGACAGCCGCACCTTCGGCCTGAACTTCAAGTACTGGTCGCCGATGTCCGTCGGTGTCTGGGTGCTCTTGATCTTCTGCGTGTTCGCGTTCGTCTCCTTCCTCGAAGCGCTGGCGAGCCTGCGGGGCTCGCGGGCTCCGTTCCTGGCCGGCGGTCTCGGCCGCGTGTTCGTGATCGTCGGCGCCGTCTTCGGGCTGTTCCTGGCGGGCTACACCGGCATCTTGTTATCCGTCAGCAACCAGCCGATCTGGAGTGACACGTGGGCGCTCGGCGCGTTGTTACTGGCATCGGGTCTCAGCGTGGCGGCCGCCACCTTGAGCCTCGTGACGCGTCTCGGGCGCCACGAGCAGAGTGCCGAAGCGAAGCTCACGCGGGCGGATCGCTACTTCACGATTCTGGAGCTGGTTCTCCTCGTCGTGTTCTTCCTGAGCCTGGGCGCGGTGGGCTCGCGGTTTCTCGCGCCCCGCTGGATGGCCCTCTGGGTGGTCGTGCTGATCGGCACGCTCGTGCCGCTCGCGCTCCATTTCTCGACTGAACGCCGCGTGCCCGCCATGTTCGCGGCCGTCCTGACCCTCGTGGGCGGGCTGGCCCTGCGGATCGTCGTGGTCTTCGGCGCGCAGATGTAAAGGGTGCTGAGTCCCCTGTCGCAGGTGTCCTCATGCTGAAGATCGGAGTGCGGCTCCCCCGGCAGTTCGAGGACTCCGGGGACTATCTGGCCGACGCGAGAGCGATAGAGTCGGCCGGCGCCGACTCGTTGTGGCTCGACGCCGAGGGCTACGATCCCTGGCTGCTCCTCGCGGGCATGGCCACCATCACCGGCCGCATTCGTCTCGTCGTGCCCGTCTCGAGCGCCGAGGCTCTCGCGCCCCAGGCGCTCGGCGCCAGGGTCGCGACCCTGAGCCGTCTCTCGCGTGGGCGCACGGCGCTCGCCGTGACCGGGCTCGCCGAGGGCTCGGCCGGCGTCGACGCGGTCATCGAGCTGGCGCGGCGCGCGCAATGCTGCGTGATCCTCGAGACCGCGAGCGATCGTCGCGCGGGGCTGGCCGACGGCGTGGTCGGCTTCAGCGAGTCGCCGGAGCAGTTCCGCGCCGCCGTCGAGCCGGTTACCCGATTGCGCCAGCGCGAAAAGCTCACCGGCTCGTTCGAGCTGTGGGCCACGATCAAGATGCCAGACGACCGCGAGACCTGGCGGCGACTGCGCCAGGCGTACGAGGAGGCGGGCGCCACCGGTATCATCGTTCCCTCCGATCCACGCCTGCTCGATCTGCTGCGGAACGGCGACGAGGAGGAAGATCGATCCGACCTCGGCCTGGCGCAGGGCTAGCCTGGGTCAGACGCCGACCAGAATCCGGGCGAGACCGCTCATGTCGGTCGCGTGCTCGAGTCCGGCGACCGCGCCGACGATCCCCTCGACCTGCCGCGCGTCGAGGATCGAGGCGGTGTAGCGCCGAAACTTCTCGCCGGCCTCCTCCCACGTGAAGGGATTCGCCGGCGAGCCCTTGTGGGGGCGCGTCGGCAACGTGTGGCGCTGCCCCCCGCACTCGATGACGATCTCCGCCGGCCAGAATCCGGGCGAGTCGTGCGCGGCCGTGTGCTCGGCAACTAGCTCGATGCGGCGCGCCAGGTCGCGGACGATCGGATCATTGACGGCGCTGAGGTCGTAGACCAGCGGATTGGACATGTCGCGCGTCAGCGCAACGGCCGTGGTGAAGGGGAGGCTGTACTGGCCACCCAGCACGTCTCCGGGCTCGCGCGCCGCGTGCCGCTCTTCCATGATTCGCTCCGCCCCGCGGACCACGACGCGCGTGATCGCTCGGGGGTCGAGCGGATGCTCGCGCTTGAGCTCCTGGATCGCCTGGACGACCGCCTGCTGCGTGACGTGGGTCGCGTACGACTTGAGCGACGGCGGCTCGATGGCCCACTCCGTCCCGAGGCCGCCCACGAGCTTCTCCATCCTGGGCGGGGTCGAGAACGCGTTGAAATAGCCGTAGCGGCCCTCGAGGACCGTCGCGGGCCCGCGCACGCCTTGACGGGCGAGGAGCGCGCTCTCGAGCCCGAGCTGGGCAGCGCGGCCGAGGTGCAGGCGCTTGGTGTCCCCGCCGCTCCACGCGAACTCGAGGAGCCCCGCGCACGACGAGCCCGCGATGCCGAGCGCGTCGGTCAGCCGCGCCTCGTCGAATCCGTAGAGCTTGCCCACGGCCGCGGCCGCGCCGAACGGCCCCTGCGTGCCGGGATTGTGAAAGCCGCGCACGGTCTCGAGGCCGACGGCCGTGCGCGCGATGCGCGCCGAGACCTCGAAGCCGAGGGCCAGCGCGGTGAGAAACGCGACGCCGTCGAGCCGCCGGCACTCGCACACCGCGAGCGCCGCCGGCAGCACGGTGCCGCTCGCGTGCGAGCCGGTCAGCGGCTCGCACTCGAACGCGCCGATGAGCACGCCGTTGGCGCAGGCCGCGCGCGAGACGTCCGTGCGCCAGCCCTGGTGGATGACCGACGCCTCCGGGGCACCGCCGAGCGCCTTGACCACCGCCACGATGCGCTGAGCCCACGGCTGCCGGGTGCCGACGAGCGCGGCGCCGACCGTGTCGAGCACGGTAATCTTGAGGTTCTCGACGAGTCGGCGAGGCAGGTCGGTGAACGTGGTCTCGGCGACGAAGCGGGCGAGCGTCCGTGTCTCGTTCATGCGTAGATGATGCTAAGCTGCCTCCCCGGCGCGCAAGACCGAAAGGGTCTGCGAGCCCGAAAGGCACCCATGAGCACCGATCTCTGCTTCTCCACCGCGGTGGAGCTGGCGCGGCGAATCCGCACGCGCGAGGTTTCCGTCACCGAAGTCGTCCAGGCTCACCTGGCGCAGATCGAGCGGGTCAACCCGAAGGTGAACGCGGTCGTCACCCTCACCGCCGACCGCGCCCTCGCCGAGGCGCGCGAGAAGGACGCGGCGCTCGCGCGCGGAGAGGCCGCGGGCCCGCTCTTCGGGCTGCCAGTTGCGCACAAGGACCTCGTGCCCACGCGCGGTATCCGCACGACCTACGGGTCGCCGATCTACCGCGACAACGTCCCCGAGCAGGATGCGCTCCTGGTCGAGCGCCTGCGGGCCGGCGGCGCGATCACCTTCGGGAAGACGAACACACCCGAGTTCGGTGCGGGCTCGCAGACGTTCAACGAGGTCTTCGGCCGCACGCTCAACCCCTACGACCTGACGAAGACGTGCGGCGGCTCGAGCGGAGGCGCCGCCGTGGCGCTGGCGTGCGGGATGGTGCCGATCGCCGACGGCAGCGACACCGGCGGCTCGCTGCGCAATCCGGCGAGCTTTTGCAACGTGGTCGGCCTGCGCGGCGCGGTCGGCCGCGTGCCGCCCTGGCCGACGGACGCGCCGTGGGGGACCTTGCACGTCCCCGGACCGATGGCCCGCACGGTGTCGGACGTGGCGCTGATGCTGAGCGTGATGGCCGGACCCGACCCCCGCTCGCCGGTCGCGATCGCCCAGTCCGGTGACTGTTTCCGGGGCGAGCTCGGCCGCGACTTCAAGGGCGTGCGCATCGGCTGGAGCCGCGACCTCGGAGGGCTGCCGGTCGACCGTCGCGTCACGAAAGTGCTCGACGCGCACCGCGGGACGTTCGCGGCGCTCGGCTGCCGGGTCGAAGACGGGGAGCCTGACTTCGCCGATGCCCGGCAGGTCTTCCAGGTGCAGCGCGCGTTGAGCTTCGCGGCCCGGTACGGACCGCTCCTCGCCCGGCATCGCCACCAGATGAAGGACACGGTCATCTGGAACACCGAGGAGGGGCTGAAGCTTACCGCGCGTGAGATCGGCGAGGCCGAGGTGCAGCGCGCGCGGCTCTACCATCGCGTGCGCGAGTTCATGGAGCGCCACGAGTTCCTGCTGATCCCGGCCGCTCAGGTGCCGCCCTTCGACGTCACCACGCCCTATCCCACCGAGATCAACGGCGCTCAGCTGCCGACGTACATCGACTGGATGCGCGTCTGCTCGGACATCACGGTGACGGGACTACCGGCCATCTCGGTCCCGGCGGGCTTCACCGAGGACGGTTTGCCGGTTGGGCTACAGATCGTCGGGCGTCACCAGGACGAGTGGGGTGTGCTCCAGATCGCGCACGCGTTCGAGGAGGCCACCGGATTCCACCGGCGGCGGCCCACGGTCGCCGGCTGAGCCGAGGACGACAGCCGGGGCCCGGCCGGGGAGGCCGGGCCCGCAAGCTGATTACCGCCGTGTGCTCTCACGCGTGCCGGAGTTGCCGTCCACCGTTTCGCGGATGCGCCGTCCGGCATCATTCGCCGCCGTCTGCAGGCGGTCGGCCGCCTGCGTGACGAGCCGGGCGCTCATTCCCATGAAGGTGAGCGTGCGCTGAGCGGAGTCGAGGGTCTCCAGGAACCCTCTGTGGTAGAGGTGCATCGGATCCGTCAGCATGTCGGGCCACACCGACAGCCGCCGCAGCACCGTCGCCTGCGACTCGTGCAGCGCGTCGAGCGCGACGGCCTGGAGCTCGGCCGCGAGCCGCGCGTTTTCCTTGGCGGCAACGATCGCGAGGTCCGTCAGCGGGCCGATCACCCCCTGGGTGACGCCGATCGAGAACGCGGCGGCGTCACCGTTCGGTTTCGCGGTGGTCTGTTCGAAGGCCCGGGACGTTCGTTCCTGGGTCGCGGTCTCCACGAGAATCCTCCTTGTACGCTTGGTCACTTTATTCTTATACGCTTGGTCACCGGATCGTCCCGTCGATGAGCTCGCCATCGATGTCGATGAAGACGATCGACTCGGCGTCTGGAGCGCGTTGCACCCAGATCGCCGACGCCACGGCGCCCGTCTGGAGATTGAGCCCCTGCCATACGCCGCCCGTCGGCGGACGATCCCGTCGACTGCGGGTGACGGCGAGCTTGTATTCCGCGAAGCCTTCGTGCGCGAGCGCCTCGACGACGTCTCGAGGCTGTGCCGCCCACGCGTGCTCGTTTTCGGACCAATGCATCTTGCCGCTCTGCCGGAGCTCGTTCAGCCCTTGGAGCACTTCCATGCCCACCTCCTTTCGGCTCGTTTGGCCTACCCCAGTGGTAGCTCGGGCGGCATTGCCCTGTTGTGACGAGTCGATGACCACTTCGTGAATTTTCGATTGTTTCGCGGATCGGACGGGACATGACGCAAGGCGCTTGCCAAATGGATCGAAGGGGACCGCGGCGGCGGTCACGTGGGGCAAGTGGCCGCAAACGCGAAACTGTCATTCGGGGGGTCGAGTGCACGCTCAGGATCCGAGCATCGAGGTCGCCGAAAGAATGGCCACACGCGCTCGATGGGTGCTCGGACCAGACGCAGCAAGATCGGGACATTGGCGTGTGTGGCCGCTGAACGCGTGAGTGAGCGCTTTCGCCACACCCGGGCGCGACCATTCCTTGACATCGCTCCGGAGCGCCAATACCCTGACGTGGGTCATTCATGCGACACGCAGTGCTTCGAGTTCTCTCCCAGCTCGCCTCGGCCTTCCGCCTCCCCGGCCGAGGCGTCTTCTGATCGCCTAGTCGACTCCGCGCCGCGCGGCACGCTGCGATTGTGCTGCGCGCCGCACACGATCATCCGGTCGCCCTGGTTTACAGACCGCGGCAGTCTGCGCTGAGCCCGGGGGCCCGCGATCGTGAACACAGTAAACGAGTCCGATTCGAGTCCGATTCGAATGGAGTCGCTTCGATCCGGGAGCTGAGCGGGAGATACGAATGCGCCGATGTGACGTGAGCCGAAATCCAGGATGGCTGGCATGAAGGGCCCGGTGCTGCCGACCCGCGGAGGCTGGTTCCGCCCGCGCGACGAGCGCCAGCGCGCGCCCGTTCGTCCGAGTTGCCGCGCGCCGCAGATCGTCGGCTCGTCACGGCCGATGCGCGACGTGTTCGAGATGATCGCGCGCGTCGCCACGACCCGGAGCACCGTGCTCATCCAGGGAGAAACGGGTACCGGCAAGGAGCTCATCGCGCGAGCCATCCACGCCGCGAGCCCGCGCGCCGATCGGCCGTTCGTGACGGTCGATTGCAGCGCCCTCGCCGAGGGCGTGCTGGAGTCCGAGCTCTTCGGCCACGTGAAGGGCGCGTTTACCGGGGCGGTGATGGACAAGCGCGGTCTGTTCGAGACGGCGCACGACGGGACGTGCTTTCTCGACGAGGTCGGCGAGATCAGCCCGTGCGTCCAGGCCAAGCTCTTGAGGGTCCTCCAGGAGCACGAGATCAAGCGGGTGGGCGGCACCGACAGCTTCGGCGTCGACGTCCGGGTCATCGCGGCGACCAACCGGGATCTGAGCTCGCTGATCGCTGGCGGGCGGTTTCGTGAAGACCTCTTCTATCGCCTGAGCGTGGTGACGCTCCAGGTCCCGCCGCTCCGCGAGCGGCGCGAGGATATCCCGTTGCTCGCGGCCCACTTTCTGGGCCGGTACGCGGCGGCAAGCGCCAGAGCCGTGTCCGACATCACTCCCGAGGCCATGGCGCGACTGGTCGCGTATGACTGGCCCGGGAACATCCGGGAGCTCGAGCACGCCGTCGAGCGCGCCATCGCCCTGACCACGAGCTCGGTCGTGCGCCCCGAGGATCTCCCGCCCAAGTGTGTCGAGACGGCGTCAGAGCCCGACACGCCCGGATCGGCGCTGAGCCTGCGCGGCGTCGTGACCCGTCACGTCCGTCGTGTGCTGCGCGAGGCGCGCTGGAACAAGAAGCTCGCCGCCCAGCTTCTCGGAATCCACCGCCGCACGCTCTATCGCCTGACGAAGCGGTACGGGATCAGCCTGAGCGAGCACGACGGGCGCGAGTGAGATCAGACCGTAATCCAGCGCGGGTTCGGCCATGGCTCACCCTCCTGAAACGATTTTACGCGTAGCCGCGCGGGGGAACGAAGGCCTGAAACTCGCGCTCGAGCTGCTTCGCGAACGCGAGACACGTCAGATCGCCGTACTGCGGCCCGACGATCTGGACTCCGACCGGGAGCCCGCCGCGTGTGAACCCGCAGGGCGCGGCGGTCGACGGCAGGTAGAACGCGCCGCTGTAGCCGGCCCAGAACAGATGATCGGTGACGGGGACGCGCGTGCCGTTGACGACCAGCGTGCGCTCATAGCGCTCGCCTTTGTGGTCGTGGGAGAAGGCGGCGGTGCCGGCGACGGGGCAGAGGAGCAGATCGTATTCCGTGAAGAACTGGGCCCACGCGCGCCGCATGCGGTGGCGCGTCTCGTTCGCGGCGAGCCAGTCGCGGTGCGAGAGGACCGCCGCGCGGGTCGCGCGGGCATAGTAGCTCTGATCGCTGACCGCGAGCCCGCGCGCGATCGCCACGTTCTGCTCGAAGTCGGCGTCGCTCTGGCGGTCCGAGGTCGCGGCGCGCAGGAGCCGGGTGTAGACGCCGAAGGCCTCGCCCGTGTCGATGGCCGGGCGCGCGCGGTCGTCGACCTTCGCCTTCTGCCGGCCGAGGAAGTCGCCGAGCGCCTGGAGCCGATCCTGCACCTCGCGATCCACCGCCAGGCCCGGCGCGTCGAGCATCAGCGCCACCCTGAAGTCGCGGAGCCGCTTCTGGCGCGGCGGCGCGAGGCGGAGCTGCCACCCGGCCGCCTCGATCTCTTCGGGGCCGGCCATCACCGATAGCGCCAGCGCGAGATCGTCGGTGCTCCGCGCGAGGGGACCCACGACGTCGATGTCGACGGCGGCCGTTTGCCAGGGGAGCGCCTGACCGGTGCGCGGCACGATGCCCCAGGTCGGCTTGTGGCCGTAGATTCCGCAGAAGTGCGCCGGGTTCCGGATCGACGAGCCGATGTCGCTCCCGGCCTCGAGCCCGGTGAGCCCGGCGGCGAGCGCCGCCGCGGAACCGCCCGAGGATCCACCGGGCGCGCGCGCGACGTCCCACGGATTGTTGGTCGTCCCGTAGATCGCGTTGTAGCTCTGCCAGTCGGCAAGGAAGAGCGGCACGTTCGTCTTGCCGAAGAGCACGACGCCGGCGCCGAGCAGGCGGTCGACGGCGACCGCGTTCTTCGTCGCGACGTTCTTGGCGTATGCTGGCACGCCCCACGTGGTCGGCAGGCCCGCGACGTCGTAGGACTCCTTGATCGTCATGGGCACGCCGTGGAACGGCCCCCACACCTGACGCCGCGCCAGCGCGCGGTCAGCCGCGCGGGCGCGTGTGCGCGCGCGGTCGAAGTCGCGCACGACGACGGCATTCAGCGTGCCGTCGTACTTCTCGACCCGCGCCAGGTACAGGTCGAGCAGCTCGAGGCAGCCGATCTTCTTCTTTCGGATGTCGGCCGCGAGCTGCTTGGCGGAGCGGAAGGGGGTATCGAGCATGGCCGGCCTCCTGCGCGGTCGAGAGACCTCCGAAGCGCGATCGAAGTATACTTCCTGTCCTATGCGCCCATGGGAACGTCCGTGACCGAATCGATCCCGCCGCATCCCGTCCTGGAGGAGTACTACCCGGTCCAGGCCGCCCGGCAGTCGTTCGTCGGTGAGCTGTTCGACGGCGCCGCCCGGTATTACAACCACATCGGCCGGATGCTGGACCTGGGCTCCGGGCCCATGTACCGCCGCCAGGCGCTCCAGCGGGCCGGTCTCAAGCGCGGGATGCGTCTGCTGGACGTCGCGACCGGCACCGGCCTGGTCGCGCGTGGGGCGGCGGAGGTTCTCGGCGATCCCCGCCGGGTTGTCGGCGTTGATCCAAGTAGCGGCATGCTGCGCGAGGCGCGGATGGCCCTCACCGGCCCCCTGGTGCGGGGAAGGGCCGAAATCCTCCCGTTCCGGTCGGACAGCTTCGACATGCTCAGCATGGGCTTCGCCCTGCGCCACGTGGAAGATCTCGAGATCGCATTCGACGAATACCGACGCGTCCTCAAGCCCGGCGGGCGCCTTCTCCTGCTCGAGGTGTCGCGCCCGTCGTCGCGGATCTTGCGGTGGCTGATCCGGACCCACTTCCAGCGCATCTTGCCGCTGCTGACCCGCATCAGCACCGGAAGCGAATGGGCGGAGCTCCTCATGAAGTACTACTGGGACACGATCGACCGGTGCGTCCCGCCCGAGACGATTCTCGACGTGCTGCGGCGCAACGGATTCGTGGACGTGAAGCGGCGGGTGTACTGCGGCTTCCTCAGCGAGTACGTCGCGGCTCGCGGGGCTGGGGCCCCGCCGGCCGAGGCGCGCCTACAAATGAATCACCGGATCGCGAGCTCCGCCGGGCCGACGCCGCGCAATCCGTAGCGGCCCAGGAAACGCAGGAGGCCTCGGCTATAGCGTGACGTCGTCGCCGCGCCGCTGGCCAGAAGCCCCACGTGTCGCGCGATATGCGTCTGGATCGCTCGCTTGGCGAACCCCGGATTCTCCGGCATCCAGGACCGCCCGGCCTGGATCAACGCGGCCAGCCTTCCGTCGTACAGATAGGCGACCAGCTCGAGCCAGGCCGTGAGCATCTCGCTCTGCGTCGCGGCGTACGAGCTCAACACGGAGTGGAGCTCCGCCGGTGACGGGATCGCGCGGCGACGCAGCCACGGCGTGAGAGCGTCCGCGAGCTGCTCGGACGAGCGGAGCGCCAGGAAGACTCCCGGCGACAGCATCGGGTCGACGAAGCCGAACGCGTCGCCGATCATCACCCAGCCGGGCCCATAGCCGCGCTCGGAGATCAGCTGGTAGTTGGCGTAGGTGGCGACGTCCGTGACTCGCCGCCCGCGGCCGACGATGGACGTGAGCCCGGGATCGATCGCGATCGCGCGCTCGAGCCGCTCCTCGGGCGTGCGTCCGAGCCGAGCCGCATCGTCCTGGCCCAGGACGATGCCGATCGAGAGTCGCTCCTGGAGCGGGATGCACCAGCTCCAGCCCGCCTCACCGCGCGCGATCCGCACCTGTCCCGGCGTCTCGTCCCAGCTGACGCCCTCGAAGTGGGCGAAGTGCGCGACGTCCTTCCGGGGCCCGAGGCGCGGCGGAATTCCGAGCGCGCGGGCCGCGAGGCGCGCGCGCCCGGTGGCGTCGACGATGAGATCGGGCGGCTGTCCGCCGAGCCCAGGCGCCGCGGCGACGGTCTCGGGACCGAGCTGCAGCTCTGCGCCCGTACCGGCCGCGGGATTCGGCACGAGCTGCGCGCGCGCGGTCACGTAGTCGACGCCCGAGGCGATCGCCTTGGCGAGCAACGTGTCGTCGAACTGCGGTCGCGGAACGTTGTAGGCGTACGGAAACACGGCGGGCGCGAAGCGGTCGAAGGTGACGCTCACGCGGTCCGTCGAAGACCAGATGAACGAGACGCCGGGCTTGATGCGGCTGAAGCTCGCCGTTTCCTTTTCCAGGTCGAGCCGTCGGAGGATCGGGACCACCGCCGGAACCAGCGACTCACCGACGAGCAGCTCGGGACGGCGCCCGTCGTCGACGAGCGTCACGGCGGCGCCCTCACGGGCCAGCAGGATCGCCAGGGTCGATCCGGAGGGCCCGGCCCCGATGATCGCGACCCGCAGGCGCCGCGCCGGCCCGACGCTCTCGTTCACACCGCGCTCCATCCCATTCCTTCGCGAATGACCTCGATGATCCTCGCCGACTCGGGCTCGGTCACGACGCCCTCGATCCACGACACGACGAGGTTGTTCCGCCCTCCGCACCGATTGAAGAATACGCCGATTCCCGGCCGCGGGGGAACGACCGGCACGTGGTAGGCGTTCACGACCTTGCGTCCGAAGCACTCCGCGAGCGCGTTCGGCCAGTCCCCGAGGTCGGCGCAGTTGAAGGAGAAGAGCTCTCCGCCGGTCGTCCACGGCAGGACGCGGAGCATCCGGGAGAGCGGCTGATACTGCAGGAACTCCAGGGCGACGTGGTTGGCCTCGATCTGTCCGTCGCGGACGGCGTCGGCCATTTGACGACGCAGCGCCCGCGCCAGCGCGGGCACGTCCGCGGTATCGGACGACCGGAATCGCGCGAAGTGGAACGCGAGGTGGTTCCCGAAGGTCGCGCCGAGCTCTCCCTTGGGGCGCATGTCGACTGAGATCGGCAGCAGGCACGGCACGTCGGCGAGGTCTCGGCGGCGCCAGAGCTCGGTCATCGCCTTGCCGACCAGCGCGACCCGCCAGCAGATCTCGCGGGTGGTGCGCTGATCGCTCGAGTCCGGCGCGATGAAGCCTTGCCGCTTGAAGCACGCGCGGCCCGGCGGCACCGGCTGATGACCGGCCGAGACCGGCGGCACGGGCGCGAGCGTCCGCAAATACTTCAGGCTGCCGCCGGCGATCCGGCTTCGCTGGACGAGCGAGCGCCGGTCCCGATCGGACACGAACGCGGGTGGAGTGTCGCCCCAGGGCATCGTGCCCTCGTGGCGGTCGAGGTCGTTGAGGTGCGTCAGGAGATTCTCTCCGCCCCGAGCGTCCATCAGCGGGTGGAACCACGTCAGCACCAGGACGCTCGACGGGGTCGGCCGCGTGGACGCGTCGTGGACGACGAGCATGCGCAGCGGCGCCTCGCGACGCGGCTCGACGGCGCGATTCAGCTCGGTCGCGAGCTCTCGCTGAAGCTGCTCGCGCGCCGTGATGGTCACCCGGCGCGCCGTCGGGCGCGCCAGACTCTCGCGTGCTCCGGCGGCCCAGTGCAGCTTGCCCCACGGGAACGGACGCCTGAGCCGGGCCGCGGGCCAGGGACACACGTCGAGAAACCGATCCCACGCGCGCGCGATGCGGTCCGACTCGATCGGCCCGTCGCACTCGACGACGAGCAGGGTGTTGTGTCCGAGCCCGACGCCCTTCCATCGAGGATGGTGCGCGAGCAGCACGAGATCCGCCCCGCGCAGGGGCAGTCGGCGCACGTCTCGCTTCAGCGCGGGCACGCGAATTCTTCCAGCTGACGGTCTCCGATTTCGAGGTGCGCCTCGGCCAGGACTCTGACCCGCCTTGCAGATCATGTCAAGGGATCCGGCCTGGCTGGTACACTCACGGCGATCCGTCCAACAAGGAGCGGGCGATGAGGGACGTGGGTCTCATGGGCATGCACGTGCCGGGCAGGTCGTGGCGTGATGTGGCCGAAGCCGCCGGTCTGGGCGGTGAGGTCGGCTACAGCTGC
>Ga0066667_10000430_pt1 | contig 14106 bp, 15 predicted proteins | sample GraSoiAngelo_116_FD_133943 | JGI IMG/M metagenome (GOLD analysis project Ga0066667, IMG submission 133943) | Grasslands soil microbial communities from the Angelo Coastal Reserve, California, USA - 14_0903_16_30cm | ecosystem: Environmental > Terrestrial > Soil > Grasslands | place: USA...
GCTCACGCTCTTCGCCTTCTCTGAGGAGAACTGGCAGCGCCCGCCGAGCGAGATCTCCGCCCTGATGGGGCTGCTCGAGGAGTACATCGCGAAGGAGTGCGAGGAGCTCCGAGGCCAGGGGGTGCAGGTCAGCGTGCTCGGCGATCGCGGGCGCCTGGCGGGGGGCGCCCTCGCGGCCGTGGAGCGTATCGAGCGCGAAACGCGGAGCGGCAAGCGGCTGGCGCTCAACCTCTGCATCTCGTATTCGTCCCGGGCGGAGCTGGCGCGGGCCGCGCGCCTGCTGGCGGAGGAGGTGTTGCGGGGCACGCGGCGCCTCGAAGCGATCGACGAGGGCGCCGTCGGGGACAAGCTGTACACCGCCCCGTGGGGCGACCCCGACCTCCTGATCCGCACCTCCGGTGAGCAGCGGTTATCGAACTTCCTGCTCTGGCAGCTGGCGTACGCCGAGCTGTACCTCACCGGCGTGCTGTGGCCCGATTTTACGCGCCGGCACCTGTTCGAAGCGATCCTCGACTACCAGCGGCGCGAGCGCCGCTTCGGCAAGGTCGGCGCCTGATGTCCCGCAATCTGATGCTGCGGATTGCGTTCGCGGCGGTCGCCATCCCCGTCGCGCTCTGGGTGATCTACCAGGGCGGCTGGGTGCTCGCGTTGCTGCTGGCCGTGCTGGGCATGCGCGGCACCTGGGAAGTGTACGCGCTCGCGCAGCGGCAGGGCATCCGGCCGCTCACGGAGCTCGGGTTGCTCGGCGCCGCGGCGCTGCCGGTGCTTGGGTACCTCGGGCTGCCCGCGACCGCGCTCGGCGTGCAATGCTTTTACTGCGGATCCGATGCTTCGCTGCTGCTGTCGCTGGGCGCCGTTTGGGTCTTGAGCGTTTTCGGTGCCGCGTTGCGCGTGCGGGCTCCCACCGAGCGGCCGCTCACCGCCATCGCCGTCACGATCCTCGGTCCGCTCTACGCCTCGGGGCTGCTGAGCCTGCTGTACCTGTTGCGGTATGGGCCGGTGGCGACGGTGAACCCCCTCGTGGGCCTCGCCTATGCCGCGCTGCCGCTGGTCATCATGTGGGTGTGTGACACGGTGGCGATGGCCGTGGGGACCACTGTGGGGGGGCCCAAGCTGGCTCCCGTGGTAAGCCCCAACAAGACCTGGGCCGGGGCGATCGGCGGGCTGGTCGCGGCCGTGGCCGCCGCGTTCGCCTACCGTGCGCTCCTTCCCGCGCGGGCCGCGCTGTCCCTCTCCGCCCTCGAGCTCACGCTGGTCGGCGTCGTCGTGGCGTTGTTCGGACAGGTGGGCGACGTGGCGGAGTCGCTGCTCAAGCGGGAAGCCGGCGTGAAAGACTCCTCGGACCTGATCCCCGGCCACGGCGGCCTGCTCGATCGCCTCGACTCGCTGTACTTCGCGATCCCGGCGACGGCGCTGCTCTACATCGTCTTCCAGCTGTGACCGTCGGCGTCGCGGTGCTCGGCTCGACCGGGTCGATCGGCTGCTCGACGCTCCAGGTGCTCGCGCGGCAGCGCCATCGCTTCCGGGTCGTCGCGCTGACGGGGCACTCGAACACAGAGCTGCTCGCCAGCCAGGCGGCGGAGTGGAAGCCGAGCTACGTGGGGCTGGTGAATGGGGGAACTGCCGGGGAAGGGGGATGGGGGAAGGGGAACATCTGCCTCGTCGAGGCGGCGACACGCCCCGACGTGAGCATCGTCGTCAACGGCATCGTGGGCGCCGCGGGGCTGGAGGCCACGCTTGCGGCGCTGCGCGCAGGCAAGCGGGTAGCCCTCGCGAACAAGGAAACGCTGGTGATGGCCGGCGACCTCGTCACGCGCGCGGCGCGGGAAGGCGGGGGCGAGATCGTTCCGGTCGACTCCGAGCACAGCGCCGTGCTCCAATGTCTCACGGGCCGGCGCCCGACGGAGCTGGCGCGTCTCATCCTCACGGCGTCGGGTGGCCCGTTCCGCACCTGGAGCGCGGAGCGCGCCAGCGAGGCGAGCGTGGCCGAAGCCCTCCAGCACCCGACCTGGAAGATGGGGCGCAAGATCACCGTGGACTCGGCGACCCTCGTCAACAAGGCGCTGGAAGTAATCGAGGCGCACTTCCTCTTCGGTGTGGAGATCGACCAGGTGGAGGTCGTGATCCACCCGCAGTCCGTGGTGCACGCGTTTTGCGAGTTCGTGGACGGCTCCGTCCTCGCCCAGGTGGGTTTCCCGACGATGGAGCTGCCCATCCTTTACGCCTTGACCCACCCCGAGCGTGTGGCCGACGCCGGGACGCGACGGTTCGACCCCGTGGAGATCGGCAGCCTCACCTTCGAGCCGGTGCCGCCCAACGTCTTCCCGGCGTACGCGATGGGTCGGGCGGCGGGGAAGGCCGGCGGTACCACGCCGGCGGCGTTCAACGCGGCGAACGAGGTGGCGGTCGAGCTGTTCCTGAACGGCCGACTCAAATTCGGCCGCATCGCCACCGTGATCGAGGGGGTGCTCGCGGCGCACCCGGGTGGGCCCGCGGACTCGCTCGAGGCCGTGCTCGCCGCCGACGCGGCCGCTCGGCGGCTGGCGCGGGAGGCCGCGTGCTGACGGTCGTCGCGTTCCTCGTGGTCATCGGGGTGCTCATCTTCGTACACGAGGCGGGCCACTTTCTGGCCGCGAAGGCGGTGGGCGTGCAGGTGCTGCGCTTCTCGCTCGGCTTCGGGCGGCCCATCGTCGCTTGGCACCGCGGGGAGACCGAGTACTGGATCTCGTGGCTGCCGATCGGCGGCTACGTGAAGATGGCGGGGATGGAAGACGAAGGGATGTCGGGGGACCTCGAGGGCGGCAAGTCCAGCGTGCCGGTCGACCCGGCGCGAGCGTTCGATCGCCAACCGATCTGGGCGCGGGCGGTCGTCCTGGCGGCCGGGGTGACTATGAACGTGGTCCTCGCGTTCGTCGTGTATACCGGGCTCGCGGCGACCGTCGGGGCGAGCCGGACCAACACGACGCAAGTCGACACGGTCTGGGCGTCGCTGCTGCCCAAGGGGGGCGAGGCCTTGGCCCAATTGCGCCAAGGTGACCGGATCGTCGCTATCAACGGTGACACGGTGCGCACGTGGGAAGACGTGCTGACGGAGCTCGCCACCGAGCCCGCGCCGCTGCGCATCGCGGTCGCCGGACGGCCCGCGCCTATCGTGCTGGACGTCCCGCGCGGCGATCAGGAAGCGCGGGGCGCGCTGCTGCGCGCGCTCGAGAGCTTCTTCCCATGCCGCATCGACGTCGTGACGCCCGGGCTCCCGGCCGACCGGGCCGGGCTCAAGCCGGGCGATCTGGTGGTGCGGGCGAACGGCGACACGGTGTTGTCGTGGACCCAGTTCACCAGACTCGTCCGTCGCAGCGTTCACCGGCCGGTGGCGGTAACCGTGTGGCGCGACGGTCGCACCGTCGACGTACGGCTCGTGCCGGAGCGACAGTTCGGTCCGGATCCTCACACCGGCGCAGAGGTGGCGTACGGGTTCGCGGGAATCGGGGCCACGACGCCGATCACGCGCCAGCGTTTTGGCGTCATCGGCGCGTTCGGCGAAGGGGCCCGGAATACGGTCACGTCCGCGAAGCTCATCGTCTCCATCGTCCGGGGCTTGTTTACCGGCGAGCTGTCGCTGCGCCAGCTCGGCGGCCCGATCGCCATCGGCCAGCAGTCGGGGCAGGCCGCGCGGGCGGGCCTGGTGTCGTTCCTGGCGTTCCTGGCGCTGATCTCGATCAACCTCGCCATCCTGAACCTGCTCCCGGTGCCCATCCTCGACGGGGGACAGCTGATGTTCCTCGCCGCCGAGGCGATCCGCCGTCAGCCGCTGTCGCTCTCCGTCCGCCTGCGCCTCACGCAGCTGGGATTCCTCTTCATCATCGGGCTGCTGCTGCTGGCGACGTCCAACGATCTCATCCGCATTTTCAACAGTGTCTTCCACCATTAAGCAGGTGCTGGAGGCGTATCTCGCCGGACGCGTGAAGGCGGAACAGGTCGTCGTCGCGGTGGCCAGCCGGTATTACGGGGCAGGGGGCAGGGGGCAGGGGGAAGGGCTCCGGCCCATCGTCGAGGTCATCGAGCGGGCCGCGCCGGGGGTCGTCGAGCTCGCGGGCGCGCCGAACCAGCCGGGGTTTCTCATCACGGCTGCCGAGCGGCCGTTTCCCCGCGAGTACGAAACGCAGCTGCGCGTCGCGGTGGAGGTCGTACTCAGTGAAGGGGGAGGGGGGAAGGGGGAAGGGGGCGCGCGGGCACGGGGTGGATTCCTCTCTCGCGTGCTGGCTGCCATTCGGGGCGTGTTCCGTTAGCGCATCAGGCGCACGATCAGCGCGACGGCGGCGATCAGTGCCACGGCCACGGCGGCGAGCAGCAGCCAGGGCGTGGCCTTGCTCCTCGGGTCCCTAATCGCCAGGATTTGTCTTGTTCCCACCGGGGCCATTCCAATCTCCGCGGTGGCGCGTCGCTTCTCCTGCACCTCCGCCAGGTCGGCCAGCAGCTCCGTCGCGTCGCGGTAGCGGTCGTCAGGGTGTTTGGCGAGACACTTGATCACCACCCGCTCAAACCGCTTCGAGAGCTCGGGCCGCTTCTTGCGCAGCGGCGGCGGTGGGTCCTCGACGTGCATGCGCGCCAACTCGAACCAGTCCGCGGAGGTGAAGGGCACCTCGCCGGTCGCGGCCTTGTAGAGCGTTACGCCGAGGGCGTAGAAGTCCGCGCGCTGGTCGATGGAGCGCCCCTGCGCCTGCTCGGGGGAGAGGTAGTGCGGCGTCCCGATGGTCATGTTCACGCCCGTCGAGGCGACGTAGCCCGAAATCGCGCGCGCGATCCCGAAATCGGTGAGCACCGCGCTGCCGTCCGAGTGCAGCAGCACGTTGTCGACTTTCAGGTCGCGGTGGATTACCCCGCGGCGGTGGGCGAACGCCAGTCCGTTGGTGACGTCGCGCGCGATCCGCACGATCTCGTCCTCGGCGAGCGGCCCTTCGTTGGCGATCAGGGTCCCCAGGCTCTCCGCGCACAGGTCCATGGCGAAGTAGACGTTGCCGCCCGATTTCCCTACCGAGCGGATACGGATGATGTTGGGGTGCTCCAGCTTGGCCGCGGTCTCGCTCTCGTTGCGGAAGCGCGACTCGAACTGCGGGTCACCGGCGTAGCGCGGCTTCAACACCTTGACGGCGACGGGCGTGCCGTCGGCTTCGCGTCCTACGAACACCCAGGCGAAGCCGCCCTGCCCGAGCAATCGCTCGAGCTGGTAGGGGCCCAGGGGGTGGCCGACGAGGTCGGTCGCAGCGTTCGTCACGGGCTTTACAAGGGCGCGGGGAGCATCTAACTTACGCTGCTACTAACGATTAGGGAATCGGAGCGATGTTCGACAAGACGACGCCGGTCCGGAAGTACGGGCAGCACGAGAAGGACTCGGGATCGACCCCGGTCCAGGTGGCGCTGCTCACCGAGCGGATCAACAGCCTCACCGAGCACTTCCGGGTTCACTCCAAGGACTACCACGGGCAGCGGGGCCTGCTGAAAATGGTCAGCAAGCGCCGCCGCCTGTTGGAGTACCTCAAGCGGACCGACCTGGAACGGTATCGGCAGCTCATCGACGAGCTGGGTCTCCGCCATTAGATGGAGAAGGCGTCGCGCCAGGCGTCCCGGTACAGAGCCCCGGGGCGCTCGGCGTGTTTTCGTATTCTTGCTCTAGACAGGCGCTATGGTGAAACACGTTGAGCGTACGTTTGCGGGCCGGCCCCTCAAGATGGAAACCGGGCGGCTCGCGAAGCAGGCCGCCGGGGCGTGCCTGATTCAGTTTGGCGAGACGGTGGTGCTGGCGACGGTGACCGTGTCCGACCAGGTGTCGACCCAGTCGTTCTTCCCCCTGACCGTCGAATACCGCGAGAAGGCCTACGCCGCCGGCAAGATCCCCGGCGGCTTTCTAAAGCGCGAAGGTCGGCCCAGCGACGAAGAAATCCTCTCGGCGCGCGTTGCGGACCGCACCCTGCGGCCGCTCTTCCCTGAAGGATTCAAGAATGAGGTGCAGGTCTTCATTTACGTGCTGTCGGCGGACCAGGAGAACGACGCCGACGTGCTGGGGGTGACGGCGGCCTCGGCGGCCCTCACGATGTCCAAGGTGCCCTGGAACGGCCCCGTCGCCGCCGTGCGGGTGGGCCGGGTCGAGGGCGCGTGGATCCTGAACCCCACGTTCCAGCAGCTCGAGTTCAGCGACGTGGACATGATCGTGTCCGGGTCCCGCGATTCGATCGTGATGGTCGAGGGCGGGGCGTTGGAGCTGACGGAGGCGGAGATCGTCAAGGCGCTGGAGGTGGCGCACAAGGGCATCCGCGAGCTGCTCGAGGCCGCCGACGAGCTGATCGCCGACGTGCGCCGGCCGAAGATGGAGTGGACCAAGGTCGAGGCGCCGGCCGACTTGGTGGCGCGCGTCAAGGCGCTGGCCGAGCCGCGCATCGCCGAAGCGCTGAACCTGCCCGAGAAGGCCGAGCGGGCGCAGGCGCTCGCGGCGCTGAAGGCCACGATCCAGGAGCAGCTCGCCGCCGAGTTCCCGGACAACGGCAGGGACGTGGCGACGGTCATCGAGGACATCGAATACCGCACGATGCGCGACCAGGTCCTTTCCCGCGGCGAGCGGGTGGACGGCCGCGACCTCGACACGGTGCGCCCCATTACCTGTGAGGTCGGGGTGCTGCCGCGCACCCACGGCTCGGCGCTGTTCACGCGCGGCCAGACGCAGGCACTCGTGTCGGTGACGCTGGGGACGGTGCAGGACGAGCAGCGCATCGACTCGATCGACGTGGCGCAGGAGACCACCAAGTCGTTCATGCTCCACTATAACTTCCCGTCGTTCTCGACCGGTGAAGTGCGGCCGATTCGCGGGACGTCGCGGCGCGAGGTGGGGCACGGCGCCCTCGCCGAGCGCGCGCTCCAGGCCCTGCTGCCGCCGTACGAGTCGTTCCCGTACACGATCCGCATCGTCTCCGACATCCTCGAGTCCAACGGCTCGTCCTCGATGGCGACCGTGTGCGGGGGTTCGCTGGCGTTGTTCGACGCCGGGGTGCCGATGTCGGCCGCGTGCGCGGGCGTGGCGATGGGCCTGATCAAGGAAGGCAAGCGGGTGGCGGTGCTCACCGACATCCTTGGCACCGAAGACCACCTGGGCGACATGGACTTCAAGGTCGCCGGGACCCGCACGGGCGTGACCTCGATCCAGATGGACATCAAGATCGAGGGGCTGGACTTCGCGATCATCGCGGAGGCGTTGGAGAAAGCCAAGACCGCCCGGCTGCAGATCCTCGACGTCATGACCAAGGCGATCCCGGAGCCGCGTTCTTCGCTGTCCAAGTACGCGCCGCGGATCATCACGGTGCAGATCCCGGTCGACAAGATCGGGGACCTGATCGGCCCCAAGGGCAAGACGATCCGCAGCATCCAGGAGCAGACCGGCGCCGAGATCAACGTGGACGACAACGGCATGGTCACCATTTCCGCCGTGGGCGAGGGCGGGGAGCGGGCCCGCGACATCGTCGCCGCGATGATCCAAACGCCCGAGGTCGGCAAGGTGTACGAGGGCGTGGTGAAGAGCACCACGGCGTTCGGCGCCTTCGTCGAGATCCTTCCCGGCGTCGAGGGGCTGTTGCACATCTCCGAGTTGCAGCATGGCCGCACCGAGCGCACCGAGGACGTCGTGAAGAAGGGCGACCACGTGCGCGTCAAGCTGCTTGAGGTCGATGAGCGCGGCCGCATGCGGCTGTCCCGGAAGGCGCTGCTGGAGAAGCCGGAGCCGGCCCGCACGCGTTGATGGAGACGGTCCGGCTCGACCGGGAGATCCACCACACCACCGCCGCGAACGGGGTCGTCGTGCTCTCCGAGCGCGTGGCCCACGTGCGCTCGGCGGCGGTGGGGGTGTGGGTGCGCACCGCCAGCGCGCACGAGCCCCGACCCAAGATGGGGGTGTCGCACCTCCTCGAGCACATGGTGTTCAAGGGGACCGAGCGGCGCACGGCGCAGCAGATCGCCTTGGAGCTCGAGGCGCGGGGCGGCTCGCTCGATGCTTACACCTCCCGCGATAGCACGGCGTTCCAGGCCCGCGTCCTGGATGCGGACTTGCCACGCGCCGTGGACGTCCTCACCGACATCGTGCGCCGGCCCGTGCTCCGCGACCATGACCTCTCTCTGGAGCGCAACGTCGTGCTGGAGGAGATCAGCACGGTCGAGGATACGCCGGACGATCTCGTGTTCGAGCTGCTGGCGTCCACGTTGTGGCCCGAGCACCCCTACGGGTTCTCGATCCTCGGCACGCGAGATACGGTCGGCGCACTCTCCGCCGACGACCTGAAGCAGCTCCACGGCCAGGCGTACTTCCCCGGCAATTGCGTCATCGCGGCCGCCGGCAACCTGACGCACGAGGGATTGCTTGAGGAGCTGGGGCAGCAAGGGTGGCTCACCGGGGAAGCGGGACGGGGGAAGGAGGAAGGGGCCCCGCCGCCGCTCCCGCCGGTTCCGGCCGCGGTGCGCGGTCACACCAGCCGCCACGCGCGCGACACGGCGCAAACGCATATCGTCATCGCGACGGACAGCGTGCCGTTCGCCGACCGCCGCAAGTACGCGCTCATGGTCCTGAGCAACATCCTCGGCGGCGGCATGTCGAGCCGCCTGTTCCAGCGGATTCGGGAGGAGCTGGGCCTCGCCTATGCGGTCTATTCGTACGCGAGCTTCTACCGGGAGATCGGCGTGCTCGGGACCTACGTCGGCACCCAGCCGGCCGCCGCGGAGCGAGCGACCGCGGCGATTCTGGAGGAGTACGGGCGGCTGGCGCGCGAGGGGCTGCGAGGCGAAGCCCTGGCCGAGGCCAAACGACAGACCGCAGGGCAGCTGATGCTGTCGCTGGAGAGCCCCACGGCGCGGATGTATCGTTTGGCCGGGTTCGCCCTCCACGGCGAGCGCTACTTGAGTCTCGACGAAATGGTAGCCACCGTGGAGGGGCTGACCGAGGACGAGGTAGGAGCGGTGGCAGCCGAGTTCTTCGCGCCGGGGCGGCAGACGACGGTGTGGCTGGGGCCTGAAGACAGACGCTAAGACGCCGAGACGTCGAGTGGATGCGAAGACGGCGAGGGGAGAGGACGGCCAATGATCGTTGGGGTTCCCAAAGAGATCAAGACCGCCGAAAACCGCGTGGCGCTCGTGCCGGCGGGCGCGGAGTCGCTGCGCGGCGACGGGCACACCGTGCTCGTGGAGCAGGGGGCGGGAGTGGGGAGCGGCTTCCCGGACGACGCCTACCGGGCGGTCGGGGCGACGATCGTGCCGCAGGCCGACGACGTATGGGCCAAAGCCGATCTGATCCTCAAGGTCAAAGAGCCGATCGAGTCGGAGTGGCCGCGGATCCGCAGAGGCCAGGTGCTGTTCACCTACTTCCACTTCGCGGCCGCGGAGCCGCTCACCAGGGCGATCCTCGAGTCCGGTTGCGTCGCCATCGCCTACGAGACGGTCCAACTGGCGAGCGGGGAGCTGCCCCTGCTCACGCCCATGAGCGAGGTAGCCGGGCGCATGGCGGTGCAGGAAGGGGCGAAGTATCTGGAGAAGGCGTTCGGCGGGAGCGGGATTCTGTTGGGCGGGGTGCCGGGCGTGCTGCCGGCGGAGGTGCTGGTCATTGGAGGCGGCGTCGTCGGCGCCAACGCGGCGAAGATGGCCGCCGGGCTCGGCGCCCACGTCACGCTGCTCGACATCTCCCTCGACCGCCTGCGCTACCTCTCCGATGTCCTCGCCCCGAATGTCGACCTGCTGTACTCGAACCGCCACAATATCCTCGAGCAGATCCACAAGGCCGATGTCGTCATCGGCGCGGTGCTGCTCCCGGGCGCCAAGGCGCCCCACCTGGTCAAGCGGCCGGACTTGAAGCTCATGAAGCCCGGTTCGGTGATCGTGGACGTCGCGGTCGACCAGGGCGGGTGCATCGAAACCATCAAGCCGACCACGCACGATCAGCCGACCTACATCGTGGACGGGATCATCCATTACGGTGTCGCGAACATGCCGGGCGGGGTGCCCCGCACTTCGACGCTGGCGCTCACCAACGCGACATTCCCCTACGCCAAGCGCCTCGCGAAGCTGGGCTGGAAACAAGCCTGCAAGGCCGACGCCGCCCTGTTCTTGGGGCTCAACGTGATCGACGGACAGGTCGTGTATCCCGGCGTCGCGGAGGCGTTCAACCTGCCCCTCGCGGACCCCAAGGCGCTCGTGTGATCGCCCGGCCCGTCGTGCAGGTCCGGCGTCTCCCGCACCACGATGGGCTGCCGCTGCCCGCGCGCCAGACCGACGGTTCGGCGGGATACGACGTCTGCAGCGCCCAGGCGGACTTCACGTTGCAGCCGATGGAGCGCCGCCTGGTCCCGACCGGGCTCGCGCTGGCTATTCCTCCGGGGTTCGAGGCCCAGGTTCGTCCCCGGTCCGGGCTGGCCCTGAAGCATGGGCTCACGCTCCCGAACACCCCCGCGACCATCGATTCCGACTATCGTGGCGAGCTCATGGTGGCGGTGATCAACCTCGGCACCGAGCCGGTGACGGTGACGCGGGGAATGCGGATCGCGCAGCTGGTGTTTCAACGGGTGGAGGCCGTGGACCTGGTGGAGGTGCCGGAGCTGCCCCAGAGTGGGCGGGGCGGGGGTGGATTCGGGAGCACCGGACGCTAGGCGGGCGGGGCGTGAGGTTCGGAGGCGCGGAGGTGTTGCGTCTAGCGAGGTGAACCCGCACCTTAGTCGCGACCGTTTAGGCCCGACCCGTCACCCTCACCGGAGGCTCCATGAATCTGCAAACTGGCATCATCGCCGGCCTTGCGCTCCTGTTGATCATCCTCCTCGCGGCTCGCGGCAAGGGCAAGAAGAGCGGCCCCAGCGGACCAGGTGGCGGCATGCCCTCCTGAAGTCTGGTAGGTGACTCGGATCCCCGTTCTCTGTTACCACCGCATCGGTGGGCCGCTCGAGCTGGGCGTGACGCGCGTCGCCCGCTCGGTCTTCGAGCGGCAGATGGGGGCGCTCGCCAACGCGGGGTGGCGTACGCTCACGCTGGCGGAGTACGCCACAGACGAGCCGTCCCGCTCCTTTCTGCTGACGTTCGATGACGGCTACGCTTCGCTGGCCGAGGAGGCGTATCCGTTCCTTGGCCAGTTGGGGTTCACGGCCACGACCTTCCTTGTCACCGACTACATCGGCAAGACCAACGAGTGGGATGCGCGATACACCTGGCGGCGCCTCCCCCACCTGTCCTGGGATCAGCTGGCCGCATGGCGAGCCCGGGGGTTCGACTTCGCCTCGCACACCGCCACGCACGCACGCCTCACTTGGCTGGACGACGCCCGGGCCGAAGGTGAGCTCGACCGGTCGCGCCGGGCGCTCGTCGACCGGTTGGGGGAGGAGGCCGGACAGGCCGTGGCGTATCCCTTCGGAGCGGCGGACGCGCGGGTCGTGACCCTGGCACGCCGCGTGGGATATCGCCTCGGCTTCGGCGGCGTGCGCGGTGACCACGGAGATCCCCTACTCCTGCCGCGCGTGCCGACCTACGTCTGGGATGCGGGGACCGTTCCCTTCGGGCTCCGCGCGGACGGCATCGGCGCGCTGGGCCGGTTCGTGGCGCACGTGGCGAATCGGTGCGCGGTGGGGACAACGATCATGAAGGCCGTATGGCCGTAGGACGGCCTGTACCGCCTACGTTCCCAGCCCCTGCACCCCCGCCACCGCCATCCCCATGCCGTGGTACCCCTTGTCCACGTACACGATCGTGCCGGTGATGCCGCTGGCGAGCGGGCTGCACAGGAACGCTGCCGTGACGCCGACTTCCATCGCGGCCAGCTCCTCGGGGAGCGGGGCGTTGGCGGCGTAGTACTTGACCATTCTGTCGATCCCGCCGATCGCGCTGGCGGCCCGCGAGGCCAGGGGCCCCGCCGAAATCGTATTGACCCGTAGCCCGTACTTGCGGCCCGCTTCGAAGGCCAGTGTGCGGGTGTCGCTTTCCAGCGCTGCCTTGGCGGAAGACATGCCGCCGCCGTACCCCGGGATGACGCGCTCGCTCGCCATGTACGTGAGAGAGATGACCGCGCCGCCGGGACGCATCAGGGGTCCCAGGCGCGCGACGAGCGAAGTCAGGGAATAGGCGCTCACGCTCACCGCGGTGAGATAGCCCCCGCGGCTCGTTTCTAGGAGCGGCTTCTTGACCTCGGGTCCATTGGCGAGCGAGTGCACGACGACGTCGAGGCACGGCTGCCCGAAATCGGCGACCAGGCGCTGACGGACGCCCTCCACGGAGAAATCCCCGACGTCCTTGTAGCGCTTGTTGCCGCGGATGTCTTCGGCCGCATCGGCGAGCGTGTCGTAGGCGGCGTCCAGCGGGTAGATCTTCTCGAATTCCAGTCGCGACCCGTCGGACAGCTTCCGGGAGGCGTCCATCTTCCCGCGTTCGAGCAGGTTTTGGAAGATGTTGAGCGCCGGGGGCCACGTGCCGGTGCAGACGGTGGCGCCTGCTTCAACGAGCGCCTTGGCGATCGCGAATCCATAGCCGCCGTCGTCGGCCACGCCCGCTACCAGAGCGCGCTTTCCCGTCAAGTCGATCTTCAGCATCCACCCTCCCTCATACGAAGAACCTCGCCGCCACCGGAATCAGCTGCGGATGCCGGACCAGCGCGTGGGCGAAGACGCGTCCCAGCGTGCGCTTGTGCGAGGGAATACCGTTCACCGTGCGCGCCAGCCTGTTGAAGAACGCGTCATCCAGATCCGCGAGCGCCTGTTTGATCCGGTAATACTTGACGTGCGCCTCGCCGAGCAAATCCATCCAGGCCTGGTGGTAACTCGCGAGGCGGGCCTCGCTCGTGTCGCCGGCACGGATCGCGGCCGCCGCCGCGCGTCCCGCGAGCCGGCCGGACTTCATGGCGTTCACGATCCCGCCGCCCGAGAGCGGATTCACCATATGCGCCGCGTCGCCGCAAATCATTACGCCGTCGGTATGCGTGCGCTTGAGGGTGTGATGCACGATCACCCCGCCCACCGTGTAGCCGGTCCTGGCCCCGCCCGCGTAGCGGCGGGCGATCCACTCGTCGAGGTACTCGCGGGCATTGCGGCCGTCGCTCTTCAACGCGACGATGCCCAGCCCGACGTTGGCCGATCGCTCGCTCTTGGGGAATAGCCACGCGTACCCGCCGGGAGCGATGTGGTCCCCGAACTGGAGATAGATGGCGTCGGGATCGAAATCGATACCGTCCAGCACGTATTGCGCGCACGATTCCATATCGCGCGCGGGGACTCGGGTGTCGAGCCCAGCCCACCGGCCCACCATCGTCTCCACGCCGTCCGCTCCAATCACCACGCGGGCCCGGACCGTCTCCTCCCCACCCGAGGTCCGCAAGCGCATCGCCCAGCGGCCGTCCGCGGTCCGGTCCATCCCCACCGCCTCGGTCGCCACGTGAACCGCGACGCCCTCGGCCGCCGCCTGCGCCGCCAGCGCGGCGTCGAAACGCGTGCGATCGAGAATCCAGGCGACGTCCGGCCACGCGACCTTCACCTCGGTGTCATCGGGCGCGAGGATGATGACGCGGGTGATTTTGCGGGAGGCCCATGGGGCGCCGTCGGGATCGGCGAACTCGCGCAGGCCCGGGTCGCCGACGCCTTCGGCGCAGCGCACCGGCGTGCCGACGAAGGGATCGCGTTCGATGAGGAGGACATCCAGCTCGGGCGCGGCGCGCTTGGCCTCCGCCGCGGCCACGCTGCCCGCGGGGCCTGCGCCCACGACGAGAACGTCGTAGTCAGGCATTCGCGACCATCGCGAGCGCGCCGACGGGACACGGCGCGATGCACTTGCGGCAGCCGGTACAGGTGTGGCGGTCGATCAGCAGGTCCTGGAAGTCGAGGTGGATCGCTTCGGGTGGGCACAGCGGCAGGCATAACCCGCAGCGATCGCACACGGCGAGGTCGACGGCGGCGACCTCGGCGGGGCGCGTGCGCACGAGCGGGGGGGGCGCCATGGGGCGAAGGGTAGCCGCCGCCCCGAAACGCGTCAAGCATCAGCCTTGTTTGAGGTTACGCTTTTCGTTAGCTTGGTGCGTCCGCGCCCGCCGAACCCGTCACCAAGCGACCCGTGCCGATA
>Ga0066667_10000438_pt1 | contig 14001 bp, 18 predicted proteins | sample GraSoiAngelo_116_FD_133943 | JGI IMG/M metagenome (GOLD analysis project Ga0066667, IMG submission 133943) | Grasslands soil microbial communities from the Angelo Coastal Reserve, California, USA - 14_0903_16_30cm | ecosystem: Environmental > Terrestrial > Soil > Grasslands | place: USA...
ACGAGAGTTCGCTGACGGCGTCGCGTGGCGTGCCGGTCCATTGCTGGTGTCGGTTCAGCCCGTTGAGGAACCCTGAAAGCGCAGTCGTTTCGTGGAGCGGCGGGCTTTGCCCGTCGCGACCACAACGCTGGCGAGCGAGGCAATCCCGACAAAGTCGTCATGGCTCGCGCGTAGCGCGAGCCGGACTTTGTCGGGCTACCCGACGTAAATGGGCGTGTGCAGCGGCACCAGCGGGAATAGCTGGAGCACGTCAGGAATCGACATGCGGATGCAGCCGTGCGAGGCGGCGGTTCCGAGCGAAGAGAGTTCGTCGGTCCCGTGGATCCCGGCGCCGTTGTAGAAGCCGAGCCACCGGGCTTTGATCGGGTCTTGAGGGCCCGGCGGGATCACGCGACCCGCCAAGGCGCCGGCCCAGGCGCTGTCCGGGACGTGCCACGAAGGGTTCACCTGCCGGTCGTTGATCTCGTACGTGCCCGCCGGCGTCTCGAGGCCCTGGCGGCCGACGGCGATCGTGTACGTGTGAGCGACCCGGAGGTTCTTCCAGAGCCGCAGCCTGAAATGCGCGCGGTCGATCGTGATGAAAGTCTGGTTCTCGTAGGCCAAGCGCGCGCTGCTCACGTGCGGGCGAAGCGTCCGTGTCGGGATCAGGGCGACGTGACTGGAAGTCGGGTCTCGCAGCTGGCGAAGTATCCGCGCCGCGAGAATGCGTTTCTGCACCGCGATCCCCGGGTGGGAGGGCGTCACGTTGAGCGAGACACCGGTCGGGTTGATCGTTGCGCTGACCGCAGGTCTGCCGATCTCGTTTGCGATCACGCCGATGAACCCGTGGAGCTTCTGGCGTGAGTTCGCGACCCGCAACGGCAGCACGGCGCGCACCTTTTCGCCCCGTAGGTCACGCATGGCGCGACCGAGGAAGCTTCCCTCGTGGCTGCGCTGGAGAGCCTCGCGCACCATCCGGTCGACTCCCAGCTTCGCGTCGATAGCCGCCGCGGGCAGGGTCCAGTAGCGCCCGCGCCACCGAAGGACGACACCCTGGCCGAGCTTGGGGCCGAGGCTGCGCTGAAGCACGTCGCGCGCGCGCTCCGCACTGAGTCCGCCGACGTCGACCCCGCCCGCCGTGATCCCCTGCGCGATCACGTTCGAACGCGACGAGTCGTACGCGTACAGGCCGCCCGCGCCCGCCGCAAGGACGAGCACCACGGCGACAGAGCCGATCGTAAAGACGCGCTTTTTCATCCGCTTTCCCGGTCCTTCTTTCCCGCTTGCAAAAACTGTTACGCGGGAAGCTAGCGGCTGCGTCTGACGTCCGCTAACTCATCTGGACTAGTTCCGCTAGCCGACGAGCTCGACCGGCACGAGATCGAGCTCACGCTCGGAACCCTCGCGGAGCACACGCGCATGAACCTGGGCGCCGATCAACTCGCCGACCATCAGACGCTGGATGTCGTCGACCGTCTGCACGGGAACGCCGTTCAGCTCGACGATCAGGTCTTCCGGCCGAAGCCCTGCCTGAGCCGCGGGACTGCCGTCAACGACCTCGACCACCTCGACACCGCTCGAGCGCTGGAGTCGCGACCCAACGCGCGGTGGCAGTGGCCTGGTCCCGCCGGCAATGCCAAGGTAGGCGCGGCGGAAGCGTCCCTCGGTCATGAGCGCTCCGACGATCGTCCGCGTCGCCTGGTTGATCGGCACGGCGAGACCGAGCCCGACGCCGGCCACGGCCGTGTTGACGCCGATCACGCGGCCATGTCCATCCGCGAGGGCGCCGCCGGAGTTGCCCGGGTTGAGCGCGGCATCGGTCTGGATCACGTTGTCGACGACTCGCCCGCCGCGAATTGGCAGCGAGCGCCCGAGCGCGGAGACGACGCCTGCCGTCACCGAGCCCGCAAATCCGTGTGGATTGCCGATCGCGACGACCAGCTGTCCGACCCGCAGACGCTCAGCATCGCCGAGCTCGGCTGGAGCCAGGTCGCGCGCATCGACTCGAAGCAGGGCAAGGTCGGACAGCGGATCCGAGCCGACGACCTCGAAGCCGAGCTCGCGGCCGTCGACGAATGACGCACGGCCCCCCTCGGCCCGCTCGATCACGTGCGCCGAGGTCAGGGTGAAGCCGTCGGGCGTGATCACGACGGCGCTACCCCCTCCGTCCAGGCGACGACCGCCGCGGACCCGGCGCGAGACACGCAGGTTCGCCACCGAGGGCGTCAGCCGCTCCGCGACCGACGTGACGGCCCGGGAGTAGGCGTCCAGTGCCTCGTCCTCGTCCGCGTCGCGGGAGGCGATGAAGGTCAGCTCCGGCATTGGCCCAACCTAGCAACGCACTGTAGGCCTGCGGCGCGTCATTTAGGCTCGCGCGCGTGGCCGAAGTGGAAGCAACGCGCGAGGGGGCGGTTCTCACCGTCACGCTCAACCGTCCTGACGTGCTGAACGCGCTCAACGCCGCAACGCACAAGGCGCTCGGAGCGGCGCTCAAGGAAGCGCGCGCCGACGACGTTCGCGCGGTCGTGATCACCGGCGCCGGTCGCGGCTTCTGCGTCGGCCAGGATCTGACCGAGTTTCGCGACGACGCGGGCGACATTGGTGCGCGCCTGCGTGGCAATTACCACCCGAACATCAAGGCGGTTCGCGCCCTCGAGAAACCGGTGATTGCCGCCGTCAACGGCGCCGCGGCCGGCGCGGGGCTCTCGCTCGCGTGCGCCTGCGACCTACGAGTCGCCTCCGACCAGGCGACCTTCGTGCCCGCGTTCGTGAACATCGGCCTCGTCCCGGACTCCGGCGGCACATTCTTCGTCACGAGGCTCGTCGGTCAAGCGCGCGCCTTCGAGTGGCTCTGCTCCGGCAGACGGCTGACGGCGGCGGAGGCCCAGCAATGGGGGGTCGTGTCCGAGGTCGTCGAGGCCGACACGCTCGCCTCCCGCGCAGCGGAGCTCGCGTCCGAGCTCGCGGCTTTGCCGACGCGCGCGATCGGGATGACGAAGCGGCTGCTCGACCGCGCACCGGCAGCGACGCTCGACGACCAGCTGGAATGGGAAGCGCAGCTTCAGGCGGCCGCGACGGAAACGGACGACTTTCGCGAAGGAGTCGCCGCGTTCCTGGAAAAGCGGCGGCCGGACTTCCGCGGCCGCTGATCTTTGCCCGGTTCGCCCGAACGAGTGATTCGCTCGCGCGTCCCGCAAGTTTTGAATCGCGGCGCGACCCTTTTGCGTCGATGACATTCGCTTTCCACAACCCGCAGCCACTCAAGGTCCTGATCGCCGACGATCACGACCTCTTCGCTTCGAGCCTCGCTGAGCTCTTCAGCTGGTATCCGGACCTCAACGTCGTCGGCCGGGCCGCAGACGGCGCCGAAGCGGTCTTGCTCGCCTCGCGCTTACAGCCGGACGTAGTTGTGATGGACGTGAACATGCCCTGCTTCGACGGCATCGTCGCGACCCGCCAGATCACCCGGACGCTCGAGCGCACCCGCGTTGTCGTGCTGAGCGCGCTGACCGACGCGGAAACCGCGTTCCGGGCTCGCCTGGCCGGCGCCACCGCCTACTTGCTCAAAGGCTGTCCGGTCGAGGACTTGATTGCGGCCGTACGTGCGGACGGCAGCCGGTCAGATCGTCTTGAACTGCTCGAACGGCTGCCGGCAGCTACGGCAATAGCGCACTGAGCGACAGGGCGTCGGCCCGAAGATGTTCTCCAGCCCTGTGTCATGGGAGCCGCAGTAAGGACAGCGGAAGGCGTTCGACTGAAGCTGAACGAGCTTCGGCCCGCCCGTCTCACGAGGCGCGGGGGGTGCGAAGCCGCTGGCCCGGAGCTTCTCTCGCCCCTCGGCGGTGATCCGGTCGGTCGACCACGAGTCGTCCGAGATCACGCGGATTTCGGGCTCTGCGCCAAGCGCGCTGATCTGCTTTTCCATCGCGTCGCGCATCACCTCGAGTGCCGGGCAGCCGAGGAAGGTGGGGGTGAACTCGACCCGGACCTGGTCCCGGGACACGTCCACTGACCTGATCACGCCGAGGTCGACGAGCGAGATCACCGGGATCTCGGGATCGGGGATCTCGGCGAGTGCGTCCCAGACCTGTTGCTCGGTTACCACGTCGCTCCCGCCAGCGACCTGCGCACGCTCGTCATCTCCTCCCAGAGCGTGGCGAACTCGGGCGTGTGCTCGCCGCGGACGTCGAGCAGCGGTTGCAGCTCATCCAGCGCCGCCTTGAACCGCGGCTCGTCGTGCAGGCGCTCGAACCACATCTGCGCGTGCATCCGGTGGTACGCCTCCTCCCGGTCGATCTTCGCCGCCAGGCCGGCGAGCTCGGCGTCCTCGGACTGCTTGAGCACGCCGATCCGCTCTTCGTCCGCCGTTTCGTAAAGGTAGTGGCGCGCGATCGTCGCGGCCCAATCCGGGACGAGACGGAGCTGGACGAGGCGGGAGCAGCGGTATTCCTCCGGCGACCGGTCGAAGGCAAGCTCGTCCGCGGTCGTTCCAAGCTCCTGAGCGGCACGCTCGTACAGCGCCCGCGCGTGGCCGATCTCGTTCTGGGCGATCGAGGAGAAGGCGACGTCCTCCTCGAGCAGCGGCGCGATCCCAGTCCATTCCGAGTTGCGCCAGCCGAGGATCAGCTCGTCGTCAGCGATTTCGAGGATCTTCTGAACCTGATCCGTCATCACTACGAGCGAAGCGAAGTCCTAACCGGCACCCGCGGAAAGTCCGCGAGGACCTTTCGCCGCTAGTTCACGTGCTTTCCCCAGCTTCTCTTTGAGCGGATAGCCGTCGACGCGGTGGTAGTTCTTCCGGAGCTCGTCCGCGAAGTCGTCGATCTCGTGCACCGCGTCGCGAGGCGCGACCCAGAGTGCGGTCGACTCGCCCCGGCGCCCGTACTGCTCGCGTGCGTACGCCTCGGCGAACTCCTCGTTCGGAGCCTCGACCGAGCCGGCGTGAGCGAACGCTTGCCCCTTGCGCTCCTGACGGAAGACCTCGTAGATCATGCGGCTTCGGCCAGCACCGCGCGTCGCACCCACGCCGTCTCCTCGCGGCTCGTGCGCCGGAGCTCGAGGCGCTCGGCGGTCTTCGGCCCGTGGCCGGTCACGACACGCTTGAGCTCGTCCCAGTCCGGCTCGCTGTATTTCCAGACGTCGTCCTCGTTCTTGCGGAGCTTCGGGTCCGGGACGGTCAGCCCGAGCTCCCAGATCTGCGGCACATAGCCGTCGAGGAACTGCTGCCGCGCCTCCTCGTTGCCCTGGGACTTGATCCGCCAGACGTACATCGGATCCTCTTCGCGCGAGATCGGGTTGCCGTGAAACTGCATCAACGGGCCCCACCAGCGGTCGAGCGCCTCCTGCACGAGCTCGCGCTGCTCGTCGGTGCCGAGCATCATCGTCAGGACCACGTCGCGGCCGTGGAGGATGTGGAACGACTCCTCCCAGCAGATCTTCTTCATGATCCGCGCGTAGGGGGCGTACGAGCACTTGAGCAGCGCCTTCTGGCTGATGATCGCGGCGGCGTCGACCAGCCAGGCGATCACGCCGACGTCGCCCCAGGTCTTGGTCGGATAGTGGAACACGTTGTGGAACTTGGACTTGCCGGAGATCAGGTCGTCGAGGCACCGCTCTCGCGGCTTCCCCAGGTCTTCGACGACGCGGTAGATCAGCTGGGAGTGGCCGACCTCGTCCTGCACCTTCGCCGTCAGTGCAAGCTTGCGCTGCAGCGTCGGCGCGCGCAGGATCCACTCCCGCTCGGGCAGGACGCCCATCAGCTCGGAGTTGCCGTGCATCTCGATGAACTTGATCAGCTTGGCGCGGTACTCGTCGGGCATCCAGTCTTCGGTTTCGACCTGTCCGCCGCCTTGCACGTAGTCGAGGAATTCCTGCTCTCTGGCGTCCACACGGCTCCTTTGCTCGACCCTAACGATCGTTAGGGTACCCCAGGTCATGAGCCGGCGAAACGAGCTCACCAGGCAGGCTGCGCGTCTGTTCGCGCAGAAGGGCTACCACGGCACCTCGATCGGCGACCTCGCCGAGGCGATGGGCGTGCAGAAGGGCTCGCTCTACGCGCACATCAGCTCGAAGCAGGACCTGCTCTACGTGACGATGGCCGAAGGAGCGCGCGCGTTCCACGCCGGGCTTGACGCGATCCCCGAGGAGCTGCCGGCGACGGACAAGATCCGGTTGGCGCTGCGCTCACATCTCGCGGTCGTCGCGGACCAACTCGACGTCGCGACCGTGTTCGTCCAGGAGTGGCGGTACCTCGAGGGCGAGCGTCGCGACGAGATCATCGCGGAGCGCCGGCGCTACGAGGAGCGGATTCGAGCTTTCTTTCGGGAGGGCCGAGACCTCGGCGAGCTCCGCACCGACCTCGACGAAACGACGGCGGCTTTGCTCGTCCTTTCGGCCGTCAACTGGGCCTATACCTGGCTCCAGCCCGGGCGCGACACGGATGAGCTCGCCGACCGGTTCTACTCCCTGCTTGTCGAGGGAATGCGCGGCTACGCGACTCCAGCTTAAGGTTTTTGGAGATCAACCGAGCGCTCAGACGTTGCGGGAATCCTCTCCCGACGCGTAGGTGATCGCCTCCAGCAGGCGGCCGTCGGGATCGTGGAAGAACAGGCCGATCGCGATCTCGTGGTCGCGCTCTTCGTGCTCGATCCCGGCCTGCTCGAGCCGCCGCTTGATCTCGGCTCGCTCCGCGGCCGAGACGCGTACGCCGACGTGGTCGCCGGGGCCGCCGCGCTTGTGAAACGCGAAGCCCGTATTGCCAACGTATGCCATCACCGGATGCCCCTCGGTCTTGACGACGCGGGCGCCGAGGATCCGCTCGTAGAAGCCGGCGGTCGCGTCAGGGTCGTCCGTCTCGAAGGCCGCGTGGTCGAGCCGTGGCATGCTCGCGACGATGAACGGCGCGGCCCTGATCGTCAACCCGTTTGCAAGCGGCGTTACCGAGGAAAGGCTCGCCGCCGTCGAGCGCGAGCTGCGCCCCGGTATCGAGCTGACGGTGGCGCTGACCGAGCGGCCCCAGCACGCGACCGAGCTGGTTCGCGGCCTCGACGGCGCCGACCGCATCTACGTCTTCGGCGGCGACGGGCTCCTCAACGAGGTGTTGAACGGTCTCGGCGAGGACGCCGTGGTCGGAGTGCTTCCCGGGGGGCGGACGAACGTCGTCGCTCGGGCACTCGGCGTGCCGCTCGATCCTGCCGCCGCCGCGCGAATGCTCGTGTCGGCGCCGCCGCGCAGGATCTCGCTCGGCCGGGCGAACGGGAGACGATTCGCGTTCGCCGCCGGCGTCGGCTTCGACGCGGAGCTCGTTCGCCGCGTCGACCGGCGCGGCCGTCGCAGCGACGGCCGCAGGCCCGGCGACGTCGCCTTTGCCTGGGAGGCGGCCAAGCTTCTCATGGGCTGGCGCGCCCGGCGCGAGCCGGCGCTCGAAATCGAGGGATTCGGCCGCGCTGCCTTCGCGCTCGTCGCCAATGGCTATCCGTATTCGTATGCCGGGCGCCGGCCTGTGCGGGTGGCGTCCGAGGCGCGCTTCGAGCTCGGGCTCGATCTCGTGGCCCCCCAGCGGGTGGGCCCTCGGGCGATCCCTCGCTTTGTCGGTTACGCCTTTCGCGGCGGAGCCGACCGGGCAGAAGACGTCCTCTACGGCCACGATCTCGACCGGATCGACGTTCGCTGTGATCGCCCGCTCCCGCTGCAGGTCGACGGCGAGGATCTCGGAGACGTCGACTCGGTCGTCTTCGAGGCCGAGCGAGACGCTGTCTCGATTCTCGCGCCGGACGCCGGTACGCTCACGGCGTGACCGACCCGCGGACGCGGCTCACGCGTGCGCTGCTGCTCGTGGCGGCGTCCGTCGTGCTGGTCGCGCTGGTCGCGGTTGCAGCTGGGGGTTACCGGCTTGGCGGCTCCGGGTCCTCGCATGTGAGCCCCTACGCCGTCGACACGATCCTGACGATCGTGATCGCCCTCTACGTCATCGGTGCGATTGTGGTGATCATCGGGATGTTCTGGAGTGGACTCGTGCTTCGCCGCCACGAGCGGACGCAGACTCGCCGCGAGCGGACCGTTCGATCGATTGTCCTCCTCCTTTCAGTCGGGGCCCTGATCACGATCGCTGCCGAGCGCTTCCACCTCCGCGCGCATCCTCGTAGCCCCGCCGCCAACACCACGGCCGCGGGGAATCCATTGCAAGGCATCAATCGGAAGAAGACGGCGCGGCCGTCGGCAACGACCCAGGCACACTTCCGTTTGGCGCCGTTTCTCGCTGTCCTCGGGGCGGGCGGAATCGCATTCGCGGCATTCCTGATCGCCGAGCGCGGGCGCAGGCGGCGCCTTCCGCGCGAACTGAACGTCCGGGAAACGCTGTCCGACGTCCTCGACGAGACGCTGGACGACCTGCGCGCCGAGACGGATCCACGCCGCGCCGTGATCGCGGCCTACGTACGCATGGAGCGAGCCCTCGCCGCTCACGGCGTTCCGCGGCGGCGGTTCGAGGCGCCGCACGAGTACCTGGGCAGGGTGCTGCGCGAGCTGACCGGCGGCCGACTGGCTGCCTCCCGGCTCACGACGTTGTTCGAGCGCGCGCGCTTCAGCCCGCACGAGATCGACTCTGCGATGAAGGCCGACGCAATCGAGGCGATCGAGAGCCTGCAGGCCGACCTCGCCGCTGTCGAAGCGGCGGAGGCCGCGTGAGAGGCAGGTTCTTTCGGGTCGCGACGGCCGTCTCGTTCGCAACGGCGATCCTTTTGCCGCTCGTTGTTCTCGTTCCGAGCAGGCGGACGTTGTTCGTCGGGATCTACGAGCTCGTTCTTGCCGGGATCGCGATCGGAACCCTCGTCGGTTCCTTTCGAGCGTTTCAGCCCGAGGCGTGGATGAGATCGCCCTTTGAGCGCGCTCGTGAGAAGCCGGGGCGGCCGCAAGCGATTGCGGAGCTCGACCGGATCGACCGTCTGGTCGTTCTCGGTGCGGCGAACGAGTTCGACCTGCACTACCGCCTCCGGCCACTTCTCCGTCAAATAGCCGGCGAGCGCCTGTACGGCCGGTACGGCCTCGAGCTCGACCGCGATCCCGATCGTGCGAGGGCGCTGCTCGGTGAGGGCCTGTGGGAGCTCGTCCGACCGGAGCGCGAGGTGGGGAGGCGATCGGGGCCGGGGCTGCCTGCCGCCGATTTGGCGGAGCACGTCGCCTTGCTGGAGCAGCTGTGACGATCGAGCAGCTCGCTGCGAAAGCCGAGCAGATCCTCGACGAGCTCGAGCGCGCGATCGTGGGCAAGCGCGAGGCGCTCGAGCTCGTTCTGCTTGGTGTTCTCGCCGACGGGCATGTCCTGATCGAGGACTTCCCGGGCCTCGCGAAGACGTTGATCGCCCGCTCGTTCGCGCAGGTGACCTCGATGCGCTTCAAGCGCGTCCAGTTCACGCCTGACCTGATGCCGGGCGATGTCACCGGCTCCTCGATCTTCGACCAACGCACGTCGGATTTCGAGTTCCGGCCGGGGCCGATCTTCACGAACCTGCTTCTCGCCGACGAGATCAACCGGGCTCCGCCGAAGACGCAGGCGGCGCTGCTCGAGGGAATGCAGGAGCATCAGGTGACGATCGACGGGACGACGCACGCGCTCGAGCGCCCCTTCCTCGTGCTCGCGACTCAAAACCCGGTCGAGTACGAAGGGACCTACCCGCTCCCGGAGGCGCAGCTCGACCGCTTCCTGCTGCGCCTGCAGGTCGGCTATCCCTCGTCTGACGACGAGTGGGCGATTCTCGAGCGACGGCTCGAGCGCGGCGAGGACGAGGTCGAGCTGAGCCCGGTCGTCGACCGCGAAACGTTGCTGGCAATGCAGAGCGCGGTCGAGGACGTGTATGTCGCCGACAGCCTCGGCCGCTACATCGTCGAGCTCGTCGCCGCGACCAGGGCGAGCCCGCGTCTGCAGGTCGGGGCAAGCCCCCGCGGGTCGCTCGCGCTGCTGAAGCTCGCCCGCTGCCGGGCCGCGCTTCACAGCCGTGACTTCGCGACCCCGGACGACGTCAAGGCCGTCGCCGTACCGGGTCTTGGACACCGCTTGATGTTGAAGCCCGAGCTCTGGGTGCAGCGGATCAGCGGCGACGACGTCGTCCGCGAGACGCTCGAGCAGGTACCGACGCCGTCGGCCGAAGAGGCCCTGCGGCTGCCCGAGTGAGTAGGTACGCGACGCCGAAGCTCGGCGCCTATGTGCTCCTGACCGCGCTCGGGTTGCTGGGCGCACTGATCTTCGCGAGACCCGAGCTGGCGCTGATCGCGCTGCCGTTCGCGGTCGCGCTGGCGGTCGGCCTTTCACACGCGCGGCAACCGGACGTTCGCGTTCATCTCGAGCTCGACCGCGAGCGGGTGCTCGAGGAAGACGAGGTGGCGTTGGAGCTGGAGTTGGATGCCCGCGATTCCGCATCCCGCCTCGAGCTCCTCGTCGAGATCCCGCGCGGGCTCGAGCTCGTCGATGGACGGAATCCGGTCGCGCTTCGGCTCGAGCGCGGCGAGGAGCGGCGTCTCGACCTCCGGCTGCTGTGCCGGCGCTGGGGCGCGTACCGCCTAGGGGACATTCATCTTCGGGCCAGGGACGCGGCGGGTTTGCTCGCCTGGGAGCAGACGCTCGATCGGGCGGCACCGCTGCGCGTCTACCCGAGGCCCGAGCAGCTGCGCGAGCTCGTGACGCCGCGCGAGACGCAGCTTTTCACCGGCAACCGCGTCTCGCGGCAGAAGGGCGAGGGCCTGGAGTTCGCGGATCTGCGGCCGTTCGCCGCGGGCGACCGGATCAGGCGGATCAACTGGCGCGCCAGCGCGCGGCGCGGCGATTTCTGGGTCAACGAGTTCCACGCCGAGCGGAACGCCGACGTGATCCTGTTCCTCGACAGCTTCGCGGACGCCCGGCGCGGTGGAACGGGGACACTCGACCAGGCGATCCGGGCTGCCGCCTCCGTGAGCGAGCGCTACCTCGTCGATAAGGACCGGGTTGGTCTCGTCAACTTCGGCGGCGTCTTGAACTGGCTTCGTCCCGGGACGGGAATGGTGCAGCGCTACCGGATCGTCGACGCGCTGCTGAACACCGAGATCACGCTCAGTTATGCGTGGAAGGAGATCGACGTCCTGCCGCGCGGGACGCTGCCGCCGAAGGCGCTCGTGCTCGCGCTGACGCCGTTGCTGGACGATCGTACGGTCAGCGCGCTCCTCGACCTGCGCGCCCGCGGCTTCGACCTCGTCGTCATCGAGGTCTCGCCGCTGCCGTTCGCCGAGCCGCCGCCGGGCAGGTCCGGCGAGCTCGCGTTCAGGCTTTGGAAGCTGCGGCGCGAGGGCCGCCGGTCCGAGTACGAGCGGGCCGGGGCACAAGTGGTCGAGTGGCACGACGGGACGCCGCTGACCGCGATCCTCGAGGGGGTGAGCGCATCCCGCCGGCACGCCCGCGTACGCGTTTAGGACTTGCGGTCGCGGCCGTCGCGGCCGTCGCGGGTGTCGCCATGTACGGGACGCTCGAGGCCGATCGCGTCGCTGTCTTGGTGCTCGCGCTCGGCGCGGGCTCCGTCGTGCTGCTCGTCTGCGGCCTCGCGGCTCCGAGCCCGCCGGCCGTGGTCGGTTCATTCGTAGGCGTCGCCGCATCGTGGTCGGTTTCGGCGTGGACGCGGGGCTCCGGCGCCCCCGGCGGAACAATTCTCGCCGCGGTCGGGATCTTCGTCGCTGCCGAGCTCGCCTATTGGTCGCTCGAGCAGGTCTCGGTCGTGGATGAGCCGGAGCTCCTGGCCCGGCGGGCAGCCGGGCTCGCGATACGTGCCGCCGCCGCGCTGGCGCTCGTTGCCTTCGCGCTGGCCGCACTGGACCTTCGCACCGGCGGCGGCCTCCTGCTCGAGGCGGTTGGCGCCGCCGCTGCGGTTGCATTGCTCGCACTCGTTCTCCTGCTGGCGAGGGCGGGGCACGAGAACCCAGAGCGGTAGATTTCGAGCAGATGGCTCAAACGCTACGCGTCCCAGGATCACACGAGCTCCGGCGTGTGATCGGAGACGGCGAGGCGATTCCGGACGGAGAGGTCGAAGGGCTCGAGGAACGCGACCTGCTCGAGCTCTATCGCTCGATGGTCTTGCTGCGCACGTACGACGAGCGCTCGGTCGTCTTCCACCGGCAGGGCCGGGTCGGCACCTACGCGATCTTCTGGAATCACGAGGCGATGCAGGCCGGCTCGGCCTACGCGCTCGAGCGAGGAGACTGGATCTTCCCCAGCTATCGGGAGTCGGCTATCGGGCTGCTGCGGGGGATGCCGGTCTCGACAGTGCTCTCCTGGTGGCGAGGGCATCCGTCAGGCTGGTGGAATCCCCTCGACTACAACGTCGCGTCGATCTGCGTACCGATCGGGACGCACGTGCCGCATGCGGCCGGGCTCGCGTGGGGGAAGAAGCTGCGCGGCGAGTCCGGATGCGCGATCGCGTACTTCGGCGACGGCGCCACGTCCGAGGGCTCGTTCCACGAGGGCGCCAACTTCGCGGGGGTGATGCGCGCGCCCCTGATCCTCTTCTGCAACAACAACCAGTGGGCGATCTCGACGCCGCTTGCTGCCCAGACGGCGGCAGAGACGCTGGCCGACAAGGCGGTCGGCTACGGAATCCCGGGCGTTCGGGTCGACGGAGGCGACGTCCTCGCCGTGTTCGAGGCCACGCGCGAGGCTGTCGCGAGGGCGCGGGCTGGGGATGGGCCGACCTTCATCGAGGCCGTCTCGTATCGGACGGCGCCGCACGCGACCGCTGACGATCCACGCGCCTACATCGACCTCGAGCGGGTCGAGGAGGAGAAGGCCCGCGAGTGCCTTGGACGCTACGAGGCCTATCTGCAGCGGGCCGGCGTGCTGAGCGACGAGCTTGCGGAGGCAACTAGGGCCGAGGCGGCCGAGGCTCTGCGCTCCGGGATAGCGGCGGCTGAAGCTGAGCCGCCGGCGGATGTCGCGCTGTTGTTCGAGCATGCCTACGCAGCCCCGCCGGCCTCGTTTGCCGCCGAGCTCGCCGAGTTGAGGGAGCTTCTCGATGGCTGAGCTGACGCTCGTCGAGGCGATCAACGATGCCTTCCATACCGAGCTCGGGCGCGACGAGTCGGTGCTCGTCATGGGCGAGGACGTCGGCCGCGCGGGCGGGGTCTTCCGGGCGACGGCCGGCCTGCGGGACAAGTTCGGTGCCGACCGGTGCGTGGATACGCCGCTGGCGGAGGCCGGGATTCTCGGAGCAGCCGTCGGTCTCTGCATGGCCGGCTGGCGTCCCGTATGCGAAATGCAGTACGACGCCTTTTCGTATCCCTGCCTCGACCAGCTGATCACGCACGTCGGCCGGTACCGCTGGCGGACGCGCGGCGGGATGGGGTTTCCGCTGGTCGTGCGGATGCCGTACGGCGGCGGCGTTCGCGCGCCCGAGCTCCACGACGACTCGCCCGAGGCGTACTACGCGCATACGCCCGGTGTGAAGGTGGCTATCCCTTCCACACCGGCGGACGCGAAGGGCCTGCTTGCGGCGGCGATTCGCGATCCCGATCCGGTAATCGTGCTCGAGCCGAAGCTCCACTACCGGACGATGCGGGGGGAGGTCCCGGCCGGAGAGCACGTCGTTCCGCTGGGCGAGGCGCGCCTGGCACGGGAAGGCGATGACGCGACGATCGTTGCCTACGGGTCGATGGTGCCGGTCGCCGAACGGGCTGCCGAGGCGCTTGAGGGAGAAGCTTCGATCGAGGTGCTCGACATCCGCACCCTGAAGCCGCTGGACGAGGGCGCTCTGCTCGCCTCGGCCGGGAAGACCGGCCGGGTCGTGATCGTCCAAGAGGCGCCGCGAACCGCCGGCTACGGAGCCGAGCTGGCAGCGATTCTCGCCGAGAAGGCGATGCTCGACCTGCGCGCGCCCGTCATTCGGGTCACCGGCTACGACGTGCCGTACCCGTACTGGCAGATCGAGGACGCATACATGCCATCCGTCGAGCGGGTCGTGGCCGCGGTTCGCAAGACGCTCGAGTTCTGACCGGCGAGCGCCTCAGGCTCTGGCT
>Ga0066667_10000449_pt1 | contig 13912 bp, 7 predicted proteins | sample GraSoiAngelo_116_FD_133943 | JGI IMG/M metagenome (GOLD analysis project Ga0066667, IMG submission 133943) | Grasslands soil microbial communities from the Angelo Coastal Reserve, California, USA - 14_0903_16_30cm | ecosystem: Environmental > Terrestrial > Soil > Grasslands | place: USA...
AGTTTTTCAGATGTGTCATTTATTTTAAATTGCCGTCTCGTTTATTTCCGACGAGCGACCCGAAGTCAACATGAACTGCTGAAGATGTTTGTGCTCAGGAATTCATTGCGGAATTTGCCGTGCGGGTCGAACTTTTTGCATAATTGAATAAAGTCGGGCAACTTCTCATATCTAGTTTTTAGCTCCGCCGGAGACATGGTAAACAACTTTCCCCAGTGCGGCAGGGGCTTAAATGGAGCTAACTCTTTTTCAATCACGGGCATCAACTTGCGTACTGCTGGCCAGTCCTGTTTCCAAGTAAAGTGTATGGTTACACAAGCCTGCTGGTAGCAAGGACTCAACCATAAATTGTCAGCGGCAATCGTGCGGATTTCCGAAATCATCAAGTGTGGACTGACCTGCTCACGCAGTCTTTCAACCGCCAGAATGGCTTCGACCGCATGCTTTCGGGGCACGAAGTACTCCGTTTGTAACTCTTTACCCGCGCTAGGCGTGAAGCCCATGCGAAAGTGCGGCAGTCGTTCATACCAAGGCCCTGGAACGCCCATTTGCTCCGTACAGTTCTCGGCGGAAAGTTCTGCAATGGGGTGGAGATTCTTGGTAGCACGTTTCGCTCCGAAGAATTCGGGGGTCGCGTCAAACGCTTGGCTCTCTTCAATGCGACTTTTGATCCAAACTTCATTGATACGCTGGTTTTGCCAGTCGGTAAAAAGACTGACGCTGTAACCACTCGATTCGATATCGTCAAAGTGGTCTTTCACTGCGCTGAGCGGTAGGTTTTCATACACGTACTGTCGCATCATGTAGGTTGGCTGAATATCGAGCATGACCTTTGTGATTACACCCACCGCACCAAGCCCGACGACAGCTCCCAGAAACGCTTCGCCGTCTTGTCGGCGGGATAGCTTAACCACCGCACCGTCCGCAGTGACGATTTCAAGTGCTGAGACCGCCGTGGCGAGATTGCCATTCCTTTCGCCCGAACCATGCGTTGCCGTGTTGATCGCTCCAGCTATCGAAATGTGAGCCAACGAGGCCAGATTGTGCAGCGCAAAGCCTTTGCTATGAAGGAGCGGAGACAGTTGACCGTAAGTCATGCCTGCATCGACCGTCACGGTGTGCGCCTCCGGCTCCAACGCAACCATTTTGTCGATCGGCCTCAGGGACAAAAAATTATCTGTGCTATCTGCAATATTGTTGAAGCAGTGGCGCGTTCCCAATACCTTTAGTTTGTTCTGTTTCTTAACGTAACTACAGACCTGTTCGAGCGAGCTTGCGGAGTACAAGCGGGCTGTACTGTATTCGAGATTGCCTGCCCAATTCTTCAGTTTGTCCTTGGCTGCGGAGGTCAAGAAAGGTGAAATGGCCGGGCTTGCCATCACCGCCGTGAAGAGCTTGATAAAAGTTCTCTTATTCATAGGTTTAGCCCAAGCAGTGTCGACATTTGCAATCGGAATTGGGTATTCCTTACCATCGAGAGCGCGGCAATTGTACACCTATTTCTTACCTCACTTGCTCCAAGGACTGAGATGGAATACATGAGGCTTTGGCTGCGCAATCAACTCCTTTTCTTTGTGGCGATGCTCGTCTCGTTAGCTTTTCCAGCAAAGGCCCAGCGGAGGACAAGCGAACAGGCAAACAAGAGTCACCCTAAGTTCACCAACGTGACTTCCACACTCGGATTGAATTTTCGGAACATGGCCTCACACACATCGAAAAAATACTTGATCGAAACAATGGGACCGGGCGTGGCCCTCTTTGACTACGACAACGACGGGCGTCTGGATATTTTTGTGGTCAACGGAGCGCCGCTCAATGACCCGACGCCCAAGGCAACTATCCCGCAGAAGACGGGTCCCAACTACTGGAATCGGCTTTATCACCAGAAGCAAGACGGCACGTTTGAAGATGTTACCGAAAAGGCCGGCCTGCAAGGAGTCGGATACGGAATGGGAGTTGCGGTCGGGGACTACGATAATGACGGCTACGAAGACCTATATGTGACGGCATACGGCGGCAACAAGCTCTATCACAACAATGGTGATGGCACATTCACGGACGTGACGGAGAACGCCGGGGTCGGAGCAAACGGCTGGTCCACCAGCGCAGCCTGGGTGGACTTGGACAATGACGGCCGGCTGGATCTAATCGTTCTTCGATACCTGCAGTGGGACTTCGACGACGTCTGGTGCGGTCAACACAAGGAGGGTTATCGAGAATATTGCCATCCGGATATTTTCAAGCCCATTGCTCCTCTGGTTTATCACAACGACGGCAACGGTCACTTTACTGAGATTTCGGAAAAGATCGGCCTGGCTAAACCGGGCAAGGGTTTGGGTATAGCTCTTGCCGACTATGACCGCGACGGAAGGATCGATATTTTTGTGGCGAACGATTCGATGCCCGAGTTTCTATTCCATAACAAACGGAATGGAACGTTCGAGGAGGTCGCGCTCGTGTCCGGTGTTGCCGTCGATGGCGAGGGCCATACGTACGCTGGCATGGGCGTGGACTTTGCGGATTATAACAATGACGGTCTCCCGGGTCTCGTGGTTACTGACCTTGCCAACCAGATGTATGCGCTATATCGGAACAATGGCGACAGCACGTTTACGTACGAGAGCTATTCCTCAGGTCTTGGCCGCATGACCATGACGCATTCGGGCTGGGGCGTGCGGTTTCTGGATTATGACAACGACGGATGGAAGGATCTACTCGTCTCGCAAGGGCATGATTTGGACACGATCGAACTGACGTTTCCAAACCTCCGCTACCGCGAACCCATGTTGCTGGCACGGAACACAGGCCACGGCTTTGAAGACGTCTCGGCGGAGGCGGGTAGCGTTTTTCGAGAAGCCTGGGTGGGGCGTGGCATGGCGATTGGAGACATCGACAATGATGGTCGTCTGGACGCAGTCGTGACCACGAATGACGGGCCTCTTTATGTGCTGCGCAATGAGACTCCGGCGACAGAGCATTGGCTGACGTTGAAACTTGTTGGGCACACGAGCAACCGCGATGCGATTGGAGCGGAAGTCAGAATTTTGACCACGAATGGTTTCCAAACCGGAACTGTGACTACCGCAAGTAGCTATCTCTCCGCCAGCGACAAACGCCTGCATTTTGGCCTAGGCGAGGAAACTTCGATCCAAACGATCGAGATTCACTGGCCCAGCGGAATCCGGCAGATTCTCAAGAATGTGCGTGCCAATCAGGTCGTCCAAGTGGACGAACCTTTGGAGATCACGCCGAGCAAGGCACAAAGAACGCCACACTGATGATGCGCTCTCACCGTGAAGCCTTCCTAAGCGTTCTAGTCCGCTGAAGGCATTTTCCATTGGGGCGGCAGGAAGTCACCTAACAGATCGCCTTCCGCGGGGGGCGGTGTATCGGAAGACGCATCGGCGTGCTCTGTCGCGCTTTTTGTGTTGCCGGCTCGACGAAAAGCCTGACTGAGCAAACGGCGCGCCTGTATGTCGCCGGGACTCAGATGAAGTGTCTCTTGCAGTTCGGCAATAGCATCGTTCACTTGACCTAGGGCCAGCTGGGTTTTTCCAACACCCAGGTGCGCCTCAGCACTTTTTGGGTTCAAGCGCACGGCTTCCCGAAAGGCTGCCAAAGCGTCCGATCGTTTCCCGGCGCGGTCGAGAGACAGCCCGAGAAAGTAACTGAGGAGAAAGTTTGCGCCTATCTTCTTCTGTCCAGCCGCAAGCTCCGAGGCCGCTTCGTCTGCCCGCCCCTGGCGCAGCAGGACTTGCGCTAGTCCTATGTAACTGGTTGGCAGAGGGTCACCGGCAACGACAAGAGCGCGAAAAATATCTTCCGCCGCAGCATGGCGCCCGGCGGCGAGCTGCCCCGCTCCCAGCCGAAGGCGCAGAGCATAGGACTCCGGATTGGATGCAATTCCTTCCTGCGTGGCCGAGATGGCATCGGCAAAGCGGCTCAATTCCATCAACTCGCGTGTCAAATTCAGCCACGCTTCCTCCTCGCTTGGAGCCAGCTTGGCCGCTTGGCGCAGAGCCTCAACCGCGAGGTCGGCACGGCCAAGCCGCGCCTCCGCAATGCCAATCAGCGACCACGCGGAGGCCAGTTCGCCTGCTTTCGAGTCTTTTGATGGCAATAGACCGATATATATATGAGCTTGTTGCGCAGCCTGCTCGTAGCTCCCAGACAAAAGATAAGTCAGGGCGAGATCAAATTGCGCCCAAGAGGCGAGGCCAGCGTGCCGGCGGTCGCTCGCTTTTCGAAGAAGTTCGACCGCCCTATCATTTTCATGGACCGCCAGAAAAAGCGACGCCACATGAGCGGACTGGGAATCACCGAGGGGAAACGTTTCGAGTTGCCGGAGCGCTTTACGGGCCTCTTCTTGTTTTCCAAGAGCGACGTGTCCCTTCGCAATTTGGATCAAGAAGTCCGGCTCGGAAGGCCACGGAACACCAGATAATTCCAATTCTCGAAAGGCCTCCGAGTACAGCCCGGCATCGAGTTGTACTCGGCCGAGATAATAGTGGGCGAATGAATCGTTCGAAGAAAGCTTCAGCGCCTGTTCCAGGACCTCTTTCGCGGGCGCGAGTCGATGTTGCGTCCATTCCAGGAAACCCAAGTTTCGATAAGCATCCTCCGTTTGAGGATCGAGACGAATGGCTTCCTCATACTCACCGGCTGCTTCTGTCGTTTGCCCAAGGCGCGCTAGGACGATCCCTCGGAAGTTACGGATCCGCGCATCCTTGGGATGCTCATGCGCGGCTTTGGTCAGCGCCTCGAGCGCGTCCTCAAGGCGATTCTCTCTGAGGGCGATCAAACCATTTTGAAACGTCTGATCCTGGCCAGCCGAGGTTTTCATCGAGGATTGCTGAGACAAAACGACAAGGTGGCAATCGGAAACAGAAGAAAAGCACAAGCCAACACTGATGAGGAAGCAGGCCACCACACAGATGAAGCGCGGGAGAAAGGTCATATCAGAGGTCTGCAGTTCCGTAGACGGGCAGACGAACCCAGTATTTTGCCTTGCCTCTTTTCAATCTGACGCAAGAGTCTCGCAACCACACAGAGTGAGATAGTCGCCAGCGATATCTGCGCCAACCTCGCTTTGATGACAGCCATGGCCTCAGGGATCCTGCATCGACTTCTCGACGGCGGTCAAACGCTCGGTCTGTTTTTCGAGGGTACTGTGCGATGTGCGGTTCAGGGCCGTCGAGAGTTCAAACTCGCGACCGGCTTTTTCTTTTTCTCCAAGGGCTTGATACGTCCGGGCGAGCTTGTAATGGACCGAACCATCATGGTCGCCAGCAACAGCCATCTTGAATTCGGCTACCGCCTTCTCGTAATGGCGCAACTCAGAATATGCCGTGCCCAAGTCTCGATGTATGTCCGGATTGCTAGGGTCCCCTGCGAGTGCTTGGGTTAAGTAAGGGAGGGCCCTTTCCGGCTGATGTTCCAGAAGATAGGTATCCCCGAGCTCGTCGAGCGCTCCAGGATGCCGCGGGTCCAGTTTCAACTCGACCTCAAATTCTTCGCGTGCTTCTTTAACTTTAAGATCTTTCCAAAGCAGATGGCCCAGACTGTAATGCAAGTTTGGCAAGAAAGGTTTTATCGCGATCGCCGCACGGTACTCTTCCATGGCTTTCCTGTCATCGCCGTTTGCGGCCGCTAGATCGCCCATGAGCTGGTGCATACGATACGAATTAGCGTCCAATTCAGAAAGCTTCAGATACGCCTCCGTGGCCAACTTTTCGTAACAACGCGCCCGCCAATAGGAGGCTTCGGGGGAGTGCTGCTCAGCAAGCGTCAGTTTGGAAAGTATTTCGAGCGACGTTTCATAATCTCCCGCTTCAAACAACGCCCCCGCAATAGAAGTACGAAATTCGAGCGGCGATTTGGGCGAGAGTACGCGACTGGCACAACGCCTCACAATGGCGAGTTGCCCGTTTTTGAGCGACTGGCGGACCTCTTCTTGAGAGCAGACCACGCCGGAGCGTGTCGTCAAATCGGATGGAATCGCTTTTGCGGATTGCGCAGCGGCCGCAGCAGGATTACCACTCTGGGCGGCGAGAAATGCCAAGGCAAAGTGCGCGGCCGGAGTATTGCGTCGTTCCAGCTCCGGGGCGAATTGCTCGATTTTCTCTCGCAAGCTTTCGGGAAGCTGTTCGAAGGCAGCATCTCCGAGCCCACGTTCTCGAATGCCGAGGATCCTTTCGGCCTCTAACGTGTCCGTATCCACGACCCGCGTCCAGTCCGCGAGAGCTGCCTCCACATCCCCCAGGATGAATTCTGTTTCTCCGCGACGGACAATCGGTCGCAAACTGCCGGGGGCCACACGTAATTCTTGTTCGAATTCCATGGCTGCACGCTTCACTCTTCCTGCCCGCAACAGCACTTCACCGATTTCTACATGCAATCCCGGAGTCCCGGGCGAAATCGCCAGAGCATTCTGAAAGCGAATCATCGCCATGGACCAAGCACCGCTCGCGGCATAGCTCTCCGCCAGCAATTGCTCGGTACGGGCAGACCCCGGTGCCGCCTTTTTCAGCAGGCTGACCTCCTCTTTACCCAACCTCTCATACGCATGGCCCAGAAGGTAGAGCAAATCCACGTTTCGTGGCTGCAGGCTCAGGGCCTTTTCGAGAGTGGCCGCCTCGGCATGAAAATCCGCTGACAGTTCCTGGGCCGTGGCGAGCCACGACCAGATATCCGGTTGCTGCGGTTCCTGGCGCGCCGCAGCCTTCAAATAAGGGATTGCTTTGGTTCCCTCGCCCGCCTTGCAGTAGTCTACTCCGAGGAAAAAATTTGCGCCCGTCAGCGTACGCTTAAGCCGGAGTGCGCGGCGGAATTCCGCCATGGCATCTGGAATATGATCTTGAAGCTGATAGACCAGCCCGAGGTTCATGTGAGCCTCGGCGAAATTGGGCTTCATGGTCAGGACGCTGAGGTATTCACGTTCCGCCGTGGCGTAGTCGCCGATTTTCTGAGCCTGCTGAGCAGCCGTAAAGTGTCCTTCTACCTGGGAAGACTCGCCACCGTCACCGGAGCGCGTTTGTTCCGCGACTAGCCACGGAGTCGCAGACCAGAAGAGGCACATCGACAGCAAACCCAGACGGCAAGCTGCCCGTCTCTCGATCGGATGGAACCAAACGCTCATGTAAGTGACCGGTCAGGGAGATGATTTTCTTGATCCATATCAGTTCTGAGGGCCGTGCCCGAGAGCCTTATCCTTTTCCAGTTTCGAAAGCCTTTCAAATTCTGCGAATTCTTTCGCGCTTGCATGTGGGTCGCGAAGTTCGCGATAAATCTGGGCCAACAAGTAGTGTGGCTGTGCGGCATTGGGGTCCGCTTGGATTGCAGCGAGAAATTCAAGCTTTGCTTTTTCGGGATCGTTCTCGCCTCGGTAGCATTTTCCAAGCAGCACGTGCACCTGAGGCATGTTGGGCTGTCCTCTCTCAGCCACGCTCAAGTATCCATGCGCTTCGGCAAAACGCTCGTCGTGGACCGCGATATCACCGAGGTATAAGTTGGTCAGCGCGTCGTTTGGGTTTTCCTTCAGTGCATCTATGAATTCTTTCTTGGCAGCATCCAGCTGATGCTGAACCCAATACGCTACCCCAATTGCATAATGAATTCCGGTAACGTCGGGACTCTTCGCGAGTGCCGCCTGATATTCCTTAATAGCTTCAGCGTAGCGCTCATCATCCGCGTAAACCTCTCCCATCAAGGCATGCAGCTGGAACGAGTCCTGATCCAGGGCTTTCAGTTTTTCGATCGCCTGAATAGAAGCGTTCTTGTAAATGCGGGCAAGCTGGTAAAGCGCGTCGGCATCCTTAGGATTTTCAGCTACTGTACGGTTCAGTTGCGAAATGGATTCATCAATTTGCCCAGCAGCCTGTAGCGCCAACGCGAGATAGTAGCGGCACCTTGGGTGTGGTTTCAGCGTTCCGAGTTCCAGCTCGAAGCTTCGGATCGCCTGGTTAGGGTCGTTTTCTCCGAAATAGGACACTCCAAGAAAAAAATTCACTTCGAAATATTGTGGCTCGTGGGCCAGTACTCGTTTGAAACTCCCGATCGACTCTAGGAATTTCAGCTCGGTTTGTTGCAACACCCCCAAGTGCTTGAGGGTTTCAAGATTGTCTGGGGCAAGCGCGAGCGCCTGAAAGTAGACGCGTTCCGCCGCCTGGTAGTCTCCTGTTTTCTCAGCCGCACGCGCTTGTTCGAGGAGGGTTCCTACGTCGCTCTGTGCGCGCACGACTGGTGCTGTAAGTAGGACACTGGCAATCAGGCAGCCAAGAGCAGCCCTCAAGCTGTTGGGCGCACTAAGGCTCAATCCACATGGCAAGTAACGAAAAGACAGGGACATCTTGATTTCGCCCGGGGACCGCTTCACGTGGCGGTCCTCAGAACAATAAAATACAGGAGAAATTATAGCAATCTGCTCATGGCGACGCCCGGAAAACAAACGTCAGTAGTTGCGGAACGCCCTTGCTGGAGATGCATGCCGTTGGGTCCATGCGATTGAAGCAGGAGTAAGGCTTCGGTGTTGTTATTCAATGCGGCGGACTGCGACGAGAGTCGTTGCATTCGGTGCCCCGGCGACGGTACGGGAGCGAATCAGCGCCTCAAAACAAACATTCTCCAAGGAGTTCTCTGTTGAACCAGTGATGCCAAGCGCGGCCTTCAACTGTCGCCGGTTTTCCGGATCGGCCAGAAATCGTCCTGCGGCTTCCGTTCCTTCTTGTTGAAGTCCTTGCATGACGAGCACCCTTCCGTCGTGCGTGACATTCGGAAGAAGTGCGATCGTAGCGTAATCTTCTCCCATCGATCCTGTCCATCTCAACCCTTCGTATCGGTCTTTTTCACCGGGTAGAGGATTGGTGTCGACAAATGCCTTAGCGCTGTTGCCGACGATAGCCTCGCTCTCGCGAAAATTTAACTTGTTTTGAAAGAGTGACACCCAGGGATTCGACCCAGGACTTCCAATAAGGACGTAGTTTTCGTGATCTAAGTCACGCATAGCCAAATCTCTCGGGTAGCGGACCGATGCCTTCTTTTGAAATGGCCCAGCCATCTCAAGTAATGTGGCCACGTCTGCGACATCTGCAAACGAGGTAAGCATGGAGTTTGTCATATACTCGTTCAAACGGAAATCGGCTCCACCAGGCTTAAGTCTTGAAGATGGTTGCAGGAAGTCCCGATGAAGATACTGCTCGAGGGAACCTGGCTGGGTGGTGAGTATTCGGAACATCCCGTAATTACTATCTGCCACGACAATCAACGTTTGATGTCGGGAATCAAAGACCTGGGAAAATGGCCAGGGCGGATTGGTAGCGCTTTCTGCCAACCCTGGCGTCCCGGGCCGGGCGGATCGATATGCCAAGACAATACATACTATTGTTAATACCCCGCAAAGCGCCCACGCCAGACTCGCCTTGCTTCGCCAGGGTACCGCTGGACTGACGCCAAGTGCAGCTTCCCCGAGAGAGTTAAGGGCCTTCGTGGCCGGCTTGAATACTGGCGTGTAGCTCCCCTTTGGGATGCTCAAGATGAGTGGTTCGTTTCGTCCTTCTTCATCGAAATATTCGTGAAGTTTGAGTCGAAGCTGACGGGCGTGCACGCGAACAGAGCTGTCTTCGAGGGAACTGTAACCAGAGGGCTTGTGAAACAGCTTGCTGCCGATCTGCTGTTCCGTTAATTCGTGGGTATGCCCATGAATGGTCCGTTCCGTGACATGCTCCAGCAGTTCACGCAAGCGAGTACTCTTTTGAAAGGGCGGACTGGACACAATTCTTTGCACGAGCTGCCATCGCTCATCGGCAAGAATATCGTCGGCTGCTTTTTGACTTGTGGCTAACATTGCGGTTGGAGGACAACACAATCCAGAATTCAATAGACGAAACCTATTTTTAGCCCACAGACTCTCTAAGTCAAGCATCCAAGCACGGCATGACGAACGATCAGCCCAAGTCACGATGTTACACGACCCGTGAATCACAATGATTTCACAAGCTAGCTTCTTTTCTTTCAGCTCTTAGAAAGCGTAGGTTCTCGCAAGATTGTTTGGGGCAGAGTTCAAATTGCGTCATGGAGTTCCCTAAATGGGGCGGTTGCGTTGGTTGTCATCGCTATTCTTCTGGTGACACGTGCCACTGAAGCGCGCTTCAAGATGCAAATTCTGGTTACCCCGAACGAAAAGATTGGAATCTAAACGAAGCAGTGAAATGCCACGTGCTTAGGAGGACGACGCGCTGCAGATGGGGTGCTCAGAAATTCCGTGGAGCTTCCGCCTGTAAAGCCGACTTGTAAATCTTACCTTACTGTAAAAGGGTAGGACTGGGGGAGGTTCGAAGTGAAATGCCTTCAACGTCTTTTGGGTTGTTTGGCGTGTTGTCTCATCGCTGCTCCACTTTGGGGGCAGACTAACTCTGGCAGTATTCAGGGAACAGTGACCGATCCTAGCGGCGCCGCGCTCGCGGGAGCTAATGTTACGGTGCGCAACTTGGATACTGGTCTGGCTATTTCGACGGTGACCACGGATGCCGGGCTCTATTCCGTGCCCAACCTGCCACCTGGACGTTACTCGGTGAGCGTGGAAGGACCTAGCCTTAAGAAATACACGCAGGAAGGCGTCACAGTACCAACAGGTACGGCCGTCTCACTGGACATCCAGATGCAGCTTGGCGGAGTCACGGAAAACATCACCGTCACTGCCGACGCTAGCCAATTGGAAACCTCCACTTCGGATGTCGGCGCGACAGTGGAGAGGAGTTTGGTGGCGAACTTGCCGCTGGAAGTCTCCGGTACTATTCGCAACCCGGTGCAGTTCATCACGCTTGTGCCTGGTTTCGTCGGGGGTGTGGCGAACGATCCAGGCAGCAATTCAAGCGACGACTTCAAGGTGAATGGAGGACAAGAGGGGGGAACGGATGTGCTGGTCGATGGCGTGTCAATCTCCTTAGTTTCGCCGAACACGCAATGGAACAAGGGAGTTTCGACCGATGCGGTCCAAGAGTTTAAGGTCCTTCAGAGCAATTTCTCTCCCGAGTTTGGGGAATCCGGCGACGGCATCGTCAGCCTCACTGTAAAGTCCGGCACCAACCAACTCCACGGCTCAGCTTACGACTATCTCCGCAATCGCGTACTTGACGCCAATAGCTGGAAAAACAACACGTCTGGCAACAAAAAGGCTATCAATACTCAAAATGACTTCGGTGCCACCGCCGGAGGTCCCGTCTGGATTCCTCATCTCTACAACGGGAAAGACAAAACTTTCTTCTTCTTTGCCTACGAGGGCTTCCGTTTTAGAACGGGCAGTAACAATATACTGAGTCTGCCGAATGAGGCTTTCCGAAAAGGTGACTTTTCGGCGTTGCTGCCCGGCACGCAGCTGTATGATCCCACCACACACGCGGCGGTCCCTGGCAACATTCTTACGAATGACCCTAACTTCAAGGCTAGTGCGGTCATGACGAAAGTCTTCGCACTTCTTCCGCCAACGAACGGCGGACTCACCCAGAATGTGACCGATCACAGCCTCTCGAGCACAACCGCGAATCTATTCGACGTAAAGATCGATCATGCTTTTTCTGATAAGCATAGGATTTCTGGGGGCTTTGACTACGACAATACCAGGACAGGCGGCATTTCAAGCCTGTCACCGATTTTCGGGTCTAGCACTCCCCAGAATACTAGATATGTAAGATTCAGCGACAATTACATCTTCAGTCCGACCGTGGTCAATCAATTTTTGGTTGGATTTAGCCGACGTTACCGTGCTGAGGGTTCGAACAGCATCGGCCAAGGGTTTCCGACGAAAATCGGGCTCACGGGTGTGAATAATACCACCTTCCCGTGTTTCAAATTCTTCAGCGGTCCATACCGGGAAGTGCTCAACAATTGTGGTGACTCCGAGTTTGCGGATAACGTTTACCAGATAAACGATTCCGTGAGTTGGGTCAAAAGCAAGCATAACTTGAAGTTCGGCGGCGGAGTCCGCATGTTGCAATTCAACGTGCGGCGGTTGACACAGGGCTCCGGGGAATTTGATTTTGATCCCTCACAGACCAGCAGTACCGGCACCGCGACTGGAGTGGGGGGCGATGCGGTTGCCAGCGCGCTGTTTGGTCTTGTGAACCAGGCGTTTTTGAACTACGGTGCATTCAGCGGTGTGCGGTACAAAGATTTTTATTTCTTTGCTCAGGATTCGTACAAGCTTACGTCTCGCTTAACTCTGAACTACGGGCTACGCTACGATCTGGACAAACCTGCCACCGAAGCATTTGATCGGTTTTCGGCGGTTGACCCCACGCTTCCTAACCCCGGCGCGGGGGGAATTCTCGGAGCTTATACCTACTTCGGAACTGGCACAGGCCGCAATGGAAGGACACGTCCACAAGATACCTATACTAAAGCATTTGGGCCACGCTTGGGCTTTGCTTACAGCATCAATTCCAAGACCGTACTGCGTGGCGGCTATGGCATCTTCTACGAGCCTTTGAAGGAAGGATCCTTCGCCGACCAGGATGGCTTGGGATTCTTCAATAAGGAGACGTTAACCACAGCGAACGTCGCTCCCTTTCAAATCGATAGCGGCGTGCCACATCTTCTTCCGCTGACCGGACCTTTCACGCCGGAAGGGCAAAATGGCAACGGCGGCGTTATCCTGGTGCCGCGAAACAGCGGGCGCCCTGCCGACATCCAAACCTGGAATCTCGACATTCAGCGGCAGATCACCACGAACCTTGTAGTAAGTGTGGCCTATGTCGGATCCAAAGGCACTCACTTGCCAGCGCTGAACATTATTCCCAATCAAGTGAGTCCTTCATTCCTCTCTCTTGGCAATGAGTTGGGATTGAACGCTACTTGCCTTTCGAATAATGGCTGCCCCAAGGCTGTAGCCGCGGGCGTCAAGTTGCCTTACCCGACGTTCAGTGGAAATATCAATCAGCTTCTGCGACCGTTTCCTCAGTACGGCGACTTTAACCAGGAGGATAACTCCTTCACGCCGGACCGCACCGGCAACTCCACGTATCACGCGATGCAACTGGGATTGGAGAAACGCCTTGCCACGGGTTTGAGTTTCCTGGTCTCCTACACCGTATCGAAGAACCTCACGGACGCCGACTCCGCGGGTCCGGGAGTGTCCGGTTTCATCGGCACAAATAGCTTTATCGGGCAGAATTCCTTTGATCGCGGAGCCGAAAAGGCGGTTAGCCAACTGGATACGCCGCAAGCGCTGGTGGCTAGTTTTTTCTATGAACTTCCCGCCGGACAGGGCAAGCACTATTTGAATCAAGGCGGAGTAGTGGACCGAGTCGCGGGCGGCTGGTATGTCGCTGGTGTCGCTTCCTACAAGTCCGGAACACCCACGACGGTATACGGGCCCTGCGGCGGAACGGCCGGTGATGTCTTATTCGCTGGGTGCCACTTCACTGGGATCGCCCGCGTGAACGTCGTCCCCGGAGTAAGCCAAACGAACAAGAGTTCGAACTTCAACACTGCAACGACTCCGTTCTGGAACCCTAATGCGTTCACGGTGCCGGCCAATTTCACCTTTGGCAACGAACCCCGCTCCCTATCTGGTGCCCGCACATTCGGAGGTCGCAACGAGGATTTCACCCTGGGGAAGAAAACGCGTCTCTTTGGTGAAAACGCAGCCATCGACTTCCGGGCAGAGTTTTTCAACATTTTCAACCGACACATTTACCAGTCGCCCAGCGGTTTTGCCACCCCCCTGGGTAATCCCTTTATTCCTCTGGGCGCTCCGGGATGCAATAACCCTACCCAGCGCTTTGCCTGTGGTTTCGGAGCTGTCACCGATTCTAGTGGGCCGCGAACCATACAATTTGGCTTGAAGATCACATATTGATAGTGTGGTGCCCTGTCTGCACACGCTCTCGGGCAGGGCCCGGAGTTAGGCTTACCCTAA
>Ga0066667_10000463_pt1 | contig 13789 bp, 15 predicted proteins | sample GraSoiAngelo_116_FD_133943 | JGI IMG/M metagenome (GOLD analysis project Ga0066667, IMG submission 133943) | Grasslands soil microbial communities from the Angelo Coastal Reserve, California, USA - 14_0903_16_30cm | ecosystem: Environmental > Terrestrial > Soil > Grasslands | place: USA...
CCTTCGCACAATCGGCGGGCGGTCGATCCGCGCCGCTAAGCGGCGCTCGGCTTTAGCCGGATGCGTCTCAGCGGCCGCCCGTAGACGATCCCGAGCGCCAGAAGAGCGACGAAGACGCCGGCGAGAACGTCGAGCCAGAAGTGGTTTCCCGTGGCCATCACCGAGAACCAGACCCAGCCGGGCCAAAGGACCCAGACGGCCTTCGCAAACCAGTTGCGGCAGACGGCGAAGAGGACGAGCCCGACGATCAACGCGTCCGCCGCGTGCAGACTCGGCATCGCTGCGTAGGGATTGGCGAAGAAGTTGACCAGCCCGCTGCCGTGGTTGAGGCTCGCGAACTGCGAGAGCGTGTCGTCGAAGCCGAAGTCGGGAAACATGCGCGGCGGGGCCGTCGGCAGCAACACGTAGCCGACGAGGCCGATCACGTTGGCGAGCAGGATCGTGTTCCTGAAGCGTGTGAAGGCCTCGTGGCGGCGGAGATAGACCCACAGCAGCGCGAGCGCGACGACCGTGAACTCGGAGTTCCAGTACGTCCAGGACGCCAGGTTCATCAAAAACCGCGAGGAGTCGACGAAGCGCTGGAACGACAGCTCGACCAGCCCGTGCATGTGCCGCTCGAAGCCGATCACCTTCAGGCCGTTGTCGAACGCCTTGGGCGGATTCCTGTCGGCGATACCGCGTGCGGCCTGGTACGCGAACAGGAACCCGAACCAAATGGCGAGCTGTTTGGCCAAGTCGCCCCACCCGCGGGGCAGAACTCGGCGTCCGACTGCTGCAAGCGTCGTCATCGCGAGACCGGTCGATTCTAAAGGGCCGACCGGCCCTTACGAAATTCCCTGGAATTCCCTGGAGCTAACCGCCGATTTGGCTCATAGATCTCGATGCCCGAACAAAGCCAGGATCGTTGATCTTGTGCTTGAGCTCTTTGTGGGCGACCGCGAAACGGATCAGCTCTTCGAGCTGATCGTCCGACGAGCCGTCGCGAAGCGGCGTCTTCAGATCCCACTCGCGGCGAGAGAAGAGGCAGGTCCGCAGCTGCCCGTCGGCGGTCAGCCGGATCCGGTCGCACGTCGTGCAGAACGGCTCCGAAACCGGGTTGACGAAGCCGATCTCGCCGGCGCCGTCGGCGAAGCGGAAGCGCCGCGCCGTCGACGACGACTTCGCCGGGAGCTCCTCGAGCGGCCAGCGCTTCTCGATCAGCGCCCGGATCTCGCCGCCGGTCAGGACGTCGTCGCCTCGCCAAGCTTGGTCGGCGTCAAGGGGCATGAACTCGATGAAGCGCACGACGTAGGGCTTGCGGCGAGCGAGCTCGGCGAGCGCCGGAACCTCCTCTTCGGTGAACCCGCGGATCGCGACGCAGTTGACCTTGATCGGACGAAGCTCAGGGTGGCGCTCGGCCTCCGCGAGCCCGGCGAGGACGCGGTCGAGCGCGTCCCGGCGCGTGATCTCTGCGAAGCGAACGTGCGAGAGAGAGTCGAGCGAGACGTTGAGGCGCCGCAGGCCGGCCTCGACCAGCGGCTCGGCGAAGCGGTCGAGGAGGACACCGTTCGTCGTCAGGGAGAGGTCGCGGACGCCCGGCGTGCCGGCGAGCATTCCGACCAGCACCGGTAGGTCGCGGCGGACGAGCGGCTCGCCGCCGGTCAGCCGCACCTCGTCGACGCCTATCGCCGCGAGCACGCGCACGAGTCGCGCCATCTCCTCGAAGCTCAGCACCTCGTCGCGGCCCAGCCATTCGAGCCCCTCCGCCGGCATGCAGTAGCGGCAGCGGAAGTTGCACTTGTCGGTGACCGAGACCCGCAGTGATTTGATCTCCCGTCCCCAGGAATCGCGCAGCGGCTTCATGCCAAGAGACTAGTGGTCTGGCCGGTGGCGTTGCCACCGACCGCGTTTCAGGGGGTGCCGGGCGCGGAAAGCGGCGTCCTACATCCACGAAGGAGGCAACAAAAATGTCCGAATGGGAACAGGAAGGCGGTCAGGGCGGTACCGAGGAGGGTGCCGGCGGCTCCGAAGAGGGCGGTGGTATCGGTGACGGCTCTGACGGTGAGTCGGGCGACGGCACGGGCGGCGGCACCGAAGAAGGCGGCGGCATGGGAGGCGGCGAGCGGCGAGTGGACGAGGAAGGCCAGCCCGCCGACGTCGAGACCGAGCCGAGCCCGCACGAAGGCGAGGAGGGGCAAGAGCCGGTCTGATCCTTAGGTTTGCGCGGTGACGCGGCTTGCACTCGTCCTCGTCACCGCGGCCAAGGCACCGCTTGCGGTGCCGACATGGAGGACATGCGGGCTTTGCCCGCGTGTCCGTCCTAGCGTTTGGTTGTGAGGTTCGCGGCGCTGATAGCAGTCACTGCCGTTTGGGGGGTGACCTTCGTACAGGTGAAGGACGCGGTCGCCGTCTATCCGCTGTTCGCGTTTCTGGCCGTCCGCTACGCGATCGCGACGGGCGTGCTCGGGCTCGTGGCTGTCCGCCGAGTGCCTACGCTGGGGCGCTCCGGGCTGGGAGCAGGAGCGCTGCTCGGCGCACTGCTCGGCCTCGGGATCGGCTTGCAGACGGCAGGGCTCGAACGCACCACGGTCTCGAGCACCGGCTTTATCACGGGGCTGTACGTCGTCCTGACGCCGTTGTTCGGGCTCGTTCTGTTTCGTACGCGCGTCGGCGCCGAGGTCTGGCTCGGCGTCGTGCTCTCGGTCGTCGGCCTCGGTTTGCTCTCGGGCGTCCACGCAGGCTCGTTCGGAGGCGACGCGCTCGTGCTCGCCTCGACCTCGGCGCAGGCGCTGCAGATCGTGCTGGTCGAGCGCTACGCGACCCGCTACGACGCGATCGCGCTGACGTTCGTCGAGATGGCGACCTGCTTTGCCGGTTTCCTCGCGATCGCGCTGGCGCTCGGCGATCTAAGCGTCCCGCGCGGGTGGACGGTCTGGGGGGCGCTGCTCGTGACTGCTGTCTTCGCGAGCGCACTGGCCTACCTGATCCAGATCTGGGCCCAACGGCGGATGAGCGCCGCTCGGATCGCACTCGTCTTCGCACTCGAAACTGTCTTCGCAGGGCTGTTCGGCTACGTGCTCAAAGACGATCGCCTGGGCTGGCTCGGCTGGGGCGGCTGCGCCTTGATCCTCGCGGCGATCGTCCTTGCGGAGCCCGCCGCAGCGGACTTGCTCAGAGCAGCCAGCGCCCGTTCTCCTGGACGACTTCGCCGTCGCACAGGAGCTGCCCGCCCGGGCGCAGGTCCTTGACCATGTCCCAGTGGACCACGCTCTCGTTCTTGCCGCCGAGCGCTGGGAAGCCGGCGCCGATCGCGAGATGCACGGTGCCGTCGATCTTCTCGTCGAACAGGGTGTTCTTCATGTAGCGCTGGATTCCGGGGTTGCAGCCGATCCCGAGCTCGCCGAGCACGCGGGCGCCCTGGTCCCGGTCGAGCGTCTCGAAGAGGACATCCTCTCCGCGCACCGCGGAAGCCTCGACGACGCGTCCGCCCTCGTAAACCATGCGAACGCCCTCGAGCTCGTCCGGCTCCTGGAAGGCCGGGAACTCGGAAAAGTGAACGACGCCCTGGGTCTCGTCCTCGACCGGGCTGTAGTAGACCTCGCCGCCCGGCATGTTCGAGTGGCCGGCGTCGATCTCGCCTTCGCGACCATCGAGGCCGAGGGTGAGGTCGGTGCCGGCGCCGACGATCCTCACCTCTGAGGCGCGGTCGAACCGCTCTTTGATCTTCGCCATCCGCTGGGCCTCGGCATCCCAGTCGCGCAGGCACGCCCCGTAGAGGAAATCCTCGAATTCGGCGAGGGACATGCGCGAGTCCTGCGCGAGCGCCGGCGTCGGAAACCGGCAGGCGACCCAGGGGATCTCGTCGGAAAGGCGGCGCATCCGCATCGCGTGTCGCGCCTTCGCCATCAGCGCGCGGCGCTCGGGTGAGAGCTCAAGGCCCGCAGCGGTGTTCTCGGGCGCGCCGATGTTCATCCAGGCGTCCATCGTCTCCCACGCATGGCGATCGGCGGGCGCGACTTCCACGAGCGCTTCTTCCGGAGCCTCGAGCGCCCACAGCGTTTCGAACGGCACATCTTCCATCGCAGCCCCTCCGAGCCGAACCAGCGGATAGGCACCTCGCCGCGCGATCAGGCGAACGACCTCTTCGACGAGCGGCCGCGCGAGGGGGGAGGAATTGATCCAGACCTGCCAGCCCGGCTGAACGTTCAGCGAGCGCTCGATCAGCAGCTTCGCGTAGGCCTCGATTCGCGGGTCCACCGCGGCCATCCTACGTTTGCTTGCGGCCCCGAGCATTGATACACTCACACTTAGATTTTCTCAGCCAGAGAAGCAAGCAACCAAAGGAGAAACGAAGCATGGCGAAGACAATCGGTATCGACCTCGGCACGACCAACTCTGCGATGGCGGTGATCGAGGGTGGCGAGCCGACCGTGATCCCGAACGCCGAGGGCGGGCGCACGACCCCGTCCGTCGTCGCATTCACGAATGACGGCCAGCGCCTCGTCGGCGCGCCGGCAAAGCGTCAGCAGGTGACGAATCCGCAGAACACGATCTTCTCGATCAAGCGCTTCATGGGTCGCAAGTTCGGCGAGGTCTCGGAGGAGATGAAGATCGTCCCCTACGAGGTCGTGGAAGGGCCGAACGGGGACGTGCGCGTGAAGGCGTCGGGGAAGGACTACGCCCCGCCGGAGATCAGCGCGATGATCCTTCAGAAGCTGAAGGCGGACGCCGAGGCCTACCTCGGCGAGTCGGTCGACGACGCGGTGATCACCGTGCCCGCCTACTTCAACAACGCCCAGCGCGAGGCGACCAAGGATGCCGGCAAGATCGCCGGCCTCAACGTTCTCCGGATCATCAACGAGCCGACGGCGGCCTCGCTCGCGTACGGGCTCGACAAGGAGGGCGAGGACCAGACGATTCTCGTCTTCGACCTCGGCGGCGGGACGTTCGACGTTTCGGTGCTCGAGCTCGGCGAGGGCGTTTTCGAGGTCAAGTCGACGAACGGGGACAACCACCTCGGCGGCGACAACTTCGACAAGGCGGTCGTCGACTGGATGGTCGCCGAGTTCAAGCGCGAGCAGGGCATCGACCTCTCGCAGGACAAGATGGCGCTCCAGCGCCTCTACGAGGCCGGCGAGAAGGCGAAGATCGAGCTCTCGTCCACGATGGCTACGCAGATCAACCTGCCCTTCATCACCGCCACGCAGGAAGGGCCGAAGCACCTCGACCTGCAGCTCACGCGCGCGAAGCTGAACGAGCTGACCGCCGATCTGCTCGATCGCACGGTCGGGCCGACCAAGCAGGCGCTCGCGGATGCGGGGATCGATGCTTCGGGGATCGACCACGTCGTCCTCGTCGGGGGCATGACTCGCATGCCGGCAGTGGTCGACAAGGTTCGCGACCTGATCGGCAAGGACCCCCACAAGGGCGTCAACCCGGATGAGGTCGTCGCCGTCGGCGCCGCGATCCAGGCCGGCGTGCTGCGCGGCGAGGTCAAGGACGTGCTCCTGCTCGACGTGACGCCGCTGTCGCTCGGAATCGAGACCAAGGGCGGCGTCTTCACGCGCCTGATCGAGCGCAATACGACCATCCCGACCAAGAAGTCCGAGGTCTTCACGACCGCGGAGGACAACCAGCCCTCGGTCGAGGTGCACGTCCTCCAGGGCGAGTCGGAGATGTCGCTCTACAACAAGACGCTCGGGAAGTTCCAGCTCGTCGGCATCCCGCCGGCGCCGCGCGGAATGCCGCAGATCGAGGTCACCTTCGACATCGACGCCGACGGGATCATCCACGTGTCGGCGAAGGATCTCGGCACCGGCAACGAGCAGAAGATCCGGATCGAGGGCGGCTCCGGTCTGAAGCAGGAGGAGGTCGAGCGGATGATCCGCGAGGCCGAGTCCCACTCGGATGAGGCGCACCGACTGCGCGAGCTCGCAGACGCGCGTAACGCGGCGGAGAGCCTCGCGTACCAGACCGAGCGCACGCTCAAGGAGCACCGCGACAAGCTCGACGAGGCCGACGCCTCGACGATCGAGGGTCGCGTGATGGAGCTTCGCGGCGTGCTCGAGAGCTCGGACGTGAACGAGATCCGGCAGAAGACGGAGGCGCTCCAGGAGGCCTCGCAGAAGCTCGCTGAGGCGGTCTACGCGCAGGCGAGCGCGCAGCAGCAGCAGGCTTCCGCTGGCGGAGACGGCGACGGCGCCGCTGCCTCGGACGACGAGGTGATCGAGGACGCCGAGATCGTCGACGAGGAGGCGAAGACCTCCTAATGACGGATCCGGCCAAGGAACAGCTGGACGAGGTGGTGGAGGAGCCGGTCGGGGACGACCGGCTCGCCGCCGCCGAGGCGAAGGCGCAGGAGCACTTGGACGACCTGAAGCGCCTTGCTGCTGAGTTCGAGAACTACAAGAAGCGCACCGCGCGCGAGCAGGCGGCCCTGTCTACCCGAGCGACCGAGCGGCTCGTCAAGGAGCTGCTGCCGATCGTGGACGACCTCGAGCGGGCGCTGGAAGCGGCCGAGGAGCACGAGGAGGCAAAGCTCGAAGAGGGCGTGAGGTTGGTGCACCGCCAGCTCGCATCCGCGCTCGAGCACGAAGGCCTCGCCGTGATCGAGACCGACGGCAAGTTCGACCCCCACGTCCACGAGGCGCTGCTCTCGCAGCCGTCCGAGGCGGACGAGGGCAGCGTGATCGAGGTGCTGCAGAAGGGCTACCGGCTTGGCGACCGCGTCCTGCGCCCGGCGCGGGTCGTGGTTGCGGCCGCCCCGAAGGAAGCGAATGGCGACGACGACTCCTAGATCCCCGTACGAGATTCTCGGCGTCCCGAAGGGAGCCTCGGCCGAAGAGATCAAGAAGGCCTACCGCAAGCTCGCGCGCGAATACCATCCGGACCGAAATCCTGGCGACGCCTCGGCCGAGGAGCGGTTCAAGGAGGTTCAGGGCGCCTACGACCTGCTCTCGGATCCCGAGAAGCGCAAGCAGTACGACGCCTTCGGCTCGGCGAACGGGCGCGGCGGCTTCCAGGGCGGCAACGTCAACTTCGGCGACTTCAACGTCGGCGATCTCGGCGATCTGGGTGATCTCTTCGGAGGACTGTTCGGAGGTCGCGGCGGCCGGGCCGGCGGCGCGCGGACGTCCCGCGGGCAGCGCGGCAGCGACGTCGAGGTCGAGATCAATCTCTCCTTCGAGGACTCGCTCAAGGGAGTCCAGACCAAGATTCCGGTCACGCTGGAGACGGCGTGCTCGGAGTGCCACGGCTCGGGCGCGAAGCCCGGAACGGCGCCCAAGATCTGCCCAGAGTGCAACGGGCGCGGCGTGGTCGCGGAAAGCCAAGGCTTCTTCGCGTTGTCGCAGCCGTGTCCGCGCTGTCACGGCAACGGGACCGTGATCGAGGACCCTTGCCCGCGCTGCGGCGGCTCGGGTCGCGAGCGCCGGACGAAGCGCTACACGGTCAAGATCCCCGCGGGCGTCAAGGACGGGACCCGCATCCGCCTGAAGGGCAAGGGCGAGGCCGGCTTCGCCGGAGGCGAAGCGGGCGACCTCTACGTCGTCACGCGCGTGCAGCCTTCGAAGCTGTACGAGCGCCGCGGCGACGACTTGGTCGTAGACGTTCCCGTGACCTTCTCGGAGGCCGCGCTGGGCGCGACCGTCGAGGTGCCGACTCCGGACGGCCCGGTCTCGGTAAAGGTCAAGCCCGGCACCCAGGACGGGACGCTGCTTCGCGTCAAGGGCAAAGGCGCGCCGAAGCTGAAGGGCTCCGGCCGCGGCGACCTTCTCGCGCGCGTCAAGGTCGAAGTACCGAAGAAGCTGAACAAGCGCGAGCGCGAGCTGCTCGAGGAGCTCGGGCGAGGATCCCGCGACCCGCGTGAGGCGCTGTTCTCGTGAGGCGAGCCCTGACGCACCTGCTCGTCTGGTCGCTTTCCCCGGTCGGCACGCTGCTGAACACGGGGATGCTTTACGTCGTCCTCGTCGCGGCAGGCGCCAAGTGGGATCGGCCGCTTTTGTGGCTGATCGTCGTGATCTTCGTCGCCGCCTGCGCGTACTTCGACGTGCGTGCGTACGTGGCGCGGAAGCGCCTCGGACTGACCGCGTACGAGGCCGGCGAGGCAGTCGTGGACCGCATTTGGGGGCTAGACCGCACAGAGGAGAAGCGCTGATGGACGACCGTCCGCGCTACATGATCTCGATCGCGGCTGAGCTCGTCGGCATGCACCCGCAGACGCTCCGGATCTACGAGAACAAGGGCCTCGTCAGTCCGAAGCGGACGCGCGGGAATACGCGTCTCTACTCGGAGGCGGACCTCGATCGGCTGCGCCTGATCCAGCGGCTGACCACCGAGCTCGGCCTCAACCTTGCCGGCGTCGAGGTCGTGCTGCGGCTCGAGGACGAGCTGCGCAGGGCCCACGAGCGCCTCGAGCGGCTCGATCGCCAGATGCGCGAAGAGATTCAGAACGTTCACAAGCAGTACCGGCGCGATCTCGTGCTGTACCAGGCACCGCGGCCGGTCCCAACCCGACAGCACTAAGGAGAACGATTGGACTTCAACAAACTGACTTTGAAATCACAGGAGGCCGTCGCGGCCGCGCAGGAGCTTGCGCGCCGCATGGGCAATCCTGAGCTCTACCCCGAGCATCTCGTGCTCGCGTTGCTCGATCAAGAGCTGCCGCGCGAGCTAGTGCCGGACCCCGACTCGCTGCGGGCAGAAGCCGAAGCGGCGCTGCGGGCGAAGCCCTCGACGCAAGGCGCGGAGCAGCAGCCGCAGGTCGGCGCAGCCTTCTCGCGCGTCCTGGACCAGGCATTCGAAGAGGCGCGCAAGCTCGAGGACGACTACGTTTCGACGGAGCACCTGCTGCTCGCGCTCGACGTCGTCCCGCGCGACCAGTTGGAGGCGAAGATCAAGGCCGTCCGCGGCGGCCAGCGCGTCACCTCGCAGGATCCCGAGGGCACCTACCAGGCGCTCGAGAAGTTCGGGCGCGACCTGACCGAGCTCGCCGAGCAGGGCAAGCTCGATCCGGTCATCGGCCGCGACGAGGAGATCAGGCGGATTATTCAAGTGCTCTCGCGTCGGACGAAGAACAACCCGGTGCTGATCGGCGATCCTGGCGTCGGCAAGACGGCGATCGTCGAGGGGCTCGCCCAGCGGATCGTCGACGGCGACGTGCCGGAAGGTCTGAAGGGCAAGCGCGTCTGGGCGCTCGACATCGGCGCAATGCTCGCGGGCTCGAAGTACCGCGGCGAGTTCGAGGAGCGACTGAAGGCCGTCTTGACCGAGATCAAGAACGCCGAGGGCGAGCTGATCCTCTTCATCGACGAGCTCCACACGATCGTCGGCGCCGGCGCAGCCGAAGGCGCGGTCGACGCCGCAAACATGCTCAAGCCAATGCTCGCCCGCGGCGAGCTGCGCTGCATCGGTGCAACGACGCTCGACGAGTACCGCAAGCACATCGAGAAGGACGCCGCGCTCGAGCGCCGGTTCCAGCCGGTCTTCGTCGGCGAGCCGACCGTCGCCGACACGATTGCGATCCTGCGCGGCCTCAAGGAGCGCTACGAGGCGCACCACGGCGTCCGCATCCGGGATGCGGCGCTGGTCGCTGCCGCGGTCCTCTCCGATCGGTATATCGCCGACCGCCAGCTGCCCGACAAAGCGATCGACCTGGTCGACGAGGCCGCCTCCCGCCTGAGGATGGAGATCGACTCTTCACCGCTCGAGCTCGACGAGGCCGAGCGGCGGGTTCGTCAGCTCGAGATCGAGCTCGCAGCGATGGGCAAGGAGTCGAAGGAAACCCGCGAGCCGGTCGAGCGCGAGCTCGCCGAGGCAAAGGAGCGCCGCGACGGGCTCGCCGCGCGCTGGTCGAAGGAGAAGGAGGCGCTCGAGCGCGTCAAGGAGATCATGTCGCGCATCGACGAGCTCAAGTGGGAGGCCGAGCGGGCCGAGCGCGCCGGCGACCTCCAGCGGGTCGCCGAGATCCGTTACGGCGAGCTGCCCGAGCTCGAGCACGAACTCTCCGAGCGCGACGGGGCCATCCCCGACGGTGAGCCGATGGTCAAGGAGGAAGTCGACGAGGACGACGTCGCCGAGGTCGTCGCGCGCTGGACGGGCATCCCAGTCTCACGGCTGCTCGAAGGCGAGACCGAGAAGCTGATTCACATGGAGGAACGACTGCACGAGCGCGTCGTCGGCCAGGACGAGGCGGTCGAAGCCGTCGCCAACGCGCTGCGCCGCGCCCGCACCGGCCTGCAGGATCCGAACCGGCCGATTGGCTCGTTCATCTTCCTCGGCCCGACGGGCGTGGGGAAGACGGAGCTGGCGCGGGCGCTCGCCGAGTTCATGTTCGACGACGAGCGCGCGATGGTCAGGCTCGACATGTCCGAGTACCAGGAGCGGCACACCGTCGCCCGGCTCGTCGGCGCCCCGCCGGGTTACGTCGGCTACGAAGAGGGCGGCCAGCTGACCGAGGCGGTCCGGCGGCGGCCCTACTGCGTCGTCCTGCTGGACGAGATCGAGAAAGCGCATAACGAGGTCTTCGACGTGCTCCTGCAGATCCTCGACGACGGACGACTAACCGACGGCCAAGGGCGTACCGTCGACTTCCGGAACACGGTGATCATCATGACCTCCAACGTCCGTTCAGCGGCGGCGCTATCCGACCACTTCCGACCGGAGTTCCTGAACCGGATCGACGAGATCGTCGAGTTCAAGCCGCTCTCACGCGAGGAGCTGGGCGAGATCGTCGAGCTGCAGCTGGCGCGGCTGCGCGAGCGGCTGGCCGAGCGGGGACTAGCGCTCGAGCTCACGGAAGAGGCAAAGGAGGCGGTGGCCGAAGCCGGTTGGGATCCGAGCTACGGCGCCCGGCCGCTCAAGCGGGCGCTGCAACGCCTGATCGAGAACCCGCTCACTCTGCGGCTACTCGAGGGCGAGTTCACCGAGGGTGACACCGTCCGCGTCGACGCGCGAGACGGAGAGCTCGTGTTCGAGAAGGCCGCCGCGCGAGCGGCGGCTGCTGCTTAGTCCACGTCCGGGAAATAGTCGGCGCCGCCCCTCCTCGGGCGGCGCGCGTCCGAGATCGCGACGAGCTCGGCCGCTGGCGTCACCCCGGTCGACGAACTCGAGCTCGTCGGGGCGGAAGATGCTGTAGGAACCGGCGGGTTCTACCGCTCGAGCGGCGCCATCGTCAGGCCGAGCTCCTTGAGGCGCTCCCGGTAGAGCTCCGCGGGCTCGCGGTGGCCCGACCAGACGACGGCTTGGCCGGTGTTGTGGATCCGGTTCGCAAACGTCATACCCTGATCGAAGCCGACGCCGGGGAGGACGTCCGCCAGAGCCGCCGCGACGCCCTCGAAGGTGTTGTGATTGTCGTTCAGGACGATCACGCGCCAGGCATCGCCGGTGCGGCCGCCGGTGTCCCGCGTCGGACGTTCCTTCGTCGGTGTAGCGGGCGCGACGGTCACTGGGAGGCTCCGGGCCTGGTTGCGCTCATGCTCGGACGCTAGCGCTTGTTCCGCTTTTGTGGCAGACGCGTTTCACACCCGTCACAACTTCGGAATTAGCCTGTCCGTGGGCGGGAGTGGTGGCGACCCGAGTCTCGCGTGTACCTGTAACGGGTAGGTTCGTGGCCGATGGCACGCCGAAAAAGGCGCCGCGGTCCACAGCCCACACCCCCGCCGCTCCCGCCGGCGACGCGCACGGTCGGACAGCTCGTGGCCGAGACGATTCGGCTCTACGGGCGCAGTTTCTGGCGCTCGCTTGCTCTAGGTATCGCACCCGCCGCCGCAGGCCTCGCTCTCGCGGAGTCGCCGGGAGCCGTCCGGTTGGCGCTTGCGTTCACGATCGCGGCGGCCGCAGCGAGCCTTTCCTTCGCGCTTGCGACCGGAGTCGTCTCCGGAGAGCGACTGCCGCGGAGGCGACTTGCCGAGGCCACGGTGTTCGGAACGATCACGCTTGCTCCCGCGATCGTTCTGCTCGGCTTCCTCGGCATTCTCGGACTCCTGCCGGCTGTGATCTGCCTCGGCTTAGCCGGCCTGGTCGTCCCGGTGATCACTCTCGAGCGGCGACGCTCGTACAGCCGCGCCTTCGAGCTGGCGCGTGCCGACTTTGCGCACGCGGTCGGCTCGCTGGCCACGCTCGCGCTCGTCGGGTTGCTGACGGCATATGTTCTCTTCTTCACGCTCCGCTCTGCGGGTACGGCGGCGCTGCGCGCGTCGGCGTTCGTCTCCGTGCTCGTCATCTCGCCCCTGCTCTTCCTCGGCGGCGCGATCCTTTATTACGACCAGGTTGCGCGTGTAGGCTCGGCGCCCCGACGGAGGAGGCGCAATGCCGACGTACATCCTGCTGTCCAGTCTGACCCCCCAGGGCGTTCAGACGCTCAAGTCGAACCCGGCCCGGCTGCGAGAAGTCAATAAGGACGTCGAGGAGCTCGGCGCCCGCGTGCTGCATCAGTGGGCGACGCTCGGACCGTTCGACTTCGTCAACGTCGTCGAGGCTCCGGATGCAGCGACGATCGCAAGGGTCTCGGTCGCGCTGGGCGCACGGGGTAGCGCGAAGCTGCAGACGCTGACCGCGCTGACGATCGACGAGTTCTTGAGCGCGCTCGACTAGCGGGCCGCGTAGGCGACCGCGACCTCCGCCGCAAGCGCGGCGTTGTCCGCGATCAGCCGCTTGTTGATCCGGACGCTCTCGCCGGCCGTGTCGCGGTGGATCCGGCTGAGCACGAACGGTGTCACGTCCTGTCCCGTCACTCGCTCCGAGCTCGCCTGGGCGAGCGCCGTCTCGATCAGCGCTTCGACGTCGAGGCTCTCGGCAGGCGGGTGCGCAAGCAGCAACCCGGTGCGGCCGAGTGACCAGTGTGCGCGGGCGATCGCGGCGGCCTCGCTCGCAGTCGCCACCGTCGCCGGTACCGGCGGGCCGCCCTCGGCCGAGTAGAAGAGCGGCAGTGTCTCGGCTTGCCAGCCGAGTACCGGCACCCCGAGGGCTTCAAGTGCCTCGAGCGTCGCCGGCACGTCGAGCAGCGACTTGACACCCGACGAGACGACGAGCACGCGTGCCCGGGCGAGCTCGCCGAGGTCGGCGGAGACGTCCGGCCGTTCCGCAAAGCCGCGGTGGACGCCGCCGATCCCGCCCGTTCCCAGGAAGCGAATCCCGGCCGCGGAGCACGCAGCCAGGGTGCCGCCGACAGTGGTCGCGCCGAGCACCCCTTTGGCGACGCAGACGGCCAGGTCGCGAGGACCAGCCTTGCGCGCCGATTCGCCCGCCGCCGCGAAGCGCTCGAGCTCGCCGGCGGCGAGTCCGAGCTGCACCCGGCCGTCGAGCACGCCCACCGTCGCCGGCACGGCGCCCGCGTCGCGGACCCGCCGCTCGGCCTCGAGCGCCACGTCGAGTCCTTCGCCGGAGGGAAACCCATGGGACACGAGTGTCGTCTCGAGGGCGACGACGGCCCGCCCCGAGTCGAGCGCCTCGCGTACGTCCGGCGCGACCTGGATCACGGCTGGGCCCCCAGGCGCGACACGCATCGCGCGGCGGTCTCGAGCGCGAGCTCGACGCCGCCGACGAAATATCCGGCCGCGAACGCGTCGCCCGCACCGGTCGTGTCGACCACCTTCGCGGGCACTGCCGGAAATTCCGACCGCTCGTCGCCGCGGACGATGGCACAGCCGGAGGCACCTCGCTTCAAGATCCACGTTGCCTCTTCTGCGACAGCCGGCCCGACCTCGTCGTACTCCTCCTCGTTGGCGAAGACGAGCTCCGGACGGAGCTCCTGGAGCACCTCGCGCAGGCGCTGCGGGCCGAAATCCCTGATCACCCGGCGCGAGGCCGGGTC